>Ga0208189_1000303_pt1 | contig 29164 bp, 34 predicted proteins | sample June2015DPH_10_5_FD_184702 | JGI IMG/M metagenome (GOLD analysis project Ga0208189, IMG submission 184702) | Peatland microbial communities from SPRUCE experiment site at the Marcell Experimental Forest, Minnesota, USA - June2015DPH_10_40... | ecosystem: Environmental > Terrestrial > Soil >... | reverse complement strand
AGTGGTGAAAAGCGGATATCCTAGGCCTAAGGCACACGAGCGGTACGTCGGTTATTCGTCCCGCTCCACGCCAATTTTCGAATAGATCCTGCGCGTTACGACCTCTTCGACGAGCTGGAGCAGCGTAGTTCGGTCCCTTACGCCGGTGAAAACGCCGAGGGGAATCTGTGCGGCAGCGGCGTTTGAATGGCCACCTGCTGAGCCGATGTCGCCGAATGCTTCGCTCATGACGGCGCCAATGTTGACGCGGATGTCCTTGCTCCGCGCTGATATGTGAATCTTTTCTTCGTTGAGTCCGAAGACGGCGACGGCCGTTACCCCCTCAAGGTTGAGCACGTAGTCAGCCGCTTGTGCGAGGGCGTCTACGTTGTGCATAAACCCGACGCACGAGATAAGGTAGCTTCCGGTGATGTGCTTGTTGTGAATGGCCTCGCCGATAATGTCGAGCGTTTCCATTGACATCGTTGGCGATTCAATCTGATTGAGGATGTCTCTGTCGGAGAGCTGCATAAGCTTCATTGCGGCGCCGAGATCTGCAGGGGTCACGTGAACTTTGTAGTCCTGGGTGTCGATGCGTATACCGTAAAGCAAAGCCGTCGCGAGCCGCTTGTCGATGTCGATATCAAGTTCGTCGAGGTAGTTCGTCAATATCGTCGCCGTTGACCCCACGTCCCTGATATCGGTGTATAGGGCGCTTTGTTCGGGAATCCCGTGGTGGTCGATGATGATTCCGACTTTGTCCAAGCTTGTGAGTGGGTTATTCGCCCCTGGCGTCGCCGAATCGACCAAAGCGAGCATGTCGTACTCGCTCGGATCAACCTCGTCGACGTGGACTAAGTCGATGTCGAGCAGGTTTACGAAGGCTCTGTTTTCCTGTCTGCTGATCTCTCCGTGGTAGATTATCGCAGCTTCCGTGTCGACGCTCGCGGCGATCTGCGCGAGCGCGAGCGCGCTTGCGATCGAGTCGGGATCGGGGTTATCGTGGACCAGTATGCCGAGCTTCTTTATGCTTTTGAGAATTCCGTGAAGTCGATTCGCAGACCGCTGCGATTCTGCCTTCTGGAGGTCGTGCAACGTGGCGTTAGCGATAAGCGCCGACGGGTAGACGACTGCGTCGGCCCCCAACTCTTCGAGCTTATCTTTGCTGAGCGGGTCGGCCGCTCGGACGATCACAAAAACGTCTGGCTTCCTCTCCTTGATCACGCTTAGCGCCTTGGTGTTCGCGTTGGCGTCAGAGCTGAGAATCATAACGATCTCGAGATCAGGCGTGAGCAGCTCGGTGATGACCTCCTCCTTTGTGATGTCACCGACGTGCGCGTCAAAATTCTGGTCACGCAGCGTCTCGACCCGTTTCGCGTTCTTCTCGATGATGGTAAACATCCTGCCACGTTGAGTGAGTTCCTTGGCGACGAGAAAGCCGACGCTGCCTGAGCCGAGTATCGCGTACGTTATCCGTTCGTCATTCTTGAGGGGTATGCCTTGCTCGAAGGTTGTCGAATTATAAGCCGAAATAAGCCACCACCTGCTTTCGCTGGATTAAAGCCTCCAATCCAGTTTGGGTAAGCTATATATGTAGAAGGGGTATAAGAGCATATGCCAGGGCCGGTAGCTTAGTCAGGCAGAGCGTTGGGCTCTTACGGTATTCTTGCTGTGACCTGTTGACCAGAGATACCCAAAGGTCGAGGGTTCAATTCCCTCCCGGCCCGCGTATTTGTGGGGCTGTGGCCTAGTCAGGAATGGCGACGGGCTCCAGCGGTAAAAGTTCTCGATATGATGAGCAACGGGTCAACTGATGACTCGGGGACGCTTGAGTCAGGTGATGTCCCGTTGGAGCACTGATCGGAGAGACCCGTCGATCGTGAGTTCAAATCTCTCCAGCCCCATTTTTTTTGCTATGTGGCCGCCGAGTTGGCGCTTGGCGTCAGTGTAAATCGGCAGATTGAGCTTTTTTAGTGAGGCCTCGTAACGCATGGCTTCGTAGCGTCCAGCTTGCGAGTTGTTTTAGAATTGAAGCGCTTGATGTCGACGAATGTGCTCTCGTGAGCTGTAATGTGACCAAAACGTTAAGTATGTATAAACCTTACTTTAGCCCGAGAGTCCCGTGGTGTAGTGGTCAATCATGCGGGCCTTTGGATTCATGTGGTCTTGGGCCACTGATAGAAGAAAGCCCGCGACTGCGGTTCGAATCCGCACGGGACTATCCGTATTTCGAGGCTGTGCCGAGGTGGGGTAGCATGGTAATCCTATGGCCCTGTGGAGGCCACGACGCGGGTTCGAATCTCGCCCTCGGCCTTTGATTTTCCCTTTTGATGCTCGAAAGAGCTTTCTTTTGAAAAAAGAGCTGATTTTAGAGTTCTAATCTCTGATTCCAAAGCAGCAAGACGAGCATCTGTTATTGATTTCAAGTCAGGTTTTAAAACATCGTTTCCTAGTTTTAAAACTGTGTTATTGCTGGGCACACTATGTTCTGTGACTATGAGGAATGCTTGTTTTCCTTCGTGTTGAGTCTCAAAAATATTAGCTATCTCTCCTATGGTCTGTGAATAGCTTTGAGGCAAGCGGAGCTGTGGGTAATTTATCCCTTTAGCTGATAATCTTCCGATCTTAGATTTACCTATATATCGCATGATCCATTCTTCCTGGACAAAGCCTGTGATCGACGTGATTATTAGAACGGTCTCATTCGAGCTTCCAGAAGCTGCAACTTTTGCTTGTAGTGCTGACTGCTTTCAGTGTCGTCAGCTGCTTGATAGACGTCGGAAAAGCCTTTATAAACTGCGTTAAGCGTGTAGATATCGCCCTTCTCCTCTGCTATTTTCTCTGACATCTGGTAGCAACTTATTGCCCTGTCAAATCTGCGTAATCTTAGATACGTGCTGCCGCAATTAAGACAAAGAGGTGCTATTCCCGACTCATTGTCAAGAGCTTTGCGGAGATTGAATGATTTTTTGAAGCATCCCAGAGCTTCTGCTGGTTTTCTCTCAGTCAGGTGAAGGCTGCCGAGCGCCACATAAGTACCTATGAGGTTTGCGTCGATTTTCTGAGCATCAGGCATGCGTCTGTAGTGCTTTTGCGACTCCTTTAGCCAATCCTTCGCAACATCAAATTCCTTGATGCTTTCGTAATCAAGTCCAAGCATCAGACAGCAGCCAGCTGCGTAGTATTCGCTAATTTCAGCGGGTAAGTCCTGTGCGAAGCCGAACGCCTTTTGATGGTGTTCTATTGCTCTCTCGATGTGCTGAGCAATTGCGCGATTACCAGAATCTCTCCAGCTCCAGTAAACGGTTCCTATTCTGGCATTACACGTCATCATGCCGCCAATATTCTTCTTATCTTCCGCATATTCTAGTGCTCTCTCGAAATAGAATCGCGTTTTGTCAAAAAGCTGAACATGGCTGCTGCCGCTTTTTTGTAAATTCTCAAGAATCGCACCAGCTGTAAAATACTTTGCACCTAAATCTTTTTGCACTTCTCCAAGCCAAGCACTGACGTCCGGTCTCCAATCGAAGCTGCTCCTAACAAACTCATATTTCCCGATTGATCCCTCCACTGTCGACCATAGGTTCTTGATTAAATCATCAGTGCTACATTTGACCCATCTGCCGGGGAAATGTCTGAAGGGATTCCTCTTGCGCCTTGCACGGAGGTCGTACACAGTTGGAAGCGCGACGCCTTCTGTATGTTCTATGAAAAAGACCTTTTTGTCGTTTGTGTCGATACTCAGGATCTGCGGCATCAAATCAAATGTGTCAGAGCAACTATAACCCAGAATGAGGATCGCCTGGTGCGCTCCGGTCGAAAATAGATGTCTTGTTGCACGCATTCTTTGTTTGGAAAGTGATTGGCTTGCGACGGCGTTGAGAGTCGCCCTCACAGTTTCGGGGTGATCTATACTTCCATGAAGCTTAAAAAGAGTAAATCTCTCATCTTGTTCAGCTGATTCCGCTGCTGAAAAACCTTCTTCGGTGTAATATCTTTCAAAATCAATGCCCTCCTCTAATCCCTCATTTTTCAGAGCTTTTTCGATAAGGACATCGAAATTGGTCGTGGCGACTGTTTTGACAAATCCGCTTTTTGCCAACCGCGCGATAAAAACGTGGTTAGAATTAGGTTCGCCGTGACGAAATATCTCCAAAATCTTCATTGAGTTTAATCTCATGCCGGAAACCAAGCCGGGGTCAAAAACTGACTGCAAGAACGCTTCAAATGGATATGGAACTCGCATACTCTGTTTTACGTCTTGCTTGGTCTGCAGCAATGTTTCGAGTATGCTCCGCTTTAACTCATCTGCTAATGGCAATCCAGAGTTCTTTGAGATGCCTGCTCCGCAGAATAAGGCGACCTCACCGGCTAAGAGCCTCTTTTTTATCTCCTCCATCACTTCGTCCCTGCGAGTTCTAAACTCTTACAGCCTCGCCAGTAACTCATCCCTTTTCTGGTTGAACTGATCTTCAGTAATGATGCCGTCATCGAGGAGCCCTTTCAAATCGCGGAGCATCGCTGGGATATCTTTTGGATTAAGCACTGTTTCAGTTTGCATTCTTGGGGCCGCTGGTTCCAAGTCCTCCTCGTCAAACAAATCGTCAATTGGGACTTCTAGAATCTCAGCTATGCGCTGGACGATCCCCCTTTCGGGCTGCAGTATGAAGCCGCTTTCAATGCGGCTGTACGTCGGTTGCGTTGTTCCTGCGATGCGAGCCACATACTCCTGCGAAAAACCTTTTTTTCGGCGTGCTTCCCGCATCTTAGTGGGGGGTGTTATTTTGATCGAAGGAAACACTTTTTTTGGCAATTTGCGGATCCTCCACACGCTTATTTGTGGCAATTACATTACGTTGCTTGCGGACTCTTTCAGATACATCATACAGGTAATTACATAGATATATAGGTTATGCGTCTTTCAGCATATTTACAAGAAATAAGCGAATGAAAGCCTTTTTTTATCTGATCAAGTCCTGTTAGAATATCAATTCTTATGCATCTCTCCCATTACAGCAGTTTAGGTACATAAATGGATCAATTTTGAGAAAAGAACCTTTCCCAACTGTTTTGTGGAGAAGAACCACAAGAATCCCAACATTTATGTTGTATAAGTGCATAATATACAGTGTGTGATACTTTCGAAGTGTCGCACAGTGACAAGAATCTTAATGGAACAGGAACATGAACAAATCGAGTTTTGAAGCAGTAAGAAATACGGCGCAGGAATCAGATATTAGATTCGACGCCACAGATCGAGTTATTTTAGAATATCTTGCAGAACATGAACCTGCAACGGTAACCGAGATAGTAAGAGCAATCGGGAGCGTATCGCGCACCGTCGTATTCTATCGTCTGTTGACGTTCAAGGGGGCAGGGCTCGTCACTTCGTATCGTAAATCGCGCAGCCTTGTGCACTATTCACTGCGAGGTTGATCTCAATGGGAGGCTTAGTTTTATTGGATGTATATATGGCGTCTATTAACGAAGCGCTCGCGTCCGGTGCGCTTGTCGGTGGTAAAAACGGCGGTATTGCGTTATTAAGCAGTACAATCAAACGAGATCACGACAAGGTTAAAATATGCTGTTTTGAGTGTGGGCGCGAATGCGTTGAATACGACGTCAGCGAGTTTGACGTGATTATTAAAGAAACGCCGTTCGAATTGCCGATGGTCGCGTGCGCGTCGCATGATCGGGACTGATCATGCCACCATATGAGATGATAGAACCGCCACAGGATTACGACACTACGAACGGTACATGCGTCTCGTCAGGCGAACACGCGTGACGGCTACTGTCCAGGCGGTTGGTGATGGATACAAAACGCGACCGACGAAAAGATGCAGGGAGATGCGCCGTGAGGTAATGGCAGAGATGGGACAACCGCAGACTTCAGCGCTAAGTAGCTGCTGAGGCCGTGGGTTAGACGCTCGCAAGAAAATGTAGCAGGGGACTGGAGCAACCCATACTGCGAGCAACAGGAGGCAAAACAAAAAAAGAGACAAAAAATGATTAATATCGAAGATAATGAGCTAGAAAGTGTTCTTGGTGCATTAAACCACGCCGAGAGCAAAAGTAAACTAAAAGAAAACGTCGTTAGCAGCTTGAGTGGCCTAGGGCTAGCCGCTCTCAGCTATGCGGCTAAAGGTTGGCCGGTGCTCCCGCTTAAGGCGGGGGGGAAAGCGCCGAACGGGGAGCTTGTGCCTCACGGACATAAGGACGCTACGATTGATCCAGACTTGATAAATGCCTGGTGGTCTGCAGATCCAGAATCAAACGTCGGCGTCTCTGTGGGATTCGAGACCGGCCTTCTTGTTCTCGACGTTGATATGCACGACATAGATGGCAAAGCTTCTTTGAATAGCCTTGAAAAAGAGGTGGGCAAGCTTCCTGAGACTTACACTAACGAGACAGCCGGCAATGGACTGCACTATCTTTTCAGATTCCCAGAAGCACTCAACAACGTCGAGTTAAAGGCACAGCTCGCTCCTGGAATTGACCTCAAACATAATGGCTACGTTGTAATGCCTCCCAGCGTGGTGAACGGCAAAGCGTATAAAAACGTTAAAGACTGCGAACTCGCTGAACTCCCTGAGCAGTGGGTCGAACTGTGCAAGAAACAGGAACCGACCTATGAAGAATGGACGCAGATACGCCGTGCTGCCAATCCATCAGGAGAGAGTTTCTGCGAGCAACACGGCTTATCCATGAGTGACGTATTGACGAGACCTGCAGACGCTAAAAGCATCACCGATGGCTATCTTTGTAAGCATCCGATCCATGGCGCGACTGGAGATGGCAATTTGTTCGTTAACGAACGCCTTGACCTGTGGTGTTGCTACCGACATAATACAGGTGGGGACGCGCTCACTTGGAAAGCAGTTACTATGGGCCTAATAAGTTGTGAGCAAGCAGGTAGGCTCGATGCTGACACATTCAAGGCGGTGATTCGCGCTCTCAAAGATGAGGGTGTCGTAGAAGATCTTTCGGGGCCAGTTAACGCACGACTAGCAGAAACCAAGAATAAAAATTCAGAGCCTGATCTGCTGACAACGGAAGGCCTACTTTATGTACAAGATTCAGATAACCGTTGCCTTTCCGGTGATCGCGTAAAAGAACACACGTTGAAGATTATCGATGAGCGGAGTGAACAACAAACCGATGTACCCATAGTTACTGGCCATAACATGACCGGCTCTGGGAATGCCAAGCGATTGGTCACCTATTTTGGGGACATCATACGTTACTCTGCTCAACTCAAGTGTTGGTTTGTTTACGACGGCACCCGATGGGCGCGTGACGAACAGCTCAAGATAATGGAGCTGGCAAAAGCTACAGCAGACCGTATCCACGCAGAGGTTGCCTTCCTGGAGCGTGATGATTCGAAGGAGCAAAAAGAGGCTCGCAAGGAGCTCTCAAAGTGGGCGTTGAAGAGTGAATCGCGCTATAATTTGGAAGAGATGGTCTCTCTCGCCAGGTCGGATGCTAGAATTTTGATCAGCCCAGAAGAGCTAGACGCAAGAACTGAGCTGATAAACTTCCCTAATGGCACGCTCGACCTGGAGAAGTGGGAGTTTCGAGAGCATCGTCGGGAGGATATGCTCTCAAAGATGACCAAAGTGCCCTATGATCCGACGCGCTGCAGTGAGTATTTCTATCCGACGCTCCTTAACGCGATGCCTGCCGACGTGGTCATTTATCTGCAACGTGTGCTTGGTTCTTTTCTCGATTACACGACCCAAAATAAGGAGATCCTCATCCTTTATGGAGCACATTATGCCGGTAAGAGCAGCATCACTCAAGCGGTTTACAACGCGCTGGGTGACTATGCCGCGCCTTTCCCTAAGGAGTTGCTGCAGAAGTCAAAGCACGGTATCGCTGCGAACGCTGCTCGACCAGAACTGATGGCTCTTGAAGGGGTCCGTATCGCTTGGACAGAAGAGACAAATGAGGACATGATCTTCGATGAGTCGATCTTTCGCAGCATCACGTCATCAGGGATCAAATCTGCGAGGAACATCTTTGAAAGGCAGCGGAAGATCCACTTAGGTGCCTCGTTCATCATTGAAACGAATGCGCCGCCTCATATTGACGTTACTAATAACAACAGCCGGAACGCGATGCTCGACCGCATCCTTGTCGCTCCGTTTCTTAAGACGATTCCCGAAGGGAAGCGTGATAAAACGGTCTTAAGACGCCTAACTAACGACCCCGACGAGCTGATGGTCGCAATCGTGTGGCTTGTACAGGGTTATTTTGACCGAATGGATCACGGCTTGCAGATCCCAGACAGCGTTACGCAGGGAAAGGAAGAGTATGAGGTGCAAGTGAATCCGTTGTTCGAGTTTGTCAAGAACGAAGTAGTTTTTGACGACGGTCGGAAAAATGGTGAAATACATCACGAAACACGTACGCGCACTACGGATCTCCTTGAGCGCTTATGGGATACTGAAGGTAAGGTCGTTGGTAACCCCCGGCGGTTCAACAAGCATTTCGAAGAGCTACTCCCTTATTTTGAAAAGAAAACAGGGATCAAGGCAGAGCGTAAACATCTGCGGGACGGTGCCGCGTGGATTAACGTTCGGCTTCGTGAAGAGGGCGATGAGCTGCTGTCTGAAAAAGAAATTCAGTCAGCTTCGGTTATGTGTGACGATGTGACGGATAATACCCCATTTGGTGAAAGGAATCTATCAAATTTAACAGACTACTATAGACACTTACACCAAAACCCAAAGTTACGTCACACCATCACACCGAATTTTCCAAGCATCCTGATTGAAGACCTAGCTGCTCCAGAATTAGATTTTGAACCTTTAGAAGACAAGATTAAAAATACGCCCGAAAGTCAGAATGACGTGACGGAACTTGAAAGTACCCTAACCAAAAGTAAGTGTCAACCGTCCCAAGCCGAAGAAGAAAAAGTTTCGGAAGATACACTGCGGGAGTCGCGGACTCAAAATGCGTGGGAGACCGCCGAACCTCCAGATAACGGAATGGAGCCTAAGGAAACTTGGGAACTGCCGGACTCGATAGCGAAATCGGCTGAAAAACGCCCGAATGAGCCCGACTCCGAGACGGTTCGTGAGGCTATTCTCACTTGGCCGTTCCGACAAGATGTCAAGGTTAGCCGCGACTATCTAATAAGTGTAGTTGCCGCCAGCCTCCGCCGCCGGTATCAGAACGCAGGAAAAGAACTAGAATACGAAATCAGCAGACTTTGCGCGGAAGATCCTGAGATACGCGCGCTGCTCGTAGAACATGTTAAAGCTGATGAGTTGTCCGCACATTCCGTTGCTGAGGAAAAAGTCGGGCAGCAGAAAGCGTCGTGTGCCACGCATACGGGTTTGCACAAACAAAAGAAAAGAGGTGAGATAATTGGCGACGAATAACGAAGAACCGATAAAGAAGACGATTACAAGATGGGAAACGCGCGAAAACCTCTTGCGTCAAGCTAGTGAGTTGGTCGATTACTACACAGAATTGAAAAAGATGCTCGACGATTGCGATATCAACGAGATGCCCGAGGAAATCGTAATAAGTGCAAATAGCGCACTTGACTGGCTTCTTGAAGTAGTGTTTTTCAATCCGCCGTGGGGTTTAGAAGAATTGCATGGGTATCTACATCCAGAATATTGGGATGACGTTGACTTGGATGAGATGGAAGACGATGAGATAGACGAGTAGCGACGAACCGAAAGCCCAAATTAAGTCAGATCAATTGAAAATATCGGCAACCTTTTTTGTAAGATGCCCTAAAGCCGGTTTTCCAGCCTGTTTTTGCGACACATTGAATATTATCTTTCAATAGCTGGCAGCTCACTGAGTGGGCCAGTAAAGCCTTTAGGGAAGCACAGCGTTGATGCAGAAGTCTGTGTTACCATCCACCAGTGATTTCTTTACGCTGAAAGTAATTTAGGCCTTCAACACTTGTGATGGTGCAAACATCAATTGGGCCGCCACACGTGTGCGGCATAACTGCTAGGTTTTGTAAATCGATAGTGGCTCGGATTAAAGCAATTGCAAGGTCAACTGCCGCCCGCAAAGACAACAAATCATAAGGGATTGGCAGCCTTAACTCCACCTTCTTTTCTTCTGTTAGATTTTGGTTTACTAGGTCTGTGAGAGTAATATCGTATCCTGCTATTATTCGACCTATAATCCTTGCTTCCCCGTCTGGCAATATTCCAAAGGGAAGACCTTCCATTAGCTCAACTGGTTCTATGTTTTCAGGAATTCTGGCACCGTATACATGTCCGGTGGCTTCTTTGTTATCGTAACCTGCAATAAGAAAGGACAATTGTGCTCCAAGAGGTGGTGCTTGGACAGCATCCCATTTTGTTGTGAAAAACTGAGATAATTCTGAAGCAAAGTCGTAAACAGATAGCCTCTCCGGTCGTTGTTCACTAAGATACTCATTGAATTCAGCAAAGTATCCAGAAACAGCTCGATTACCTAAAACAGGTTGACCATACGAAACTACCCCGATAAAATTGTGCGGTGATTTAAATGAAAATAGGTTTGTTGTAAAATTATCATAAGTCCCCGGAGCTTGCGCAACACCTTCTGTATCTACTGGAGCTACAACCACTCTGCTGTCTACAGCCAAAACTAATCCTTCCAGTGTTTTTACTGCAACTACTAACGACATGACTTATACCTCGACAATCAAAATGCACATAAAGGATTGTTTCATCCGGCATAAGGCCTTTGTAACGCAAATTGTCATGCAAATCCCTGAAAGCCCAGATTGAGGTTGACTGAAGCTATTCGCTTTAGAGCGAAGATTTGCACAAAAAAATTGATTAGAGCCGCAATTTTGACTTTTTTGCTTTTCCAGGCCTGAGCTGGCTTTGTTGCCCGCAAACGGCGAGAGCTAATTTGCTCAAGCTCTTTGGTGACAAGTGAACAGCAAGGAGGGACGTATAGGGCGTTTTCTGTTTTGCAATTCGATATGAACTTTATCTATTAGGGCGCCTGTCGTAATTTTTGGCGCAAGCCTAGCGTAATGGTGCGCTAGCTGCGCTGTCACGCAATCACTACGCTGGGCCAAGGTGCCAGACAATTATCACGCGGTCCGCACACGCCAAATGGTAAATGCGATTTCTTCTGATTTCGAAGCCTCATTAGCTCGGCGATTCCACAAGGAATATTTAGTTAGCAACCAAAGCTAGTGCGACATGGCCAACTTCTGCAGGAACTGCGGCAGAGAGCTACCCTTCGTGAGCAAATTTAGCAGCAACTCTCTTTGCGATGACTGCGAAGAGGCTTTAGAGCACAAACTCCCCGCAAGGCTTGCGAACATTGGAGAGTCGATAAAAGCCAGTCATACGTGCACAGCAGAACAACGAGAGACGCTGCAGCATTACGACCGCAAGACAAGTTTTGACTTCTATTATGACCTGTGTTACCATTTTAGCACCAGCAATGGATTTAAAGAACAAGATTTAGCAACCTTGCAATGTGTTCAACAGGCTACAAGCTTGCCTAACCTGCATGCACTCAGAGCGCGGAATTTCGCGGTTGCTGCGCGTGAAAAAGAGTGCCCAGCGACGAACCAGTTGACCAAAACAGACAAGACACCCTGTAAATTCTGCGGAGTAGATACCCCCAAGGAGTCTCGCTTTTGTGCATATTGTGGTGCAACGCTAGTGCACGACATTGTGGAAGAAAAAAAGCTTACCAAGGATTACTGCAAAGAATGCGGCAAGAAATTGCCTCTTAATACCTGGCCTTTCAGGAATATATGTTCAGAGTGCCTTACGGAAGAACACAAGCGTACCAAGGGCTACTGCAAAGAATGCGGCAAGAAATTGCCTATCATGCGCGTATGGAATACGCTTGGGACCGGATATCTTAAGGATGTGTGTTCAGGCTGCGAGTTTGTTAAGTACCAAGACGAAAAGCTCGTAAAGCCAGCAAGTACGTTTCGGACCGAATACATAGGTGGTTATGGGGCGTTTCCTGAGCCAAAAGAAGCGATGATGCTAACTTATCCCGGTTATTTGGAAGTGCCGGAGCTAGGACTGACGATACCGTATAACCGGTTGCGAAATGTCCAAAGTATGACAAAAGAGAGTCTTAGTGCGGCGCGCATGTTGTTAGTCGGCATTTACGCCTTTGCATGGAAGAAAAACAAGGTTTACCTTGTCATCACTTTTATTGATGAGGCTGGCGTTGAACAGAATCCGGTTTTTGACGTCGAAGGCATATCAGGCATTCAACCGTTCCTTTATCAACAGATGCTAAAAGCAAGGACATTGGAACCTGCGACGCCCCAGCCAGTTCCTCAGCCAACCTCTCAAGATGACCCGATGGAGAAGCTTGCCAAACTTAAAAACATGGTTGACGGCGGACTAATCACAGAAGAAGAATACAACACAAAGAAAGGAGAGATACTAGCAAAAATGTAAAAACTCAATAATCCTGTTTCTACTAATCGTATCGGAAAGCATAGCGTGTTCCGTTAATCCTGTCTCTTCTTCAATCTCATTAGTTCTTTTTTCTTTTCCTTTTTTTCGAAGAACCGACGCCTTGAACTCGTAACGCTGCGATTGTTGCCCACCCCTAAATCGGCTTCTAGGCAAGCAGTTTTTTGGGAAAAACAATAGAAATTGTTAAGCCAACTTTCGCCTCTTTCTTACGTGATCAATTTGTAGACGTTGATTCAGTGGGGGGTGAACATGGCAAATACATTTTGTCGGCTCTGCGGAGCGAAGCTTATTGCTGATAGCAAGTTCTGCGCCAACTGTGGACAGCCAATCTATGAAGCACCAACAACAATCCAAGAGACTGACTACGTTGATTTAAGGCCTCAATCGGCAGCACAGCCTGTATATCAAGAGCAAGAATATTACCCGGAAGAATACAAACCATCTCAAGCGGCAACTGCACAGTCATCAGCGCTAGGCCCAGAAGCCTACCCTCCAGCAGCAGCGGCTCCGTTTAGTGCAACACCAACACCGCAACAGGCTCCAGTGCCGGTTTATATGGCAGATAGAAAGAATCCTGGTGTCGCAGCAGTCTTATCTTTCTTTTGGGCTGGGCTTGGCCAGATTTATAACGGACAATTAGCGAAAGGAATTGGGTTTATAGTGCTATATGCGTTCTGTGTGCTCTTGATATTCGCTGTGATCGGTTTCATACTCGTTCCGATTGTATGGATCATCGGAATATGGGACGCTTACAATACAGCGAAACAATATAACGAGAAACAACAGCAAAACGAAAGATTGTATTACAATAACCTTAGACGATAGCTCTTAGGGCCGCACAATGCGCGTTTCGTTTAAAACGCTCCTTATATCTTAGCTAATTTTTTATATTTTCAATTTTAAGCCCCTAGCGACCTCTATTCACGGCCTAGCACACGAAGGCGTGTGTTAGGGGTCACAAAGTCTGGGCAAGTGCCCCTCTGAAACACCAGCGTCTCACAACCAAAACGACAACATTAAGCTGCTTGCAAGACCTTGGCCACGCAACTACATACACTGCATACAATAACGCGCTACCTTTTTGGACACTCGTTAAGGGGAGAATATGGCAAACCAAAAAAATTGTCGAAATTGCGGGGCGCCGAATCTGCTGGATGCTAAGTTCTGTGCAAATTGTGGTTCAGCGTTTGTTAGCGCCGGTGCATCGCCGTCGTACAAAGCACCATCGGCTTCGCCCAGCCCGTTGAAGCAGCAACCACTACACAGTCCGCCGCCTCAGCCAGGAACAATGTTTGGCTTAAGTAGCAAAATGATAGTAGTTGGCATCGTGGCAGTAGTCTTGCTGCTTACGTTGGGATGCGTGGGGTTAATGGCGACAAGGACGACCACGACTCCGACGACCACACCGGCGGTCACCGCGACGCCGGTTGTCAAATCGACGGTTACGCCGCAAGCAACGGTTACGCCGCAAGCAACGGTTACGCCGCAAGCAACGGCATCACCAACCGGGCCAGGCACAGCAAGCGACACAGATTTCAGCTTGACGGCTACGAATCAAGGGGCGTACACTGCGTCAAACCCACTTGAGCAGCCATCTGCAGGAGACAAATACGTCTCAATCTATGTCGAGTTGACAAATAAGAACGCCCAAAATACCATGATGGGAAATCCGTTCTCGTTTACGTTGTTCGACAATCAGAACATAGGACATCAGGTTGCAACTGCGAGTTTCGGGGCACCAAACAACCTACAGACAGTAACCAATTCAAACCCAGGAGACAAGACGGCAGGAGTTCTTGTTTTCGAGATGCCCGCTGGAAATACTCCAATGAAGATTGTCTATAGCGAGGGGCTGCTTTCGGGCTCTTTGACAGTGAACCTTTAAACAACGGGATTCAGTGGACAAATGCTCAATCTGGCGCTCGCAGAGAAACGTCGCTGCTGCGGAGGCTATCTGCATCCCGCAACAAAAGGCGTGAGCATTGCGGGTATAACAAATTCTGCAAATCCTGTGGAGCTCAAATTCCTACCGGCTCCCGCTTTCGTCTAAAGTGTGGAGCTACCTAACGCCGTAAAGCAAATGCGCGATGCACTAGGAGCTCGGCGCAAAAAAATCTCCAACTTTAGAGGGCATGCATTGATTGACGTGGCAGCAATTCTTGAGCTTCATTGACCCTCGCTTGTTTTTTTGTTTTGCTTATACTCAAGGTGAAAAATGAATGTAGAAAAGGCTGAAACAATAAGGGAACTTGTAGGGGTGGTAATGATACTAGCTATCCTTTGGGCGGCGCATATTTTGCAGTTTGGAATTTAGGATAGCGAAAAACCAACTATATTGCTGGCCGATGCACTAAACCAAGTAGCCGCAATCACGGATAGCAACTCTTAAGCTTTATTGGCTCCGTCTTATCCCTTTGATTCGTCTTTTTTTTGTCAAAGGGGGGGAAAAGCAAATGGACGAACAAAAGTACTGCAGACTCTGTGGAGCTGCTAATCCCACCGATGCCTCATTTTGCATAAAATGCGGCAAGACGTTTGCCCGCGCTCAGACGTTTCCACCTACTCTAACGTCGACCGCTGAAGCCGCGCCGACACTTTTTCCCCCACCTCCACGACCAACTATTACAATAGCGCCGAATACTAGCGTAGAAAGAGGCAATTCGAGTAGGCTCCGACCTTTTGAGATAAGTGCAGGTCTTGTCATTCTTGTCCTCAGCAGTGCGGTCTTTATAGGGGTTAGTTGGGCCGCAACTATTGCGTTCCTAGCGATCGCTTTAATTATCCTTGGAATCGTGTACCTCATACGAATATACGAAAAAGGCACTGCGAGACGGCTGCGACTGCAACTGACGCTTTCGGTGCTAGCGATCCTAGTTGCCGTTTTGGTACTGGCTTATCAGGGATTTTCTGCCGTAGTCTATATAGCTACAGCATTATCCGTACTTGGCTTAGGATGGCTCTTCGCTGGTATTGCGAGTGCATTACGGAGCGGGACAGGCGGGAGAATCGCGGGCGTCGTCGGCATTTTTGTGGGTTTCATCGTGTTAGTTTTCCCAAATCTCGGCAATGTGGCCGTCGCATCAGTACTGCTGTCGGTGTCCTTGTTCATTTTCGGACTAGAGCTCCTAGTTTCTGGAATCAAGGGAAGATCTATCTCAAGTTCAGGAAGTCAAGTAGCCCCGCAGCAATAGATTTTTTGGCTCGTTTGTGAACGTACGTTGCCGCGATATCAAGTTCAGCAACAGAGTTAGATTGTAAAGTCAACATCCCCCCAATACTTCATATAAATATCAAACACCGGCCCCGGTCTTGGGCTCTTGTAGAAACGCCAGTCCACTCCAGAAACGCCGTGTGTAAGTATGTAGTTCTTGTTCGATTGATCCCACTGCAATATGTCGCCCTGCTGCTCACAGTATTTTCTGAGATCGCTAGGCACGAAATGCCTGTCGCATTGTGTAAGCTGAAGCTTCTGCTGCTTCAGCCATCGCTCGAACGATAGCTGTTTAAACACAGGATTATCGCTAACTTCACCGTTTAGCAGCGGCATTACAGCCTGAGCCACCTGAGGATGCAGGGGGCAGTAATGCTGCATCCGAATTTTATCCTGATCTGGGAGAATATCGAGCACCGGCTTGCCTTGACTGACTGCTTTTCGAAACTGCCCCCCTAATAGCCTAGCTATGGTAGCTTGCGGCCTCTGTCCCGTAAACGCGCCGAACAGCACGATGGCTCTGTAGTTCAGATAGTGCTCCTTGTCGATCTCTCCGTTCTCAAAAGCTCTCTTGAGGGCGTACAGTAGGTTCTCAACGTCCTCTTTCGTCACAATTCGGCTAGTGACGTGCTTCCGTGCCTTCAAACCCTTAGGCATTTCCAAGAAGAGGCCAAACGCCTGGCAGCGCGTGTCAAAATGCGTTTTTGCAAGATACTTGAGAAAAGCCGTTGCAAAGTTCAGCACTTTGCGCGGCGCATAAACATCAACGTATCTCTGCGAGAGGTGTTCTCGGAGTGCGTCGCATCTTTCCTTGCTGATTGACCCCTTGGTAGCATTCCAAAAAGTTAGGGAACATCGCTTCATCCATGGAACTGATGCTTTGCTGATCCCAGCCACGCGGACCTCGGTATAGCTGGCAAGCTCTTTCTTACTGTACTTGAGCACCAGCGTGGCTAGGCTAATTTGATCGTGTGCATCGGAATAGCCATTATTACGACATGTAGGAAGCGAAGTCACGTTTCCAGTTGGTTTAGGGCTGTCTCGGAAAAGAAGCTCATTATGTGGCTTATATTGAAAATTAAGAGCTGTGGAGGCCACGACGCGGGTTCGAATCTCGCCCTCGGCCTTTGATTTTCAACGTGCTTTGGTCGATTGGAGCTTGGTATAGCTTTTGATCAGCCTGAACCGTGTCTTCCACAAATTTGTCTAATTGAAGTGCGACGAAAAATCCTTGAACGCCGTCAATCTCCGTTTGATAGATATTTGCAATTCGACCTGCCAGTCCGTTGAGCTCTCTTGGCAAGCGAATGATCGGGTATGAGAAAGTGGGATTTGATGATTGAAGTGATATCTTCGTTGTGAATATTTTTTCCATGATTACCTCCCCAAGATTGTCAGTCTGTTACATTTTGCTTTCTGCTTGATACAACAGCCTCGGGAGAATCCTCACTTTTCAAAAATACGAAATGAGAATTTAGATGACGGATAGTAGGTCGCCAAAAGAAACTCGAATTGCATGTGAAACATTGCACATACTTTCAGCATGTTCTTGCAGTTGGGTTGTTTACCTCTGGATCACAAATTCAACCCTTGCGCAAGCAGTTCCAAATCGTTTTATTGGAGGCGGCTGCTCTTTAGGTCGTGTTTGCAGGCTCAGAGAGGCAGCTATGCGCGAAGCTGACGTTATTGGTGACTAAAAAAGAGAAAAAAGGGGCGACAGCCCCTATCAAACTTTCACCACGACGGTGTGCGCGACACGATCGCCGAGACGCTGTTTCTTATCTGAAGTCCAAATAAGGATTGCTCCAAGCAGGAAGGGGATTGCGTACGGAATCTGGTCAATATATAGCAGAATCGTGCGGATAAACGCTGCTCCGTAGGTGATCGGTCCGCTGTCCGTCTCGCTGACCACTTTTATCTTGACTGCCATCATACCGACCGATTGGCCATAACGCCTTAGGAGAAGCGTAAAGTAGAGCAGTCCGAGCACAATACCCAAAGCAACGTAGTACGCAGGGTACGCGGGCCCAAGCGAAACTGCGCCAGTTGACGCATCAATCGTAGTGGCTGATCCAGTAAACAGAAAAATGAGTATGTAGTCGATAATCCCTAAAATAAGGCCATCGATGATGAGCGCCACAAAACGGATGGCGACGCCCTGATACTGCACTTGGGGCTCTGGCGCTGCATACGCAGAAGCGGGTTCTGCAGAAGCTCCCTGCGAAGGGTGTGCAGCGGCCGGTAGCGGTGCGCCACAGCTCTCGCAAAACTTTGTACCTGGTGCAGCGGGAGTGCCGCATTTTGCACACTTGTTTTCGTCCACGCGTTTCACCTCCTTTTGCATTTGTTAAGCCGTAAGAAAGGCTTTCTTTCTAATCTATCTTGCGATTTGCTCGATAGTGCGTCTGCAGTTTCCTTTCGGTGTGGCGCAACAATCGGCCGCATCGACTATAGCAGAATCGGTAAGCACTGTTCTCGTTTCGTATCAAGAAGAAGCAACTAGCAGAAGCGTGATCTTTACAACCTCTTTGCTGCTTACTTACATACCAAGGCGCTAGAAGAGCTATTAGAAAGGTCGAAAGAGAGCGGCGAGATGCACAGCTTAGAATCCTGATCTGGTCTTTGGTCAGAGAATGACAAAATCTATAACTCCAAGCACGGCAAGGAATATTCGGTGAGATATTATGAAGGATGAAGTCTTTTTCGGCGAGGGAATGGCAAGGGCCAAGAACGAATATCCAGACCTCTATAAAGCCATTGTATCTTTGAATGAAGCCGCTTATACCGGCAAGGTTCTGGACTACAAGACCCAGAAGCTGATTGCCATAGCCATCACTGCTGCCGCCTCGGACGACCGGGCCGCCAAGAAGCAGATGGTGAGCGGCATGAAGGAGCTGGGAATCACCAAGGAAGAGATAGTAGATGTCCTGAGGGTGGTTTTACTGACATCGGGAATGCCGCCCTTCACCAAGGCCATGAAGATATTGGGGGAGCTGGAGAAATAATTTTTTTTGATTCTACTGGCACGTGGTAGTATACGGGGCGACTTGTAGCTATTGTCTTAGCAGAGCCGAATGGCTTGATGGATCATACTTACGACGTTTGCGCTTGAGTTGAAAGAACAGCTTGTCCAGACTCTCGCCACATTTGTCACATCGATTTTAGCAGAGGGCGCGTGGGCACCCAGACGCTGACGAGGCTGCTGAGCCACTTCTTCGCCAGATCATTGACGCGTTGCCGCAGGTGATGTGCACGCATGACGCGGTGAGCATATCGTTTTAGCGACACCGCCGTAGCATAATTAGCGAAAACTCCTTGGCTTTTGTGCATACGACTCATCATTCATGACCAGCTGATCTTTAAGATAGAAGACGAGCTATTTCGAATAACTAGTGATTTTATATTACGTGCTTTGCAATCTGCATCGCAACGAGCTGCAAGTAATAAACGTTCAGGCAGCTATCTCACAGGGACTTACCTCATCAAGGATATCTTTTAAATCGTTTCGCAATTTTTCTTTTTCCTTTTTTAAATTCCGGCACAAATTGATCATTCTTATGTGAACAATCGGACCCCGATCAATTTGGAAATCAAAGCTCTTTGCGGTCCTCTCGAATTGCGGATAAAGCATGACGAAGTTTGTGCACAAATATCTCGTTGCATACGCGTGCATCTGATAAAGATCAGACTGGCTAACCCTTCCTTTTTATCCTGTCTCTGAAGTAGCTTGTAATTTGTATCAATAATCAGCTTCTCAGCAGGAGGACCCTTTTTTTCGAAGACGATATCTGGTCGCATTTGGAATGCGACTCCCATCCCTTCGTTATCAACGACCTTGTTTTTGACGAACCATCGACGTGGCCCTTGGAGCGTTATCGTATCGTAGATGTCAGAGAACTCTCGCTTAATAAATTCGCCAATAAACTTCTCAAACAGCGCGTTCATGTCAAAAATGAACGAAAAAGTGTCAATCTTATCAACGCTCAGCTCAACCGAACTTTGGCTGATAAAAAGCTTGCATAGGTTTAATACGGGTTCAAATTCGTTATTCAAGCGGGTTAAATGAACGTGGTCAAAGTCATTAATGGTAATTTTTTTGAACGATATATCATCGAGCACAAAGGCAATCTGCTGCAGTAACCTGAGGTAGCGGATGTTTGTAAAACCTCCAGTCTACTCCAGAAACGCCGTGAGTTAGAATGTAGTTCCGATTTTCCGTTAAGAGAATGCCCCAGCTGCGTTAGGTGCGTTCTCCGGCACTAGTTGGGAGATATCCCAATACTCGACAATCTTGTCTCCGCGGAAACGGAAAAGATGGACTTGCCTCAACCCCCCCTCACTTGGTGTGGAGCTGGAGATTTGGGTATGCACTGCAACTAGGTCGTTATCTGCAAGAACCTGTCTGATGATAAGCTCAAAATCAGCTTTTGATCCTTTTAAAATTCCTTCCGCTCCTTCTTTTTGCACAGCGATCATTGCGTCGGTCAGTTCGTCCATACCACCAACGGTGTATGGATTGTGAGTCTTACATTCAGGGGCAAAGAAACGCAGTGCTTCCTTTGGTCTTCCTAAACCAACTAAATTGAGGAACTCGACTGCGATTTCCTTATGGGCCCTGTTAGCATCGTTCTTGGGAATCCCAAAATGTTTTATTCCGTCCATTTCGTCACCTAAAAAATCGAGGCATTTCGCCTTTTGAACTTTTTTGAGAGTACTAGGCTGCTATTCGGCTTTTTTGGCTTTTCAGCTTTCTTGCTAGTTTTTGCCAAGAGGTTCTGCGGCTTGTCGAAGTTTTCAGCAACGTCAAGATCAGTAACCATTCAGCAATGTACTGATTGCCGTTGCGTCGTCGTCGTCATTCGAATGCGCCGCTCCGCGTGAATGCCTTAGGACCGTTCTTTATAGCACACACCTTGGTCACGTCGGGTGCCATCCCAAGAGCTTCAACACGCAAGTTCGACATCGCCCCAATACTGCATATACACATCATAAACGTGCTGAGGCAGCTGATGTTAATAGTTTCTACATGTGTCCAGGCAGCTGATGTTAATAGTTTCCACGTACGCTTCTAAGTCGGAGCCTCTATAGGGCTCCCTTGTTGCAGATAGGCTGGCGTTACACGCGCTCAAGGGTCTGCCTTTACGAAGATGCTTGCGTATGTCCAAGTAAAACGGCCATTTTACTCCATCCTTATCATTTCTGCTTTTTGGCCTTTTTCCTTGGTGTTGAGGCTCTGGCGCCACCGCCTAGGGCGATTGATAATCCGAGAATATAGCCGAGATTGTACCAGAAACCATCGTTTCCAGCCTGATAGATAGTGATATTAGAGTCAAACCAGCTGACAATGAACGCTAGAATTACGATAATTCCTTGCCAGAGGCCCAGAAAAAAGCCAGCTGGCTGAGCAGATACTGTTGCCATTCCAAGCCGATTGATTGCAACATATACAGCGAAAGCGATTAGGGCAACTCCTATAAGAACAAATAGGGGTATAAACTTCTTCATTTTTTCTTCCATCATGTCTCCATTCTATTCTTTATTACTATTATACCAACCGTAGGCGCCATTGTATGCTCCAAGGGACGACAAAATGTGCAGCAAAAGAAAAAAGAAAAGGGGAAAAAGCCCCTTCACGCGGTCACTACTACGGTGTGCGCTGCGCGGTCTCCAATCCGCTGTTTCGTGTCAGACGTCCATATGAGAATCGCACCGAGCAAGAACGGGATAATGTACGGTATTGCGTCGATGATCAGCAGTAAGGAACGCACGAGTGCGTCGACATAGCCAATCTTTGAGCCGTCCTCTTTGACCACTTTGATCTTAAGGGCCATCATTCCCACCGTCTGTCCATACGCCCCCAACAGGAGAGTGAAATAGAAGAGCACGATGAGTGCTGATATGAGGCTGCCGACTCCTGCGAGCGGATTCGCTGTGGTGGATACGTGAAAGGTCCCGTTAGCAAAACTCGCGCTGTTGAAGACGGACGTTTCCAAAGGACTGGCGAAAACTGATGCGATAATGCCGGCAATAATGACATCAATAAGAAGAGCTACGAATCTGACACCGACGCTACGGTACTGCAGCGGGGCTGGGGTCATTTCAGGGGCTGGGGTCATTTCAGGGGCTGGGGTCATTTCATTTGCCATTCGTTCACCTCCTTGTGGCTTTATCGCGTAACTACGTGTCTGGCAGGTAAAAGCTTATTGATCGTATTCAACATAGATAACACTTTTCTAAAAGACTTTTTAGACCATTTAAACAGGCTCTGACGATTTTTAACACTACTAAGCGAAGATGTCCCAGCGCGAGTGGTGGCGCGAGAGGAGGAGCATATAGTGTTGAGTCCCTTCTAACTGGCTTCTTTAAGGGGCTTAAATAGCTAAATAGGGGCATATAGCCATTCTCTAAATGCCAGCCACATAACTTTTTTCCATATGGAACCACTCCAGAGCAAGACGGCGCGACCGATATACAACGCATGATTTCTCGCGGCTTATAGACCTATCCTACGTGCAGGAAGCACTAAAAAGGGAATTGAGAGAGACTAACGGGTTATTTCTCACTTCTGAATAGACTGCGATTGCTCACTTAGCACCGCCTGTACATTTTCCTCTAAGACGTTCAGCGCGGGCGGTTAGCACAGCTAGGTTAATCTGCCATCATCGAAGTGTCATCGATACCTCATCGATACTGAAATCAAAGCAAGAACGGTAATATTTAATATTCAATGCCGCATTTTAGCGTGCCATTTTGATTTGAATTTTGAATTAGAGGTAAGAAAGGGCCTAAAATGAATCCAATAACGAAAATAGCAAAACGATACGTCAACGTGCCAGTGAGAAAGGCGTTGTTGTTGTTGATTGGTGTCACCATCATTATTTCGGTGGCTGGCTGCACATCTTCGACTAGCTCTAGTCCTACGCCGACTGTATCGGCAGCACCAACTGGAGCGGCAACATCCGCGGCACCAACATCAGTCGCCGCCTGGGTTAGTTCCGCAACAGCGTCCTTGACTCGTCAGGGGTATACGTTCACATCTCCATTTGTAGCGCAAACAAACAGTAATCTCGGCACTAACGTCTATTCCGCTACCGCAGTAAAAGGGGGAACTACGGTCAAAATCCTTGCAGAACAGACATCCCAGAGTGATGCAACCTCACGGTTTAACGATATGGTATCATACGTTAAAGGACAGGGATATTCGGGAGAAGCGGCCTCAAGTGCATCAGCGGCGTATAATGCTTGGGGAGGGGCTAACGCCAGCGGCGGCATAGCGAACGTTGCAATGACACTGCTAGGCAACGGTCAAGCAATGGTGTTGGCAGAGATGATGCAGTCGTAATGACAGTTTAAAGATGGGTAACCATCTCCTTATTTTTTAATTACTGACAGGAATGGACTCAAATTTCAAGCGGGCCTTGAGAAAGATCGTGCAATAATTAGGCAAAATGACGTTTGAGTTTTCGCTAGTTTATCAGGGAATGGTGAGTTCAACGTCCTTCCAACATTGCGTGTACACATTGTAGTTTTCAGGCAGCGGAAGCCATTAGGTGCTCCACTCGACACCGCGAACGCCGTGCGCGCATAACAGCCTTGACTCGGACTAGGAGCTGTAACACAAGTTTGTTACAGCAACGTTTATTTACACCGAGCGTATAGTGTCTGGTTTCAAAAAACGGTGGTTAGGTAATCAATGCCGAGGCCAACACACGCACGGAAGTGATAAGATATCCAAGTTTTTCATACGATGGCACGTTGACAATTCTAAGATGCCTGCCACTCCTGAAGAGACTGGGAAGCTCCTTATATCGATGCTCGAAACGGTGGAAGCCGGTTTGCACACTGGCAAGCTTAATGACTGGGGACAGCTCGGCAACGGACAGGACGGATACGCGATTACTGAGTTAAGCGAGGAGGCGCTTTTCGTTTGCATGGTCCAGTGGATGCCGTTCATAACGTTTGAGGTATTTCCGGTGGTCAGTGCCGACCAGTCGATGGAAGCACTCGACAAAGCAGTTGCGGCGCTGCAGTCTCCGTAAAAGCGCTTCGGCGGTGCAGGAGAAAAGAGGAGAGGCCTTACACATTAAGCGGATGAGCTGTGACTGTTCATAAACTACAGCGCACATCTTTCCAGTATCTCATTACACGTCATACACGTTCTCAGGCAGCGGATGCTTATAAAATCGCCAATCCACTCCCGAAACCCCGTGTGTGAGTATGTAGTTCTTGTTAGACTGATCCCACTGCAGTATATCCCCCATTTGTTCGCAAAACTTCCTCAGATCTCCGGGCACGAAATGATGGCTGTCGTGCAATAGCGGTACCTTCTGTTGCGTCAGCCATCGTCCGAATGACAGCTGTTTGAACATAAGTTCTTCGTCGCTTAGCTCGCACAGTAGGGGCGCCATAACCTCAACTACATACGGATGCAGCGGGCAGTAATGTTGCATGCGTATCTTGTCTTGTTCTGGCAGAATATCGAGCACCGGCTTTTCGAGACCGATCGCATTTCTGAACTGCCCTACCAAAAGTCGCGCGATAGTTGCCTGTGGCCTCTGCCCTGTAAACGCGCCCAACAGCACTATAGCCCTATAGCTTAGATAATGATGATGATCAATCTCCTCTTCTTCGTAAGTCTGTCTGATAGCCAGCAAAACATTCTCAACATCTTCTTTCGTCACGATTCTGCTAGTCACGTGCTTGCGAGCCTTCAAGCCCTTTGGCATCTCTAAGAAAGGAGCGTGGCCACAGTTTCAAGGTGTTAGCCGAAATAAGCCGTTAGGTTGTCCCAATAATATTCGACCCACCCAGCTTTGAGATCTGGATAAAGATCTTCAGGGATGTCGGCCTGGGTAAAATCTAATCTGGTGTCACGACCTTCCGCCTGCAGCTCGAACGTCACGGTGGAATAATGACCTGGGGGCCAGTCAGAGGCTCGCCATTTTTGCACGATCTTTTTGTCTGGAATCAGTTCAATGGTCGTTCCAGAAGCCCAGCCGTCGAAGGCACTGAACTCTGCTCCAACTTCCCTACGGATAACCGCTGGGGAATGAGTAAACTCTGTGTGCTTCTTAGAATCTATTAGGGCCTCATAGACCTCGTGAGGAGTTGCTTTCAGCAAAACCGATTGATGAAGGGTTTTGGTCTTCATGGTCTCTGAGTTTGGAGTTCAAGAAATGAAAGATCTGCGCGCGGAACGAGCGACAAATCGATGCTTTCGCGCAGGGAACGGCGCTTGTTCCTAGGTTGCCACTTGTCCTCTCCAAGCGCAACTGAAGAATAAACTCTACGAAAGCCGTACCATCGTCAGATCATTGATGTACTGCAGCAGGTGATGTGCACACGACGCAGAAAAGCATCATCTACCATCTTCCCCAAGCACATCCAATATCTTGCTCGTAAATTTCTCTCGCTCTTTCTAAACTCATTTTTCAGCCCCCTTTTCATACTCAACGATCATCTCCATTATTTTCAGGAAGACAACTTCCCTACCATTGGCAAATGACGCTGCGGTATCGGTTGAGTCACGCGCGTCCTTAGCGCTTTGGATCGCGCCTTTCTTGCAGAACTCTTTGATCTCCTTGACGAGATCCCCACACGTCGTTATCCCCTTCTCACTCCAGTCTATGTTGTTCCAGGTAGCGTCAAAGATTCTTGTCGCTAAGTCGTTCATGTTTTCAAACTTAATCTCTTCTTTACCATAGAGCTTGTTCACTTCAAAAAACTCAAGTGCAGCAATAATTCCTTTGGCAAAGAAGTCTTCACATTCTACACATACCATTTCAATCACCTGTGCAATACCACATTGGCGGCTTTACGTATTCTAATACGTAGTTGATTCCTTCTCCGAATCCTGCGTCCTTTAGTGCTTCCCAACATAATCGATCAAACATTATGTGGGCGGCTTCCCAATCGTCTTCAAATTCGTGGACGCGATCTCCTTCTCTGCTGTATATCCTTCTACAGCGTTCTAAAAATTCTTCAGGGGTCATCTTTCACTCACCAGCTTTATGGATACACTGGCGCCTCAACGATGTCCTTTATTAGGCGCATCGTTTTCTCACTGTCTAACTTACCGGACTCAAACTCTTCAATAAGCAGGCTGATGTTCAATAGTTTTTCCATGCATTTATTGAAGTTATCTGACTTCTCTTCAAATGCTTCTGTCATTCTATCTGTCATTCTATAGCCTCGAAACTCTACCATCTCCCATAGGTCATCATCTGACATTGCATATTCGCAGCAATGTTCACAGCAATGTTCACAGCAATGTTCACACAATCCTTTTTCATAACACGGTGTTCGATTTCTGTGCCCGAAATCTATGAAGATGGTTATCGCGAAGAGCGAAGTTCAACGTGATATAGATTCCTTGTTTTCGCGTCTAGGCCGCTTCGCGCCTCAGATCCTCACAAATAGTCTATTGTTCTCAGTTTTAGTTTCGTACGTTTCAAGGTCGAGTGTCTCGATCTGCCGAGATCAATGACCGACGCCTCGGGATGTTTAGCGATATCAGCGCGGATCTTGTCGTCGAGATGCTTCGCTCGTGCCGCGTGCATGAGATTTTCTAGTACGCCGAGACTTTTGTCGAGCCGTGCAAAATCGTAATCAAGCCCTTCAACGAGTTCAATCGCCTTCGTATCGTTAAGGATGGAAGGGTTCACTCGACTGAATTTTGCTCGCCCCCACAGAGGAACGAGTAACGTTTCCTCTACGCCGCCCAGATCAATCTTCATTCGTGCGTACCTGACGAATCTTCGACATAAACCAAGGGGGAATTAAATAAAAACGTTTGCTCATTGACCCAGCGGGGCATCATCCCGAGAGGGCGCAGAACCTCAGATGGTGAAACGCACATCGACCCATTACTTCATGTAGACATCATAGACGTACCCGGGCAGAGGGTGCTTGTAAAACCGCCAATCGACCCCAGAAACGCCGTGTATCAGCATGCAGTTCTAGTTTGATTGATCCCACTGTCATCGTACTAAAAAACAAAAACTTAAGTTAGGGCCCCCCAACCTTTTCCTATGCCATTCGTTCATCAACCTGAGTATATACCTGGAATTCCAGCAGCCACCATTACAACCCCCACTAATAATACGCGGGTGGAAAACTCAGTATTTGTTACGGGCACGGCCCAAAACATTGGGGGAGAATATAACCTATGGCTTGTATTATATGATTACAACACGAACCGCCATTACCCACAAGATGGACCTGTTGCTCTCTCCTCAAACGGTCAATGGGAGATGACTACCTCTTTTGAGAGCAGCGGGAGGTATGATATTACTGCGCTCGCTGCAGACCAAAACGCCAACGAGAGTCTCTTACTATACCAAGCGGCCAGTGAGTCGAGTGGTGATTATCCGGGGTTGCCTGCCCTTCCTTCAGGATGCATAACGCTGGCTTCAGTCACCGTCTCTAGGACGTAGCTTTAACTGTGTGCTATTCGTCAAGCGGGTTTACTGAAGCGAGGGACGAAAAACACGCACAAATCCAAAAGGCGTATTATGGTTGCGATTCGGCGACGGCGAAAAATTATCTCAAATGATCGGGTTCCGTGTTCCGATCAATGCCGACGTCCGCGTTGCTTACAATATTGACGGTTCCGCTTTACCAGGCCATGCCTAAGCGTTATTCGCCCGCGCAACGTTCGCGAAAGCATGCGAGCAACCGGTTGATGATATCGTCAAACGTTTCGCCGCGCTTGCCTATAGCGTCTATTTCGGCTTTCGTCTTAAAGTGTATTGATATCGTCGCGCGATCTTCACGTTTCATATTTCCTTACGCATCGAGGTACATGGTCTAGCGCAATAGGCCGCTGCAAGCGTAATGCGACGCTGCTTCGCTTTCCGTGATCGGCCTAACGACCCGGGATAGGTATTCGCAGACCTCTTCGGCGGCTTCTGGCGGCACATCGAATAAGTTGAGGTATAAGTCGGTCATGCGCCAAAATTCGTCGCGATCCTTTACTAAATCGTATTCAAGCCCTTCTAGGTCAATAGAACCGAGCCTCGTTTTATCGATTAGGCGTCCGTTTGGCGTCCGCTTCTCTAAAACTCCGTGAAGCGTAACATTTCCATGTCGGACTTGCCTTCGTGGGCCGTTTTGTTGTCTCTCGAAGTGGAATCGGTATTCGACGTCGGTAGTCATTCTTTCCCCGTATCACTACGTAATTAGTAGTAACGGTAATACAGTATATAACCGTTCGCAAGATTGTTACAATAGTAACACCCTTAATAAAAATAGAAATAGTTATCAAAATTATTAAAAGCGCGCCGCACTCGGTTAGCGCCGTTTTTATGACCTTTGTTTGTTCATAACCTGACTAATTATTCGCGTTAGCGGCCTCCTTTCTGATCCTGTATATCTGGGCCGCTACGTGGTGTGTTGCAATAAGCTTACCAGCGACGCGATGGATGGGTTAAAGTTAACGACAAAATGGCTGATCGATATCGCACAGGCCTTAGAATTACTCGGATTCGTTGACATACACCGAAGAGGACGGGGGCGCGGAACCGATTTTACCACTCAGCCCTCAGGTTCTATTGGCCGTAAGTATATGGTCGAGACGCTTACGTCGACGATCGTGTGAAGTGGCTAATAGTACTGCAAACACAGGGACTATCTATGACTACACAGGAGCGCAAGCCAAAAGAGCCCTGCTTTTTCACAGGCCAAGAAGCTCTGATATATGAAGTCGAACGGGCGTGTGGCCAATTAAACAAACTTAAAGAATTACAGCTAGACGAACCTTTTTTGCGTGCGGTAGCTGCGGAAATACGAGCGCACATGGACCACTTGGGGGCAAGCTTGCAGGACTTAACGGAACCTTGCGGTTAATGACTGTAGCTAAAAACGGCTCGGGCTTGTTAAGGAGCCCCCTCCGGCGTTCAGCCGTGCCGCGATCTGCTCTCACGACTGTCCGCGCCGACTGGCCTATCGAGAATTGTGCCCAATATAAGACCCTTACGTAAGGGACTAAGATACGAGTGACGTTCTTCCTTATCCTGTCCTTCCCTTTCCACATTTCTGAAGCTCGAAAGGAGTGTATCGAGTGCTTGGGTATCACCTAAACTAGTCTTGGACTCCTCATAGACTTTTGTCTTGACCTCTGAAAGCGCGCGGCTCAATAGCTCCGCGTCGCTGCCCGTTAAGACTAGCCCATTTTCTATCATCTTTCCCCTCCTGGTCGGTGTTTTTTACATGGACACACTACATGATATCCTCATCGCTTTGTTCTGATGCCGATATTAGCGTCAAAATGGCCGTTATCCCTAGCGGCGAGCGTCAAACAAGCTTCAAAGGGTAAATGGCCACCGGGTTAGTCTCTGATATAGCGCGGGCGGCGGTAATCCTCACAATATGAAACGCGCTCTTTATCGCTACGCAGCCTACAATGGGCGTACTTCTCGCACCTTTGGCAGTTCATCATGCTTGCATTTCATGCAAGGCAGCTTAAATGGGGCTATCCACGCGGTGGGAAACTAACCGGCGGGCAGAAATACCAACGTCAGCGCTTTACTCCGAAAACCGGCGT
>Ga0208189_1000291_pt1 | contig 29770 bp, 25 predicted proteins | sample June2015DPH_10_5_FD_184702 | JGI IMG/M metagenome (GOLD analysis project Ga0208189, IMG submission 184702) | Peatland microbial communities from SPRUCE experiment site at the Marcell Experimental Forest, Minnesota, USA - June2015DPH_10_40... | ecosystem: Environmental > Terrestrial > Soil >... | reverse complement strand
TGGGGAATGAAAAAAAAAAAGGGTGCTGCGGAATGACAAAAAAAAAGGTGCTGCGGAATGACAAACAGAGGAGTCGGGGATTTGTGGGAGAAAGGGGCGGAGGGTTGAGGTTGGATGGAGTTCGTCGGGGTCCTTCGCGCTCGAAAGACGCGCTCAGGATGACAATCGTAAAACAAGCAACCACAGGTCCTTCGACTGCGTTTGGCGCAGAGTGCGCGCCAAACTCCGCTCAGGATGACAGCTAAAACAGGCAACGACGAAATGCGGGGGTCCCTCCACTACGCTGCGCTCCGGTCGGGATGACGGCGAATTGGGGGTGGGGATGGAGCGGGGCCGGTTTTGAGGGGGGAGATTGGGCGGGAGGGGTTCGCTTCGGGGATGCAGGGAACAGGGAACAGGCAAGGGCGGGGCGGGAGGGGTGAGCGAGCGAATGCCCCCACCCATGCGCGATAGGACCGCGCATGAATGGGGCACCCAAAATGATTTTATGGGTGGGCCACCCGCCGAATTCCCACCCATGCGATGAGAGCGCATGAATGGGGTAGCCTGGGTACTACTCTCACTCCCTACGAAGAGTTAGTAAGTCTTCAACGAGTAGGTCAAAATCAGTCCATGGATCACCTTGAAATCTACCCATGTCTTTTTGCCAAGCACGCAGTTGACGTGCTCGCTCTCTTGCTACTGAGTATGCCGGCCAAAGAACCTCAAAAGCAACGTGCTTGTCTTTTAATCCGTAGTGATTTTTACATTCACTTTGGAGTACCGACCGGTCAACTGATTTACGATGATCCCGGTGGTGGAGTACTACCCAGACCTCATAGCACGGATTTGATAGGGAAACCTCAATTTTATTATCTCGTGCTTGAATTAATGCCTCTGTAAGCAGATCGTGATTATCTACATCAATGACACACCAGATGCTATCAAATTTCTCAAAATTATCCTTATTCCGTTTTGCTTCAATTATGGCTTCGCTCTTAAGTTGTACTGCCCTTTCGATTACCTTTTTAGTTTGTCCTGCTCCTCCAATAATTTCAATACTAATGAGCTTCTCCCTACATAAACCTTTGACTCCCTGAATATAATCTGGCTCAGACTTCTCTCCCTCGCAGACTATGAGGAATCGTTTGTAAGGTAGTCGAGTGGCCTTCGCTCTTGAAAAAGACGACCTTTTTCTGCTCAACGCGCAACCTCATCTTCAGGCGGGTTCAATGCAAGTATCTGATCAACATTTGGTATTCCACCGAATCTCCCTTGCAGATACCCTTTGCTTATTTTCTCGTCATTCCTTATGTGGAAATCACTCAGAGGAAACAAAGTGGTTACTCCATTTCTGTCTTTCTCTGTGAACCATATCTGATCGCGTCTGAGTGCGCACTCTGTCAATAGCGTTACTTCATGCGTTGTAAATACGAGCTGCGCATTTTTTGGATTAGTTCTTGAGTTATTAAAAAGCTGCACGATTAAGGCCGCTAGATTTGGATGCAGACTGGATTCGATTTCGTCTATAAAAATAAAACTTCCATTTTCCAAAGCATCACAGATTGGTCCCATGAGACCAAAGTAAGCCAATGTTCCTGCCGACTCCTGCGACGCTTCGAATTTTACTCCACTTGTTTCGGACGACCGATGTGTAAATGATACTTTCGGTACTTTATATGGTGCCGTAGGGAGATCCGGGTCTTTTGGGTCTGGCATTGTACTAATCAATGCGTTAATTATAGTTTTTGTTTTTTCATCTGCTTCCTCTTCGACAAACTCATAATCTATAAGACCAAGGTCTGCGGCTCTCATTAATCTAGTTATGCGTCTCTTTAAATCTGCCTGCTCGAATGAGATGCGCGCTGTTTTATGAACAAGATTCTCTCGCGTATCTAATAGTGCAATCCAACCTCTTACAATTGCATTCTGGATGGGCTTCAGTTCTTCGTAATTGTTTTGGACTGCCGCAGATAATAAGAGACTGTTCGGCCTCACCATCTTTGAAATGGCTACATTCATCTCACGATTCGCTGTCGTTTGTAGTTTCGGGCCAAATTTTATATTTGTACTATCTGTTCTTTCAAACCAGACTTGTTTTCGTCCTAGTACATACACATGGAGCCATTCTGTGAGAAACTCTCGATCATTGATTGTGAATCCATACTCGTGCCGAACTCCGTTTACTAGGAAGTCAAGGCACATACGCGTTTGCATCTCTTCTCTGTTGCCGAGTGCAAATCTTTCTATAGGAATGGGCTCGTCATGTTCCCAGCGTTGTTGTGAGTTTCGTACAGCTAACCTAAAAAAGGACATCGCCCGTAGAATATTTGTTTTTCCAGACGCGTTAGCGCCATATATCGCACCGACCCGCAATAGCGAGCCAACCGGTGGCCCAACCGATACCACACCGTCTCCCTTTTCTCTGGAGTTCGTTGCGACCAACGAAAGCTCTTGTTGATCCAGAATGGACCGAAAATTTTGTACCGAGAATTTAATGAACATGTGGAAACTGTACCACCGATCAACCAGGATCGCGAAAAATTCACGAAAAACCCATTATGAACCCCTCCAAACAGCTTTACTCGACTGGAATCTTTTTGTTTCTGGGGCGGAGTTTGAACCAGATGGGGGAGCCGATGAAGCCGAAGGCGGCGCGGATCTGGTTGGCGAGGAAGCGCTCGAAGGCGAAGTGGAGCTTGACGTCGCGGTCGGTGAAGAGGACGAAGGTGGGCGGGGCGACGGCGGCCTGGGTCATGTAATAGATTTTGACGCGGCGGTTCATGGGGACGGAGGCGCGCTGGAAGTCGACGTTGGCGAGGAAGCGGTTCATCTGGCCGGTGGTGACGCGCTTGCGGCGCTCGCGGGCGACGAGTTCGACCTTGCGGAAGAGCTCCTGGATGCCGAGGCCGGTGGTGGCGGAGACGAAGACGAGTGGGGCGTAGTCGAGGAACTTGAGGTGGGAACGGAGTTGCTGCTCGAAGATTTTCTGATCGGGTTTGGGTGGGGCGGAGTTCTTCGCATCCCACCCTTGGCTGGAAGACGCCAAGGATGGGGCACCCGAAATCCCACCCATCGCTGAAGTGCGCGATGGATGGGGCACCCGGCTTTGTGGGTGGGAGACGAGGTCCCACTTGTTGACGACGAGGATGACGGAGCGGCCCGACTCGTGGGCGTAGCCGCCGATGTTGGCGTCGAGGGCGGCGACTCCTTCGGTGGCGTCGAGGACGAGGAGGCTGACGTCGGCGGCCTCGAGATGCTTGCGGGCCATGATGACGGAGAGCTTTTCGGCCATGAGACGGGTCTTGCCCTTGCGACGGATTCCGGCGGTGTCGACGAAACGGAAGTCGTGCGAGCCGCGGGTGACGACCTCGTCCACAGCGTCGCGGGTGGTGCCGGCGATGGGCGAGACGATGGCGCGCGCGGTGCCAGTGAGGGCGTTGAGCAAGGTGGACTTGCCGACGTTGGGACGGCCGATGATGGCGATGCGGGTCTCGTGCTCGACGAATGCGCCGTGGGAGCGGAGGCGGCGGGGTGGTTCGATGGCATCAACCCACCCTTCGCCAGAAGCGGCGAAGGATGGGGCACCCGGTTCCGTGGTAGGGGTGGGGAGGGCGGCGAAGACGGCGTCGAGGAGGTCGCCGATGCCGGCGCCGTGTTCGGCGGAGATGGCGAGGACGTTGCGGAAGCCGAGGCGGCGGAAGTTTTCGGCGGCGGGAGCGAGGGCGGCGGTGTCGATCTTGTTGACGGCGAGGAAGACGGGCTTGCCACCGCGCAGGAGGAGGCGGGCGAGGGCGATGTCGGGCGAGGCGAGCTCGGTGCGGCCGTCGACGAGCATGATGATGACGGCGGCTTCGGCGAGCGCGGTGCGGGCCTGGAGGAAGATTTCGGCGGGGAGGAGCGCGGGGTCGTCGGGGACGATGCCGCCGGTGTCGACCAGGCGGGCGGCGGCGGATTGCCACTCGATGAGGCCGTAGATGCGGTCGCGGGTGATGCCGGGCTCGTCGCCAACGATGGAGCGGCGCGAGCCGGTGAGGCGATTGAAGAGCGTGGACTTGCCGACGTTGGGGCGGCCGCAGATGGCGATGAGTGGGAGCGCGCGGGAGGCGGCGGAGTCGGCGGCGAGATCGAGTTGCGCGGCGAGGATTTCGGCGTCGCGCCAGGCACGGGTTTCGGCGGGGGATTCGGTGGGGGGTTGGGGAGTTGCAGGTTGCAGGTTGCGAGTTGAAGAAGCAGGTCCCTTCGCTGCGCTACGGGATGACAACAAATGCGAGTGAGTGCGGCGGGAGGCTGGCGATTCCCTGGAGACTATTTTGCTGCTTTCTCTTTCGGGGGAGCGGGTGGGGGTGCGCCTCTGTTTGGCGAGGGTGGCGCGACGGGTGGAGAGAGCTTTGCGCTTGCGCGGATCGACCGCTCCAGTGGTGGGGGTGGTGCGCGGGGCGCGGCCCTGCTTGGGGCGGGTGGATGCCTGGCGATGCTTCTTGCCGAGGCGTTTTCGGTCGTCGCGTTGCGCCATGGTGAGTGCCTTCCGGAGACGCGATGCGCCTAAGGACATTATAGGGAGGGGTGCGCGGAACGATGACTCAGAGGAGAGACGTGGAGCAAACAGCGATTGTCCGGCGGATGCAGAAAAACGTCACGCGACAGCAAAAAAAATGTGGCGCGGCTGGTTTGAAGCGGGCTTACAATTTTTGCCCTGGAGGAAACTATGATTCTTTGGAAGCGCGCCGTACTGCTTGGACTGCTCAGTTGGGTGATTCCGTTTGCCATCTCGTGCGCAGCATTGCCGGTGAAGAGGATGAATGCTCCACTCTTCTGCACGCTGATGTTTCTCGTCGTCCTGGCGACGGCCGGAGTGTTGCTGAAGCGATACTTTCGCGACCGGCCGGTTGCGGTCGCTGAAGCCGGGCTGGTGGGGGCACTCTGGTTTGTCATGAACCTAATCTTCGATTACCCGATGTTTTTTTACGGTCCCATGAAGATGACCGCGCTCGGCTACTACTCGGAGATAGGGTTGGTGTATCTGACGTTTCCTATCTTCGCGCTGCTGGCGGCGCGGCTGGCGAAGCGATAGAGGGGGCTAGTGAGCGGGCGGCGCACGGCAGCAACGAAAGGCAGTCGTTCGCTGCCGCGAACGATACCTCACGCTCCACCCCAGCGAGCAAAAGCCGCTCGCCGGGGACCCCGGCCTGTCGCGCGATGAAACTGCGCACCGAGGATGGGGCACCCACTGCTGACGATATACTTGGGGGGTGGAGAAGACTTTTTATATCGAGACGTTTGGATGCCAGATGAATGCCCATGACTCGGAGAAAGTCATTGGGACGCTGGAGCATGAGGGGTACATGCGAGTGGAGGATGAGGCCGACGCGGGGCTGATCCTGTACAACACCTGCTCGATCCGCGACAAGGCGGAGCAGAAGGTCTTCCACCGGCTGAATGAGTACAAGCGGCTGCAGGGCGAGGGGAAGCGGTTCGCCGTGCTGGGGTGCGTGGCGCAGCAGGAGGGCGAGCGGATCTTTGAGCGCGCGCCGTATGTGCAGATTGTGTCTGGGTCGGCGAGCTACCGACGGCTGCCGGAGATGCTGGCGCGGCTGGAGGCGGGCGAGCGGCGGATTACGGGCCTCGACGACCGGCAGACCGAGGAGACCTTCGACACGGAGTTTACCGCGCGGACGAACCCGCATCGGGGGTATATCACGATTGTGGAGGGGTGCGACAAGTTCTGCGCGTACTGCGTGGTGCCGTATACGCGAGGCAGGGAGCGGTCGCGGAGTTCGGCGTCGGTGATGGATGAGGCGCGGCGGATGGCGGATGCGGGGTTTACGGAGATTCAACTGCTGGGGCAGAATGTGAACTCGTACCGCGACCCGAACGGCAAGATGAGCTTTGCGGAGCTGCTGGCGGCGGTGGGCGGCGTCGCGGGGATCCGGCGGGTGCGGTTTACGACGAGCCATCCGAGGGACTTTACGCGGGAGATTGTGGCGGCCATCGACGCAGTGCCTACACTGTGCGATCATGTGCATCTGCCGGTGCAGTCGGGGGCGAACCGGGTGCTGGCGGCGATGGCGCGGGAGTACACGCGGGAGTGGTACCTGGAACGGATTGCGTGGATCAAGGCGGCGCGGCGGGAGATCAGCTTGACGAGCGACATTATTGTCGGGTTTCCGGGTGAGACGGAGGCGGAGGTGGAGGAGACGGCGACGCTGCTGGATGAGGTTGGATACGACGCGGTTTTCTGTTTTAAATACTCTGCGCGGCCGAATACTCCGGCGATTGCGATGGCTGATTCGATTGCGGAGGAGGAGAAGTCGCGGCGGCTGCAGGTGATTCTGGAGAGGCAACGGGCGATCCAGCGGAAGAGATATGCGCGGCACCTGGGCGAGGTGATGGAGGTGATGGTGGAGGGGTACAACGCGGCGCGCGGACAGGTGGTGGGACGCAGCTCGCAGAACAAGACGGTGAACTTTTCGGTGAGGCAGGCGATCCTTCCGGCGATGGGGAGCTATCCAATGGTGAGGATTACAGAGACGTTTCCCAATAGTTTGGCGGGCGAGGCTGTGGCGAGTTGAGGAAGTCGGGTTGAGGGAGGTGGGCGATGAAGATTGCGAGTGAGCACGGGGATTTGGTGGCGGCGGCGGTGCAGACCGAAGTGGAGGTGCAGATTCGCGGGCTGATGATCGATCCGCTGACCAACATGCCGGTGGTGGTGCTGAAGGACGTGGCCAGCGACGCGGTGCTGCCGATCTGGGTGGGGATCTTCGAGGCCAACGCGATTGCGCTGGAGTTGGAGAAGACGGCGATGCCGCGACCGATGACGCATGACCTGCTGCGCAACATGGCGCGAGGACTGAATGCGGTGGTGCGGAAGGTGGTGGTGAACGAGCTGAGGGACGATACGTTCCTGGCGGTGATCTGGATGGAGCAGGATGGGGAGACGGTGACGATCGACGCACGGCCGTCGGATGCGATTGCGCTGGCGCTGCGCTGGGACTGCCCGATCTACGCCAGCCGCGCGGTGCTGGACAACGCGAAACAGGTGGCCGAGGGGCCGCAGAATGCAAGCGGAGAAGAGATGCGGCGATGGCTGGAGAACCTGGGCGACGACGACATGGGGCGATACAAGATGTGAGTGCTTCGCACCGTTCTCTACGCTTCGCGTGTAGTGCTTCGCACTGTTCTCGACGCTTCGCGTGAAACCTTAAAAGACAGCAGCAGATGTAGATGGGACTTAGAGAAGTTCGGTGGGGTCGGGTGGAATGCCGGTGATGGAGTGGAGAAGGCGGTCCCACTGATCGCCGTAGCGGTCCCAGCCGCCGAGGTGGTGAACGCGGGCGAGGGCTGCGGCGGAGAGCTGCGCGCGCAGGGCGGGATCGTCGGCGAGCTGCTGCAGGCGGAGGGCGAGGGCGTCGGTGTCGCGGTCGGGAATGATGAAACCCTCGACTCCGTCGGTGAAGAGGTCTTCGGCGCCGGTGGCGGCGGTGGCGACGACGGGGCATCCGCAGGCCAGGGCCTGGCCCTGGACGAGGGCCAGGCCCTCCTCGACGCTGGCGAGCGCGAGGACGTGGCTGCGCGAGATTCGGCGGGCGAGTTCGGGCTGGGGGATTGATCCGGTAAAGGAAACATTTTCGGTGGGGAGGGTCGCGAGCAGCGGGCGGAGCTCGTCCTGCACGGCGCCGACGAGGGTGAGTTGTTTGCGCGGATGGCGCAGGCGGGCGAAGGCCTGGAGCAGGTAAGGGATGCCCTTGCGCAGGCTGATCTGGCCGGCAAAGAGAACTTCAAACGAACCGGCGGGGGGTGGTTCGGTGGGAGTGAAGCGGTCGAGGCGGACGCCGTAGGGGATGACGTGGAGCTTTTCGGCGCGGATTCCTTGTGCGAGGAAGGAGCGAAGGGCGACGTTGGAGGGGACGGTAATGGCGTCGGCGAGGGCGTAGATGGCCTCTTCGCGGCGGAGGATGTGAGCGGGCGGCGCGGTGTACGGGAGGCGCCAGCGGCGGTGTTCCTCGGCCATGATTTCATCCTGAAAACGCTGGTGGGTTGAGCCGCGGTCGCAGATGAATTTGCCGCCGCGCGACTGCACCAGCGGGCCGGCGGTGAGGCCGGCGCCGGAGATGGCGATGAGAGCGTCGCAGGGATCGATGCGGCGGCGGAGCCATGCGTCGAAGCTGTCGGAGACCCAGCGGTTGAAGTGGGCGTCGAGCGCGGGCGAATAGAAGGGAGTGCGGCGCAGCAGGGTGTCGGTGGTGTGAAGGAGGGGGAAGGCGCGAACCAACTCGCGGGGCAGGCCCTCGCGCCTGAGACGCGCCCACGGCCAGGTGGAGTAGATGCGGCGCAGGTGGTTGCGGGCGCGGAGCTGGTGGGCGAGTTCGAAGTGGTGGTAGACGCCGAAGACGGCCTGAGTGATCTGCATGGCTTCTATGGGCAAGACTAGCAGAGCGGCGCTTCGGCCCAGCCGCAGAGGCGGGCGACCTGATCGGCCCACTCGTCTTCGGTTGGGAGGTGGGGTTGCGGGGCGGTGCGGTGGCGGCCATCGAGGACGCCGTCGATGGCGGAGGCGAGCGCAGCGGTCATATTTTCCTGGCCTCCGGTGAAGACGGTGGCCCAGGGGGTTTGGAGGAGGATGTCGGAGACACCGGAGTCGCGGTGGAGCAGAACGGGAATTCCGCGCTGGAGGGCCTCGATGGCAGGAATGCCGTATCCCTGGATGGCGGGCATGAGGAAGAGATGGGCCTGATCGTAGAGGGTCTGGAGGCCGGAGTCGGGGACGAATCCGTGGAAGTGGACTCGACCACTGATGCCGAGCTGGGCGGCGAGTTTCGTAAGTGGGGCGAGCTGCGGACCGGAGCCTGCGACGTCGAGCTGCCAGTTTGTCCATTGAGAGAGAGGCGGGACGGAGAGTTCCAACTCGGCGAGAGAGTGGAGAATCCAGTCGATGCGCTTGTTTGGCTCGATGCGGGAGACCGAGAGCATGCGCAGCGGGCCGCCGGGCGGGATGGAGCGGATGCGGAAGAGGCTGGCGAGGCCGCCCATGCGCGCGATGGGAGCTTCGACGTGGAAGTCGCGGCCGCACTCGGCGCGGAGGAACTCGCTGGTGACAATGGTGGTGCCACCGCTGGAGAGGCCATGGGCGATGATGCGATTGGAGACGGCGATGCGCAGGCGGTGCTGGAGGGTGCGCGTGGCGGCGTCGCTGAAGAGCGAAGGCGTGTCGTGCATGAGGGTGTGAAAGCCGCGCACTCCGGCGAGCGTGGCATGCAGCGCGGGCTGATAGCCGGAGACGAGAGGATGGGGCGAACCGGCGGGAAGGGATTGGAAGTAACGGCGGAGCGCACGGATGCGGCGGCGTGCGCCGATTTCACCCAGAACAACGATGGGCAGCGGATGGGTGGCGAACTGCGCGAGGTTGCAGTGGTCGGCGTAGGTGACGATGTGGCTGGGGAGATTGCGCTGATGGAGCCAGCGGGCAAGCGCGAGGGCGCTGCGCTCCGCGCCGCCGAACTGCTCAATCTCGGTGAAGAGAATGGGACGGGAGCCGGCGATGGGGGTTGGCGTGGTCATGGTCAGCGCAAGGCTAGAGCGTCGAGCGAGGTGAAGAACTCAGGGAAGGAGATGGAAGCTGCCTCGGCGCCGTGAATCTGGGTGTCGCCGGTGGCGCGGAGGGCTGCGATGGCGAAGGCCATGGCGATGCGATGGTCGGAGCCAGAGTCGATGGATGCTCCGTGGAGGGCTTGGTTGCCGGGGATTTCCAGGCCGTCGGGGAATTCGGTGAAGCGCGCGCCCATGGCGCGGAGATTTTTGGCGACCAGCGCGATGCGGTCGGACTCTTTGATGCGGAGTTCCTGGGCGTCGCGGATGATGATGCCGCAGGGGGTGTAGGGGGCGATGGCGGCGAGGACGGGAAGCTCGTCGATGAGCTGCTCTGTGAGGGGGCTGCTGATGATGAAGGGCGAGGATGTGGAGGTTGGCGCGGAGTTGACTTGAATCGTGCCGATAAGTTCGCCGTGACGCTCGTCGACGGTGAGGACCTTGATGCGGCCGCCGAGGGCGGCGATGACATCGAGGAGCGCGGCGCGGGTGGGGTTCATGCCGAGCGAGTCGAGGACGAGGTTGGAGTCGGGGAAGAGAAGCGCGGCGCAGAGGAAGAATGCTGCGGAGGAGATGTCTCCGGGAACGGTGGCGTCGATGGCGCGGAGGCGCTGGCCGCCGGGGATGGATAATTTGGCTGGGTCCTGCGGGCCACGCGTGTAGGTGCGGGTGAGGGTTGCGCCGAAGGCGAGCAAGGCGTGCTCGGTGTGGTCGCGGGTGAGGATGGATTCGGAGAGGCTGGTGACGCCTTCGGCTTGCAATCCGGCGAAGAGGACTGCGGTCTTGACCTGGGCGGAGGGGATTGGCGTGGTGAAGTCGATGGCGTGGAGCGGAATACCGTGGATGGTGATGGGGGCATGTCCATCCGTTAGATCAATTTTTGCTCCCATCTGAATGAGTGGATTACGGATACGTTCCATCGGGCGGAGGGTGAGGGAGGGGTCGCCGATGAGTGTGAAGGTGTGGGGGTGAGAGGCGATGAGGCCGGACAACATGCGCATGGTTGAGCCGGAGTTGCCGCAGTCGAGCGCGGCGGCGGGCTGGCGGAAGGAGCCGGCGACGCCGGTGATCCCGATGGCGCCGTCTGGGTTGCGGAGGACGCGCGCGCCGAGGGATTCCATGCAGGCGAGCGAGGAGTGGGGGTCGGCGCCGGTAGAGAAGTTGGCGAGGCGCGAGGTGCCTTCGGCGAGGCCGGCGAGCATGGCGTAGCGGTGCGAGATGGACTTGTCGCCGGGGACGGTGAGTGAGCCTTGCAGGGTGCGGGCGGGGCAGATGATTTGCGTGGACATGCGTGTATCAGTGTAACGCGGGGAGGAGGGGGACAAACGGCGGTTGAGGAAGGCCCGGGGCTAAAGCCCTTTCTTCGATAGGCGGCTATTCGTGGGGCTGAAGCCCCACGCTCCCTCCGAAGAACAAGGGCAAAGACAAATACCAGAATGACAAACAAAACGACAGAAGCAGATTTCTCCGCTACGCTGCGGAATGACAAACAAAAAAAACTGCAAGGGCGGAAGTATGTGGGAGAAAGGTTCGGGCGGCAGCGATTGGAGGGAGTTCATCGGGGTTCTTCGCGCTCGAAAGACGCGCTCAGAATGACAAACAAAACGACAGAAGCAGATTCCTCCCCCTTCGCTTCGCTCAGGGTGCGGAATGACAAACAAAAGCAGATTCCCTTCGGGAATGACAAACAGGAAGGCAACCCACCCATCGCGATGAGGCCGCGATGGATGGGGCACCCGGTGAGCGGCGAGGATGGGGCACGCGGCGAAGTGACAGTACAAGCTATTCGGGCGCTTGCTTGAGTGCGTCGAGGGCATCAATTTGACGTTGATAGCAGAGGGATTTCTTTTGGTTCATCCAGACTGCCCATGGGCAAAGAAGGAGGAGCGAGGCTGTTAAAACATAACCTAGATAACCCATTGGATGTTTTGGGTAGCGAACAATAAGCCAGATATCACAAACGAGAAGCCCGGGAAGCAGGGCCATCAGGCGCGACCAGAACCATACGCCTCGATGAAAGTTCCGTTGACGCACGAGTTCGACCCTGTAGAAATCCACGGAGCCGGCTTTTCCCAACGCCGCAGCCGTTGTGCCAGATACTTTTCTGCTGTTCCGGTCGAGCCAGATTTGGCCTGCAAGAAATCCCATAGCAAGGATGACGAGAAGGAGCCCGATTTTTGGTGCCGCCGGCGCGGACGTTGCAAGAATGACGAATGTAAATATAACGGTCTCACCAAGGCAAATGACGTACACGATGGAGTCGCGCATCTTGAGCTGCTTGTTCAATTGCTTCATCTTCTGTCGCAGTTCATCTGGCGACATCTGGAATGGCGCGACAGTTTGGCCCTGCCAAAGGCAGCACAACTGGTCGTGAGGGTTATGGTTGGCCATGAGTTCCTCCATTGCGGAAACGTTCGGCGAGAATCGCCTTGACGCGGTGAATTTTTGTTGCCACGTAGCCGGAAGAGATGCCGGTCACTTCTGCGATGAAAGCGGCATCCATGCCTTCGAGATAGAGAAGAATCACCTGCCTGTCGAGCGGATTCAGGCGTTGAATCAACGCGAAGAGCCGCTCCAGTATGAGGCTTCGATCGACCGAACGATTGGCATCGTCTTTGGCGGCAATCCCACCCTGCTCTTCGATCTCTTCAAGGCTGACGAGCGTGTTTGACTTTGCTCTGCGGCTGCGCAGGATGTGCGAAGCCGCCGTATTATGCGCCACGCGATAGACCCAGGTCCGCAGCGAACATCTGGCATCGAAGCCGGCAAAGCTGCGCCACAAGGCGAGGTGAATCTCCTGGAGCAGATCGCGGCGATCTTCCGAATTCGCCTCATAGGCCCGCGCGAGACGGTCGAGTGCAGGGCCATGCGCCAGTACCGCGTCCTGGTACAGGTCGTCAGATGATTTGTCCGGGACGAGCATCGTTCGGATTCTCTCCTGGATAAGGTAGTCGTTGACGGTGAGAATTTCTGACACATTCTCATATAAAAGAATTCGGAGAGGATGAGGAGTTGGGGTCAGGGGAAGGCACAGGGCTAAAGCCCTTCCTTCGATTGGCCGCTATTCGTGGGGCTGAAGCCCCATCAATCTTCCGGCATTTACGGCGGGACTGAAGTCCCGCCCCTTCAAAGCAGATTCCCTTCGGGAATGACAAACAAAAAAGCAGATTCCCTTCGGGAATGACAAACAAAAGAAGGAACCCCACCCATGCCGCGATGAGACCGCGTCATGAATGGGGCACCCGTCACAGATTCCCTCGGGGGCTAAAGCCCCATCAATCTTTCGGCATTTACGGCGGGACTGAAGTCCCGCCCCTTCAAAGCAGATTCCCTTCGGGAATGACAGACAAAAAATGAAAACCCCACCCATGCCGCGATGAGACCGCGTCATGAATGGGGCACCTGTGTGGTACAGCGTTAGGTGCGGAGGATGAAGGCGTAGGCGTAGGGGTTGGGGGCCTTGTCGGGGAGGTTGAGGGTGAGGCCGGTGGCGTCCTGGGTGAAGGTGAGCTGGCCTGCGCCGATGAGGTCTACGCGCTGGATGGGTTTGGGCAGGGCGGACGCGCCGCGGGCGAGCGTCTTGATGAGGAGCTTGCCGTTGCTGGGCCAGACGAAGGCGAAGGCGTAGACCGTGTCTCCCTTGCGGGTGAAGCGGATGTCTTCGGAGGTGTAGGCGCGCTGTGTCTTCTCGTTGAAGCGGCCGGTGACGACATCGGGCGGGCCTTCGCCGAAGACGACGAAGGGACGCGTGCCGTATATGGCCTCGCCGTGCTTGGGAATCCAGGTGGCGATGGCTTCGAGGAAGGCGCGCTCGTCGGCGTCGATGGTGCCGTCGCCCTTGACCGGGATGTTGAGCATGAGGTTGCCGTTCTTGCTGACGATGTCGATGAGGCTATGGATGACGGAGATGGGCGTCTTGTAGCGGTGGTTGGTGAAGAGGGAGAGCTCATAGTGCCAGTTGCCGATGCAGGTGTCGGTCTGCCAGGGGTTGGGCTGGATGCCGTTGGTTTTGCCGCGTTCGATGTCGAGAGTGAAGGCGCCGAGGTGCTCTGGCTTGATGTCCTTGGCGGTGAGGACGACATCGACCTTGCCTTTGTCGCGCACGCTGGCATTGTAGTAGTGGGCGGCGATGTCGAGACCGTACTGGCCGAGAGGAAGCTCGCTGTCGTCGAAGTAGAGCAGGTCGGGCTTGTAGGTGTCGACCAGGTCCTGGCAGCGCAGGAACCAGTTGTGGGCGAATTCCGGAGCCTGGGGAGGAAGCTCTTCGTGCCAGTTGCCATCTCCGGCGGCGTGGAACTTGTTGGCGTCGGCGATGGTCTTGATGCCGTCGGGCATGACGAGATGGCGGCCGGTGTAGAGTTCCTGCGGATCGAATCCCTCCCACCACTTGCCCTTGCCGTCTGCCTTGGTGAGAGTGTAGGCGTCGTAGCGGACGCCCTGCATCGGGCCTTCGGGATCGTAGTCGTACGCAACCTGGAGCCAGTGCCATGCGTGGGAGGAGTGGTTGGTGACGGCGTAACGGAGGCCGCGGTCTTTTGCAAGCTTTGCCCAGATGCCGACGATGTCTTTTTGGGGGCCAATCTTGACGGAGTTCCAGTTATGGAAGCGGGAGTTGTACATGTCGAAGTTGTCGTGGTGATTGGCGGCGGCGGAGAAATACTTGGCTCCCGCGGCGATATACAGATTCATCAGTTCTTCGGGCTTCCAGTTCTCCGCCTTCCACAGGTTGTCGATCTCCATCCAGCCGACTTTGGAGGGATGGCCGTAGGTCTTGAGGTGATGGTTGTATTGGGGATGGCCCTGGATGTACATGTTGCGCGCGTACCAGTCACCCTGCTCGGGAACGCACTGCGCGGTCCAGTGGTTCCATATGCCGAACTTGGCGTCGCGGAACCAGTCTGGCGTGGTGCATGCGGTAAGCGACTCCCACGTGGGCTGAAAGGGGCCGGGAGCAATGTGGACCGGCTGGTGCGGACCCTGCGGTACGGCGGCCTGGGCAAGAAGACGGCGGGCGGAGAAGCGAGAGGCGAGGGCTGCGGCGGGCGCGGCGGCAAGGGCGGACTGAAGCAGGCGGCGACGGGAGAACCGGGATGTAGACATGCCGGGAATCATAGGCGCAGAGAGTGGGCGGAGGCAAGATGGGAGTTTCGACAAGTGAGAAGGTTGCCGGTTGAAAAACGGATGCGAACGACCGGCTTGAATCCTCCGCGCACGAGCGCCAGCTATGTTTTTGAAATGCCGGTTCGCTATGCGTGATTGGCTAATTCGGCGAGGATTTTGACGCTGGCGGAGGCCCCGATGCGGGAGGCCCCAGCGTGCAGCATGGCACTTGCGTCGGCGATGGAACGGATGCCGCCCGAGGCCTTGACGCCGGCGCGGGAGCCGACGACGCCGCGCATGAGGGCGATGTCGTCGACGGTGGCCCCGCCGGTGGAGAAGCCGGTGGAGGTCTTGATGAAGTCGGCCCCGGCGGCGAGGGCGAGTTCGGAGGCCCGGAGTTTTTCCTCGAAGGTGAGCAGGCAGGTCTCAAGGATGACTTTGACGATGGCCCCACTGGTGTGGGCGAGATCGACGATGGCGTGAATCTCGTGCTTGATGGCGTCATAGTCCGGCTTGGTGGCGGACTTGAGCAGGCCGATGTTGAGGACCATGTCGAGGTCGTGCGCGCCGAGCTTGAGTACGCGGGCGGCCTCGTCGCGCTTGCTGGCGGCGAGCGAGGCGCCGAGGGGGAAGCCGATGACGACGCCGACCGGGATGGAGGTTCCGGCTAGGGTTTCGACGGCGCAGGCGACCCATGCGGGGTTGACCATGGCGCAGGCGAAGCGGTTCTCTGCGGCCTCGTGGCAGAGGCGGATGACCTGGGCGCGCGTGGCCTCGGGCTTGAGCAGGGTGTGGTCGAGGACGGCGGCGAGCGAGGCGGGAGAGGAGAGCGCGCGCGCGGCGAAGGCGGCGGCGTCGAAGGGCGCGGGTTCGGCGATCTTGAGGCTGGGGGTGGTGGAGGTTAAACCGCTGCTCATGAATCTCCTTGGGGCGGATGGGGACTGCCCGCACTGTTCTATCATAGGACGGTTGCAATTGGCTGAACCTGGATGCAGCGCGCCCAGTTGGGTCGCACACCCGGCCATGCGGGCGCTGCACGGAGGGGACAATCTTGCGCTGAGGTTTCATGCCAGGGTGGATGGGTTTGGAGTAAAATCTGGCCCGCGCGGGAATCATATTCTGCCTTGCCGACAACCAGGGTGTTGGTACGACGGCCCGGACGGCAGATTTTAGTGGAGGGTGACGATGAACATTTTGACGAAGCGGATTGGCAGCGCACTGTTGATGGGAGTATTGCCTCTGCTGATTGCATGCCAGCGGCACAGCAAGAGCGAGAGCTTCTACCTGATTGCGACCAACATCAAGCATGCGTACTGGCAGTCGGCGTGGGCGGGGTTTTCCAAGGCAGCGGACGAGTATGGGGTGACGGCCGATATGCGCGGGCCCGATGGATTCGATCCGGAGGACGAGGTGACTGAATTTCGGGATGCGGTGGCGCTGAAACCTTCGGGGATACTGGTGCAGGTGGGCAATGAGGCGTTGATGCGGCCGGAGATTGATGCGGCGGTGGCTGCGGGGATTCCTGTGATCACGATCGACTCGGATGCTCCGGCCAGCCACCGGTTGTTCTTCATCGGGACAAACAACCTGCAGGCGGGTCGGCTGGGGGGAGCGCGGGTGGCCGCGCAGTTGAAGGGCAAGGGCAATGTGGTCTTCTTTACGATCGCGGGGCAGCCGAACCTGGAGGAGCGGCTGAAGGGCTATAAGGATGCGCTGGCAGGCTATCCGGGAATCAAAGTGGCGGACGTGTTCGACATGAAGGGCGACTCGGGCCTGGCCATGGACCAGACGAGGCAGTACCTGGCGAGGACTGGGCCGGCGAAGATCGATGCGGTGGTCTGCCTGGAGTCCACGTCGGGAAAGGACGTCGGCGAGGCGTTCAAACGAGAAGGGGCCAAGGGAATCCTGCTGGTGGCCATGGATGTGGACGCGGCCACGTTGAACCTGGTGAAGGATGGGACGATCGACTCAACCATCGCGCAGAAGCCTTACACCATGGGGTTGCTGGGGCTGAAGGCGCTGGACGATGTGTATCACTATCCAGTGAAGCCGCTGGCGCAGGACTACGCGCTGGACCCGTATGCTCCGTTTCCTGCATTCATCGATACCGGAGTGACGCTGGTGGACAAGAACAATGTGGACGAGATCCTGAAGAATGAGAGCGGGACGGCTGGCGGGACTCAGTAGGTGGGATTGCCGGGGCAAGAGTGAGTGGGGCAGAAGAGAACTCCGCGTCCGCCAACAACGGCGTTATCGTGCCGGCACGAATGCAGTGGCAGCGAAGTCGAAGGCCCGTACAAAGATTGCAGCGTAGACGAGCTCAGTGGGTGGGGTCGGAGGGGAAGAGGCGGATGTCGGGGACGTTGCGGTAGACCTCGGCGAAGTCCATGCCGTAGCCGATGACGAACTGGTTGGGGATCTGGAAGCCGACGTAGTCTGCCTCGATGGGGACGAGGCGGCGGCTGGGCTTGTCGAGGCAGGTGGCGATCTTGAGCGAGGCGGGCTTGTGCTGGAGAATGAGGCCGCGCAGGTAGCTGAGGGTGAGGCCGGTGTCGAGGATGTCCTCGACCAGGATGACGTGGCGGTTCTCGATGGGGTTGTCGATGTCCTTGATGAGCTTGACGGCGCCGGAGGAGACGCGTGCGCGGCCGTAGCTGGAGACGGCAACGAAGTCGAATGTGTTGTCGATGGTGATGGCGCGGGCCAGGTCGGAGAGGAAGATGGCTGCGCCCTTGAGTACGCCGATGAGCACGATGGGCTGGCCGGTGGGCTGGCCCACGTAGTCGGCGGTGATCTGGCGGCCCATCCGGGCGACGCGTTCGGCGATCTGTGCGGCGGTGAAGAGAACTTCCATTCCGGAGGCGGGCGGGAAGACGGCGGGAACGGCGGGCGGCATAAAGCTGGTCGGCATGGAGACTAGGGTAGCGTATGCGCGGGGCGATGGTCGAGCGGAGGAAGGCGATTCGGGTTAAATGCCTGAGCGGTGTTTGGCCTTAGTTGTCCTGCGGAGGGTCCCGGCGACTCTTCTTCTGTATCGCCTTTTGCGCGATGAACAAAAGCGCCAAGATCGCGAGCAGGAGAATCAGATCCGTGCCGATACTTACCCCTTTGAACAACCTGTCAATACGCCCTGAGAACCTTAAATAATTAATAGCCAGCCCCACGGCGGCGACGATTACGGCCAGAGCAATACGGTTTGCTTTCATGGGCAGGGATTGTAGCAGCTTCCAATTGCTCTCCACCCGTGCGGAGACGACACGCGGATCCGATGTTGCGCTGGTTACGCACACCGGACAATTCGGGGCGGATCGCTTTGCCAGATATACTTTGAAGGGAAGCGAGGTTTATGTATCCCTATCTGAATATTGGGCCCGTGCATCTCGGAATGTTCGGGCTGGTGTTGTGGCTGGCAGCGGTGGCGGCGACGATTGTGCTGCACCGGAACTTCGCGCGCAAGGGCGTGGACGCGGACGCGGTGAACGTGGTGGCTCTGGTGGTGGTGGCGGGCGTTCTGGGCGCGAAGACGTGGCACGAGTTGCAGGATGTGCGCGATCTCGAGTTCGCGCTGCGCGCGATTGGCGCGCCGGGATGGCACCATCCGATGCAGGTTGCGCTGGGCTTTCTGCTGTGGATCCGCGACGGATTTGCGTGGTTTGGCGGAATGCTGGCGGCCATTGCGGTGCTGATGGGGCTGGGCCACTGGGGACGCTTCAAGGGCCCCGGCTGGAAGTCCATCGTGGATCCCGGCCCGGCGCCGGGGGCGCGTCTGGGAGCGGTGCGCATGCTGGACCTGGCGGCACCGGCGACGGCGATCGGCTACGGCGTGGGACGCATCGGATGCCTGCTGGCGGGCGATGGCGACTACGGCATCAATACCACGCTGCCGTGGGGAGTGCATATGGCGAAGAATGCGCTGGTGCCGCCAATCCCCGCCAACGCGCTGGTGCAGCCGACGCCGATCTATGAGCTGCTGTTCTCGCTGGCGGTCTTCTGGCTGCTGTGGAAGCTGGGCGAGCGCACCAGGCCGGTGGGCTGGCTGACCGGACTCTACCTTTTGCTGAGCGGAGTGGGGCGGTTTCTGGTGGAGTTTGTGCGCATCAACCCGAAGCTCTACTTCCACCACACGACGAGCAACGCGCAGGTGGCCGCGGCGGCGAGTGCGATTGTGGGAGCGATCACGATCGCGGTGGCGAAGAAAATGCAGGTTCCATGGATGCCGCGCGCGGTTGCAAAGCCAGAGATCTGATGTATATCAGGGCTGGGGCGCTGGGGCGATTGTGCGCTGCTTCGTTGTCAGGCGTCTGCCGGATCGCCGAAGTACGCGCTGGGCATGGGCGAGCGCGCGGCGACGACCAGCAGCGCAAGCAGAAGCAGCAGCTTGGCGTCCCCCGCGTAGACCATCAGGAAGGTCAGCGGCGAGAACAACAGCGCATAGATGACGGCAAGTGCCAGCATCGAGGAGTAGGGGAAGATCGCCTTGCCAATAGCAACTTCGCGCGTGAGATACACGAGAAAAGCTCCGAAAGGGAGATAGAGCTGTAGCAACGTGTAGTCGCTGGAGACTGGTGGAATCAGGGATACAGCGACACATAGAGCTGTCACCTGGTTGAGTATGGGCATTTTGTAGAAGACGGCAATCAGCATCCCTAGCCCGGTTATCACAACGAACGGGTAGACACGCACCAACAGGCGCACTACGGGCCATCCGCCGGGTTCCGCGCGCAGTTTCTCTATCTCTCCGATGGCCTTGTGCGGACGAATGCCGCCCGTCTCCACCATCAGCGCGGCCGACTTCAACCCGTCAAGCAGGGAGTGTTCGAACCGCGCCTCATCCACATGCGCCAGGACGAGGACATAGCTATTCATGTAGCGCGGCTCGACTGGCTTGAGATCCCGGTAGGCCTGTAGTGGAGTTGGACCAAGGGCTGCAAACGCTGCAAATACAATTCCTACCAAAACCGCAACTCCGATCGCCGTATCCTTGTACTTGCGTCTGCGCAGCAGAAGCAGCAGAAGCAGAATAGGAAACGGTTTAATTGAGGCTGCAATGCCGATCAATACAGCCGCGCCCAAAGACCTTTTCCGCAGAAAAAGGCAGAGACCGGCTGCGGACACTGCCCACACCACACTCTCGATATTGGCTCGATCCGCGGTGAACCACATCGGATAGCCCAGTACGACCGAGGTTACAATCGCGACGGTTGCGGCGAACCGAACCGCCCGGCTCGGGCGACCGGCACGCCACGCAACAAGGGCAAAGCCCAGGACGCAGATTGCGATAAAGACAAGGTAGGCGTAAGCTGCATGATTCCCGAAGATGAAAAATATCTTGAAGACATACGCTGCAGGCGGGGGAAAGTTGAACAAGGGCTGCCCGTGAGCCAACGCTACAGCTCCATCGCGCAGATGGGCGATCTTATCACGGTGATCGGTCAGGTCGTGAAACTGATCGGCCTTGGTAAACAACGGGCGAGTCAACGGGTCACCGCTACGCCAATAGACGGCCCAGCTTGCTGCAGTGACCAATACCACCAGCAACGCATAGACCAAAAGCGCAATTTGTACATGCGAGGCAACCTTGCCAGCAACATATTCTCTGTTTCTGTGCAAGATTTCCTCCACGCGGCTGACACGGCACGCCAGGTCCCAGGGATTATCGTACGCGGTGATAGAGAAGATAGATTCCGATGCGGCCGGTCAGTTCCCAATTCTGGTAGATTTCATTCGCGACCAGGCCGTCCCAGTCGCTGGGATGGATGGCGCGATAGTGGGTAGTTATAGCGAACCGCCCATACGAGTTGGGCTCGACGGGGGCTACCCCGGGGGGTCCCCAAAGAAGCGCCCACTGGACCTGACGCAACTCGTCGACCTTTTTCTGTTCTGTCTCCGCATCCCATAGATCGATCGTTCCGGACCAGTAGCTGGGAACGAAGTTCGGGACCTGTGGCAGTTCCTCCTCGACGATCTCCGGCATACGGTACGGGGTGGCGAACGGAGCATCGCCGATGGCCGCGTGCAGCGCGGCAACGTCGAGTGGCTGACTATAGCAGGGCCATTTCTGCTCGAATGCAGGGAGCCGCGCAGCCAGCCGTGCAGGAAGTCTTGCAGCAAGCGGCGTAACATTCTCGTCGATGCACGCAATATTGGGATAAAAGCGACGGTGCACCACTGAGTACCACCGGGTAAACAGGAGTAGATACGTGGCGATCACCGCGACTGTCCACAGTGCGCGCATCGGCAGCTTCCACTCTGCGACAGCAACCAGGGAGAGCAGAAAGAGCACCGCGCTGTTGCCCGCGATATGCACGATATTGCATCCACCGAGCGACGCCGGCAGAAGGCCCAGTCCCAGCGCGTAGAGACCAAGCAGCAGGCCGCTCTGCGGGGTTTCCTGGCTGAGATGACGCGCGACGAGTCGTGGCACAAGCCAGACCGTCGCGACCAGAAGCGTCACCACCTCAAGCGATGGCAGCGGTACCAGGTTGCCCCAGCCTGAAGAAATATGGATAAGCGCGGAAAGGACATTGGGGTCAGTAAAGGCAAAATAGAACCCCGCACCGGCAACGACACCTGCGATGGGCGCCATCCATAGAGGATTTCGCTGTCGCCACCACTGATAACAGCAATACACCACAACGGCGAAGCCGAAGGCAATTGCCTGCTCCGGCGAGTCTAGCCAGGTCAGAATCTGTGCAACGACTGCGGCCGCCGCCGCTGCAACGGGCCGCTGGATGCGGGAAAACAGGACAAACAAAAATAACGGCAGGATGAACCGTAGCAGCGCGTAGTTCGGCCCCAGAGTAAGATTAAAACTGAACAGAGCGATGCAGGTAAACGCCGCCACCCGCAGGACGCGCGGCATGGGCATCCGGTTTACTACAAAATACAGCATCCCCACACCCAGAAGATGGTGGAACAAAAACGCAATGTAGTAAGAGGCACGCAGAGAGACGTGGAACGGCGTAAGTACCCAGTGAATCCAGACTGGCGGATAGAACAGCAGCTGACCATAGCAGAATTCGATATCTCGATAGAGATGGCGGTGCAGGTAATAGAACTTTTCCAACTGAGGGAGGATGTAGAAGTCTTCGATTCCATATCCGTGAGCTGTGTAGCCAAACCAGGAGAGCCCGCCATTCCATGCGGCGACCAGCAGCAACGCGCCAACCAGCCACGGCCACGATACCGTCGGCTCGCGCTTAAAGTCCCTGGGAGCAACCCCATTCCTGTGAAGGCTGAGCAGAGCGACCAGAACGCTGATCAGTGCAAGCGATACCGACGCCACTTTATTGTTGTAGCCGACAACGTAAGATTGGCTTATGGCCGGACGCAACGGCGGGAAACAGAAGGGCAGAACGTAGACACACAGCAACGCCGTGCCCAAGGAAACTGGAAATAGATACCGGGCCCTGAGCGAGAATTTGTCCAGTCTCATCATAATAGGGTTGAGTGCTGAGATACCGATTATATGGGGAACGCTACACGATTATGACACATTGGGACTGCGAGCAATTCGTGTGGCCATGAGACTCGCGCGGGCTTACTGGCTGGCTTTGCCGATGTCAGGCGGCAGCCGTCTCGCCGAAGAGGGTGCTGGGCAGCGGGATGGAGATGCTGGCGGCGAGCAGCAGCAGAAGCGCGATGCACTTGAAGACGCCGTGCAGCGTGAGCAGCGGTTCGGTGGCCATGATCCAGGCGCAGGGCAGAAGGAAGCAGAGGACCTTTGCCATGGACATTGGCGTCCTGCCCTGGGCTACGTCCTCGAGCAGGAAGATGAGGAAGAAGCCCATGGGGACCAGAAGCAGAATCAAGGAGTAGTCGCCGGCGACAAAAGGAAGGACCAGGGTGATCGAGGCCAGGGCGAAGACCTGGTTCAACACCGGCTTGTTCCATACCCTCCAAAGTGTCACCAGGGCGATGAGCGCGGCCAGCGGCAGGTACACCTTGTATAGCGTCCAGGCGAGCGGATCGTTGATCTGCGGTGCGATATATTCCTTGGCGGGAAAGTGGAATCCGTGATAGCGCACGACACGGGCGATGGTCTTCATGGACTGGAAGAGGGAATGGTCTCCGGTCATCTCGCCCATGGGGCGAAAGGCCACGACGTAGAACTGGAAGAAAGTGTTCTTGCCGGAGATGTGGCGCCAGGCGTGCAGCGGATTGCGGTCGATGACCAGCAGGGAGGCCAGGGTGACAGCGGCAGCGGAGACGAGTCCCAGGGCGACCTCGCGGTATCTGCGGTGGCGCGCCATGAGGGCAAGCCAGAGCAACGGATAGGGCTTGATGCAGGAGGCGATGCCGAAGGCCACAGCCGCGCCGGGATATTGCCGTCGCGCGAAAAACGTTGCTCCGAGACAGATGGCGATCCACATCAGGCCTTCGATATTGCCGCGCATGACAACCTGCAGGGTGCCCCAACCGAGAAAGCCAGTGGCGAAGATCGCGGCGCCCATATACCATCGGTAGCTCTCGAATCGCCGCACCCTTCGCCAGAGCAGGGTGCAGGCCACGGCCACTGCGCCGAGCACCGTTGCCAGCAGCACCACCAAGGCATAAGGAGCGCAGCCCTGCAGCAGGAAGAGGTAGATCACCACTCCGAAGGGGGGATAGTTCCTGGGGAACAAAGTCCCGATCAGATGCTCGGAGTCCCACATGCGGGGGTCTTTGCCGATCTGGAATTTGGCGGAGAAACGCAGCAGGTCGCCGAAGCGCTCCACCCGATCGCCCAGGGGAAAGAGATGGCCGGTAACGTGCCTGTGCATCGCGAACCAAATCCAGACAGCAAGGCTCAGCGCAACGTAAATCAGCAGATACAACAGAATCGACGCCTGAACGTGTCCACGGTCGGATTTCAGGTCCAAGGGAGGCACCTCATCTGATAAACAGGCTTTGGGTACGTAGCGCTATCTTTTAGGCAGGCCATTGCTCTGCATCAGAATACACGAACAAAGTCTTGATACTTCCGTTGCAAGATGATCAAAAGACTTACCTGGTGAGAGGTGCGGAGGGCGCGGGAGCGGCTACGGCGCTGGGGTCGAGGCGGACGATGTGGTAGAGCGTCTGGAAGCGGTAGGCGTGCTGGGTGTAGAGGTAGCTGGAGTGCCAGGTGGGGTAGTCGATGCCTTCGGTGTGGACCTCTTGCAAGCGCAGCGCGGGGTTGTGGAAGAAGTGCAGCGCGTCGCCGAAGCGGGTTGGCGATCCGGTGCCGTCAACATCGCCTTCGGGGCCGTTGTGGGCGAGGATGACGTAGCCGGCGCCCTTTTCCTGGAGGTATTGGGGGACGCGGCCGGAGAGCAGGTAGGGCAGGTAGTTGCGATCGACCAGGCCGCCGAGATCGATCAAGTCGATGTGGCTGAAGTAGCCGATGGCGCCGATGTCGAAGACGCCCATCCTGGTGCCCGGCGGGTAATTCGCGTTGAGATACTGGGCCATCCTGACGTGGCAGTTGTCGATGTTGTAGATGCTGTCGCGGAGGGCGACGCTCCAGCGCGGCAGGGTGGAAGCGGTGAGGGCCGCGACGAGAACGAGAACAAGCGTCTGCATGGGGCGCAGCAGGGCGCTGCCGCGCGATTTGAAGAGGAGGAACGCAAGCGCGATCAGGTCGAAGAGCGCGATGGCGATCAGGGGAGGGAAGAGGAGAAGCACGAAGGGCTGGTAACGACCGCCGTGGCCTGTGGCGGGCAGGGTGAAGCAGTAGCTGGCGTAGTGCAGGATGGCCCAGAGGACGAGGATGGCGGTGCGGTTGGGGAAGCGGCGGAGCAGCACGAAGCATCCGTAGAACGCCAGCACGACAAAGACCATCGCCCAGCCCCGCGTGGTGTGGAAGAAGTTGTGCTGGATGACTTTTTGATAGGTTTCGATGGTGAGGCCGCGGACCGTGGAACGGCCTACGTGCAGCTTGTCTGTTCCGCTGAAGAGGAAGCGGCGTCCGCGCAGGGTCATGGGGAGGACCGCGCCCGAGGTCTTCAGGTTGAGCAGGAACGATGGGACAAGAAAAAGGACAGCGACCGCAGCGGCGCGGAGAACGTCGGCGAGAGTGCGGCCGCACCACTTGTAGAGAGCGAAAAGAAGAACGCTGAGCGCGAGGCCCTCGGGGCGGGTCATGCCGAGGGCGCCGAGGGCAAGCCCGGCGAGCAGCGACGTGCGCAGGGCAGCGTCGCGCGGTGCGTCGCAGGCGCGGAACCAGAGCAGGATGGCGAGGAGCGAGAGAGTGACGAAGAGGACGTGCTCCATGCCGATGAAGGCCAGCCAGACGTAGTTGCCGGAGAGCGCCGGAAGCAGGGCGACGGCAAGCGCGTAGAGCAGCGGAAGGCCGTCGAGGGCTGCTATGCGCCAGAGCAGAACGCCGGAGAGAACGATCAGGATGGAGTTGAGAACGAGGGGAAAAAGAACCGGCGAGTGAGTTGGAAACAGGAGGTAGTTGAGCGCGAGTACGAAGGTCCAAAGGGTGCTGGATGAGCCTGACGAAGTGACGCCGGGGGTGAATCCGAAGCTGTGGTGCTGGACGAGATTGCGGGCGATCTCCTGGTGAATCCAGGAATCGTCGAGGGGAAAGCCGAGATTGTGGCGCAACGCCACGGCCAGCGAACAGAGGCCGATGAGGTAGGCGGCGGATACAACCAGAACCCATCGCCAGGCGAGCAGAGAAAGGGGCCGATCCTGCATGAGATGGATGGTCTCCTCTCTGGCGGCGAAGGTCCGCGGGATGCACCGAGTTTAGCATCCTGAGGTTGACGGAGAGGGAGCGCGCATTCTCAGCAGTCTGCGGGTGAATCTGCGCCGCGCTGTTGCGTCCGGCGCGCAGGAGGCACAACCCGCCCGGAGTTCCTGCTCGGGAGGACTTGCGTTTGGCGACGGTATAATCTGCGCAAGGCCATGCAGACAACCCTGTCGGACCGGCAGATCGCCTACTTTCGCGTACTATGCACAGCGGTGCTGCTGGCGGGCGCGGCCTGCTATGTGGTGTTCACGATCCACTGGCAATGGATGTGGGACACGCAGGTGATGCACTACATGGTGCTGCTGCTGAACCACGGCAAGGTCCCCTACAAGGATATCTACGACATCAACATGCCGGGCGCATATCTGACGGAGCGCTGGGCGATCGGCATCTTCGGTGGCGGCGATCTGGGCTGGCGGCTGTACGAGTTCACCCTGCTGGGCTCGATGACAGTGGCCATGATGGTGATTGCGTGGCCATACGACTGGCTGGCCGGGCTCTTCGCCGGCGTGCTGTACAGCATTCAACTGGGGTCGATGGGGCCATGGCAGGCCACAGAGCGCGATGAAGTGATGACCGTGCTGATCTTTATCGGCTACGCGTTTCTGATGCTCGCGGTACGCAAGGCCATGCCGGCACTGATGCTGCTATTTGGCCTTGCCATGGGCCTTGCAATTCTGATCAAGCCGACGGTGCTTCCGTTCGCCCTCTGCCTGCTTCTGTTTCCGTTCCTTGTGTTGCGCAGGCAAGGCAAGTCGCCCACGGCATACCTGCTGCTGGCGCTGGCCGGCCTGGCGATAGCGCTCGGCATTCTCCTCGATTTTCTGCTGCCCCAGCACGCCTTCGGCCCGTTCTTCTTCATCCTGAGTAAGCTGGTCCCGTATTACTCATCGCTGGCGCATCCTACGCTATGGGTGCTGATTCGCCGAAGCATTCCGCAGGCCTTCCGGGTGTATTTTCCGCTAGCACTGCTGCTCGCCATTGCCGGCCGAAGCCGGGAAAAGCGATGCAAGGACGCGGACTGGACCCTGAACTGGGAGATGTGGGCGGTGCGCGCGGGCGTCCTCTTCGGAGGGATATCGTACTTCATCCAGCGCAAGGGCTACGACTACCACCGCACCGCATTGGTGTGCTTCGGACTGTTGTGGATCGGGCTGGAGTTCACCGCGACGATGAAAGACCGTGGTTGGCGCAGGAATGTTGGTGTGGCGGGAATGATCTTCGGCGTGTTGTTCATGGTGCCCTTCAACGCGCGCAAGATATATGAACACCATGACGTCAATGCGGCGGTCCCGGTGCTTGAACAGGACTTGGTGCGCCTTGGCGGAGACAAGCTACAGGACCGGGTGCAGTGCCTCGACCTGGTGGGCGGATGCTATAGCGCACTCTACCGCCTGGGGCTGGTGCAGAGCACGGGGTTCGACGGCGACCTGCAGTTCTTCGGGCCGGATGATGGCAAGGTGGTGCCCTACTACCGCAAGCTCTTCTGGGACGAGATCCACCAGAACCCTCCAATCGTCATTCTGCTGAGCAACGAGTGGTACCAGGAGTCGAGCTACAGCTTCGACAAGCTGAATACGTGGCCGGAGTTCCGCGACTATCTGAACTCCGCGTACCGCCTGGAGGCGACCGAAGGCCCCTTCGTCCTCTACTCAAACCCCATGGCTTATCGCATCTATGTGCTCAAAGGCAGCTTCGCGGACCGGCCGGGACTGTAGGGTGGTTGGAGCGGGTGGTGATTCTGCACAGAACAGATTTGTTTGAGCGGCGGATTGGAACCGATTCGCGCGGAGGGTGAAATTATGTGGAGAAACAACTTGACATAGAGAACTCTATAATGCAGAGTAGTGGTGTGGAGGGACGATGCTATGGCAGAGTTCGAGCAGGCAGACGGCGTGACGCGCGACGAGCTGGTGCAGCGGGTCGAGATGATGGAACGGCTGATTGCCGAGGGGCGGCAGACCACCGTGCGCTTTGGCTGGGTCTTTTTATTGTGGGGGTTGATCGATCTGGTTGGCGTTGGCTGGGGCGAGTTGCAACCTGATTTCAGGTGGGTGTGGCCGATTACGATTTCCGCGGGCTTCGTTCTACAGTTCATCATTCTTGCGCTGCGCCGGAAGGGCGGCTACCGCTGCGGCGGAAGCATGCGCGGGCGGAGCGTGGCCGCGGTGTGGAGGATGATGGGGCTGACGGTGCTGCTGTATGTGCTTGCCGCAATCGTGCAGCACAAGGCGGGACAGATCTCCTACATCGCGGCCATCCTGATGTTCGTCGGCATGGCGCACGCCATCAGCGCGATGATCCTGCGCTGGCTGGCGCAGGGCATTGTGGCGGGTGTCTGGCTGGCAGGAGGGGTCGCTACTTTTTTTGTGCCGAGATCGTATGTGCTGGGCGTTTTTATTGCAGAGATGTGCCTGGGAATGGTTCTGTTCGGGCTGTACGCGATGTGGCTGGAGCGGCGCAACGGAGCGCAAGGAGAATGAAGATGGCAGACTTTGAGCGGCAAGACGGGACGACGCGCGACGAGCTGGTGCAACGGATTGCGCTGATGGAGAAGATGATTGCCGAGGGGCGGCAATCGACCGCGCGCTATGGGTGGATGTTTGTGCTGTGGGGGTTGACGTACTTTGCGGCGATTGCGTGGACGGTGTATCTGCCGTACACGGAGTGGGCGTGGCCAGCGTGCATCGCCGCGTGCAGCGTGGTCTTCGGCATTGTGCGGTCGAGACAACCGCGCGCCGGAGGAAAGATCGATAATCTGCGCAGGCACAGTCTGGATGCGGTGTGGCAAGTCATCGGCGGAGGGATCATTTTGTATCTGGTCGCTGTGATTGCGACCGGCCACGGCAAGGAGCCGGACTATCTTGCTGCGGTCCTGTTCTTCAATGGACTGGCGAACGGAGTGAGCGCGCGGATTCTGCGCTGGTGGCCTCAGGGAGTGGCGGCGGCGATCTGGTGGGGATGTGGCACGGCCATGCTGTTCTTCACCACGCGGACGGAGGAGCTTGCGCTGTTTGTGACGGCGACGTTCTGCGGGATGATTCTGTTCGGTGTGTACGCGATGTGGCTGGAGCGGCACGCGGCGGCGGGAATGGTGCAGGCCCATGCCTGAGCTGCCGGAACTCGATCCCGTGGTCCACGGAAAGCTGCGGCTGGCGGTGCTGTCGCTGCTGGTGGGCGTGGAGGAGGCGGACTTCACATGGCTGCGCGACAAGACCGGATCGACCGACGGCAACCTGGGCGCGCAGATGATGAAGCTGGAGGAGGCGGGCTACGTGGCGATGCAGAAGCGCTTCGCGGGACGCAAGCCGCAGACGCTCTATCGCATGACGCCGGCCGGACGGAAGGCGCTGGCGAAGTATGTGTCGGCGTTGAAGCGATTGCTGGGCGGGGCGCTTTAAAGAGACTTACAGGGCCAGTTTTCATCCGATTAAAAACTGGGAGGGAAGATGCGTACTCGATTTGTACTTATGTTGATTGCCGGAGTGATGATGGCGACAGGCGCGGTCTTTGGACAGACGGCTGCCGCGACGGCTGTGAGCAGCCTAACGTTTGATGTGGCTTCGGTGCGGCCGGCGCCGGCGCCTGATATGGCGACGATGATCGCGGGACTGCAAGCGGGCAGGAGGCCGAACTGGGTGCGCGTGGATGGGACGCGAGCGACCTTCAACTACGAGTCGCTGAAGGACCTGATTGCGTACGCCTATAAGCTGAGGTTGTATGAGATCAGCGGGCCGGAGTGGATGGTGACGGACCGGTTCGACATTGCGGCGCGGCTGCCGGACGGAGCGACGAAGGACGATGTGCCGGAGATGTTGCGCGCCTTGCTGAAAGACAGATTCAATCTGGAGACGCACAACGAGCTGACAGACCAGCCAGTGCTGGCACTGGTGGCTGCAAAGGGCGGCGCGAAGCTGCAACTTGCGACCGCGAGCGCTGAAGTCCTTGACGAAACTGCGCCGCTGAAGCCGGGCGAATTGATGCAGGATACGCCGGACGGGCGGGTGCTATTGCGCCGGACTGCGGATGGATCGTCAACTTATGTGGGGCGGTGGGGGAGCTTCTCGCTGAAGTTCGACGGCGAGAGCTCGTCCATGCACATGAAGGCTGATTGCATCGACATGAAGGGCTTTGCCATGATGATGAACACGCTGGGCGCCGGACAGGGTCGCCAGATTGTGGACATGACCGGACTGACGGGCAAGTATCAGGCGGCTGTTGACTTTTCGCTGATGGACCTGATGTCGAGCCTGAGCGCCCAGGGTATCGTTATTCCGAGGGGTCCAGGGGGTGGTGGGGGAAGTGGTGAGGCCAGCGATCCGGAGGGTGGGGCGACGGTTGCCGCGGCGCTGGCCAAGCTCGGGCTGAAGCTGGAAAAAAGCAGGG
>Ga0208189_1000282_pt1 | contig 30695 bp, 45 predicted proteins | sample June2015DPH_10_5_FD_184702 | JGI IMG/M metagenome (GOLD analysis project Ga0208189, IMG submission 184702) | Peatland microbial communities from SPRUCE experiment site at the Marcell Experimental Forest, Minnesota, USA - June2015DPH_10_40... | ecosystem: Environmental > Terrestrial > Soil >... | reverse complement strand
TCCGCGCTTCTTTCAGGCCCCGCCTCGCGGCGAGTGTTGTTTCACCCTTGCGCTTTGCTAACCCTTCGTCTCCATCAGACTGGGTAGAGGACTTTCACCTCCAAGCTGTCAAGCATGCTCGGCACACGAACCAAGATCCCTCGCTCTGCTCGGGATGACAGTTCTTCTCACCCGAACGCCGTGCCTGAATCCCGTGTTACACTTTATGGTTCACAAACAACATCTGCTGACGCAGGATATTCTATCCGCACATGCTTCTTTCCAAGGAATATGTGGGCTACCTGGCCCGTGAAGTCACCAAGAAACTGATTGCCGGCAAGGCTATCGAAACCCCAGCCGTCCCCAAAGTGACGGAGCGCGTGCATGCCGCTTTGCTGGACGAACTCACGCTGGAAGACCGCATCAACGATGAAGTGCGGGTCATCCTGGAAGCGTACTCCGAAGAGATGAACAAGACCGGCGCAAACTACCAGGAGATGTTCCGCAAGGTGAAAACCGAACTGGTGCGCAAGTACAAGGCGGTGCTGTGAGACTGAGCCGCGATAAAGTGAACGTTCTGGCGCGGGCTGTCGCCGACGCGCTGAAGCAGATGGACGAAGTCGATTTCATTGAAGACCCGAACACGATTCGACAGGAAACCCGTAAGATTCTCGAAGACCTTCTCCATCAGGAAGAACGAATTGATGTAGCCGCCCGCCAGAAGATTGAAAGCCAGAAGCGCACGATCCTCGAAGGCTCGCAGGAGTGGGACATCCTCTACCGCAAGTATTACAACGAGGAAGTGAAAAAGCTGGGTATGTGATCTGCCGCGGCATGCAGGAGCCGGGCGTGCGCACTGAAAGTCCTTTTCCAATCTCCTGAACGAAAAACTGGCTCCGTGCTATCTTTCCCGAGTAAATCTGATTCACGTGTGTATCCACTGTGCCGAGATTTTCCGAAATCACAGCCGCTGTAATGCGAGCCGCCACAGACGCGGGCTTTGATCTCGCGGGCATCGCTCCGGTGGGTGACTCGCCGGAGCTGGAATATTTCCCGCAGTGGATTGCCGAAGGTCACGCCGGCGAAATGGGGTATCTCGAGGGGCGCGACGAGCAAGGCCGATTGAAGCGAGCCTCTCTGGCACGAGTCGCTCCATGGGCGCGCAGCGTGGTGGTGTGCGCCATCAACTACAACACCGCGCAACCTTACTCCACGCAGGTTCCGGATCAATCCACGAACGGGCAGGGCCGAGGCTGGATTTCGCGCTATGCCTGGAGCCAAAACGATTATCACGACTCGGTGATGCAGTGGCTTCGGCGGGTCGAACTCGCGGTGAGGAATGCGTCCGGCGCGAGTGATCTTGTCACTCGCTGCTATGTGGATACCGGGCCGATTGTCGAGCGCGTGGCCGCGAAGTATGCGGGAATCGGATGGATCGGCAAGAACACATGCATCATTCATCAGAAGCTGGGATCATGGCTCTTCCTCGGCGTGATTCTCACATCGCTTGAACTCGAACCCGGCCTGCCCGCGCCTGATCGCTGTGGCTCCTGCACTCGCTGTATTGAAGCCTGTCCCACGGATGCATTGATCGCACCGTATCAACTCGATTCCAACAAGTGCATTTCTTATCTCACGATTGAAAAGCATAGTGTAATTGCGGAGGAACTTCGGTCCGGGATGGGCCGGCACATCTTTGGCTGCGACATCTGCCAGGACGTTTGTCCGTGGAATCGGAAAGCTCCAGCGACGGATGCCAAGGAATTTCAGCCGCGTCCGGAGTTAGTGAATCCAGCACTTGACTGGCTGGCGGAGATCAGCGCGGAGGAATTCCGCTCTACGTTTCGGGGTTCGCCAGTACGCAGGGCGAAACGTGCCGGACTGAGGCGAAATGCGGTGATTGCCATGGGCAACAGCGGCGACCAGAAATTGCTGCCGCTGCTGGAGAAACTGACAGCCGATAAAGATGAAGCGGTTGCCGAGAGTGCCGACTGGGCCATAGAAAAGCTTCGCCGCGGCGCAAAATCCGCCTGATGCAAATTTTTCATCGGACTTTCACAGTCTCATATCTGCCTAGTTTTCTACGATATACGGGCTTCTTTCCGGATTCGCAGTTTATATTCTGACTTCCGTAACTCGCCTTCCCGGTTACTGGCAACTAACCTAGGGCAACGGGGTTCTTACCTGGGTGTTCTTTGCAGGGAAAAGCTATGTTCTGTTTGGTTAAATTGCGGCGTTCGCTAGGCACGTTATGCATGCTGGTATTGGTGTCTACGTCTCTGGCAAATGCCTCGGCCACTCTTTTACTCGAGGAGCCTTACGGCAAGCTGGGATTCTTCACTGCCACGGGACATGCCGCTGTATATTTATCTGGAGTTTGCGCAGAGACACCGCTGGTGCTGCGTGCCTGCACCCCGGGCGAACTTGGAGCGGTCATCAGCCGCTATGACGGAGTTGGCGGTTACGACTGGGTCGCGATCCCGCTGATCCCTTATCTCTACGCGGTCGAGAAATCGGAAGACATTCCTCTGTTTGTGGATCCGAAGATGGTCACCTTTCTGCGTGACCAGTACCGGCGCAAACATTTGCAAGAGGTCGCACCAGACATGGCTACCGGAGAAACGCCGGGAGGGAATTGGTACGAACTGGTGGGCTCGGCTTACGACCGGGCGGCATACGCGTTTGAAGTCGAAACCTCCGCGGCTCAAGATCAGGCTTTTATTGAGGCGTACAACGCCGCACCGAACCGTTCTCACTTCCGGACCGTGTCCCGCAACTGCGCCGATTTTGCCAAGGACGTGATCAACTTCTACTACCCGAAATCGCTGCACCGCAGCGTGGTTGCCGATGCGGGAATCACCACTCCGAAGCAGACGGCGAAGACCATGGTGAAGTTCAGTTCGCGGCACCCCGAACTGGCTTTTTCGCGCTATGTGATCCCGCAGGTTCCTGGTAGCGCTGCGCGCAGCACGGCAGTTCACGGAGTGGTCGAGTCGTTCTTCAAGTCAAAGAAATATATGGTTCCCAGCGCTGTGGTGAGCCCAGTGTTTGCGGGTTGCGTAGCGGCTGTATACGTGGGCACTGAGGTCGGCCACTTCGATCCGTCGCGGAAGGCGCTGGTTTATAGCCCCGAGCGCGACTTGGAACCGCCAATCGATGCTGAAGATCGCCGATCCTATGAACTTGAACTCAACCATCTCGTGGCTGCAGAGGTTTTGAAAACGAGCAGCACGCACGTTGAGAAAACCTTAGCTCGCATGATGAGCAATGCCACACCGGGCTTTGATTCCGAGGGACGTCCGGTTCTGCGAATGCGGATTGCGGACGAAGCTGTAAGTCTGGGCGTCGCTCAAGGCAACATCTTTGCCCCGGAGTCTTCCAGGCGATTCGCCCAACAGCTTCTTGAAGCTAGGCTGCAGGAGGAGTTGCGGCGCGGAAATCCGCCCAAGGTTTCCGAGAACGATGTGGAGCACGACTGGACGCTGCTGCAGAAGGCTATGAATACTTCCGACAACCAGGTGGCCACCCGGGACGCGACGCCGTTGCAAGCGGCATCTCAATCGCGCTGGATGCGCGGGGGCAATCGGCCTTAGATTGTTCTCTGCTTAGATGTTTCTCTGCCCAGAGCCACAACTTGGCATCCACCACCGAACCATTTACCCACTCTACCGCTGGTCTGGAGGAGGCTGTGGTTGGTGCGGAACTGGCATAGCTGGAGGTGGAGGGTTGACTCCCGGTTGATTCGCCTGTTGTTGCTGCTGCATCAGAAGCTGGCGCTGCTGCATCTCCTGCAACATCTGCTGCGGAGTTTTCACGCCGGGCTGGTCCGAAGGAGTGGCTTGTTCGGCCTCCGCCGCGCTCTGGTCCGCGCTGTCATCCGTCGCGTTGTCGTCCGCAGTGTCGGCTTCGGCAGCATCCGCCGCGTTGGCGGCTTGCGGTGCCGTGGCTGCATTGTTGGCAGCCGGAGTGGTTTCAGGATTCGGCGTGTCCGGTGTCTTGGCTACCAACACAACGCGCACCAGGGAATTGGCGTCTGCCGGTGATCCCAGCAATATGTAGTTGAATCGTGATCCGTTCAGCAGTTCGGCCATCACTTCTCGCGCGGGCGCGGGGCCCAGGCGCGTCGCAACCCGTTCACTGGCGGAGGCCGGAACATCGATGTCGGCTGCGGTGTGCTTGCGAACGCTACGCAGAATGTCCCCCAGCGTGGAGTTCGGCGCGACAATCGTTAGCAGTCCATTCTCGTAGGTGACTTCGGGAGCGACGGCCGGGATGGAATCCAAGGGAATCTGGGGCACGGGTCCTCGGCTTCCCGAAGGCAGCGGGGGCGGCAACGCCTTTTTCTTGCTGTGGACACGATGCGTCGTCTGCGTGTCGGCCTGGCGCGTGTCAGCCTGACCCACGACGGGCACGCACAGAACGCCGGCCATCAGAAACCCGGTAAGCTTTGATTCCATACTCATCACAGCTCCTCCACTTCAATCTCTTCGACGATTTTGCGGAGACGGTGGGTTTGTAACAGCAATTCTAACACCGCTTTCGGCGTGGCATAGATAGGTCACTACGAGAGCACAACTTTCTCTACTTTATAGAATGCATTGACTTTAGGGTCTTGCACGGGCAACTCGGCTATTGCGCGGTGGCCGGAATGTGCAAGTTCTTGCGCTTCTTGTGGTTTCGTGGGGGCGTACAATTTCTTCCTGGGGTCGGAATGAAAGGGTTTCAGGCGAACTGGTTTCGGAACCGCTACCCGGCGGCAGATAAGAGCTCGACGATACAGCGAAGGAATTTGCTTGTCGCTTATACCGCATTGGCTCTGGTGACGTGCTGCGCTAAGAATGTGTTCGCGGAAAATTGCGTTACGGCGAACGATATGGAACCCGCCACGCGGACCGCTCTGGTGTCTTCCGGTCAGCGCTATTTCGACTTTATCGCCAAAGGCGATCCGACGTCGCTGCGGCAAAATGCTATTCCGAGCCTGGCCTCGGATTTTTCCAGCATCGAGACCACGGTTAAGGACAATCAGTCCGCGTTGGCTGGTGCGAAAGGAACCGCTCGTCCGCCGTTCTTGCTGGAAGCCGATGGGACGGAGCCCCTCCCACGCGCGGAATTTTACTGCGGTGTTTTTGGCAGGAACGGCCAGACGAGGGACAGCGCAGCCTTCTACCTCAACGATCTTCCACCCGGAAAATATGCGGTGATCATTTTCGACGCACCGTCTTCCAAGGGCGCGTATACGGTTTCGTTAATACTGCAGCAGCTAGCTTCCGATTGGAAGCTGGGAGGCCTTTACATTAAAGCTGCGCAAATCGGCGGTCACAACAGCGATTGGTTCCTCACACAAGCCCGCGAATTTAAGACTAAGGGACAGACCCACAATGCGTGGTTCTACTATCTGGAGGCACGCTCGCTGATTTCGCCGTTGCCGTTTATGAGCACGGCGACTACCGACAAGCTGTATGACGAATCACAAAAAGCGCAATCGGCCGATTTGCCCGCGGACGGCAAGACTGCAGATCTTTCCGCTGGGACTTCGACCTACAAGCTCGTCGACCTTTTCCCTGAGGTCGTGGGCAATGAGCTGGATCTAATTGTGAAGTATCAGGCTGCGGATGTTTCGAATACGAATCAGGCTTATCAAAACAACATCGCGGTGATGAAGGCTTTGGTGGCCAAGTATCCGGAACTGCGAGAGGCGTTTGCGGCAGTCGTGGCCCGCGCCATGGACCCCAGCGGCCGCGACTACGGCACGCTACTGGCGATGAAGGATATCAAGTAGGGGAAGGCGGTTCTCAGTTCTCGGCGGCACGTTCTTGGTCGAGTGTGCATTCTTTTGGATCTTTGTCGTCGCGGAGGCCGAGGAACACGGGAGCCCGCAGCTTGGGACCGCTGCCACCACTGGCTCCATCCGTCCATTCTGCGTACTCGATCTCGGCTACCAGTTGCGGCTTTACCCAGCTCACCTGGCGCAGCGCCTCGACTTCACCATAAAAGGGATTCATCTTTGTCTCCCTTTTTTTCAGCAGCTTCCAAACTTCGCCGAGTGACTTTTGATTGAAACCGCTGCCCGCCTGTCCCACATGAATCAGCCGGCCTTGTTTGTCGTAGAGACCCAGAACGATCGAGCCGAAATGGGCGCGGCTGCCTTCCGGTTCAGTGTATCCGCCGATCACGCATTCCAGCGTATGCGTGATTTTGATCTTCAGCCACTCGCCGCTGCGGCGCTCCTGATAGATGCTGTCGCGCTTCTTGGCCAAGATCCCTTCCAGCCCTATCTTGCGGGCGATTTCGAACAGCGCCTTTCCTTGCTGCTCGTAGTGATCAGAATAGCGCAGCGAATCGCCTGCGATCAGCACAGACGCCAATTTCTTCTTGCGATCCTCCAGCGGCACGCGGCGCCAATCGTAACCGTCGAGATAGAGCAGATCAAAGGCGTAGTAGAGCACCGGAACATCCGCATTGGTGGCGGCGCGGCGGCCGCCGGGACGAAATCCGGTTCGCTGCTGCATCAGGCTGAACGATGCCCGTCCCTGCGCGTCGAGCGCGACCACTTCGCCGTCGAGGATTGCGTTTTTCGCTTTTACGAACTGCGGCAGATCTCTGAGTTCGGGATAGCGTTGGGTGAGTTCGTTCTGGTTCCGCGAGACCAGCCGCAATTTGCCGTTCTCGATAAAAGCGACCGCGCGGTAACCGTCCCATTTGATTTCGAACAGCCACTCTGGGCCGTCAAAAGGCTCGGAGATCGAGGTGGCCAGCATGGGGTGGATTTCGGTTGGCAAGGGACGCTTGACCGGAGCGGAGGAAAGACCATTTAACACGGGGGGCACAGAGGATACAGGGTAATTCTTGGGATCGGGTGGGGCTAGCTTATGGTGGGTTAGCCTGCGTTCCTCTGTGTTTGGATTTTTTTTTTAGCGGCGGGCTTCTTTGCTAGATTCTTCTTATCTAACTTTGCGACTGCATCCGCGAGCCACGCTGCTTTCAACTTGCCGCGGCCTGATGGGCGGCTTCTCCACTCCGCCGATCCTGAGTCTCCGGCGATTTCCGCCAGGCTGCGCTTGGTCAGGACTGATTCATCATGGGCATCGATGTCGTATCCCTCGACCTCGTAGTCGTCATGCTTCTTGATCAGCAGCCATTCGTTGCCTTTGCTTCCGGGACGACGGCCTTTCATCTTCACCAGCGCGAAGTCGCCCTTCAGCTTTTTCCCATCAAGGCGGAATTTCAAATCGCCTTTGGCCAGCATGGCGGCGGCTTCGGCCTCGGTGCCGGGCACGTATTTTCCCTCCACTGGAATCGGAGACAGCGGCTGCCACGTGCCCACGTCCCATACCATCACCGTGCCCGCGCCGTAGTTATCTTCCGGAATGATGCCTTCGAAATCGAAATACGAAACGGGGTGATCCTCCACCTGCATGGCGAGGCGCTTGTCGGCTGGATCAAGCGACGGTCCCTTGGGCACCGCCCAAGATTTCAGCACGCCTTCCATCTCCAGGCGAAAGTCGTAATGCAGCCGCGTGGCATCGTGTTTCTGGACCACAAACCGGTGTCCCGCCTTGCTCTCGACTTTCGCGGGAGGCTCCGGCGTCTGATCAAACTTGCGTTTTCGTTTGTATTCTTCCAGTGCCATAGGCAATCTCATTTAACCACAGAGAAAGCTGGTAGTGATGGAGGGCATATTTCTGGACCTCTTCCCGGAGGCGTCATCCCGAAACCCGGCGCAGTTCAGCCGGGCGAGGGATCTCGCGTGGAGCTTTTCGGACGCGTTGACAACCCCGCGCGATATCCTTCGCTCCGCCTGAAAAACGGCTACGCTCAGGATGACGCCGCGTTGGTGAGAGACAGTCGAAACCCAAACTGAGCCATGCTTTAGAATTCTTGCACACATGCAACGCGAATTTCCCGAGGTTCCGCTGGTCGGTGTCGGCGCCATCATCATCGAGGACGGTCGAGTCGTTCTGGTGAAGCGCGCGCATCCGCCGCTGCAGGCCGAGTGGTCCATCGCCGGAGGCGTGCTCGAAATCGGCGAACTGGTGCGCGAAGCCGCCATCCGCGAGGCTCGCGAGGAAACGGGACTTACCGTCGAAGCCGGCGAGCTACTCGGCGTCTTCGATCGCGTCCTGCGCGATCCCGAGCAGCGCGTGCAATATCACTACGTTTTGATTGATTTTCTGTGCCGGCGGGTTGCGGGAGATCTCGCCGCCGCCAGCGACGCTGCCGAAGTCCGCTGGTTTAGCCAAGAAGAACTGCCGGCGCTGAACCTCGCGGAGGATACTCTTGATGTGATTCATAAGGGATTCAAAGCGGCGTGTGCTGGGGCTTAGCTAAAACCTTACTTGGATTCTTGCAGCAGCACCACGTCGGACTCCGAATGGCTGCGGAGCACGCCAAGACTTTTTCTGTCCGGCGACCAGTGGAACGAGGTGATTTGCTCGGAGGTGAAGTTGGTGATCTGGTGACCGGGCGAGCCATCGAGCGGCTGGATCCAAAGATTGTCCACGCCATTTTCGTGGATGGGATACGCTACGCCTTTGCCGTCGGGTGTGAAGCGCACGCCGCCGCGGGCGATGCGTGGATCCGCATCGAGCAGGCGCGGCGTAGGAGAGCCGACGTCCAGCAGCGCGACCTGCTCTTTGCCGCGCTGCGTTGCCGCATCGACGACTTCCACGATGTAAACCAGCGTCTTCCCGTCGCTGGACAATCCAAGTCCGCCGCCGGCCACAAAGCTATGGGGCACGACGCTTCCCGGAACCATTCCAGGTTTTCCGGAACCATCCAGGGGCGCGCGTGAAACCCGCCCGGCGCTCTGGTCAAAGTAGTAGGCCCATTTTCCGTCCGGCGAACAAAGGGCGCGCAAATCCCGTTTGCCGTCCGTGACTTGCGCCGCGCCCGAGCCATCCGCGCCGGCGCGCCAAAGGCTGGCCGTGTTTGTGCCGCCATGGAATGACCAGGAGAAGATCACATGATCACTTCCGCAAGGCGAAGGATCAACAATCGCTGCGGCTGAATCACCGATGATTTGAGTTTGAGTCTTGCCGTCGGCCGTCATACGCAGGAGGCGGGCGCCGTCGCTTAACAGCAAACCACCGTCGGCTGTCCAGTTAAAGCCGCGAACTTCCTGCCCTGGCGGGAAAACCGGTTTCGAGTCCACACTCTGGCTGCCTGTGCCGGGAAAAACATACAGACCTTGGGTGGTTTTCTGCTGCACCGAGGCCAGCGTCTTGCCGTCCGCGGAGAGCGTCAGATTTGAGTACCGGTTGGTATCGCGAGTGATGGGCTGAAGCGGTCCCCCGTCACGGGAAATGAATCCGATCTGCGATCGCGAGAAACTTGGGCCGGCCTGCTGGTAGATGGCAAGAATTCCCCGGTCGTCGGGAAGCCACGTCAATTCAAAAGCGGCCTTGTCATTAAACGTGGCTAATCGACTGGTTTTTCCACCACTGATATCAAACAAATCAATTCCGCCCAGGGCTTGATCGGGCTGGAATCTGCTAAGGGCGAGTTGTTGGCCGTCCGGGGACCAACTCAAATATGCCGACGATTCGGAGATCGGTACGATCCGCAAGATCTTCTCGTCGTTACCGCTCAGATCTGCACTGAGTAGCCGAGACTTGCCGATCTCAGGATCGTTTGCGCGCGCATACGCCATGCGCTTGCCGTCGGGAGAAAACGAAATCTCGCTATCGATGTCGCGGACCACGGTTTGCGGAGTCCCGCCCAGCACGGGCGCGCGGTAGAGGTTGTAATCGCTGTTCACCGCATTCTGGGCTTTGCGGAAGTAAATGTAATTTCCATCCGGCGAAAATGTGAGACTGCGGTAAGTGGATGCTGAGGGCGGAACGACTTGCGTATCGCTCGCCGTGGGCACGTTGCGCAGCCACAAACTCTCGAGACCATTCTCGTCGAGGACACTGAGTATGTATTTGCCGTCAGGAGAGATGGCGGCCAGCGCGGCCTTCCCGGAATTCGTCACCTGCGTGACGGTGAAGTTCTGAAAGGGCGCGGCGCCGGGGCGGTGGAACATCGAATACACGCCATAACCGGCGGCGGCCAACAGGACAAGCGCGGTAATCGCAATTGCGCCAGTTCCCCATTTGTGTTGCTTGGCCGCGGCGGCGACCGCGGAACTGCTGGTGTGCGCGGGCCGTGCCGCGCTGCTCGCCGGAGGCGCGCCACTGGCTTGTCCGGCGGGATTCGAGATGGATGGTGCCGCTCTGTAGTTGTCGCCGGAAGCGACTTCCGGAGCCGCGCGGCGTCCGGATTCCGTATCGCGCTTAAGCCGCTGCAAATCGGAACGTAAGTCGGCTGCGTGCTGGTAGCGCAGGCCCGGATCTTTTTCCAAAGACTTGTTGATGATTCGTTCCAGTTCACCCGGAATTTCCGGATTCAGTCGAAGGGGCGGAATCGGCGAACGATTCAGAATGCCGTCAAAAATCTCTGCGGAGGTACTGCCGGGAAATGCCTGGCGTCCAGTGGCCATTTCATAAAGCACAATCCCGAACGAAAAAATGTCGCTGCGGGCATCCACTTCGCGTCCGCGAGCCTGTTCCGGCGACATGTAAGCCACGGTACCCAGCGCGGTGCCCGGGCTGGTGAGATTGATTTCCCCTTCGGTGGCACCCCCGCCGGTGAGCGTTTCGCCAGTCCCCCTGGAGATGACTTTCGCCAAGCCGAAATCGAGCACCTTGGCTTGGCCGCGTTCGGTCACGAAAATATTGGCCGGCTTGATGTCGCGATGGATGATGCCTTCCTTCTGCGCCGCATCCAGCGCGTCGGCTACTTCGATTCCGATGGTAAGAATCGTCTCCAGAGGCAGCGGCACGCTGCCGATGCGGTGCTTCAGCGTGACCCCCTTCAACAGTTCCATCGCGATGAAGGGATGCCCATCAGCTTCATCAATGTCGTGAATCGTGCAAATGTTGGGATGGTTCAGCGCGGACGCGGCTTGCGCCTCGCGGCGGAAGCGCTCGAGCACTGCCTCGTCGCGTGCAATTCCTTCCGGCAAGAACTTCAGGGCGACAAAGCGGCGAAGCTTCGTATCCTCTGCCCGGAACACGACGCCCATCCCTCCACCGCCCAGTTTTTCCAGGACGCGATAGTGGGAGAGGGTGCGGCCGATCGGGAACTGGTCTTCTTCTGCCATGTGCTGCGAATCTTAGTTCCCGCTTTGTACCCGAGTCAACCGGCGATTGAGCGGGGAAGCGCTGTTTCACATGCAGTCAGCTTATTCCACATGCTCGTCTTCCCACTCCGCATCACAGGCGCGGCACCAGCATCGATACGTCGCGGAAAATCCATGGCTACAACCCGAAAATTGAGCGTGCCGCATACAGCCGAGCGTGGTACCTTACACGAATCCTTAAAATGCCCCTGGGTCGCTGGTTAAGATCACTGGTTAAGAAGCCAGCCATCGATCAGCCATGCGGCGCGGTTTAGTTCAAAGTTTCTCACCAAGAGACTTAAGAGGTGCGGAAAGACAAGCAAGCGATGACAATCAGCCGACGCGAGTTCATCTCCAGAGTTGCGCAGGCCGGAGGATACGGCGCTGCCTTCATGACCATGCATTCGCTTGGCCTTCTGGGCATGGTCGAGACCGAGCAGCAGAAAGACTTCCCGCTGCCTCCATCGGCCGGCCGTGGGACGAAAGTTATTATTCTCGGCGCAGGAATTGCCGGGCTGGTTTCCGCCTACGAGATGCGCCGCGCCGGCTTCGACTGCACCGTGCTGGAAGCGCGCGAGCGTCCGGGCGGGCGTAACTGGACCTTGCGCGGAGGATCGAAGCTGGTTTTTAACGATGGAACGTCGCAAGAGTGCACGTTCGATGAAGGAAATTATTTCAACTGCGGTCCGGCACGGCTTCCTTCGATACACAAGAACATTCTCGGCTATTGCAACGAACTGGGAGTCGAACTCGAGGTTGAGGTGAATGCCTCGCGCAGCGCGCTGCTGCAGAATGACAACGTCTTCGGCGGCAAACCCATCCGCCAGGGTCAAGCCATCAATGACACTCGAGGCCACATCGCCGAGCTGTTGGCCAAATGTGTGCAACAGGGGGCGCTCGATCAGGCCTTCACGCAGGACGATCACGCGGCAGTGATGGAGTTCCTCAGGTCTTATGGCGCCCTGGGAAAGAATTACCAATACAACGGCTCCTCGCGCTCCGGCGACCAGCAAACCCCTGGCGCGGGCGATCAGATCGAAATCCCTCGTGCTCCACTTTCTATGTCGGATTTGCTCAAGTCGCATTTCTGCAGGCCGATGCTTTTTGAAGAAATGCTCGACATGCAGGCCACCATGTTCCAGCCGGTTGGCGGTATGGATCGGATTCCCTACGCATTCGCCCGGTCTCTGGGCAACATCGTGCGCTATAACTCTCCGATCACCGAAATCAGAAAGACAAGCAACGGCGTCGGGGTGTTGTACCGCGACGGCAACGGCGAATCCGGCCCAATCCTCTCCCTGGAGGCGTCGTACTGCGTTTGCACGCTGCCGCTCAGCATCCTCAAGACACTACCGAATGATTTCGCCCCACGGGTGAAATCGGCGATGGAGCAGGTCACGTATGATTCAGCCTACAAAGTTGCCTGGGAGTCGCGGCGCTTCTGGGAGCAGGACGGCGACGAAATCTACGGCGGCATTTCGTTCCTCACGACCGGACCCATCCCGCAGGTCTGGTATCCGAGTGCGAAGCTGATGTCGAAACGCGGAGTCCTCATCTCCGGCTATGCCATGGAAAACTGGGGCGATTTCGGCAAGCTGCCATCCTCTGAGGCGAAGATCGCAGCTTCCCGGGCCGCCGTAGAAAAACTGCATCCCGGCAAGAGCAAGGAACTTGAGAAGCCGGTTTATATGTGCTGGGGCAAGGTGCCCTATAGCCTAGGATCCTGGGTCAGCCGTGGGCCCGACTATCCTCCGACTGACGACGCAGTTTACTATAACGGACCCTACCGGGAGTTCATCGTTCCCGACGATCGAATTTATTTTGCCGGGGACCACTGCAGCCACATCATTGGCTGGCAGGAAGGGGCCGCTCTCGCCGCCCAGCGGGCGATCACGATGATCGTCAGCCGGGTCAACCAATCCTGACCGAACTCAGAGTGGAGATATCCATGCGAAGAAAATCGATTTGCGTCACGCTCGTGCTGCTCTCGTCCGTCGTTGCAGGCGCGCAGACTCCTGGTCTCCAGACTGGTGTGCAAACTAATGTCCGCCACATTCAGGAGGACGACCGACCGATCGCTACCGGAGTCTGGGCGGGAGATACTCTTTACCTGAGCGGACAGTTGGCATCGCCGGTAACTCCTGCCGATCCAGCCAAAGGAACGGCCGCCGTCTACGGCGACACCGAGGCGCAAACCATGAGTACGCTGACCAAGATACAGGCGGCGCTGAAGTCCGAGGGCCTCACCATGGGCGACGTGGTGATGATGCACGTCTATCTGGCGGGCGATCCGGCCAAAGGCAACAAACTGGATTTCCCTGGGATGATGGCAGCCTACACGCAATTCTTCGGAACCAAAGAGCAGCCCAATAAGCCCGCCCGCAGCGCCATGCAAGTTGCGGCCCTGGCAGCTCCCTGGGCATTGGTCGAGATTGAAGTGATCGCGGTGAAAGCCGCTGTGAGGCCGGCGCGCTAGCTTTGGCTCTAAGAATATGACTCGCTTCTTCCGGTATCCGTCTCATTGTCTTCCCACTCCGCATCACAGGCGTGGCACCAGCATTGGCACGCGAAGGAATGCGCTCATGTAGGCGATTCGGCCGTCCGCTTCCTTCAGTCTGCCTGCCGAGTTCAGGCATGTTTCAGCAGTTCCGTCCTATACTGTGGGGCGAGTGCTTGGGCCTTCGCCATGAACTCAGCCCGAGCCTTTTCGTCGAGCTTTGGGGGCGGGGTCGTGCGGGTTGCAACCGGGACGCCCACCTGTGCGAAGAACTCTTCCTGTCCGGCAGGAGAGCAGATGCATAACAGACGTGCCGCCCGGTCGCTCTTGTTGTGAAACTGATGAGGCGCGTTGGCAGGAACATGAACGGTCTGGCCAGCACCTGCGACGGACTTTACGCCTCGAAAGGTAGCCTCGATCTCGCCCTCGATAATGATGAAGGACTCCTCGAAGTCATACTGGTGAGGAGGTGGGCCGCCGCCCGGTGGGATGTGCACGTCGATGAGGCAAAACCGTCCGGCGGTGTCCTTCCCGGTCAAAAGAGTTGCGTAGGTGTCCCCAACCAATCCGATGTGAGGTAAGTTCGGGTCCTCCGATCGAGTTGGGATGAGATTCCGTTTGGGATCATCGGATGGAACGGGGGAACCGGACCAGCTTGCTGTATCTGATTGGCTGTTCATTGTGTTCTCCTCGAATGGAAGCATTTCGGCGAATCACTTATTTCCCGTCGTCTTCCCACTCGGCATCGCAGGACTGGCAATGCCATGCGGGGCGCTGCACCGGCATCGGCACGCGAAGGAATGCGCTCATGTATGCGATGGGACGGTCCAGTTCCTGGAAGTTCACATCCAGCGACTGGCACTTTGGACAGCGCGGCTGCTCGTAGAGGCCGACGCCGTGCACGTAGAGACCTTCGAGAATTGGTTCGTCGAGAACTTTCTGTGCGTTGATTACGTCCGGAGCGCTCACCTTGAGTTTGATCCCGCCGATAAAGTTTGAAATGAACCAGTCCAGCCGGACGAGATTTTCGTCCGCCAAAAAGCATTCAATGCCGGAAGATTCCAGACTACCCTTGGCCAGCAGCGCTTCCGGCAGATCGCGAAACTGCCGAATGGTCACAAGCTCTCGTACTTCCATTTCCTGCCGGGGCTCCGGATCCGCATCGTCGGAAAATTCCAGGTGCCGACGGTCCATTTCGTCCTCGAGAGCATCGCAGGCCGGCTCGGTCAGCGACTCCGCATTCCGCGCCAGTCGGTGCAACTCGCCATCCGTCATGCCGGCATAGGTCGCCGCCAGCCTGCGGCGCTCGCGCTGATCGTTCAGGAAAGATTCGTCCAGATGTGACACTCGCCAAGGATACTTCGACTACCTTCATTCAGCAAACTCGCCGCCAGAGGAGCGCCCACTAAGCCGCAAAACGGGCACCTCCGCGTTATTTCAGGTTCAAGGATTTAATCTGCTGGACCAGCGTGTCGATTTCTTCCGACGTGAGCTTGCAGGCGTACTTCGGCATCCGGTCTTTGCCATTCGGGATGATGTTAAGCAGGTCGTCGGGGGACGTGGCATTCACCCGTTCGGAGGCCAGCGATGGTCCGCCGAAGTGGCAGCCCGTGGCGGTTTTGCCGTGACACTTCGCGCAGTTTTTCTCGAAGACCGGGTTGGTGGTCAATGGTGCGCTGGACGCCGATGTTTGGACAAAAACCAAAGCGTGGGCCAAGAACAGAGAAGAGATGGCAACGATGCATTGGGGTACTTTCACGTTGGACCTCGTCTGAGATTGCCACGAACGACAAACGGCCCGCAGGCTAATAAATTTGCGGGCCGTCCGGTACACGAAATAGAGATGGCACGAGGAAGTGAAACATGAGCATTAAGTCGTAGCGGCGTGATCCGTCTTGCCAGGGCTCAGGCGAGTATCCCGCGAACCGCAGGCGAGCACTCCGTCAGCCTTTTGCAGCGCGACACGCTCGACGTAAGCCTTGCCCTCAGCCCGTCTGAGCGCCCGAGCCAACTGACTCAGCACGAACAGGACGAGGTCTATGTCGTCATAGGTGGTCGAGGCGTCCTGCTTCACGATGGCCAGCGAGACTCATTCGAGTCAGGCGACCTTCTGTTCGTGGCGGCGGGAACCGAGCATCGCTTCGAGGACTTTACCGACGACCTCGCCGTATGGGTTGTCTTCTATGGACCGTGTGGTGGCGAGGTTCTCCTCGTATCCAAGCCAGAAAAAGCATCGACTCCGTAATGTTTTTAATCCCTATGCGTGAGAAGCTTTGGAGATTGGGAGGTCGATCATGGCAACAACGACAACTAGCGAGAAGCGCACGTCGGTGCGCGGCCTCGGCGAGATCGCATTTCGCGTTAACAATCTAGACGCCATGCAGCAGTTTTACGAGCACGTCATCGGATTGCCGCTGATGGCCAGAGATTCGACCTGCGCGTTTTTTAAGATTGCGGACGGCTACGGGGGACACACTCAGGTGCTCGCCTTGTTCGACCGCTCCCAAAACCCCGGCTATCGTGGGACCAACGCAGCGACCACCACAATTGACCACATTGCATTCGCGATAGCTCTCGCCGATTTTACAGACGAACTGAAGAGGTTTAGGGGGTTGGGACTCGAAGTCGAAACCGCCGAACATGCATGGATGCACTGGCGCTCTCTTTATGTGACTGATCCCGAGGGCAATCTGGTGGAGTTTGTCTGCTACGACGAGAGTGTTTAAGACGCTCGTCCCCCGTGCCATTCTTCTTGTGTGCGGGCGCTACAGATTGCCGCGCAGGAAACACCGATGATGGTCGGTTGTGACTGCTAGAATTCTCCGTGCCATGTCCAAACAGCACTACTTTTTCAAGCTGATCCCTCCTCGTCCTACGTTCCCGCAAGACATGACGGACGAGGAGAGGCGATTGATGGAGGCGCACTCCCGTTACTTTGACGAACATTTTGCAGCAGGCAGACTTCTGCTCTATGGTCCGGTCATGGCAACGAGCGGGGCTTTCGGGCTCGCCGTGCTAGAAGTCGAGAGCGAAGCTGAGGCTCGACGGTTTGGCGAAGGCGACCCATCAGTGAGAGCCGGACTGAATAGATTCGAGATTTGCCCCATGCGAGTGTCCGCCGCACGCGCCAAGGAATCCTGAAGGAACGCGGTGACAACTCATTTTCCACAGTGGCCCGTTGGAGCCATTCCTCATAACCGAAAGCAGAGGTAGCCTGTGATTGAGCAGCACTTGGGGGAGGGCTGTTTGACTTGAGCGTCCCGTGACTCGAAAGAGTTCTGGGGCGCTTTCGTTTTTTTGGCCGTTTCATACGCGTATCACCTGACGGCATCACTTCGATCCAGCAACAGGCAGCCCCACTGTCAGGAGCGCACATTGCCAACTGTGACTGGTTTGGGCTTTCAGACCTTCCAGTGCTAGCACGGACGCCAGTGACTTCAGTCATCCCCGCACGGAGTACCGTCGTCAGCGCCACGGATGAGCCATTGCGTGGACTGGAGTTTCGCTGCAAGCTAGCTAATATTGGAAGGGGGCGAGATGAATCATTTCATCAGCAAGGCTTGGCCAAGCGACAATCTTCTTGGCATCGCTGAGTGCATCGTCATGGTCTGGGTACTTTCGGTTGTGGCAGTCACAGTGTTGCGAATGTTGCTGAACCTTAGCTAGCTTCAAAAAGCCCGTTACCGGATAGAAACATCGGCATTGCATTCGCCGCCCTATTCGGCCTACACGTCTTCCCCATGCCTGCTTCTGGCTTAGCTTCAGCTAACGGCTGTCGTACAATACGCAGCAGTATCCCTTTGGTGTTGTCCCCGTGCAACCTCACAGTGTGAAACTCGGAGTCAGGCCTTACTTGCTTCTCGAATGTAAGTTCTGGCTTGAGGACGATGGCTGGAACGCCACTGTCGAATCGTTGGGCCTCACAGTTCACGCACCTAGTTTCGAGGCATCCAAGAACGATATGGAATTGGCGCTGGGAAAGCACATCGAGTTACTGCTCGGAGAACGCGTGGCGGGCGACCGCGGACGTGCTGCCTGAAACCTTTCAGCACCGTTTTCTTTGCGAAAAGTACCTACGAAGACTCCCGAACCACATAAAGGACGCCGACCCCGACATCCCCATCCTGAAGGAAGGCAAACCGGAATACGCGAAGCTGCAATAGTGCCTTTCGACCCATCAAAAGGAACCGAACAAGTTTGGCAATACTTCCCCCGCTTTCCCTAAACAGCATTCTGTGAACGAGGATGCATTCGCAGGCTTCTCCGGACCGACGTAGATGGTCCGCGCACGACCCTCAACATGAGCAACAAAACTGGCAGCGGGCTCCACTACACCTGAAGTTCCTATAGCAACGAACAGGGTGCAGGCGTCCAGCGCCTCATAAATTCGATCCAGTTCGAACGGCACTTCGCCAAACCAGCAGATGTGCGGTCGAATCCGACCGCCGCATTCGCACCGGGGAACTTCGGTTGGAGGTTCGTAGAGATTCGTGTCGGCAAATGGAGGGCGGCTGCAAGTATCGCAACGACTCTTGAAAAGCTCGCCGTGCATGTGGACGACGTTTCTTGAGCCCGCCTGCTCGTGAAGGCTGTCTACGTTCTGGGTGCAGACGAACAGGTGGTCTTGCAGCGCGTCCTCAATTTTGGCGAGGGCGAAGTGTGCTGGATTTGGTTTGGCTGCGGACGCCACACGCCGACGCATGGAATAGAACTCCCATACCAACTGCGGATCGCGGTGCCAAGCTTCCGGCGAAGCGACCTCCTCGATCCGGTAGTTTCGCCAGAGTCCGCCCACGCCACGGAAAGTTGGAATGCCGCTTTCCGCGCTCACTCCTGCTCCGGCCAGAATGAAGATGCGGTCTGAGGGGGAGATGGTGAGCATGGATGAAAAAGCGGTCTCAGACGTGCCGCAATCGATCCCAATACTCGCACTGCCTTTCAGTGCTTCTGGCGAAATGCGCCTTTAATGCGCATACCACATCTGCGCATCACGCGGTGACACGGGTAAGGGGCAGTGATGTGCAGCCGTGGCGTGCTCGTTCATTGCCCTAGCCGCTTGGGTGCGACAGTTGCCGTTCAAGCTGCTGAAATCCCGTGTGGTGAGGGAGTGTTTACAAAGTGGGCATGTGAACACGCTAAAGCCGTTCATCATTTTGATGGCGTAATGTCTCACAGCTTTAATTGTAGGCCCTCATCCCTGTATGACTCCGCACGAAAGACCACCGCCCGTCACGAGTGAAATGGCCGTACTCGTCGCTTTTGGTCGCGGGGTCGCGCCATGCCAGATTCGGGCGATCATGCGGAACTCCTTGCGTATTGTTTGCGTCCAGACCTCTTAGATGTCACAACCGGGGGCTTGCACTCGCGACCCCGGTCAATCATTGAAAACTTAGCCTTGCGATTGCGATCCACCCGGTATGCGGTGCTAGCCTATCCCCATGCAGAATCCCGTCAAAGAGCGCATCGCAAAGTTACGAGACGAGATAGCGCAAATCAGCGAAGCGAACAGGCAGTACATGCAAAGCGGCAAAAGGATACCGGGCGCATCGGGGGATCAAGAACGTCGCCTTCAAAGATTGCAGGAAATCCTAGATGAATTGGTGTCGCTGACCGACTGGAAAAAACTATGAACAAGACGTCACCGCCAAATTGAGGTTGGTGATTCCGTGCTCTCCCCCCGCCCCCCAATCCCGACAGGTGTATGACCGTGCCCGCCGCTACAGCAGTCTGCCAGTCCGTACCGCCAGATCATTCAGCGCCATCTCCAGTTTCGTGACCGCCGTGCCGATTCCTGGATGCTCTCCCATTTTCTCTTGCAGCGCCTTTAGAATCTGGTGAGCACTTTTGATATGCGCTTCTGCCTCGGCTGGATTGGCTCTGGATTGCATTAGTTCGGTGTTTCCATGTTCGTTCGCTCCCTTGTGTCGCGCAATTCCTGACAGCATTTCCCCCTTATTTTACGGATTCGACGCTACTGAGGCATGGTGACGAAAATCAGTGATTTCGCTCGACCAACCCTAACGCGCTCTAGGGTTTCTCTCAAAACTGAGCAGTCTTGAACAGACAACAAATAAGTCAGCATTGTAAGTTGACTTAAGAGATGCAAAGGAACGGATGCGGAACTTCCCACATGGTCCGCCTGTTTCTGATTAGTGGCGCAGCCAAGGCACCCTGCGCCACCCCCTTTTTGGGAGGGTGGGGATTACACCGTTACGACAAATCAATGAGTAATGACAAATTCAGTGTCGAAGAAAGCGCGGCTTTGCTCCACGCGATTTTCCCCAACTACCCGGACATACTCGGGATGAAGCCCGCGCCGGAGGTTGGAGCGTTCTTGTGGACCTTGCGAGCCGGAGAGCCGTGGCAAACTGGCGTAGAACGCACTAGCACCAACCAAATAGTCTGCCAGTAACACTCTGCCGATTACCCTGCACTAACGAGTTGTTAGGCTGTGATTGAAAATCAGCAAACGCCCATATTTCACCGCGCTCTGACGCCCACCAAGTAGCCGACGCTGACGGCGAGGAGTAGCCCCGCCATAATCAAGAGGGCAAGATCGGAATAAAGCACATTGATCGAGCGCATTCGGTCTTTGTGCCGCTGATCGGCGAGCGTTGGATCATCCGGGAACTTCATGTGAGGGAATGTAGCACCTTCGCGTTTCGTGGTATAAACCTACGAAGATCAATCCCAAGAGCGTGCCCGCCTTCTCCTATTCCGTAACCACAAAGCTCCCCCGTGGCCGGGTCTGGAGCTTGCTCACCGACATCACGAACTGGCCGAAGTTTTCCGACATGTATTCCGATCTCCACTGGGACGGCACGCCATGGGCAGAAGGAAGTGCACTCGTCGGTCAGCTTAACTACCCCATAGTGGTCTCTGGCCGATATGTGATCAGGAAGTGCGATCCTCCCGTGCTGATTCGATACCTTTCGCAGACGCGGGACGCCGGATTTGCCACCGAAAGGACGATCACACTGGAACAACTAACAGATGGAACCCTGATACAGGTTGAAGCATACGTTGTAGGTAGACCCGAGATGCCGGGTGGAGCGTCGGAATTTCTGAGAAGTCTCACTACACGATGGTTCGATGAGTTTGCTCGCTTCTGTGACAACCAAACAGTCTCCTTCTGATTCTCATCGGGACAGGGAATAATCGCCTCGGGCGGGAAGAATCATTCTTATTCAGTTACATTCGTAATGTTGCCCCAGTCAACAACGGGCAGGCACACTACAGACACACTGCTGTCGAGGTTGAGTGTATGAAGTCATTGCCGCTCTGCTCAGGTCTAATCTTTCTTGTCCTTATGTTCGTCGTCTCGTGCAGTTCCAGATTCAAAGAAGCCGACGTAGCGAAGACCGAATCAGACATCAGGACTCAGTATGAGAACCAAGGCTTCACGGTCGAGCAGGTCAACTTGGTCAAGGAATCCGACCGACGACTGTCCGGGTTCGTCAAAATCAAAAACTCCTCTGGACTGTTCAATCCTACGTTGATGAAGAATTGCGTTGCGACTCTGGATGCGGATTCCCCAAAGTACATTTGGGAATGTAAATGAAAGCATCTTCCATTCGCTGATCTTGGTTTCAATGGTGCTTGTGGGGACTGCTTGCAATGCATCTCGAATCAGCGGCACAGACGTTGCATACGCCCCAACCTGCATCGAGATGCTTCAGTTAACACGATGCCCGAGCGCGTCAGGATGGCTCCTGACCATGCCTTGTTCGCCTCTCTCATCAACAACCCCAAATCCTTTTCCGACTTTTTCATGAGCCTGCCTCTTTGGGGAACGCCTAATCGGAAATTTCCGTCGTGCCCAATGCATGGTTTTCGCCTACCTGCACCGACCTGTAATGGCAAAGGGCTGTACGGGTGAAGGCTGGCATGGGGCATCGCAGTGTTCCCGCGATTCTTCACGGGTGAACACTCCTCCGCAGACCACGCACTCTCGCAGGCTCATCGGGTTCTTCGGGAGATCGCCGTTGGTCGAGAGCTTGAGGAATAGCTTGCCAATTTTGTCTTCAACCATATTGAGTAGCTCCTCTACAGTCGAACTTGCGCCACGTGATTCCCCTCAGGAGGCATAACAGCGGCATGCGGATTCCCATTGACCTCTTTCATCAGCCTGCACACGGACGCCCTGCTAATCGAGTGCCTTTTGGCAACAGCGGTCAACGACATCCCACCACGTCGATCCTCGACCACTTGCGCCCGATTGACGTCCAGCCGAGCGCGACCGATTTGCCGACCCTCCAATTTTGCCCTTCTCATGCCACTTTTCGCCCTCTCCACGATCAGCGACCTTTCCAACTCGCTAATCGCAGCGAGAATGACGATCATGGCCCGACCCAAGGGTCCGGAAGTATCGATGTTTTCGCGGAAACTAATTAGTGCGATATTCAGGTGATTAAGTTCGTCCAAAACTTCGAGAAAGCGCTTCACCGAGCGTGCCATGCGGTCGAATGCCGAAACCAGCAGAACGTCGAATCTCCCGCGCCGGGCTTCGGTCATAAGCTTATCGAGACCGGGGCGCTTCGCTCTCGCTCCACAGATCGTGTCGGAATACTGCGCGACGATTTCGTACCCACGAGCCGCCGCTAACGGGCGCAGGTTGCAAAGCTGGGTCTCAGGGTGTTGATAAATGCCGGAGACTCGGACGTAGAGGGCAACTCGTTTCATCGGGCCAAATTCTCCTTTGGGATTCTCGGCAAAGTCTTTGTCGAGCGTGATGGCAGATCGCAAACTCTGGCTCAAAAACTCCAAATCGCTCTTGGACGAGCATCAGCAGTTTGCCAACCTCACGATCATTGCAACGCGCCAGTCTTGTTGGTCGAGCAGGACGGCGATCCGAAGTGTGCGGAACCGCCCCGATAAGTTGGTCGAACTTACAAGCCTGCGCTGCTCTCGGATAAGAGTGCTAATAACTTGGTGTAACTCTGATCCGTGCTCCACGAGTGCCCCCACGTGCAATATACGGCTCTGTGCAGGAATCTGAATAACTGTTCGATTAACGGGGGTTTTCGGGGAGGGGATTTTTCGGTACGCTCGGCAGGATGAGCGAGAGCGAATGGAGCAAGATTCTGGGATGGCCCGGGTATAGGGTCTATCGCAGTGAGATCAACGAAGAAGCCAAGACTCTGCGTCTGTGGGTGCGGCGCAGCGCTTAGCCGCGACCAAGACCGAATTCCTCATTCTTCAGAAAGCCGCGTAATATGCATAGTTTTCCAGATTCTTGCGCAGAGCCCAATATACAAACCGCCTGACGGTTTTCGCTGGAAGTTCGGGCGTGGTTACCAAAGATGTTCTGGTCAAAGGTAGTGAATTCATTCCGGTGCTTCGTATATTTCAACTGTGGACAAGGAAGCCCAATCGCTTGCACTGGAGGAGTCGGGAACATGCTTGCGCGTCTGACCAAAGGATTTCTAGTTTCGTTGACCACGCTGCTTTTCGTGATCGTGCTGCCCTTCCTGCTCGGACTGCTTCTCATCCCCAGGTTGCCAGAAGACGACCGCTGGTTTTTGAAGATGGTGTTCACGTTCCTTAGTCCATTCAGTGCCGTTCTCTGGTACATCACGGTAAGCAATTTGGTGTTCCTCCGGAGAGCGGGATACTTGATGCAGCTTGCGATCTTCCTCGGGACGATTGCGGCGATCAACCTATTATTGGCGAACGGAGCGTATCGCCTGTGAGGATCACGAGGGAAGCATTCGCCAAACTATTCGGCGTTCACCTACCACGGGGAGTGCCTTCCGCATGGGTGAAAGGCAGGCATTTCTTCGTCGATGGATCGGCGGAGATCGAGGAACTGGAACGGTTGCTGCTTCGAGGAGTAGCTAGCGGCAAGGTGTAAGCTCCCCGACAAAGTGATTAAAACCATACGGGACCTTCCACACTAGAGTCGTTGCCGCGTTGACATGCGTGAATACGCTGTGCCCCGACCTCAGCGCCTCGGGCAAGCGCCGCATGGTGAACCAAATTCTCACCCTCAGCGAGGGTAAGGGTCGCTCAATTCCCCCGAAACAGATCACTGAGGCGCAGGTTGTGGAGATGGTCTGGCGCAACATGCAGTGCATCAACCACGGGTGCCCGCTGCTCCTGTTCGGCAAGCAACTGGCTGAAGAGATCAATGAGTTCTTTGCGGGGCCCGCATCACTACTTTGATTAGAGCGACTGCTTTGGGCATTTCCGTTACCACGAAGGGTGACGGAAGTCACGAGTTTTCGTGGGATTTCTAGCCTATTCTGGCACCGAGTCTTCCCCTCCGGCTTCAGCCTCCCCAGAATCCAGTCACGAGAAGCGGCATGAAAGCAGACAAGATGCGCTTCCCTGCGGTTCCCCCCCGTGCTCGACTGGACTGTCTCCGTTGCTGGTCTTTGGTCGGTGCAATGGTCGTTGGGATAACCGAGGCTTAGAAAGACGAATGAAGATTCTGATTGTGGAGGACGATGAAGCCTTGCGGTCGTTGCTCGTCAAGGAACTGGAGGAACGTGAGTATGACACACGCCAGTCGTTCAGGGGAGACGAGGCGTTTTATATCTGGCAGCACGAAGGCCCGTGGAAGTTGGTCCTCAGCGACTATCGCTTCATACCCGGCACAAAGATCAAAGATGGGGTGCAGTTAGTGACCGCGATCCATGAGATGAATCCAAGTCAGAAGATGGCGATCATGACCGCTGAGCCGGAGGAAGCGCGAGAGAAGCTGCCGAACGCTCTGTGGCTGCTGCCAGTGCTGCGGAAGCCTTTCAAAGTCGACCAATTGCTGCGAGTACTGCGGGAGCCCGTGTTGCCGCTTTGAATTATAATAGGTCACGCAGAGGGTGACGCGGGACGCGAGTTTCAAGCAAATTCCTACCCTAATGTGAGACGGGTCGTATTTCTTCCCCCAGCGACTTGAACGCGCAAGGCGCACCACGAGCCGAGCCTTGCGTGATGTATCCCGCGGCAGATTCGAGTTTCACAACACATGGTCGGAGCCGAGTTAAATGATCGCAAGGAGTTAACGGTGAAGGTTTATATCAAGCTCGCCTGCGTCCTCTGCATCGGTGCGCTCTGGCGGACGACCGCGAATATGGCTTTCTGCTATTTGTTCTGGATCACAACACTTGCGTGGGTAGTCCGCTACATCATCCGTGCCAAGGTTACGGGCGGACTCTTCGTTTTGCTGGGAATCACTTGCAACGCTTTAGTCACATCGTTGAATAAAGGTGTTATGCCATCGGTTGGAATTCCCACGACGTTTCAGCCAGCGGCTCCTGTTTGGAATGTTTCCGGCAAAGGACAATGGCTAACCCTTGCAGACCAAGCAGCACTGTACCGTTTCAGCATTGGGGACATGTTTCTAATTGCGGGTTTGCTCGTGTTTCTGATCGGGACAGTGGTCCGTTTGTACTCCAAAAATCCCCATCACCGAAGGAGTTCGTTTCAAAAACTCTGACTGAACTTGCGCGTTGGAACGGTCACCGCGAGCGGTGACGTTCCTAAGGTCATCCTCAGCCCCGAGGATCACGGCTCTAAGGCGATCTTCCCAACTCTTGTCAGGATGGTACGGCTGCCCGCAGCAGTTGCAGATTAGCTGCACTTCCTGCGTCTCGGCTGGGCGCATATCCAAACCCAACTTGGGCTTCATAAAATTGTGGTGAACAATCTCCTATTGTCTGCCCAACCAAGGTAACCCCGTCGGATAGTTTTCTTTCCGGCAATCTTCTCCCGTTCGAGCAGGGAACAATTCTGACCAGCCCGGTCGTCTTTTTGTAACGTACTCTTCAGACTGAAAAGGCGGTCAAGCTAACAGAACAGCGGATAGTCCTTGGTGGGCAGGTATGGGCTAGCCTGCATTATGCATGAAGCTGTGCGTAGCCCAAAAGTAGCGCTGGAAAGTGGATGGTATTCCTGCAATTGAGTTGATCGGGAGAAGGGATTGCAGAGTTCTGGGCTCGGAGGTGCAGTTGTAGTGCCGAAGAGGCAAGAAGAGACAGGGGTGTGCCGCAACCGTTGCTGACGGGTGATGTTTCTGTTGAGTTCGTGATTCCTACGAGAGGCTAGCCGGTTGCCGCGCTGAGCGCCAGAGCGACTCGACGGAAGGCGGGTAGAAACGGGAAGGAAGCGGGCAGATGGACGACGACGCGTCGAACCGAGACCAAGACCCGAGCGCCCAGCTTTAGCAGTCGTTCGCGCAACATGCCAACTTGCGCACGGGCGCAAGCGGTGCCGGCAGCCCGCAAGCGCAACTCCTGCATCAAGACATAGGCGGCGGCGGTGAGCAGAACGCCACAGAACGGCACGATGCCTAAGCTATGCGGCCGGCGCGGAATGATAAACGCCGATGTGTGCCCTGCGCCCGACAAAAGTGCGCTCGCCAACGACACTTCCGAAACACGGCGTTTCGCCCAAACCCCAACGCCCCGGAAACCGGATTCCCGTTCCTGAAGTGGAGGGAACATTGTTTTGTTTACAGGGGAACCGACGTTTCGCGAGGTTTGCTATGATCCTCAGTCGAGGAAAGCAAATGGGAAATATATCCGGAGTGGTCGGGCAATTGAAGAAAGAACTGGGCAGAGCACAGCAGGAAGTCCAACGGTTTACCGCCGCGCTCACAGCTTTAGGAAGCTCAAATTCAAACGGACGGAGCACCCTATCGGCTGCCGCTCGAAAGAAAATCAGCCTCGCGCAGAAGGCGCGATGGCTGAATGCTTGGAATGGATCGCAGCCAGCGAAAACTACGGGCTCGACTCACGTGAAGCGCACCATATCGGCTTCAGCCCGCAGGAGAATCGCGGCGGCACGGTGGGCGAAGGTGAGAGCGGGGAAGAAAACGGCATAAAATACGGCGCGAGAATAAGCCCGCTACTCCGGTGGCGGCTTTTCTCTTTGGGTAGGAATCACTGCGGCTTGGATGCCAGATGAGCTAGGCAATATCTGCGACCTTGCTCGGCAGCACTGTCGCAATTCTTGCTTCCCTCGGCAAACTCACAGCGCCACACTTCGCACACGCAGCGAAAACCGCCTGCCAAGCTCTTGTACCAGTGGTGAAGATGTTTCCGATGCGACTTGACTGCCATGGACTTCATTATTTAGGCGGATTTCCTTGCCTGCGTGCAAAACCCGATGATCTTTCCGCGTTGCCGCCGCCAAGACCCTTTCAACGGTTTCTGGAAAATCGTCGGCACGTAAAACTCGATCACCTTCGCCATGACTATCCCCCCTTTTCACCTTGCGAACCTCTGTCGACGGCGGGGTTGCAGGAGCTTTGGGCTTACAGAGCCCCATGATATTGATCCCCTAAGGATAGCGTAATCAAATCGCGCAACCGGAGACTGAGCAAAATTGCTCTATAGAACACACCTTGACATTGATGCGGAATATCTGTGCTCGATCTCCGCAGCCCACTTGAGGCGCTCCTCGACACATGCTTACTTGCAAATGATGCTCGGATTGTCCTTCGCCAATGCCAGACAAGCTGTATGCCGCTTCGTGTCCTGTTGCTGATCTGCGACCGAAGTTGGAGCAGGAGTGGGAGTAACCGCTGGCGAGGCTGGAGCAGGAGTTGGAACCTGCGCACTCGAAGTGGGAGCCTTGTCTAACATTGCCTGAAATACTGCAATCTCCTCTCGCTGGCTCCATATCAACCCCTGAGTTTGCGTTTTGCAGTAATCGTCCGGATATTCCCAGAGGGGCTGAACAGTCACCTTTGTCATGCCATTGAGTTCCACCAACGTGTATGACCACACTTTTCTTGTGGTCATTCCCGGACACGCACTTGAGGCCATGAAAAGCGCACCTATGAGAGGCATCTGCGCTGGCTTCGAGAAGCGGAACTGGAACTGATTGTCGGAATCGAGGGCGTACCCTTCTTCTAGATTCGCTTGGACGATTAGCACCTTGAGGGTTTGAGCAGAAGCTTTGCTGGTGAATACATACGGTCCCGGCTGAGCCTTTGGTTTCTTATCCCGCGCCGCCGCCAAGGTCGTTATCGCCAAGAGCAGAATTAGGACTCGCTTCATACTTTTACCCCAGTGTGAACTCTACCGGGATAACCCGGCGAACCGCTAATTACTGGAGTCATCTCAACAATTCCTCTGACAAGACCATGCTCAGTTCCAGCGAGATGTGCTTCCCGTTTCCTGCTTTCTCATTGTGCCGGGAGAAACACAGAAGGCTGTCTATGGTACGGTGGTTGAAGGAAGAAGAACGTGAACACGCGCAGGTACAGTTTCAACGCAATGTGGGTTTTGGGACCGAGTGCTTAGACACCCCGAAGACGGTTCCAGCACACTTGTATCAGCCGCCGACATGGTGTCCCCGGCTTTGAGCACAAAAAGTGTGACGATGGATCGGAAGGTCAATTAAAGATGGCGATGTTGAGATCAGGCTCAAAGGCTGGTTTAAGCGAAACTTCTAGAATGAAGTTTCTGTCGACCTTTACACTGGAGAAAACCTAGCGGTGCGGCGGCACCAAGCATGAATTCAATGGTGAGTGAATGAAGGTCACGCTAGAAGATGCGCTGTCCCTGCTGAGCAAGTACGTAGACGAAGGAACGCCTGTGCGTGCTGTTCTCGGGACTCCCTCAGTGTCAGTCGCCAGAGTTGTAGGGACGATTCGCCTATCCATCGTGGACGGAGCTATTCCGCATCTGATCGTCGGAAAGGAAGACGGCGAGTCCGACCAGATCAGATTCCGATTGTCAGATTGCACATTTGAGTACGGCGACTTTCGGGACGCCAGTGTCGAAGATTCTGATGCCCACAAGTTTGAGGGATTTCTGGTCGTAGGGTCCAAGGAGGGCGACACGCTGTCGCTTTTTGAAATGCAAAGCTGAAAACAGCGGCTCCCGTACATGGTCGCTAGGCTGGCCCAAAAGCCCCGCAACAGGGCTTGAGACGTATTATCCGACCCGACCCCCATCGGGGCAGCCTAACTCCAGCAGAATGGGTTTCCTAGTCGCTCCCAAATCTCTTGCGGATTGATTGGGAGGGCTAAATCCTAGAACTTGTCGATCTTGAATAAAGAGAGCACGGCCGTTCCCGCAATCGGGCTACCCCTGAACATCGCTGGATGGAATGTGGTGAAGATGAGCACGTTTTTCATGTCTGGCGTCAAATCCTTCGAGCCCTGAGCACTCGATATGACGCGATAGTTCCACACTCTTCCCCTAGAATCCACATACGCTTCGATCACGAGTGAGTCCGTGGTAGCAGAGGCAAGGGCTGTTTGGTTCAATCGCGGCGCGGTGTAGCGCCCCGAAGCACCAGCAGGATTTGCATAAATGGAGTGCGCAGCCAGAAAACCCAGCAGCGCACCAGCAATGACCGCGGGGATAAGCAAGCCGAAGTGACATCTGCGCCTGAATGCCTTCATGCTTCAAGTAGACTCCGCACGATCACTCAGGGTTCCCGGCTGACAGGCACGTTCATCAAACTCAAATGTCTCATCGGGCTTTAAAAAAAAATTCAACGTAGACCAAGACAGACACGCCCCACGCCACTACGATAATCGCGACCTTTTTCCACATCGGCATGGAACCCAGCTTACTCCGTTTCCGGTTATGGTGGACACCTCGGTTGTATTCTGAGCCGCAGCGGGTGTACCGCCATTTGGCTGCTGAAGCACCTCACTGAGTGTGGACGCGTCTTATATATTCCGAAACCTGAGCACTTTTGAGCAGTCACCAAGGGGGCAACCGTTGTAACCTGTTAGCAGATATGAAGGAACTATGCGGCTCACGGTCGTTTGTTCCTCTGGTGCCGCAGCCGTATATTCGTATACAGGAAAGTAGCTCCCATCCACCCACTGCGCCACATCTACTTTTTGAACGGTGTTCACGCAGTAAGGCAAGTAACTCGCCGACATGTATCACCGTTTCATCAAAGAATATGTATCAACCTGCTGACCATCCGCGACCCCGAACAGAAAAGCAGTGCTCTGTACTATGAAGACGGTGCCGCCGACTACCGCCGAAGCTATCTTGTGGTTAAATCGGCTGCCGATGTAACATTCGACCATGCGGGCAGAATTGCATCTCAACCGCGTGCTTTACAAGATACCGCCGTTCGCAATGAAGGCCCTCTATCGCCAGATCGCAGTGGTCGAGCAGGAGCAGTTCCAAGTGCGTATCTTCGAGGGACGGGTAGTACAGACGAATCCCAAGTTCATCGCGGAAAGATCAAACGCGGAAGTGCGCATACACCCGACGCTCAAAGAAGCTTTAGACGACGCTGAGTCAGAGTTCAAGCAGAGCATCGCCAGCGAAAAGTGGGAGCCTTACGACCCAGCGTTACCACCGTTTTGATCGTTCATCACCCCAAGACCGCTTTATTGCCTCAAACCATAGCGCCCCAAAGCGCATGTCGGTAGGTGGGTATCAGGCCCTCCCAGATGCGAGGTTATGCGAGGTATTGGGTAAACAATAGCCTGACCTTCGACGACGAGGTTGTAGGCACAGCCAGTCAATCCCGACCCACGCTCGCCACGCAGCACTGCATGCTGCTCCAACGCAACCTGATCTACAGGGGGATCACGCGGGCAAGAAGCTGGTCGTGCTGATCGGGGAAAAAAGGCTTTGGGCATTGCGGTACGCTATGACCGCCCGCAGAGGCGGTATTCGGGATTGCTGGCTGGTCTGAGGGGCGGCGGGCAACAATCGCGACTACTGCGCTCTGTGGAATACGTAAAAGAATAGAGCCACGCTGAAGGAGCCAAACGCATAGATGAATGACTGGAACAGCGTGACCGCTGGAACCAAGTCCCGCAGGACGTTGAGGAAGGTGAGGACGAACGTCCATACTAGAAAAGCCGTCAGCAGAATCGTTCCGATCAACGCGAGCAATGCCGCATTTTTGAGTGTCATGGTCGGAGTATGAACGCTGCCAGTGTCAGCCGCAAAGGTCTTTCGGTGGGGTCGGTGCGGGGCTCGAACTCCCGCAGCATCTTCTCGACTTCCAGATCACAGTTCACGATCTGTTGCTGATAGATGCGATACAGATCTCGCGATTGACGGAGGGTAAACAGATGCTCGGGCCGCCAGTTGCCTTCCAGCGATTTCCGGATGGTCTCGGTAT
>Ga0208189_1000281_pt1 | contig 30781 bp, 20 predicted proteins | sample June2015DPH_10_5_FD_184702 | JGI IMG/M metagenome (GOLD analysis project Ga0208189, IMG submission 184702) | Peatland microbial communities from SPRUCE experiment site at the Marcell Experimental Forest, Minnesota, USA - June2015DPH_10_40... | ecosystem: Environmental > Terrestrial > Soil >... | reverse complement strand
GGCCTGGGGGAGGTACAGCGCCCAGTCCAACGGCATACTCTCTTCTCGGGTGGCCAAATGCACTGCCACCCCGACTTGGCAGTTGCCCACTTTGCCCAGCGTGCCCGAGTATTGGCGGCCCACGCCCACGGACTCATGCCCTTGCTTGGGGAATCCGGTGTCATCGACAATCCATCCCGCCGCCGGCAGCAGTTCCCCTTCCATCTGCTCGGCCAGCAAACGGCGCACCGGTTCCCACGCCCAAGGGCTCTGCCCGACGAACTGCTGCAAGGCTTGGACATTGCCACTCGGTACCCGCTGGGCCAGAGGCTCAATCGACTTGCGCTCCCCGTCCAGCAGCAGCCCCTGGACATACAGCGCGCCATGGTGTCGGCGCTCCGAGCGCCCCACGTGCTGCAAAAGTTTCGACAAAAACTCTTCCAGCCGATCCGCACAGGCTTCGAGTTCCCGGGAATTCATGCCTCCGAAACTTACACCCGGACGCTCGAATAGTCAAGAAATACTTAACATAGTAGTACTAGAAGCTGGAAACTCAAACACACCACCTCCCAGTTACTGCCTACTGTTCTTCTCCACCCACAGTATCTTTGCAGAATGTAATATGTTCTCTGGCAAACATCGCCTGAGCTTGCTAAGATAGACCGTACTTTTCAATAAAATTATGGCTACGCCAGCCCTGAACGTCTCCGCCAGACCCGACTTCCAGCTCAAAGTGCGTCCGGCCGAATTGCGGGACGCATCCGACATTGCCCGCATGTATCTACAGGCCACGCAGGACAACCTTGCCACCTTTGAGAACTTTCTCCTTGCGCCCGAGGAGCGAACGCGCTGGGTGAATGAACATGGGGGGAAGTATCCTCTCCTGGTGGCGGAGTTGAACGGTTGGATTCTGGGCTGGGCAGCGCTCAGTCCATACCTCGTCCGTCCCCGCATGGAGGGAATCGCTGAACTCCTGATTTACATTGACCGCGACTACCGGCGTCATGGCGTGGGGCGGGAAATAATGCGCGCGGTCCTGGCCATTGCCGAGGCCGTCGGCCACTTCAAGCTGGTGGGTCGTTTCCTGACGCACAATGACGCCGGGCGGACGCTCTGCCGCATGACGGGCTGGCGCGAGGTGGGAGTGCACTTGAAACACACCAAGCTGGAGGGGCGCTGGCTCGACGTGGTGGTGGTTGAGTATCTAATCCCCGAGAGCTTGAAGTAACGGTTGTAGGTGGTAGGTGGTAGGTCGTATGTCGTAGGTGGGGAAAGACCAGGATTCCAGTTTCTATTTTCCAGTTTCCGGTTTCTGCCTTCTTGCTTTCCGTCCCCAGAAGAGAAAAATCGGCACGCCCGTCAGGACCAGGATCAACCCGATTCCCGATTCCTTAGGGCTGCGCACCAGCGCGTTAGCCACGATGGTGAGTGCCGCGGCGCTGAAGGCGATCGGAACCACGGGATAACCCCAGACGCGGTAAGGCCGCTCCATGGCGGGGCGCTTGCGACGCGAGATGACCACTGCGAATGTGGCCGCCGCATAAAAGAGCCAGCCGGTGAAGATCACGTAGGTGTAGAGCTGCTTGTAGCTGCCCGTTAAGGCCAACACGATCGACCACCCACCCTGGATGAGCAAGGCGACCGCCGGCGTTGCATAGCGCGGATGGACTCGTCCCATGGAAGGGAACAACACGCCATCGCGCGCCATGGCAAAGTAAGCGCGCGGGCCGCCCAGCACGGTGCCATTGATAGCGCCAAAAATGGAACACAGGATCAAGGCGGCAACGAACGTCGCGCCTCGAGGCCCAGCCAGGACTTCCATGGTCTTTGCTGCGACGCGCTGATGCTCTGCGAGGGCTGGAAGCGGCAGCACGTGTAGGTAGGCGAGATTCGCACCTATGTAAACCGCGATTACCGCTAGCGTGCCCACCAGGTAGCTGCGCGGAAGCACGCGCAAAGGGTTCTTGACCTCGCCGGCCGCGAAGGAGAGCATGTGCCAGCCTTCATACGCCCAGAGCACGCCAATCATGGCAACGCCGAATGAACTCGCAGTGGTGTGTGGCACAGGCAACGAGTGGGTAGCCTGCACGGGGACGATATGGTGCGAGAAAAGAGCAGCGCCCATGATAATGGCCAGACCCGCCAACTTGGCCAGGCTAAAGATGGTTTGGACTGCGGCTGCTTTTCGGACCCCCAGGACATTGACGAAGGTCAGCAAGGTGACGGCACCTGTCGCCACGAACTTCTGTTCGAGAGGCGATAGCGGCATAAATGTGGCGCTGTAGATTCCGAAAGCAACGGCCAGCGTAGCGACAGAGCCGGAATTGATGACGAGAAGCAACGCCCAGCCATAGAGAAAGGCAAAGAGCTTGCCGTAAGCGTCACGCAAATAAACGTATATGCCTCCTGCGGCAGGATTGGCCGTCCCCAGTTCCGCCAGGGAGAGCGCGCCAGCCAATGACAGCGCGCCTCCGACGAGCCAGACCAGCATAAGGGCTTCGACTGACCCGACCTGTTGGGCGACGTCGTGAGGCACGAGAAAGATTCCGGAGCCGATGATCGTGCCGATCACGATGGCCGTCGAGCCTATAGTGCCGAGGGCACGGTGAAGTTCGTGCGCAGTCTTGGGTGGGGCGGATGGTGTGGACATAGAAGGAACCAAAAAACTAGAAATCAGAAATTAGAAATCAGAAACTGGAAACTGGGAGCACACTTTTCTCTGACCTGCCGTTAGCTTGTCGCCTACTGACCCGGAATTAGCTTTTTGGCTCTCGCCGGTGGAAAGTATACTTTCATTTGCGTCCAACGGAGCTCAATTTTTTCTTCAATCGGCATCAGCGGCTCCGAACTGCCCATCCAGAAGTCCTGCAAACCCCTTCTCGCCGCTTCTGGAACCGGATTTTTCAGACACCGCACCCTTCGGTGGCTTTCCTGGGATCGATTTCTTGGTTGCCTCGCCACAACCGGCAGCTCTACCCTGTTGGGATCGTGAGAGCCGGCATCCGTTGCACCATTGCTCCAAACAGTCGCCGGGTTAGATGGCTCTCTGCCAAAAGCAGCCAATAGTAGCGGGCATATTTCAACAGCCGACCGCCCGTCTTCACCAACCGCTGCTGCAGGCTCGTAAGCGACTACTACATCGTACAGATAGTTCTTTATATTATGTTGACCTTCGTATATAGTGGGGGCATGGCAAGAGTCGCTCCCGCTATTTTGCTTAACCCGACGATGAAAGCTACGCTGGATCAGTTGGCGCGGTCGCCGTCCACGCCGCAAGCTCTGGTGCAGCGAAGCCGGATTGTCTTGGCGGCCGCTGCCGGCAGGAGCAATCAGCAAATCGCTGGCGACCTTCAGTTACCCGAGGTGACCGTAAGTAAGTGGCGCCGGAGTTTTGCCCGCCAAGGGCTGGAAGGTCTCCAGGACGCACCGCGTTCCGGGCGACCGGTAAAACACGGTCCGGAAACCGTGCAGCGGGTGCGGAACCGAGCCTGCCAACAACCGCAACACTACAGCCGCTGGAGTGTACGAACGCTGGCCAAGGACTTGCGGCTGCCGCCCAGCACGGTGCATCAGATTCTGGTGAATTCGCATCTGCAGCCCCATCGGATTCGTACCTTTACCTTTAGCCCAGACCCTGATTTTGAAGCCAAACTGCTGGACATCGTCGGCCTTTATTTGAACCCGCCGGAAAACGCGCTGGTGTTGTGTGTGGATGAAAAGACCGGCATCCAGGCGCTGGACCGCACCCAGCCGCTGCTGCCCCTGAGCGCCCGTCAGCCACGTAGTTGCACCAATGAATATGTTCGTCATGGCACCCAGACCTTGCTGGCGGCTCTGGAGATTGCCAGCGGCCAAGTCGTGGCGCAGGTCAAGCAACGTCGCACTTCCGTGAACTTCCTGCGCTTTCTCAAGGATGTTGTCCGAACTTTCCCGGAGCGCGAACTGCACATGGTTCTCGACAATCTCAACATTCACAAAAACGAAGCGGCGCAGCGCTGGTTGAAGCGGCATCCCCGTGTGCGCTTTCATTACACGCCCACCCACGCTTCCTGGGTCAACATGGTGGAATGCTTCTTCAGCATCCTGGGCAAGCAAGCTTTGTCGCAAAGCGTTCACACCTCGAAACACCAATTGAAGGAATTCCTGTTGGACTACATTGCTCGCAACAATGAGAATCCCAGGCCGTTCGTATGGACCAAGGGACCGGAGAAGCTTCAACGCATTATCGAGGCGACCAAAGAATATCAAGCGATGCACCCTCGGAAACCAAGGAAGCACAACCGAGATCACAATACGATAAGGAACTAACTGGACGATGTACCAGCGCCGTCCTTTGTTCATCAGTGGGGGTGCTCTCATGCGGATGAAGCTCTTGCCAGCGGGGAAATTGCCCATAGACCCTTTTAGACTTTCTCCTTTTTTCGGAGTACACGGTCTGCTCGACCTCACGCACCCTGGGCTTTATCTCTCCCCGTTCTCGACCAGCCACTCGGGGCAGGTCATGGCAACTGGCCGCTCGATCAGCTCCCTGAGGTAGGCAGCGAAGAAGCCCTTGCCCTCCCGCGAGTTGCCGACGTACCAGGAGTTGGAGATGTTCCTCCCTTCGAGCGATGTAGCACACTTCATGTTGGTGCTGTAAGGATGCTGCTCGACGGGCGTCTCGGTGCCCTCGTGAAAGAAGCGCTCGGGGTCGCGGGGAATCTGGACTGCGCAGGGGTCTGACCACGCCTTCTTTGGGTCGAGGACGAAGCGGAACAGGCACCCCCCTTTTCGGCCCTACAACGGTGCCGCCTGAGGCTGGGCATGTACCCGCGCCCACAGCTCCGCGTAGGGGTAGCCTGCTGCCATCGACACCCACACCTTGCGCACCGTCACTCGGATCTGAGCCCCGATCTTCAGCAGCTTCAGCCGAATCGTGGAGCACTGCGCCCGCGTCAGTTCCATCCCTCAAACCTAAGCGGCGTAGAGCCTCCATCAACAGGTAGGCTACCGAAGAGAAGTACAGGCGAATCTGATTGCTGCGCAGGTACGCCGTGCTGGGGCGGTCCGAAAACAGCATCAGTTGCTCTTTGAGGCGGTTTTCCATCTCCCCCCATGCGCAGTACAGCTCTTCATACAACCCCCGCGCCGCCCAGGCCTCATAGCATGAACCCCTATCGTGAGACACAGAAAATAACCCAGGGTTACCATTCAATGTTTTTTGGTTCACTCTAGTCCGCCGTTTCTGCCAGACTCACGCCTGGCTGATGAAGCAGAAGCGAGCTCTGCTGGAGAGCAACTCGCCGAGGAATAGTCAGCTGGAAACTCATCGATCCGATGGGACGGGGGGTGCAGTTGGCCCCCTGTTTTCCCTGTGCTGGCCACACTACTGTCGGCCTCGGCACTTTGTGGCATCGGAGCGATAGATTTCCTCATGCCTGGAAAACTCAACGTGAGGCTCGCGGCGAGCGAAGTTTTCGACGCCTCGCCCGGCCCCGCCCTTTCGAATTCCGCCGGCGTCCTGTAGCCCAGTGCCGAATGCAAGCGGCAGCGATTGTAGTATTCTTCCATGAACTCGCGCAGATGGCTCCGCAAGTCTTCCAGATCCCGATAGCCGTGGCAGTAGATTTCCTCCTGCTTCAGCGTTTTGATGAAGCTCTCGCACTGGGCGTTGTCGTAAGGGTAAGCCGGGCGGCTCATACTGGCTGTCATGTGGTGCTGGGCAAGGAGGCTGGCGTACTGGGCGGCGGCATACTGAATGCCCCGGTCGGAATGATGCACCAATCCGGGCGCGGGCCTGCGCTCGGCAATGGCCATCTCCAGCGCGGCCACCGTCAGGCGGGTTTGCAGGCTGCGTTCCAGCGCCCACCCCACCGCGCGCCGTGAAAACCCGTCCAGCACCACCGCTAGATAGACGAACTCCTGCGCCAGGCGGATGTAGGTGATATCGGCCACCCAGAGCTGATCCGGGGCGCTCAGTTGCATCCGCCGCGCCAGGTTCACGTAAACCTGCAGCTCATGCCCCGAGTTCGTCGTCGCCACCCAAGGGTGCCGCCGCAAGGCCAGCAACTGGTCCTCCTGCATCAGGCGCACCACCCGCTTGTGATTCACCGCCATACCCCGCCGGCGCAACTCCGCCGTCACGCGCCGATATCCGTAGCGCCGCCGATGTTCCAGCGCCACCTGCTGCACCGCTGCCCGCACCACCATCGCCTCTTCCTGCGGCGCTTTCTCCTCTAACCGCCGGTAATATCCCGCCCGGCTGACTTCCGCCAACTGACACATTCGCTCGACACTCAATCCGCCTTGCCCTGACTCCGTCCGCTTCCCGATGTGCGCATAGACGGCGTCTCGCCACGGTCTCCACGATCCTGGCGTCGAGCCTCGACTTGCTGCAAGGCACCTTTGAAAAAATCCACCTCCAACGACCTCTCCGCCAGCAGCCGCTTCAAATGCTCGTTCTCCCGCCGCAACGTCTCCAGACTGCCCTGCTCGGCCGCCTGCGTCGTCAGCGCTTGCGCCTTGCGCGTCGGCCGCCCCTCCTCCTTCCACTTCCATTGGTACATCATCTTCACATCTAATCCCAATTCCCGACCCAGCCCCTCAATGTTCTTGCACTTCCGCATCCGACTCACCACTTCCCGCTTATACTCCTCACTGTACCTCCGCCTTCGCTTCTTCTCCGACATTCGTTTTCCTCCATTCGCTGCATACATCCTGGGTTAACGAGTGTCTCACTTTTGGGGTTCACTCCATCACTCTTCAACGAGGTCACCACAAAACGCGGACTGGGGCCTTTCTCCAAATGCTCCGCTTTGCCCACCACCCGCCGCGCCCGCGACCAACTCTCCCGCGTCTGATACTCAAATTCCTTGAACCGCCGCACCGCCTTGCCCGTGCCTTGATACTCCTCCGCTACCTCTTGCAGTTCCAAGGCGATTTCTGCTCTCAAGCGATCATTCTTCGCCAACCCCAGGACGTAATCGACCCCCGCCTCCTCGCACCAAGCCATGAGTTCTTCTCGACAAAATCCCGAGTCCCCCCGCACGAGGACCCGAACTCCCGGCCACGCCTGCCGAATCTGTCCCACAATGCGTTGCAACTCCTCTTTGCTGCCCGCCGCCCCGTCGATGTTCGACACCCGCAGCCGCGCGCGCAACAGCGGCTCCCCACAGAAAATGTACAGCGGCAGAAGGATGGGGACATTTCTAATTGGGCTTGACACTATTTACACAAACAGCTTGACATGACCATCGCTTCCAGGGCTAGTATAGACCCTTCTTTCAATTTGGCCTGGGGATTTGCATGTATAAGGGCGGTCTTCAGAACGAGCCGGTAGTCCTACAACGCGGCCTTTGGTCGCAACCCAAGAAGGATTTCATCCCGCGACTGCGGGACCACAGAGGTCACGGAGAAGAGATGCAGGCAAAGACTGTGGGTCAACAAACAAGGAACCGTAACCTTGTCATCCCTGCTCGCGCGAGCAGAAGTACTTTTCTCTGTGGTCTCTGTGCGCTCCGTGGTGAATTTTTTCTTCGCGGCAGGAGAAGAAGGTGGCCCCTAGTTCTCCAGAAGGTATCGACGACCCTGCTGGATGGAGATCAGACATGACAATTACACGTCCGCGAAAATTGAATCTCAATCGAGCGGCGAGATACCTCGCGCTCTGTATTCTCATCGTTGCAACCGGTCTGCTCGGCGACCGATACCTGGCCGGGGAGCCTCAGTATGACTTCCTCATTATCAACGGCCACATCCTCGATGGCAGCGGAAGCCCATGGTTTGCAGGTTCAGTCGCGGTAAAGGACGGAAAGATCGCCGCCGTGGGCCGGCTCCCGAACGCGGCGGCAGGGCGCGTGATCGACGCTCGGGGATTGACCGTTGCCCCAGGTTTCATCGACCTTCTCACCCCTTCCGACTATACCCTTCTTGTAGACGGAAAAGCGGAGAGCAAGATCCGCCAGGGAGTGACCTCTGAAATCCTGGTGGGCGGGCCGGAATCAGCAGGCCCCATCCTGGGCCCCGCCGTACCGGAGTTTGACAAGGAATTGGCCCGCTATGGCTTGCGGAGAGACTGGACGACTTTAGGCGAGTTCTTCGCTCGCGTGCAACGACAAGGGACCTCGGTCAACATCGCCTCCTACGTGGGCAGCGGCCAAGTGCGCATGGACGTGATAGGCAATGTTGACAGGCCAGCCACCGCCCTCGAGATGGAAAAGATGAAAGAGTTGGTCGAGCAAGCAATGCACGAAGGCGCTATCGGCCTTGGCTCAGGATTGATTTATCCCCCCAACTCCTTCGCGACGACGGATGAACTTATCGAGCTTGCCAAAGTGGCCGCAAGATACGGCGGCATCTACACCAGTGAAATCCGAGGCGAGGAGGAGCAATGGAAACGAGCTGTCGACGAGGCCATCGAGATCGGCGAAAAGGCACGCTTGCCCGTTCATCTCCTGCACTTCAAAATGAACGGCCAAGCGAACTGGGGTAAGGTGGCGCAACTAATTAGCGAGGTTCAGGTGGCGCGCGACCGAGGCGTGGACATCACTGCGGATCAATACCCCTACATCGCCTCGATGACGTTGCTCGAAATGTGCATCCCGCCCAAGTATCTCCAGGGCACCTCGGAGCAGTTGGTAGAGAGATTGAAGGACCCCAAAGTGCGCTCGGAAATCCGCCAAGCCATTGCCAACGGCCTGCCAGGCTGGGGAGACAACGAAGTGAAAAGCGTGGGTGGCTGGCATGGCGTGCAGGTGGCTTCGCTGCAAAAGCCCGAGAACAAACAGTATGAAGGAAAGCGAATGGATGAAGTGGCAGAAGAAATGCGCAAGGACCCGCTTGATGCTCTGTGCGATTTGCTGATTTCCGAGGGCGGCTCTGCGCCGACCGATCAGGCCGTCTACTACGGCATGAGCGAGTCCGATGTGGAGCTGGCCATGAAACAGCCGTGGGTGGGCATGTGCGCCGACGGCCTTTCGGTTAGCCCGGCAATGACCTTCATTGGTAAACCGCACCCGCGGTTCTACGGCGCTTTTCCGCGCCTGCTGGGCGTTTATGTTCGGGAGAAAGAAGTCCTGACGCTTCCCGACGCCGTCCGCAAGATGACCTCATTCCCTGCCCAAATCACCGGCCTTACGGATCGCGGCCTGCTTCGGCCCGGCATGGCGGCGGATATTACAATCTTTGATCCCAAGACAGTGAGCGATAAGGCCACTTTTGAAAATCCCCTGCAATATCCGATAGGGATTCCCTACGTCGTCGTGAATGGCGTGGTCGTTATCGACCAGGGGCAACATACGGGCGCAAAACCCGGACGCGTGCTCTACGGCAGAGGGAAATCATAGCGGCGCGTTCACCGCGGCAAGCAAGGCGCTGTGTGCGCCCGCGTCCTTGAAAAACATGCCGACGAGTTAACAGCCGGCGCAATCATCACCGACGAGCCTGGCAGACTCAGAATCCGTCAACCTCACGCCCCCTCGAGTTAATAGCCGAAGCCGAGGGTAGTGGTGTCATTTGGAAATCGAGGGGTATGGGAAGTGCTAGAGACCACTCCAAGTGTTGTAGTGGTGCTTGCTTCTACCAACCGAGGACTCGTTCGCAAAACAGCACGAGAGCCGACACAAATAAAATTGACCCATAGAAGGCTAGGTAGGTTCGTGCGACCTGCCTGCGGCTTAGCCGCACACGACTGGCTACTAACGACCGCTGCCAGGTGACCACGTTTGCGAACACCAACGGCTTGCCGCCAGTGTTCTCTATTTTGATTCGAAAGGTCTCCCAGTGGAATTACTGGCAGAAACAAAAACACAACCCATTTTGTAGTGACATAAGAAGAATCCGCGAGCCTGTCGCGATGCCCGTAGTAGATTGTGCCGACGCCGTTTATGTGGTAGGCCATGGGGGTGGAGTAGTTGCCATCTGGGTTTCACCTTGCCGCAAACGGGGAGCGTATGGCTCGACGCATTTGCGAGGGAGTCTACTACCGTGAAATCTTGGAGTAAAGGGGTTGTGCGGAGCATACAGCGATTTCGGAAAGTACAAAACGATGGCTGTGAGGTGGCTGATCTGAGCGCCATCGGCTGGCTTTTCCGTGTCAGGGAGGGTTTCGGCTGAAGTGTGCGCAGTTAAGCGACAGGGGGAAAGGCAGTTTTTGGCCCGAACCGGAAGAGGAGCGCGTGGCGCTCCCGGAGGGGCGCGAGCATTCGGATTAGGGGCGGTCTTAGCTGGAGTCCATGCGCGGAGGAAGGAAAAGGTAGGCGAGCAGGCGGGCCACCTCACTGAAGGTGGGTGGGGTTTGGCGAGCGTGACTGACCACTTGACGATGATAAAACACTAGGCTCAGAGTATAGGCCAGAACGCGAATCAGGGTCAGCACCACCAGCGCACAGGTCTGATGGACGGAGGGCTGCTTGAGATGAGCCTGGGTGGTGAGGGTTTGGAAGGCTTCGGTGTCTACCCGCCAGCGGCTGCGACCCAGTTGATGGATAAACGTGGGAGGGATCGAGCCCAGCTCTAGGTTGGTGGCGTAATAATTCGTACTTTCTTCGCGCACCGCCTCCTTCCTCCTTCTTTTCTTTTTTGGACTTCCTGGGGGAGTGAGCTCGACCCGATGTCCTTTCTGGATGCGGAAGATCTTGACCACACGCAGCGAGCGATCCGCCACCGGCCAATAGACTTCCGGGGCGTGCCAGAGTTGGAACTCGTCTTGGGGGGTGGACCAAGTCATCTGGGCCTGGCCGCCGGTGAGCCGCTGGGCTTCGGCGAGCAGATCGGGTTGATTTTCTTTCACCGTGATCACCCACTCCAGGTGCAGGTCTTCAATCTCCTGCACAAACCCGCTTTGCAGGTAGAGCGCATCGGCCACCAGCACATCCAGAAAGCGGCGCCCCAGTTGTCGGTCCAGTTCCTGCAACAACGGCAGTGCGCACGCCACTTCGGTTTCCCCATCCCGCTGAAAGCGGATGCCCAAGGGAACGGGGAAGTCCGTGCTCACCCGCACCACGGCCACGATGCGGTGGTAGTACTGCGTGTCTTCGCGTTTCTGCCCGTCCACGAGATGTTGCACTGTCCTCTCCATGCAAGCGTCACAGCAGCGCACAAAGGAGCTACAGATCTCGATGCCATCCACCGCCCCCACGATTCGCCCTCGCGCCCAGGACGAGCCCAGCACCCCGTTGCGTTTCAAACGCCGAGCCACTTCACAACCCAGGGCAAAGATCGAGGCCGGGTCCTGGCGCTGCAGCGCGTAGCCTATGGTGTCCTCGCTGAGCTTTCCAATCCGCTGCCTCAGGACCCCCTGCCTGCATTCGGCTTCCAGGCGGTGCACGTTGGGGATCTGGATCGCCCCACCCAGAAACACGCTGTCGAACACCTTCGGCCAAGGATGGCGAGGAGATTGTCGCCCTTCCGGCAGCGTGGCCACCCGGGCGGAGAAGTCAAACACCTTGTCGAGATAGGCTTCGAACTGGCGCCGATGCAAAGTTAGGGCTTCTCCTTTTCTTTCTCTTTTTGCTCCTTCTCCCGCAACCAGCGGCGGAGATTGAGGTGGCTGATCATCGCGGCTGCCTTCTGAAAGCGCCGGTGCAGCTCCACCCGACGCCGCACCTCCTCGGCCGCTTGGGCGGGCACATGGAAGGTCTTCAGCTTTCCTCGCCACAAGACCGAAAGTTGATATTGGGTGTGTCAATGCGCGGCACACCAAGAATCTGCCGGGACGCAAGAGCGATGTGCAAGAAAGCCTGTGGCTGCTGAAGTTGCATACCTGCGGGTTGCTGAACAACTCTACGCTGCATTCAGCCACAGCGTTCGGAGCGCCCCAGGAGGTAGTCCTCTGCGTCCCGACCTCTTTGTCAATCAGCAGCCACATCCAGTGCCGAGTAAACACAATTCTCGGCTCTAAATGCTTGCGGGCGATGTGCAGATGCTTCACGCAGACTTCGAATTAGAGTTCGGTCGCTGTTGTGCAACCGATCAGGAGCGCCTGCCGGGGAGGTCACCCCGGAGGACACTCGGGTCGTCTTATTGGCGCGTTGCGTGGAACCGTTCCCTCAGCTCGAGACGTCCGACGCCGGCGTTTAGTCTCAGCGCCTGGAACACAATCCGGTATAGCCCAACAATGGTGATGATTCTATGTCGCAACTTGAAATCAGCCGAGGTCTCCAAATCCGTTGGTGGTGTTCTCAAGTTTGTACTACCCTGGGAGGGCCATTGTCAACCCGAACGATGCGGCCAAACAACCACAAGAAACGAGGGATATCTTGGAGGAGCAAATGGCCCGACGAAGATCTGCTCTACTTCCCAAGTTCCACTGAATGCTCGCCTGGTGGGATGTCGAAGCTGCCACGTCCTTGCCGCACGATGATCCTGCTCGTGGCTCTACTGTCGATTTTCAGGCTGAACTCGCCCGAGTCGAACTCCGACGTCGTCAGGTGAGCCGGTTTCTCGCTCTTCACTGTGAACGAGAGAGCTGATGGCCCCACTTGATACTCCCGTACCACAACCCCGGCATTGGCCTCGAAGCGAATCGAGCCGTCGCGGCTGAGTGCTGTCCTTTCGGGACCGATGGCCACGACATAAGTATGGCCGCCCCAGGTGCTGCCGCGAAACTCACCGCGCGAGGCAGGACTGAGCGCCCCAAAACGCAAACCCTCCCACGGGTTCATGTCAATGTACTGTTCCAACGCCACCAGACACAGCAACACCCCAGTTGTATTATGCGTGTCGCCGCCCCCGTTTCCGCCCCACGCATAGTACTGCTCGTTGTCGTGCTGATTGGTCTTCCAGTCGTCCATGAAAAGGTCGTAATTCTTCTGCGCATATTCGAGCGCAACCTTATCAAAACCGTAGCGGGTGAGCCCCTCGTAGAGCATATAGTTCGTTAGACCCCAGATGTCGCCGCGCCAGTAGAACTGGTCGAAGAATGCCGGGTCGTTGCGTGCGATGCTCGGCACTACGTAAGTTCCCCAGAACTCCTTGGGGTTCAACAAGTGTTTCTCCACCATGACTTTTGCCTGCTCGGGCGTGGCGATGCCTGCGAACATGGGATAGAAGTTGGTGGGCGACAGGTGCTTTGAGAACTGCCCGTTCCAAAAGCGGTTCTCGTAGATGCCGTCCTGCTCGTTCCATAGTTTTTCACGGACGAGCTGTTTCATGTGCTCGTATTCAGCCGCGAATTTCTTCGCGTCGTCCTCTTGGCCGAGAAGGGCAGCGATCTTGGAGAGGCACTCGGCATCCAGAGCGTAGAGCGAATTCAGCCCTACGTCGTCCAAGTTCATCGTATAGGTCTGGGGGTCGTAGGAGGCTTCATCGTACATGGGACTCTCATCCATGCCGCTCTCCCATTTGGCGGCCTGAAAGTAACCGCGGCCGCCGGGAATGGAAGCTGTAGAGCCTCGGTCGCTGCCCCACTCGAGCAAGCCGTCACGGTTGCCGTCTCTCCACGGCTGGCCGTCGCCCCGGTCGTGCAGCCACCATTCGTGCCACTTTTTCAGGCGCGGGTAGGCCCACTGGATCAACGTCCGGTCCTGAATTCGATGGTAGACCTTCCAGGTGACGTAGGAGCCCACAGGCGGTTGGGAGGCGCCCGCCGTTGTCCCTATACCGGAGGCACTGGTGGGCACGAGGCCAGTGTCTGCCTGCGCCAGAAGAATTGCCTTGATGGCCGCCGCCGTCTGAGCCTTGTCCTCCAAGCTGGTGAGCAAGGAGCCGAAGAAGGAATCCCACACATACAGAACCCAACCGCCATCGTCGTGCGCCCAATGGCGAGTGATGCTCGGGAATATCAGGTTGTTCGAGTTGTTCGAGGGGGCATAAAGCGTGTTCCAGAACATCGAATTGCCGATGGCCTCTGGTGCGCCCTCAAACAGACCTTTCACAACCGGCCTCCGCGCCTCGTAGCTTTCGGCCTTTTCCTTGAGGATCGCGTCAATCCTTCCGGCTGCCAGCAGGTCCTGTGCTTGGCGGATCAGGCTGTCTTTTTCCCAGCCCAGTGTGGCCACAAAGTGGGCCGCCGAATCGTTGCTGGTGAACTCAAGCCCCGCCGCGCCCGCGGTGGGCTCGCTCGCAATCGAGGAAATGAGCTTGCCAGAGCCGTTCATGTTGTCGCGCAACTGAGCCAAAGTCGGATAGATCCCGCTGCCGATCGTGGGCTGATCCACCATCACTACAAATCGCGCCGTGGGGCCGAAGACGTTGTCAAAGTAGTGCTCACCGATGAGCGCCTGAGGGGATTCGTCAATCGAATAGAATCCTTGCGTTCCAGAACCGACGAGGTAGGGGAAATAGGCTTCCAGCACAAGTTGGAAATCTTTGGCGGCGCTGAGCCGGCCAACCACCGTCGTCTGGTCAATGCGCGACCATTCGAGAGTGACCCTTGCCCCCCGGCCGTAATTCTGCCACCCGAGGCGGCAGTAGGAGGCGTCGGGGGCGTGAGGTCCTACCTCCCGCACCGCGTCGATGACCTGTTCACCATCCAGAAACCGGTCTTGAAAAGCCCTTCCGCACCGCGAGCCGACGCGCAGAGCGAAAGGCGCGGGCTGATTGAAGGCGCGGGACAGGAACACGATCCCATTCCAGGCATCTGCATCGAGCGAGTCAACTACTACGCTGTCGTAACTCGGAGTTGATTGTCCAAAGGAATCCCCCGGCAGAATCCAGAATTTGAGAGCAAGAACGAATATGAAGACACAACGGTTACTCCTGCACCTCTTTCGAATCCACATCATCAAATCCTCCTTTCGTACGTCATAGAAGCCGGTTGCCGTGAGGATTCCAGTTGCCTGGTACGCCCCGTCCGTTGTGGTTTGAAAAAATACCCCCCATGGGCGGAGTGTCTTTCTTGCCTCCGTTACACTTGGCCCGGCAGACGTGCCTGAATAATTGGCGCCCGACAAATGGGCATTGAAACAGGTAGCTGGTGGGAACGTTGGCGAAGAGGGTTTGTCCTTTACAGGGGTTGTCCCCTAGCGTGAGACAAACGGTTAAGACACCGTTCGCCGTTCGCTGGAATTGTATTCTGCTGCGAAGGCGCTCCCTCATCGAAATGATAGATTCTCCCATGCCCCAGAAAACTCATAAAGTGAAGATGCCGCGGAGCGGCTTCTTTAAGGACGCGTAATCGATTACACACATCGGACGTTGTTAACACCATTATAGATTGTTGTCAAGCACTATTTCAGCACTATCGTGCGATTCAGACAGTAAGAAACCAGGCTGGGCGGCCGACCTGCGCTCGGTCTGTCAACAGGTCTACCCGATCCGCCAGCACGGCTCTTGACGGCCTTTCCGACACCCAGTTGTCCACCTTCCGCTTTGGTTCCTCTCCTGCATGTGACAGGTAGCTCAACGAAATTTTGCCGTCTCCTCATTTTTCCTCTTGCTTTTCTGGTGTTCTTTATGTTAATATATGTAGTAGCATAAAGATAGGAGATTGTTGTGTTGGCCCCTCGCCTTGATCAGGCCAGCCGCCAGCGCCGGGTTCTTCTCGGTCTGCTGCAGGAGTACGGTTGCCTCCTCAGGCAAGTGCTTGCCCTTCGTGAGTTGCTGAAAGGCTCGCTCTACGAGCTGAAGACCCGTTGCGGCAAGCCTTCCTGTCATTGCGCCTCACGCCAGGGGCCACCCCACTCGACCACCGTGCTGAGTTGGAGCGAGGCCGGCCGAACCCGGCTGCGCGCGGTCGGCCCCAAGGACCGTGCCCGCTGGCGCCGCCTAGCCGAGGATTACCGGCGCTTCCGCCAGTGTCGCGCCAGCCTGGTGAAGATTCATGGCCAGGTGCTGCTTGCTGTCGACCGGCTGGAAAAGGCTCTGCTGCGGCCGTCGCCGAAAAAGAAGAGCAGAAGCAAGAGGAGGAGATTGTGAATCTGACGCTCTTCGAGCACGATCGCCAGTTTGTGATCGATGCCCTGCGCCGGGGTGAGCTCGATTACCTGGAGAACGTTTCGGAGGCCGCTGAAGCGAACTTGTTCCGCCATCTGATCGACCGCCGGGTGCTGGAGCGCTTGGCCGAGAGCTACCCCCAGTCCGCGGGAGAAGGAGGAGGTTCCCGTCTGGTTCTATTTGGCCAGCCAGATCAGCCTTCGGCTTCATGGCACCCCCCGGTTACAACGCCTTCCCCTACGTCATTCGCTCCGGCGGCCTGATCGATGCGCTGGAGCCGCAGGTGGGTCGCAAGGCGGTGCACCCGCAGACCGGCGATGTCACCTTGGGTTGCACCGGGTTCAACGACAAGAACCGCTACGACCGGCAGACGCCTTGCGATCAGGATTTCTTGCGCAAGTTCGCCCGCGACACCGACGCCCAACGATTACAGGAATGGTTCAACCGGGAGGTGCCGCGCTGTCTCCGGGCGTTGAAACTGTTCGACCCGGAGGGGCTTTTTATCGGCGACGCCAGCTACCTGTTTGTTCCCGACCAGGAGCACTACGAGCGCTCCGCCCTAATGTTGTTCGACGAGCATCACCATCCGGTCGATCCCCAGGCCGTGGATCTGCGCGACAAACGCTACCAATGGCATCGGTGCTACAAGATCGTCTCGCTGATTCATGTCAACCGCGACCTGGATTTCTTTCTGGTGGTGGCTGCATGCTTGGTCTCGGGCAACCAGCATGAGTGCCCCCTCCTCTATGAACTGGTCGACGGCTTTGTGAAAGCGGTCGGGAGGGGGGTGATGAAGGTCCTGATTCTGGACCGCGGCTTGTTGGATGGCCCAGCCATCGGGCGGCTCAAAACCGAACACCACATCGACACCGTCATCCCGCTGAAGACCAACATGGACGCTTATCAGGACGTGATGGGCCTGACGCGCCTGGAAGATTTCCACTGGGAACCGTTCGTGCTGCCGGCCGCCACCCCGCCGGAGCCACCGGACCGAGCGAAGGATCCGGTCATTGCCCAGCGCGAACGGAAGCGGCAGCGAAAGCTGCAAGCGCGCCAAGCTCCATCCCATCCGCAGCCGCTTCCCCCCGCGCAAACCTTGCTGGGCCTGGTCCGCGGCGTCTCCAGTTGGGCCGACTGTCCCGTGCCGTTAACGGCGGTCATCAACCGCGAGATCAACGCCCAGGGAGAGGTCCACGATTGGGTGCTGACCACCACCGCGCCCAGTTGGAGTGCCGAGCAGACGCGAACCACCTACAAGCTGCGGACCGCGATTGAAGAGCGCCATCGGCAATACAAGTGTTTCTGGGACATCACCCGCATGACCGCCTGCAAGTTCGCCCTGGTCCTCAGCCAGGTGCTGTTTGTCCTGCTGGCTTATACGCTGTTCCAGGGACATCTGTTCTTGCGCCACCGCTCACAGATGAACCGCCGCACCCGACCGCGAATCTTGCAACGACTCGGACCGACCCTGCAAGTGGTCGCCGTCTACTACCGCCAACGCTTCTGCTTGTTGTTGCTGCCCGAGTTCGCCGAGATCCTGCTGGAACTGGCCGAGGACGCTCGCGCCAAATTGCTCAGGAAAATGCGCCTCTTGAAACGCGACCTCTACCAGTTGCTGGAAAACGCCCGATCCCCATAGCCGTCGGCTGCTTGGGCCCGGCCTCTCAACCGATGGCTTCTCACCTCCCCACTGAGCGCCAGAAGTCAGCCGCCTGAGCTGTTCCCCACCACCAGTCTTCACCCTACGACACAGCCGCCACCCGTCTCAGCACGCCCCCACTCCAGCGCCCAATTCCCCTCGTCTCGCCGCTCCTGCCTCCCGCCAGCCTCGCGCCCTCCCCCCACTGTCTGAATCGCAGAAAACTCTAAAAAACTCTAAAAAAGTACTTGACAGCAATCTAGAAGGGTGGTACAAGCTCACCAGCATGCGTAATCGATTACGCATGCACTATGGCAGTTTTTTGTCGGTATTGGGTCTTGGGTCATGCTAACTCATTTCTTACGCGGTAATCGCGCTAAAAGGAGGCAACAAACCGTGAAAGCGACGAAGCGAGATCGGGGAGTTTTTGTGCAAGAACGTACTCTGAACTATTTTGCAATGGCCGCTTGCTTGTTAATTTTGGCCTTCAGCGCTGCTCTGCGCTGTTACGGCCAGGCTACTTATGGGAGTATCGTCGGCACCGCACGGGATTCCAGTGGTGGTGTGGTCCCTGGAGTTCAGGTTACCGTCGCAAATGAAGCTACGGGGGTAAAAGCTACGGAACTTACGAACGACGTGGGCGCCTATTCGTTCACGACGCTGTTCCAGGGTAAATATTCGATACACGCGCAGATGAACGGATTCCAATCGGTGGACATCACCCGCGTTGAGCTACAGGTCGATCAGACCCTTCGTTTTGACTTAACCATGCAAGTCGGCCAAGTGAACCAAACAATGGAGGTCGTGGCCACTTTGGCGCCGCTGGCCACTGACACCTCGGATGTGGGCCAAGTGGTCGAAGACCAGCAGGTGGTGGATCTGCCGCTCAACGGGCGCATGTTTGTGCAACTGGCCGCCCTCACCAACGACGTTTATCTCTACAGCGTCTCTTACCTCGGCGGGGCCGAGAGTGCCGGTCCGAACATTCAAAACGAAGGTGGCCGCTACGTTAGCGATAGCTACCTCGTTGACGGTGTTGAAACACGCATTGTGCGGAATTCCACGTATGGATTAAGTCCTTCGGTGGATTCCATCGGCGAATTCAAACTTTTGCAGAACTCCTTCTCGGCCGAGTATGGGCGTGCTCAAACGATCCTGACCACAACGCTTAAGAACGGCACTAACCATTTTCATGGTGACGTATTCGATTTCCTGCGGAATAACGTTTTGGATGCACGCTACGCCTTCAACTTTACAGGTACTACACAGCCGCTGCGCCAGAACCAGTTCGGAAGCACCTTGGGCGGGGCGATTCGTAAGGAAAAACTCTTTTTCTTCCTCAGTTACGAAGGCTTTCGCTACCGCTTCGACAATGCTACCAGCGTGGAGGAGCCGACCGCCGCACAGTTGGGGGGCAACCTTTCGACCATGAGCCTCATTGCCACAGATCCCAACACGGGCCATCCCTTCCCAGGAAACATTATCCCGCCAGGCCGCATCTCGCAATTCGCGCAAGCTGGCGCACAGTCCTTCACGCCGCCAAGCGGCCCATCTGCGCCTGGGTACAATCTAACGGCCTTCACGGGAGAAGTGACCAACAGCGAGCAGGGGATCGCTCGCATCGACTACTACTTGAACAACAACAACCGCTTTGATGGTTTCCTCTCGATAGTGGATTATTACCAGGACGAACCCGCGCCCAATCCTTATTCTGGCTTTGTGGGGACGCGTAGCGGGAGAGTCGGGGGCGGCGAGTACACTCACATCTTTAGCCCGACGATTTTGAACAACTTGCACCTCGGATATACCCACAACTTCATAGTGGAAGGGCAGGACAAGGTAGCGAGCACCAACCTGGCACCGACCTTCGGTTTGCAAAATGTCAATCCCGACTCCTTCGCATACGGTCCCCCGGGGATAGGCATTACGGGCTTCCAATATGCAGGCCCGCAAGCGTGGCAGCCCACCGGCACTAACGATATCAACAGGCAGTTGAGCGACATGCTCACGGTTACGCGCGGCCACCACATCCTGAAGGTGGGAACGGACCTCCGCTGGCTAACCTACGAAGACCGAGGGTGGGCCACGCAGGAGGGCGAGATTTACTTCAACGGCCAGTACACTGGCAACCCGATGGCCGACTATCTCCTGGGCCTTCCGGATTATGCCCACGTTGCCCAACGCGGCTCGGGAGACTATCCTTATACCCTCCAGTGGGGGGAGTTTTCGTTCTTCGCACAGGACGACATCAAGCTGAAACCGGAGTTAACCCTTAACCTCGGGTTACGCTACGAGTTTGTGCAATTGCCGCGCGAAACGCACAACGAGTTCACCAACTGGGATTTCACCACCATGAATCTGCTTTACGCCGGTAAGACCATGCCGGAGCGTATCCTGCCAACACCGAAAACCGACTTCGAGCCGCGGCTTGGGCTTGCTTATAGCCCGAAGTGGTTGCCAAAGACCGTCTTCCGCGGTGGGTTTGCCATCATGAATGGCAATTTTCGGGCCAACAACTTTGGCTATAACCATTTCCAGCTTCCGTATGTGAACGATATATATATGTCCAACAACATCCCAACTCCCAGCTTCACTACCGCCACAATTTTTCCAGCCCCAATCACGACTTGCTGCACTGGAGTTAACCTGACTCTAGCCTCCTTATATCACCTTGACGCGAGAGCCTTGCCGATGTACTACGAATATAACTTCAACATCCAGCGGGAACTGCCGCATAACTTCCTGCTGCAAGTGGGCTATGTCGGAAGCAGGGGAAAAGGCCTGTCATACCTGTACGACGCTAATCAAGCGAGTCCCTTCGATCCGAATAACCCGCTGACAATCGCGCAGCGAGTACCTTATCCAACCTTGGGCTATGTCCAGGGGACGACTTCAGGCGCCTATTCGCGCTTCAACGCTTTCAACGTCCATGTCGAGCGCCGTTTCTCGAACGGGATGGCAATAATCGGGGCCTATAGCTGGGCGAAGGACATGGAAATCGGTCTGTTTGATGGAACTACTGTGATCAATAGATACAATTTGGCGCTAAATTACGGTCCCGAAAACATGGCCGGTCATGCGGTGATCAGTTATGTCTACGAGTTGCCGTTTGGCCCTGGTAAGCGTTTCGCGGGAAGCACTCACGGAGCGCTCGGCCAGGTCATCGGCGGCTGGCAGTTCAATGGCATCACCACCCTCAACTCGGGCTCGCCCCTCACCGCAACGAGCGACATCGGCAATGGCGGGGACAACGGTGCGGGCAACAAAGCGGACGCCACCGGGCTCCCCGCCAATCTGCCCCGTGGACAACGGACGGAGGCCCGTTGGTTTAACACAGCCGCGTTTGCGGATCTCCCCTACACCCGGTTTGGAAACGCCGGTTTTGGCACCATCACCGGCCCTGGTTTGTGGAACTTCGACCTTTCATTTTTCAAGAACCTCAAATTCACGGAATCGAAGTACCTCCAGTTCCGGTGGGAGATGTTTAACGCCTTGAATCATGTGAACCTGGGCAATCCGGCCACGGACGTTACCGACCAAGTCCACTTCGGAACGATTAACTCCGCGGCCTCAGCCCGCATCATGCAGGCCGCATTGAAGTTCTACTTCTGATCCGGGTCCCAGGGTCGTTGTGTGGCGCGGGGCGCTCAGACAAGAGCGCCCGCGCCACAACGGCCGTCGAGACTGTCCCTTTGAGAACACTTAACACAAGGTCCACGCAGTGGTTTGTCCACGAGGTCCCTGAAACCCTTTGGCGTCGAGTAGAGAGAGGAAGCGCACCACATGCTAACCACGCCGGTCCAACGTATTTTGGGGACGCGCACGCGGGGCACTCGTTTATCTTCCTCCCCCTCTAAAATTCCGTACGGTGAGTTTTCCCCAGTATGGCTTCAAACGGGAATTCCGCGGCGACCTTCGCCCACCCGGAGTGGCTCGAGCCGACACCCCGCGCCAGCTTATTATACGCGGTTAAAGTCCCTATCTCGGAAGAGAGCAACGAGCCGTAGCGGGACTTTCGTCCAAACGGCACTCTCCCCTTCTGACAGAACGCTCCCATCCAGAGGTCCTTGGCTCGCCAGCGGGTTCTGCTGTCCCGCCGGGTGGACGCTTACTATGACCTCATCCGAGACTCTCGGCTCCTCCAGGCCGACTTCTGGCTTCGCCGGCCGGTCAAACCTGGGCCGAGAGGTCCCCCAATTTACTCTGCCGGTCTGTTTCCTCCGTACCGTCTTCTGTACCCCGGCAGACCGGACGACTGCAACGGGCTGTTCCTTGGGGGTAAGTCTGCGGCAAGATCTTTCGCTTAAACCGAAGTTCAGAGCAAGAAATGTTGAGAGGCCCGCCTATGGCAAAGAGAATTCTACTTTTCCTCCTGTTTTCGTTCGCTTGTTCCTGGACGCCCTGCATGCTTGCCGCAGACTTCCGTCCGAACCGTATTCTGCTCGTCATCGGCGACCAGTGGGATGATCCTGCCGGCTTTCTGGTGCGGGAAGGAAGCGAGTTTCACGAACTGGTCAGCCTGCTCAAGAACTGGGGCGTACCCTTCGACATTGTTCGCCTGGACCAGCAGCGGCTCGACCGCAATACCTTCCTGGGCATTGATGGGAGGCCCCTGTATGGCGCAGTTCTCTGGGATGCAGACCCAACCGAATTTCCTGACCAGAACCTGAAGTGGCTCGCGGACGCGGTGGAGAAGTGGAATATCGGGCTCGTCGCTCTCTCCAATCGGATCCATCATCCCATCCTCGAATCGTTGCTAGGTGTTCGTTACCGCGGGTACTATCGCCTCAGCGCTGCCATCGTGCCCAAGCTTCCCGAAGACTACCTGCTGCACGGTCTTCCGGACCCGCTCGACACGAACGACGATCCGCGGACCGACTTGACCGCCAAAGGAGTGGACACCAAGATTCCCTGGCGATTTGATTTTTCCAAGAAGAGGGTCCTGGTAGACGAAGTAAGCGCCAAGGTGCTGGCCACCCAGGGCGGCGTACCACAGATCACCGACCGGGAAGTTCGTCCGGGAGTTCACGCGCTCTGGATCGGCAGCGAGTACTCGGCGTTTCTCCATTATCAGGCCCTGCGCACCGTGCTGCGGCGGGCCCTGGCACTGGCGGTTGGGTATCAGTTGCACAGGGAGTGGAGCCGACAAGCGGTCCTGGTAATGGACGATCCGGGCTCGGCAGCGAACGCCTGGCTCGAGAGCTGGCACTACGCCGCGCTGACGCAGGAGCAAATCGAGAAGTATCTGATCGCGCCGCTCGAGAAGAACCATGCAGTGCTGTCTCTCAACATCTGCCCGGGATTTGTGGATCAGAAGCTGCGCACCATCGTTCCGTCGTTTCAACAGGTCTTCACAGATGAATTTGGGACACGTCAGGACTACGTTTCGACGAGGCGCGGAATTGAGGAGGGGTTGAAGCGCGGCGTCTTCGAAATTGAGAGCCACGGCTGGACGCACATGCAGCCAGACCTCGATTCACCGCCCGGCCCGTGGTATGACTCCCCGCTGTACGAGGAGAAGGCCGAGATCGGCTGGTATCGCGAATTCGCCGACACGCGCCGCGAGAAGGAGATACCGGCCGCCGTTCAACGTTTGCATCTCGAGCGATCACGCGAGTGGTTAATCCACGAGTTCGGGGTCGAGCCGCTTTCTTTCGCCCCGGGCGGGTCCGCCGTCTCCAAGTCGGGCCCCAATAACACCACCGTCATCGCCGCACGTGTTGGATTCGGATGGTCCGGAGACTACCTCGGCCCCGATCTCGCGGTCGAAGCGCTGCCGGTATATGGCGGGGAATTCGGGGGAACGTCGGACGCTCCCCTCGTCGTGTGGGTCCCTCCCGACGGCCATGACCGAGGAATCTCGCAGCACCCTGAGGGGTTTCCAATCATTTTCGAGCAGCTTCAGGGTTGGCGTTCCATGGGCATGAATGAATATATTGCCTACTTGCATGCGGGCGTGCTGGGCACACCGGGTCCAGCCTTGGCGATAACGCTCACTTACGATGCCCACTATTGCCGCTTCTTCGGCGATCATCCTTCCCAGTGGGAGCTGGAATTGCCAGGAACGAGCGGAACAGAACGGGTGGAAGTCGACGGGAAGGCTCAGCGGGTTACTTTCCAAAAGGGTGTTGGTATCGTTACGGTTCCGCCCGGGCTGGGACCGCACTCGATCTCAATCCCTGGGGCTGATGCCCACTGAGCGCTGGGCGGCAATTACCAGCATCCCTGAATGGAGTGTGGCCAGGCCCTGCGCATGCAAATCGTTCAGAGGCACAAGGGTATTCTTCGGAGGCTGGACGCAGATTTGGAGTGTCTCCTAGGGGTGGAAGCCATCGGTCGTGGCGCGCACAGTGATGCGCAGCGGCGGGGGGGGCCGAAATTAGCAATATGGTCCTGATTCACGCTGAAGCCCTGAGATCGAGAGTTTTTCCTTGTTTTGGTTGCGGCCAATGGCCGCGCTGTGGTCTCTGTGTGAAATCCTTGGAAGAATCTTTCTCAAAAGCGTTCCTGATCCTAGCACTGTCTGCGTGGACGCTGCCTCCGGTATTCGGCGCGGGGTCGGTGGGGCGAGGCATCTCGCTGGCCGGCGATTGGCGCCTGCGCCTTGACCCGGACGATGCCGGCATTGCTGGACAGTGGTTCAAAAACACGAGCGGGTTTCCCGATTGCATCCAATTACCCGGCTCGACTGACGAACAGCACTTCGGCAATAAGAACGGCGCGCGGCCTGGGCCACCTTATCTACGACGCTCCAGAACTGGTTGACCGGCTGGTGGAGGTTTGCGGGAGCTTCTCACAGTACATTGCTGAGGTATTCGCTGAAAACCCGTCTGCGCCTTTGATGTTCATGGGCGAGGACGTGGCGGGCAGTCAGGGACCTATCTTCAGCCTTGACTTCATCCGCAAGAAAGCGTTACCCATTTGGAAGCGAATTGCAAAGCCGATGAAAGATACAGGCTTCAAGTTTCTCTACCACACCGATGGCAAGGCTGAGAAGATCCTGCCGATCATGGTGAACGCGCTGGGCGCTGACGGCTTTAACCCCATTGAGCGGAACGGTTGCAACGACATCTTTGAGATTCGGCGGAACTATCCGCGCACGCTGCTGTTCGGCAACCTTTGCTGCGAGACCACTCTACCTTACGGCACACCTGAGGAGGCCGAAAAGGAAACTCTGCAGCTGGTTGAGCGACTCGGCCCGTCAGGAGGAATCCTCATCGGGTCCTCCAGCGAAGTTCATGACATGGTTCCTGTCAAGAACGCCCTTCGGATGCACGCGACGGTCAGAAAATACGGGAGTTATCCCATCAACGTGAGGAGGTCCTGAGTTGAATCGCAGGAAATTCATGGAAGCGCTTGGAACATCAGCAATTTCTCCAGCGTGGATATTGGGGGGCGGAGGGGTTTTTGCGAGGCCGAATGGCGTCTCGCCCTCGAATGTCGGCCTCCCAACGGTTCAAGGAGGCGAGGCACCCCTCCCGCAGTCGTGGGACTGGCCAAGGCCGGTGCTTGTTCCATTGCCGAAAGAAGTCGCAGGTGTCCCCCAGCCTCTCGTGGACTTGGCCGGGACCTGGAAACTCACCACCTCTCCTCCTGCCGACTTTTGGACGAATGGCGTTGATCCTGCTAACTGGTCTGACATCGCCGTCCCTGGCGAACTCACGGCGCAGGAAATACCGTTCGCAAGGGACAATGAGTTTGTTTATAAGCAGCAGGTGGAGATTCCCGCCGAGGCAAAAGGCAAGAAGATCCTCCTGCGCTTTGACGGTGTTTACAGTTACGCCCGGATTTGGGTGAATGGGAGGTTTGTGAGAGACCACCATGGCGGCTTTACCTCTTGGGATTGCGACATTAGCGAGTGTGTAAGGCCCGGCCAAACCGCCTGGCTCACGGTGGGAGTAACCGATCGTTCCGATGAGATCTCCTATGCCAGCAACTATGCCAAGCACTCCATTGCGGGTATTTTGCGAAGTCTGAAGCTGGTGATTCTCCCTCCCGATTACGTGGCGCGGTTGCACGTCGAAACCGACTTCGATTCGTCCTACCAGGACGCGCGCCTGAAAGTCATGGCTATGGTGTCGATCCATGCGGGGCGCGGGGTGAAGTTGAACCTGCATTTAGCGGACCCGCAGGGGAAAAGCCTCCCTTTGAACCCGGCTTCGGTGGCTTTTTCTCCAGACCGGCCGGAAGCGTCCCTGGAGATTCCGGTCGCTTCGCCCATGAAATGGGACGCCGAACATCCGCACCTCTACACCCTCGGAGCGGAGTTGATTGTTCATGCGTCCAGCGTGGAGAAGTTGGAAAGAAGGATCGGGTTCCGGAAAGTGGAGCGGCGGAGGAGCCAGCTTTACGTCAACGGGGACGCTGTGAAGCTACGCGGGGTGTGCCGGCACGATACTCACCCCTTGCTCGGGAGGGCAACCAAGCCGGAGCTTGATGAGGAGGATGCCGTTCTGCTGCGCGATGCCAATGTCAATTTTGTCAGGACCTCGCACTATCCTCCTACGGAAAGCTTTCTGGAAGCCTGCGACCGTCACGGGATTTACGTGGAAGAAGAATCGGCGGTGTGCTTCGTCGGGGAGCAATGGTCGGTAACGGGCGGTGGAACCGAATCGGATGCGGAATTCACTTCCCGCTACATGAACCAATTCGCCGAAATGATCGAACGAGACCGAAGTCATCCCTCGGTCATCTTTTGGTCATTGGGAAACGAGAGCCCGTGGGGATCGAACTTCCAAAAGGAACATGACTACGCCAAGCAGGAAGACACCTCGCGGCCTGTTATTTTCAGTTATCCTCGGACAGTGCCCCAAGGCGTGGATTGCTACGACCTTTTCAGCGAGCACTACCCAAAGTTTGATGGGGACTTAACCAGCAAAGATATCCCGAAGCTCAACGACGAATCCTTGCACATTTCCTGTTACAACACCGAAACCTTGAAGCGCGACCCGGGGGTGAGGAACTTTTGGGGACAAAGCCTGAAGCGCTTCTGGGAAAACTGTTATACCGCTGAGGGTTGTCTTGGTGGAGCGATTTGGGCCGGGTTTGAAGAGGTGTTCATGCTGCCGGGATCACCCGTGGGTTATGGCGAATGGGGAATCGTAGATGGATGGCGCAGGCCAAAACCCGAGTATTGGCTTACCAAGAAGGCATATTCGCCCGTGCGCGTTCTAGAAGGGGAAATTGCTGGTCCGGGCTCGTGCAAACCGTTGGAGATTCCTATAAAGAACTGGTTTAACCACACAAACTTGAATGAGATCAAGATTGTCTGGCACGTCGGAAGTGACTCTGGGGAGATCAACAACTTATACCTAGTTCCTGGCGCGCAAGGGACAATTAGGATTCCCGCGCGTACTTGGCATAACGGGGACATTCTGAACCTGAAGTTCTACCGGGCAGGGGGAATTCTTGTTGACGAATTCAATCTGAGTAACGGGAAGCGAAAGAGGGTTTTTCCTGATGTGAAGGGTCCCGCACCGAAGGTAACTGAAGATTCGCAATTTATTACTGTTCAACGCCCGGAGTTCAGGGTCGCTCTCAGCAAGAGAACGGGGCTTATAGCCGAAGGAGTGCTCCGAGGCAGCAAGATTATTGAAGGCGGGCCGTTCTTGAACTTCGGCTCATTAGCCTTGTTCCCCTGGTGGCCCACCAGTATTCGTCACTCCGCGACCGCCGACGAGGCCGTGATAACTCTGGTTGGAGCTTACATCGCTCGTCGCGGGGCGACAGAAGAGCGTATGGCCGCCGAGTTTGAGATCAGAATTGACGGCCAAGGGTTGATCACCACACAGTACACAATTCACGACCGGCCCAAGGGAATTAGTGAAGTTGGGGTTGCTTATACACTCTCGAGCTCGGTCGACCGGCTGACGTGGGATCGAGAATCTTTATGGTCCAGTTATCCTTCTGATCATATTGGCCGGCCCCAAGGAACGGCTTTAAGGAATGTGGGAGGTCCAGTTGAAGCATACCGTACCACACCGATAAGGCCTTGGTCCCAAGACTCAAAGGATTTCTTCCTTTACGGGCCGGACGATCTTGGCGGCCGGGGCACGAACGACTTTAGGAGCCTGAAAGAGAACATTTGGCACGTCTCTTGTCTTTTGGCGGGAACAGATCTGCGAGTCCGAGCGGAATCTGACGGCTCGGCGGCCGTTCGAGTTGCAGTTTTACCAGACGGCAGGGTTCAGCTCAACATTAACAATCTGTGGGGGTATCCGGACCTGGACTGGGGGAACTACGAGCAACCCATTGCCTTAGAGCGGGGCTATAAGAATAGTGTGCGTATGCGTCTTACAAACACCGATGCAGGCTAGTTTGTCTATTTCCAACACAGCTACCACACGACGTTTTCCCTGCTCGACCCTTGGGTGCGCATGCGGTTGCGCAGTATCCTCCGCAAGCGCCGGGGCGGGGAAGGCCGAGGACGAGGCCGGGATCATCAGCTCTGGCCGAACGCTTCCTTTGCCAAACGTGGGTTGTTCTCCTTGCTTACGGCCCATAATTTGGCCTGTCAATCCTCTCGCAGGTAACACCATCGACTGGAGAGCCGGATTCGGGAGAACCGCCTGTCCGGTTGTGTGTCCAGAAAAAGCTGGTGTGTTCAGTGGGAGGTAAACCCACCGAGGCAAAAGTCAGAACCTCGTAGCTTGGATAGCGGAGGGTAGGGAAACCGAATCTCTGAAACCTATCGACAAAGCCATCTTCAGGATGGTGAGCGAGTCATCGGGCCGTAACAAAAGTCAACGCAGATATGGCCTCGAAAATGCGAAGCCCCAGAAGCAGAGCCCGTAACCGGAGGGTGAAGGCAGCAGGGATCGTCGCAACCTGGCTGACGCGGCGGTTTCATTCTGGCGGGGTTGAAGCGACAGCACGATGACCAGGGCATGCTGAGCAACTGGAGAGACCCTCCTCGTCCCGGGGAGAAATCCGCGGAGCAGGAAGCCGTATAACCGGAGACACCGGGAAGTCGGCGGAAGACGAGAGGGAGTTGGAGGGGGCCATATTAGCGATGAAGCGGAGCAACGTCCGTGGAGCCAAGGGACCCTGCTGATTGCAGTGGCTCTGACAACAAGGGAGGCAAGGGTGGGATGACAACGACACCTGGCGTTTTGCAGGACCTGAGGAAGAGCCTATACATCAAGGCGAAGGCGGAACCGACCTGGCGATTCTGGGGACTATACGTTCATGTTTGCAAAGAAGAGACCCTTCGGGAAGCCTACGCGATGGCGAAGAAAAACGAGGGGGCACCGGGCATTGATGGTGTCACCTTCGAGGCCATCGAAGCGGGTGGAGTGGAGAGTTTTCTTCAGCAGATTAGGGACGAACTGGTCACCAACACGTATCAACCCATGCGCGTGCGGAAGAAGGAAATACCGAAAGAAGGCGGAACAAAGGTCCGAATCCTCTCGATACCCTCGATCCGTGATCGTGTGGTGCAAGGAGCACTCAAGCTGATCCTGGAACCGATTTTCGAAGCTGATTTTCAATCGGAATCGTACGGATACCGACCGAAGCGAACGGCCCATGAAGCGGTACGCCGCGTGGCCGAGGCGATCGTTGAGGAGAAGACCCGCATCATCGATCTTGATTTGCGCGCCTACTTTGACAGCGTCCAGCATTATCTGCTGCTCTCGAAGGTAGCGAAGCGAATCCGAGACGATCAAGTGATGAGGCTTCTCAAGATGATCCTCAAGGCGACCGGGAAGAAAGGAGTTCCGCAAGGAGGTGTGATCTCGCCGCTGCTCAGTAATCTCTACCTCAATGAGGTAGAGAAGATGCTGGAAAAGGCGAGCGAGGCCACCCGCTACCAACGATACACCGCCGTCCAATATGCACGATTTGCGGACGATCTGGTGATCCTGGTGGACTTTCATCCGCGCCATGACTGGCTCGTGAAGGCGGTAGTCAAGCGATTACGGGAAGAGTTCGGGAAACTCCGTGCGGAGATCAACGAAGAGAAGAGTCGAATCGTGGATCTGAGGAAGGGAGGGAGCTTCGGCTTCCTGGGCTTCGAGTTACGCCGCGTGCGGAGTTTGCAGGGCAGGTGGCGACCGCAGTATACGCCCAAGCTGAAGAAGCGGACGGCGTTGCTGGCGAAGCTGCGGGACCTGTTCCGAAGATTCGCGAGCCAGCCGGTGGGGGGGGTGATCGAGCTGATCAACCCGATCCTGCGCGGCTGGGTTAACTACTTTGCCGTAGGGCACTCGAGTCGGTGCTTTGCGTTTATCCAAGACTGGGTAGAAAAGAAGACCCGACGCCACCTGATGCGTGCCCGGAAACGACGGGGCTTCGGCTGGAAGCGATGGAGTAGGGAGTGGCTCTATAACGTGCTCGGCCTGTTCCACGGGTATCGAGTACGCCCATATGGGTCTCTGCCGAAAGTCGCACCTGCGCGATAAGTCTCATAACCCTTGATGGGAAGCAGGCGGGAAAGCCCAGTGCCCGAAATGGGCACGCTGGGTTTGACGTGGCGGGGGCTGGAAACCGGCTTACGATGCGGCTAGTGTGGTACTCCCCAGAGGAAACGGGGAGCAACAGATAGGCCCAACCTACGGAGCATGGCGCCAGTCCTCGACCCTACCGGAGGGAGGGGGACCCTAATCGGTTCTCCCTACCCCTATCATCAAACTGACCGACCACCCGCGAGATGACAATCCAAGAAAGGATGGAAGACAACCATGATGAGACACAGAGATAGAGTTCTCACGGCCCTTAGCCACGAAGAACCCGACCGGTGTCCCATGCAGATCAGCTTTACTCCTGAGTTCGCTTCCAGGCTCCACATGGATTTACTTCACAAGACCGGCTCCTCGCACAACCCTCACGGTGGCGGCAACACCTATGAGCTTGAACAGGCCCTAGGTGAAGATATGCTGTTGACCTCAGTGGGTTGGGCCAACTCGTACTACCTGGAAGCAGGTGATTATACTGACGAATGGGGCATTGGGTGGAAGCAGTGCGAGTACACCACAAGATTCGGCAAAGGCAGTTATACGGAGATTTCCGGCCATCCTCTCGCCAACGATGAGGCGCTTGAAAGTTACCGGCCCCCGGCCCCCGGCTGCCCGGAGCTATACCAGGAGGCCGCACGCACCATCCAGGCGTTCAAGGAGGAATACTGGATTGTGGGTGTTACAGTCACCACGATCTTTGAAACCGCTTGGGCCTTGCGAGGGCTGGAACGACTGCTGATGGACTTCGTTTTCAATCCCGAAATCGCGGAGAGGATCCTCGACATTCCTTATCAATACCATCTGACCGCGGCCAAGAAACTCGTGCAAATGGGCGTGGATATGATCTGGGTGGGTG
>Ga0208189_1000280_pt1 | contig 30867 bp, 25 predicted proteins | sample June2015DPH_10_5_FD_184702 | JGI IMG/M metagenome (GOLD analysis project Ga0208189, IMG submission 184702) | Peatland microbial communities from SPRUCE experiment site at the Marcell Experimental Forest, Minnesota, USA - June2015DPH_10_40... | ecosystem: Environmental > Terrestrial > Soil >... | reverse complement strand
CAGCACCGCGCCGCGTCCGTGGGTGACGGTGGATGTGCCGTGGTTGTGCAGGCGCGCGTCGTTGTGCGCGCGGATGTCGCGGCCGGGGAAGACCTCTTCCAAATGGCGCATGAAGGCCGGGTCGATGGACATCACGTCCTCGAAGTGGCCGTGGATGGGGCAGTCCTTCACCATCAGGACCTTGCCGTCGCGTTCGATGATCTGCGCCTTCAGCTCGCCCACCTTCTCATTCAGCAGAATCTCGTGGGGCAGCTTGCCGTCCACAATCTGCTTGCGGATCTCCGGCACGCACTTCGGACACAGCGAGTCCGTGGTGCGCGGCCAGCCCAGCGGCGGCTTCTCCTTCTCGTAGCTCTTCAACAGGGGCTTGTCGCTCCACTTGGGCGTAAAGCTGGGGCTGTCGCCAGCCAATGAGTTCAGCTTGCTGTAGACAACCCATCCGCCCTTGGCGGCCTGGACCAGAACTTTTTCGAATACCTTTGCGCGCTTTGCCATCTGAAGTTCTCTCCTGAAGAGAATGTCGATCGGGACGGGGCCTGGGCTCTCTCATCCTGGAGCCTGAAGAAACCAATCTGCTGTCTGATGAAACGAATCCTGGGATACGGTCCAACCAACCCGTGCTGGAACGCGCTCCAGTGTTCAATCGGAACGGGTGTCTCGATGACACAATGCCGTCGTTAAACAGGACGCATTCCAGCTATAAGACTACGCATCCGGGGGTGACATTTAAACGAACAAGTAGCGAACGGCAAGATTCTGCATTGAATGGGGATCGGGTGCGGCAAATGGAGCGTCTGCGTGTCCGCTTTATTGACCGGGAGACAGTTATGGAAGGGGGGTTCCAGTCGCTGCATCCCTATGGCAGACGCGCTCCGTCAACTCCTGCCAGGTTGTAAATGCGTCTGCGGAGAGAGGGTCGTCTCCATCTTTCCATCGATCACGGGTGGGTTCTAGTCATGCCCCAGGTGCAACATGTGCTTGAAGCCGCCGTAGAACTCGCTGACTACGTCGCCCATCGCCGCTCCGCCCAGCGATCCGCCGAAGGTCTCCATCGTCTGCGTCATGCCGCGGTTGACCTGCGGATAGTAGAGGTTGGTCAGCGTGGCCCCGCCCAGCGTGCCGCTCAGCAGCGCAAGGTTGGGAGATACGCGGCCGCTGTCCGTGCGGGTGAAGATCGGGCGCGTGCCGGAGTACACCAGGCGGACAAAGAAGTTGTGCGTCGGGCCCATCTGGTAGTAGCGCGGGTCTTCATGGAAAAAATTCGCCATCACGCCGTCGCTGAAGACGCCTTCGGAGGAGTCTCGCACAGCGGCGGCGCCAAGACGCTGACCGAAGGCCCCGCTATCGGTGCCGAAGTTCGGGCTGCCATTCATCATCTGTTCGTAGCCTGATACGGCAAACCATCCGGACGCCGCAAACGGTGAAAACGCGTCCCTTACGCCCAGCAAGATCTTGTCGCCCGCGGTCAGCGTGGGCACTGCCTGGTCCGGTTTGATGTACTTCTGGGTCGGCGACGCCACGGGCATGGACGCAGTCGAGCCGACCGCGATGGAACCCTTGCCCGCCGCGGATGCCAATAATTCGTGAGCTTCCGCCGGCGCCGCATCAATGCTTGAGCTGACGCCGCCCATTGCAACTTCCGGTGCATTGGGCAGAAGCGGAGCGGCATTGGCGCCCTGCGCAGGCGCCACAGCCTGCGCGCTGGCTATAGCAAGGGGGAACGCAATAACTGCAAACAAAACGCATGCGGCGATTGTTCGCCGGCCTGCAACGTTGGTGGTGTGGATTTGACGGCTCGATCTCTCGCTCATGAGGCACTCCCTCTGGGGCTGCAGTCTGTGCATCCAGAGACTGCATCCCTGCGGAGTCCTGCTGGGTCGCCGAGCGACCTTGAAAACGAGATCCCGTATTGAAGTCGGACGCCGGCTGCGCGCGCAACGTTGCCCAGCCAACGCAACTTTTCTGCTCTCCAGGGTGGATTACCAATCAGGCACTGTGCCTCCGATAGCGCGAATCCGGCATTGACCCGCGCTTTTCCGCCTCCCCATACTGGAGTGTGGGGAGGTGTCGCCCATGGCCAACGACCAGCCCACGCGTTGGGAGCAGCAGCTGCGCGAGGCCGCGCTGCGCGTCGAAGAGGACCTGCGCCGCGTCGTCGCCTACATCAACGATCAGGTCGTCCCGGACATCCGTCGCGACGGGTCCCAGGCGCTCCGGGCCGCCGCCGAGCAGTTGCAGCAGTTGGCCCAGCGCATGGACGACCGCCGCGCCGCGGCACACAGACAGGGCCCGCCAGCTACTCCTGCCCCTGGTCCGGAGAAGGACAAGCCGCAGCCTTGAACCGCATCGCTCACCGCCGCCGCCGCAGAGCCACCGCGCCTGGCCGGGCGCTGGGCAGAACACTGGGGTTGGCGCTTCTTCCCGCGCTTGTGCTTGGCCTTGCCGGCTGCCGCCACAAGAACACCACAGCCTCCTATCAACCGCCGCCGCCGCTGCCCGCGACTGCTCGCAGTGCGGGCGCCGCGCGTCCTGCGCAACCGGGAGCAAGAAACACAAACTCAGGCAACCCGGCTGCCCCCAGCGCCTCCGCACCGGCGACAGCCTCCGCTCCGCAGCCCGTGCCGCATGGCAAGCCGGTCTCCAGCGAGGTCGGCCTGGCAAGCTGGTACGGCCCTCCCTACGCCAACCGCAAGGGCGCCGACGGCACCGTCTACGACCAGAACGCCATGACCGCCGCGCACCGCACCCTGCCCATGGGCTCCATCGTGCGGGTCACCAACCTCGCCAACGATCAGTCGGTCTTTGTGCGCATCACCGATCGCGGCCCCTTCGTCGGCGACCGCATCATCGATCTCTCGCTGGCCGCGGCCAAGGAGACCGGCGTCTATCGCGCGGGGGTCGCCAGGGTCCGCGTGGAGGCCTACGCGCCGCCCATCCACCCAGGCGTCGATCCCGCCGGAAAATGGTGCGTGCAGATCGGCGCATTCCCCGACGAGGCGGGCGCCATCAAGCTCAAGAACAGCCTCCTCCGCCGCTACTCCACGGCCAAGGTCATCGAGTTCGCCGGCCCCACCGGCCACTGGGTGCGCATCAACCCGCTCAAAGCCGACCGCGCCACCGCCAGCCAGATCGCCAACAGCATCCACGTCCCCGTCCCCGGCGCGCAGCCCTACATCGTCCGCCTCAACTAGCAAACCGCGCCCGTTTGCCGCGGATAGAATGGGTGCGGTTGAGATTTAGTCGGAATGGACGGCACGAAGACGAGAAGCAAACAAGATGCTGCTAAGTGGAGTACGTTAAGTCCCACCCTTCGCAGAGAACGCGAAGGATGGGGCACCCGACGTTTTGAGGTTGAGGATGAGAATATCTATTGAAAGGGTGGGGCACCCGCCTGCGCAAGGCCCCAATGAGATGTTAGGAATAGAACGCAAGGGTGGCTTTGATAGTCCAAGGAGAGATGAATCGTGGGCGTTCTATTACTGATTTTCGGTGTCCTGGCAATCGCAGGAGGGGTACTGGGGAAGGATTTCCACGCTGCAGATGTAATCGCGCTGGGAGAATTTAAGCAGAACAGTTCGAGATGGTCAGGGCGTCTTGTTTTCATTGTCGTTGGGGTGGGCCTTATCGGCATAGGCATTAAGATGTTGTTGGGAGCTGAGTAGGCCCGGTGGCCCAATCGGAGCAAGTCATGAGTAAGGCATCGGTCAAAGGCGTACTCATCGGGGGTGTTGTGGATGTGGTTGGTGGGTGGCCCACCCTTTGATTAGCCCACAAGGGTCGGGCGCCCCATCCTTCGCATTTTTCTAGCGTAAGGTGGGATGCGCTCACCTGCCGCCCGTCTGCGCAGCAGCCGCATCCAGCGTGGGAGGCGCGTAGTAGGGTAGCTTCTGCTGCTCTTCGGTGGCGCGTTTCACGCTGATGTCGCCGAACAGAAGGCTTGGCGCAATGGTCGTCACCGGGACCGCGCCCAGCGTATTGGACACATACTCGTCGTCGCCTGCCGCCACAATCTCTGACCTCAGGCTGCGATTGTCCAGCTCGTCGAAGACCGCGCCGCGCACCAGCTCGCGGCTGCCGTCGGGATGCACCAGATAGAGCAGCCGCGGCGCCAGATCTCCGCCCAGCGTCTCCACCGCGTACACATCGCGCCCCTGTTCTTTGGCCATCGCTAGCAGGCGCGCGTTCATCGCCTCCGCGCTCAACGGCGCATTCGACTTGAAGATCATCACGCCCTGGCGCGAGTGCGCAGCCTGCTCCACAGCCGCGCGGCCGTGCCCGTTCGACGCGGGGAAGTCCCGCACCGGCGTGCGCCCGATCAGATAGTTCTCCAGCTTGCCATTCACCGCAACGTCGACCGCCTGCGCCGGAACGCCTTCATCGTCCACCGCGTACGCGCCAAGCAGCGCGCGCCCGGCAAAGCTCTTCATCAGCGGATCGTCCGTCGCGTTCAGGAAATCGGGCAGCACGCGCGCGTGGAAGCTCGACGTATAGATCCCCTGGGTGCGCGCGGTGGTTCCCATTTCGGGCCGGTCCGCCTCCACGTTGGGCACAAAGAGCCGGTCCATCACATCGGCGGCCGCGTCGCCGCTGAACAGCACCGGGCCGTGGTAGTCCTCGGCGGAGACCACGGGCGCATTGCGCAGCGCCTCCAGGCTCTTCAGGTCGTCGATCACGCGCTTGCGGAACTCCGGCCACGTCTCCATCTCCTTGGCGTTCGCCGCGGTCGTCCCGTTGTCGCGCGCCAGTTGCATGCCGTCGGCTGCCTGCCCGCCCACGCTGATGCTGGCGCTGTAGCCTGCGTATCCCTGGCGCACAACCGTCCCTTCGGTATTCACCAGATAGCGGTTCACCGCCAGGCTGCGCAGGCTTGCGGACGAATACTGCACATTTGCGGCATTGGCGCGGACCTCGGGATCGCTGGCGTAGAGGCCGCTGGCCTCCACGATGCGCCGCTTCCACTCCGCGCGGTCAATCTCCAGCGGGACCAGCGGGCCGATGGATGTGACCGCCTTGGCCGGGGCAAAGTCCTTCTCCGTCGGCGGGGTCTGGAAGCGCTTCAACGCGGCCACTTTGGTCGTATACGCGCGCAGGGCGTTCTTGTAGGCCTCGTCGGTCGCGGTCCACAGGCAATAGCGGATTGCCTGGGGATTGTTGTCCGTCGGCGCCAGCATCGCCGTGCCTTCCCCGCGGCTGCTGCTCGAATCCGTCGTGTAGCTGCCAATCCGCACCGTGACCCGCACAATCCTCTGGTGGCCTTCCGCCTCGCGCACCAGCGCGCCGAAGTTGGCCACCGCCTCGTAGGTGGCAATATCGTCCACGCGGTACTCAATGAAGTAGGGCCGCTGCATTCCGGGCAGCACCAGTTGGGCCTGCTCGCGCTCCAGCTCCGTCTGCATGGCGCGCAGCACCGGGTCGTCCTTCGCCAGGTCCTGCGGAACGGCCGAATATGTAACCAAAGTTGCGCCAAATAGGACGCATGTGGCAAAAACCTCAGGAAACCACCGTCTGATTTGTAACCCCGAAAGAAGCATACTCATTAATTTGCTCCTTTTTCTGATCTTAATTCCTCTGCCGGAGCGCCCGGTGGAGGCAGAATGGGCGGTCGCGCCGTGCCCTGCGCCTGGCGTTGCGTCTCAATCTGGCTCACCAGCATAGCCGGCGCCACCGCGCTCACCGGTATGCTGCCCGACTCCGCGCCGCATATTCCGTTGAATATCTCCTGCCTGTCGCCGGTCGCCACAATGCTGTTCAGCGCCGCCTGCGGCGTGCCCACAATGCTCACGCCGCGCACCAGCTCGTCTGGCCGCCCATCCACGTACACCCGGTACACCACCAGCGGAATCACCTGGAAGGCCTGCGGCGAACGCCGCGTCGTCACCGCGAAGCCGGAGGAGATGTCCTCGAAGTAGAGCCCGTAGGCCTTGCCCTGCTTCTTCGCCTCGTCGATCAGCATCTGTCGCAGCTCGCTCTCCGGCACTGTCTTCGACGAGGTCACAATCAGGTTTCCCTGCCGCCCGGTCGGCATGTGGCCCGTTTCGGCGCGCCCGTGGCCGTTCGACTGCGAGACGCTGGCAATCGGCTCACGCGACATCAGGAAGGTCTCCAGCACGCCGTTCTTGATTAGCTCGACCCGCCGCGCGGCCTGGCCCTCATCGTCGAAGTCGTAGTGGCCGCTCAGCGATGTGCCCTGGAACGTGGACAGCGTTGGATCGTCGGCCACGCTGAGGAACGTGGGCAGGATTGGTTTGCCGAGCATCTTGGTGAAGGTCTCGCCCTCCTCGTCGCCGCGCTGCCGCTGGCCCTCCAGCCGGTGCCCCAGCACCTCGTGGAAGAAGACCGCCGAGGCGCGTCCGCTGAGGATCGCCGGCCCGTCGAATGGCTCCGTCACCGGTGCAACGCGCAACGCCTCAAGGTTCTTCGCCATCTCGATTGCCTTGTCGGCAATCGTCTTTTGGTTGGGCAGGCGGTCGGCGGATTCGGCCTCGAAGGTCTCTGCGCGAAACAGGTCCATGCCGTCGGCGGCGCGCGTCCGCGCCACAATCACCAGTCGCGCCGTCTGGCTGGGCGTATCCACGCGCGCGCCCTCCGACGAGACGAAATAGTCGGTCTCATTCGACGCCTGAAACTCGACCTGGTCGGCATATACGCCGGGAAACTGCGTGAACAGACTGGAGATCTCGCGCAGGCGCTGCTCCCACGCCGCGCGGTCTACCACCAGCGCCGGCGCGGGCGGAAGCAGGTCCGTCTGCGGCTGCTCCACGCTGAAGTCCGCCGAGGTGTCCTCTTCCTTGGCGCGCACCTGCTGCTCGGTCTTCACCTTCAGATAGCCGTCCAGCGCGCGCGCATAGCCGCGATTGGTGGCGTACCACAGCGAGCGAGCGATGGCGTCGCGGTCGTCGCTCAACGGAAGGGGAAGCGTGGTCAGCGCGCTGTTGCGGTGGTCGCCGTGCGTGTTGTCCTCCGCCGGGCTGCCCAGCCGCACCTGCACGTCCACCGAACGCACGCGGCCCTGGTTGGAGCTGGTGATCGCGCCGTACTCCGCCGCAATGCTCACCGCCGTCGCATCGTCCACCGCGTAGCTGATGAAGTAGGGCTTGGGCTGTTGCGCGCCGGCGGCCCCATCGGCCCCCAGCGACGACATCGCCCGCTTCAACTCCGTATCCAGCGCATTGACCAGAATTGTATCGGCTGCAACCGGCTTCGCCGCCGCGGCGGAGCTTGCAGGCGCAGTATTGCGCGCTGGCGCCGCGCGCTGTGCCCCCAGCGCCCCTGCGGCAAACAGCGCTGCCGCAAACGAAGCGGCCAAAATCGCAACTCGGTTGGTCCTGCGAATGCTTGTTCTGTGCTGTGTCATTGGCCTCGTCTTTGCCGGTACAGATGCGACCTCCCGGCTATCGGAATGCTACACGGATGCTGCGTCCGCTGTCTTTGCGTCCGGGCGCAACTCCTATTTGTTGGACGGTCCGTTTTGCGTTTGGCCGCATCCATGCCGCACACTGCAGCACACGCCACGGGAGTCTAAGCCAATGCGCCTTCGCCGAGGCCTGCAATCCACAGGCCGCGGGCCAGCACCCAAAGTCCTTTTCGGCGACGCAATAACAAGGATTAACACCGATCAAAGCGGATGATGCACCGATCTATCGACATTCAAAAAACGATGAGAATTTGCATTCTCCTGCTTTTGATCGGTGTCATCGGTGTAGATCGGTGTTAGGTTTTCTGTATGAGTTCCGATTGTCTCTTCTGCAAGATCGTCGCCGGCAGCATCCCGGCCAAGCGCGTCTACGAGGACGAGCTGTGTATCTGCTTCACCGATCTCCGCCCCCAGGCGCCCACCCATCTGCTGATAGTTCCCCGGCAGCACATTGCGTCGCTGGCGGAGGCCGAGCCTGCGCAGTCGTCGCTGCTGGGCCATCTGCTTACCAAGTCCGCCGAAATTGCGCGCGCCTCCGGGCTCGATCACGGCTATCGCGTCGTCCTCAACTCCGGCCCAGACGGCGGCCAGACCGTCGACCACCTCCACCTGCATCTGCTCGGCGGACGGCCCATGGGCTGGCCACCGGGCTAGGCATGGGCTGGCCGCCAGGCTAGAACAGTTTCATCGCAGAGTTACCAGATAGATTCGTCCACGAGTTCACAATGGATCAGGGAGAATAGCGTAGAACCTGCGGGGAGCTTTCGCGCGGTCTCCATTCATGCGGAGCAATGCGCGCCGTGTATGCAGTGGAGTGCGCCGTCGATGTTCCTCTGCGGTTCGTCTGGCCATTCTCCAGAAGGGGCTGACTCGTGTCCTTGGATTCCGCGCACTCGCAACCCGGCCACGCTGGTCCCCACAGCCTTGACGGCCCGCGCGGTCCCTCAGATCCGTCCGCCCCGCCATCCAACCAGCCGCTCTGTGTAGACCTCGACGGCACGCTGGTCAAGAGCGACACGCTGCTGGATTCGGTGATTGTTCTGGCGCGGCAGAGTCCCCGCTCGCTGCTGCGCTTTCCCAGATGGATCGCCGAGGGAAAGGCAGCATTCAAGCGCCACGTCACGTCCGTGGTTGCACTCGATGTCGTCCACCTGCCATACAATCAGCCGCTGCTGGAGTTTCTGCGTCAGCAACACGCCGCCGGACGCAAGATCTACCTCGCCACCGGCGCAGACAACCTGCTGGCTGGGCGCGTGGCCGCGCATCTGGGCCTCTTCGCCGGCGTCCTCGCCTCCGATGGCAGCATCAACCTCACCGGCCACAGCAAGCTCGCGATCTTCCAGCAGAGGTTTCCGGCGGGCTTCAGCTACATCGGCAACGACCGCAGCGACCTGCCCCTGCTGACCCACTGCGTTCATCCCATGCTCGCCAATCCGCAGCACAGCCTGCGCGCGGCGCTGCGTTCGGCGGCGGTGCAGCCGGAGCGCACCTTCACCGACTCCGTTTCGCCGCTGAAGGCCTGGCTGCGCGCCATCCGGCTGCAGCAGTGGGCCAAGAACACGCTAATCTTCCTGCCCCTTCTGCTGGCCCATGTGCGCGCCGCGGGGCCGGCCGTCGCCTCGCTGCTCGCCTTTCTCAGCTTCGGGCTGGCAGCCTCGGCAACCTACGTCATCAACGATCTGCTGGACCTCGAGGCCGACCGTCATCACCCGCGCAAGCGCAGCCGTCCCTTCGCCGCCGGAGACCTCTCTCCGATTGCCGGCGCAGCCACCATCCTCCTCTTCCTTGCCCTGTCCCTGGCGCTTGCGCTGCTTCTGCCGCGCGTTCTCACGGCGTTGTCCCCGCAGTTCCCATGGAACGGCCAGGGCCGGTTCCTGGAGTGGCTGCTCATCTACTCCGTCTCCACCACCGTCTACTCGCTGCGCCTGAAGCGGATGGTGCTGGTGGATGTGATTGTGCTGGCCTGCCTGTACACCATCCGCATTCTCGCCGGTTCAGCGGCTGCCGGTGTGATGGTCTCGCCCTGGCTGGCCGCCTTCAGCATCTTCTTCTTCCTCTCGCTCGCCTTCGTCAAGCGTTTCTCCGAGATCGAAAGCATGAGCCTCCGCAGCGAGGCCTCCGGCTCGGTCGCCGTCAAAGGCCGCGGCTACCGCGTCTCCGACCTCGAACAACTGCGCAGCTTCGGCACGGCCAGCGGCTATGCCTCGGTCGTCGTCTTCGCGCTGTATATCGGCAACGAGGTCGCGCAGAACCTCTATCGGCACCACGCGCGCCTGTGGCTGCTGGTCCCCGTGCTTCTGCTCTGGCTCAGCCGGCTGTGGCTCAAGGCCTCCCGCGGCGATCTGTATGAGGACCCCGTGGTCTACGCCATCACAGACCGGCGCAGCCTCCAGCTCGGAGTGGTCGTCGTTGCCATCGTCCTCTCCGCGCTCTAGCGATAGCGCCGCGATACACTAGAGAACGACAACGCAAGAGAAGAAGCCCTGCAGATTTCGAGGAACCTACTCTCCGCCGATTGGATTCATGAACGAAACCATCCCCCAACTCCTCAGCTACGACGAAACCTCTCTCGACGCCGCATTCGCCACGCTCGCCGCAGAGGTTCGTAATGAAACTGTCTCTCTACAAGACTCCGAAGCCTTCCGCCTGCACTGGCTCGGCCGTAAGCAGGGCCGTCTGAAGCTCATCAGCGACGCGTGGCTGAAGTCCGCGCCCGCCGATGCGCGCAAGCCCCTCGGCATCCGCTTCAACCAGCTCAAGCAGCAGATTGAAGCAGCCCTCGCAGTCGCCGTCGCAGCCCCGCCAGCCGCATCCGCGAAGGCTGGCCTCGACATCACCCTTCCCGGCAGCGTCCGCGCCACAGGCATCCCCCATCCGCTGCTGAAGACGATGAACGAGATCGTCGCCGTCTTCCATCATCTCGGCTACTCCACCGCGCTCGGCCCGCAGGTGGAATCCGACTTCTACAACTTCGAGGCGCTCAACTTCCCGCCCAACCACCCCGCGCGCGACACCCAGGACACGCTGCTGCTCGCCGGCCAGCAGGCAAAGCCATCGCGCGACCGCCTGCTGATGCGTACCCACACCTCGCCCGTCCAGATTCGCAGCATGATCGCCCAGGCCCCGCCCATCCGCTTCGTCGTCCCCGGCAAGGTGCATCGCAACGACGACGCCGACGCCACCCACTCGCCCATCTTCCACCAGGTCGAGGGCCTCGCAGTGGACACCGGCATCACCTTCTCCGACCTCAAGGGAACCCTCGACCACGCCATGAAGGCGCTCTTCGGCTCTAGTGTCAAAACGCGCTTCTTCCCCAGCTTCTTCCCCTTCACCGAACCCAGCGCCGACGTGCAGATCTCCTGCATCTTCTGCTCCGGCGCCGGCTGCCGCCGATGCAAGCACTCCGGCTGGATCGAGCTGCTCGGCTGCGGAATGGTCGATCCCACCGTCTTCGCCGCAGTCACCGACGAACGTCGCAAGCTCAACCCCGCCGACGACGCCTACAACCCCGCCAAGATCACCGGCTTCGCCTTCGGCATGGGAGTCGAGCGCATCGCCATGGTCCAGCACGGCATCTCCGACATCGGCCACTTCTTCTCCGGCGACATGCGCTTCCTGGAGCAGTTCGCATGAAGATACTCTCAGCCTGGCTCCGCTCCTACGTCCCCGGCATCGCCGCGGACGACCGCCAACTCGCCGAAGACCTCACCCTGCGCGGCATCGCCGTCGAAGGCATCCACGACCTTGGCCCCGGGAACGGCCACCTCTTCGAGATGGACATCACCACCAACCGCGTCGACGCCATGAACCACTACGGCATCGCGCGCGAGGCCGCGACCATCTACAACCTCCCACTCGCCCCGCTCGACATAGTACTGCCCACCGCGCAGCCAACCGCGAAGCCCTTCTCCGTGCAGATCGCGCCCGAGGCGAAGAACCTCTGCGGCCGCTTCACCGCTCGCGTCCTGCGCAACGTCACCATTACGCCCTCCACCGGCCAGGTTGCAGAATTTTTCGCGCTGCTGGGATCGAAGCCCATCTCCAACGCGGTCGATGCCTCGAACTTCGTGCTGCAAGGGATGGGCCATCCCACCCACGCCTTCGACCTGGACAAGCTCGACGGCGGAATCATCGTGCGCCTCGCGCGCAAGGGCGAGCGGCTGCGGCTCCTCGACGGGACCGAGCGCACCCTCGTGGCCGACGATCTCGTCATCGCCGACCACGCCAAGGCGCTGGGGCTGGCCGGCGTCATGGGCGGCTGGGACTCCATGATTACCGCCGCGACCAAGAACATCCTGATCGAGGCCGCCTGGTTCGATCCCGTCAGCATTCGGCTCAGCGCGCGACGCCACGGCCTGCACACCGACGCATCGCACCGCTTCGAGCGCGGCGCGGACCTCAACGCATGCGCCGCCGCCAGCGCGCTGGTCGCTAAACTCATCCTCGAATCCGGAGGCGCACCCGAGGGCGATCTGGTCGATGTCGTCGTCCCAGCCATCGCCGCGCGCACCGCCAATCGCCCGCCCATCGCGCTTTCGCTTCGCCAGGTGCTGCGCCACCTCGGTGCTACCCTCGACGACCAGCCCAACCAATCCGCGCTCACCGCCGACCTCGTCCGCCAGTTCCTCACCGCTCTCGGCTGCACCCTCACCGAAGCCGCAACCAACGGTCTTCAACCAACGACCAGTAACCAGCAACCAACAACCTTCTCCGTCCAACTCCCCTCCTGGCGGCTCGACCTGGAACGCGAGATCGACCTCATCGAAGAGGTCGCCCGCGTCTATGGCTACAACCGCTTCGCCAACACGCTGCCCACGGCGCTGCCCGTCATCGCGCACCCGACAGCCGCCGCTGAGTCCGCCGTGCGCACGCGTCTGCTGGCGCTGGGCTACTCGGAGGCAATCTCCAGTAGCTTCGCGTCCGAATCCGACGGCGCAACCTTTGCCACCACAAATCTGCAAGCTCCAGGCGGCCTCGTCGCGCTGGAAAATCCGCTCTCCGAAGAGGCCCGCCTGCTGCGTCCATCGCTCGCGCCGGGAATGCTCGCCATGCTCGCCCACAACCTCAACCGCGATGTGCGCGACGTGCGTCTCTTCGAGCAGGGAACAATCTTCACCGGCTCAGCCGATCAAGTTACAGAGTCGCCCAGCCTCTCGCTCGGCCTCACCGGCGAACTTCCCGCCACGCGCCTGCACAGCTCCAAAGACGCAGCCGTCTTCGAGCTGAAATCTGTCGTCGAATCGCTTCTCTCGCTCTTCGCGGCCTCTCCCGACGCGCTCTCCACCAGCGCCGCCTCTGCGCTCACCTTCTCGCCCGACGCGCCCGCGTGGCTCGAGCCGGGCCGCAGCGCTACGGTTCTGCTCGACGGCGCTCCCATCGCCTGCTTCGGCGAGCTGGCGGCCAACCAACGCGAGGCCCGCAAGCTGCGCCAGCCCGTCTTCCTTGCCCAACTCGACCTCGACACCCTCTATCGCCTTCCCCTGCGCCGCGCCGCCGCGCGCGAGCTCTCCCGCTTCCAGGCCGTCGAGCGCGACTTCTCCTTCACCTTCGCCGACGCCGTGCAGTGGCGCACCATCGCCCAAGCAATCTCCGCGCTCGCCATCCCCGAACTCACGCGCTTCACCCCGGTCGAGATCTTCCGCGATGCGCGAGCCGGTTCCCCATCGGCAGCGCCGGCCGGCCACTACGCCCTGTTGCTGCGTTGCGTCTTCCAGTCCACCCAGCGCACCCTGCGCGAGGACGAGTTGTCCGAGTGGTCCACCAGGCTCATCGCCGCCCTCACCTCCCTCGGCGGGGCCATCCGAACCTAGCGCGATTCCTCCTGCCGGATTCCATTCAATAGAAGCCCCGTTTTGCACAATCGCTGAGTGGCCGATTCGCACTCAATCCGCTCTATACTTGCGACTATGAGTTCCGCTATCAGTGTGGATGAGTTTCAGGCGCTCGAGCAGAAGGTGTTGCGGGCAGTGGAGATCGTAAAGCGCGAGCGCGAGGCGCGCGCCGCAGCCGAGGCCGAAATCGCGTCGCTGCGCCAGCAGCTCGCCGCGCAGGCGGAAGCTGTACAGACGGCCCAAAGCAAGATTGCATCCGCCCAGAGCCAGGCTGATGCGGTCCAGGGCCAGATCCAGGCCGCGCACAGCCAGGTGCAAGCCGCCCAGCGCGAGAAAGCAGCCGCCCAAAGCCAGATCGCCGCGCTCATCCAGGAGCGAGACGCGGTGCGCCAGCGGGTCGAGCGCATGCTGCACCAGATGGACGAGCTGCTGTAGTCTGGGCCGCTGCAATGCGATCGGCTGCGCCGGTTCAGAGGCACACCATCGGGAGAGGAGACGCGCGTGACGGAGTGGAACGAAGATCGGGATGAATCTGGCCTGGGTGGCATTCCTTCGACGAATGCCGCCTCCAACGGCCCCGGCCGCGCACCCGCTCCCGACGCGGTCAGCGTCGAAATCTACGACCAGATCTACAACCTGCGCGGCACCGACGACGCGTACATCCAGCAGATTGCCGCCCTGGTGGACGCCAAGATGCGCGCCGTCGCGGCCCACGGCGGCACGGCCGATTCGCTGCGCGTCGCGGTGCTGGCTGCGCTCAACATCGCCGACGATCTGACGACCCTGCGCGCGCGCTACGACGCGCTGGCCGGAAGCCGGGACCGCTCCGAAGACTCCATGCGCTCCCGCGCCGACACCCTCTCCGAGATGCTCGACGACCTTCTTGAAGACCGCCGCGCCGGCTAGCCGCGCGTTGCCGAACGAGGGACGAAATTTTCCTCAGCGTCTATTCAGCCCCAGCAGGCTCAAAAAGAAGCTGCCGAAGATCACCTCCACGCCCAGCATCAACAGCGTGGCCGAGGGCAGCGTAAGCCGCAGCATGTGCGTCGGCGAGAGCGCTCCGAAGCCCGCCGCGTGCCACAGAAAGATCGCGTAACCCAGGATTCCCGCGCCGGCCAGCAGCAGCGTGCAGCCAGCCAGCAGGCCCGTCTCCAGCGTGATGTGCTTGAACAGCCTCTCGAACTGCGGGTTGGGCGGAAGAAATCCCTCCTGCGTCCCAAAGACCTTGGCCGACACGGCGAAGACGGTGATGTGCGTCCCGATCAGCACCAGGCCCAGCGCGTAGGTCAGCGTGTCGACGTCGAAGGTGTACGCGCCCACCCGAAGCGGCCCGGGCAGCAGCGCGGCGGCGAGCACAAGCCCCACCGCCAGCGCGGCCAGCCCAGGGTAGAAGAAGAGCCAGCGCGGGCTGTAGAGCAGCAGGAAGCGCAGGTGTCGCCAGCCGTCGCGCCACGAGCGCAGGTGCGGTGGGCGCGAGCGGCCGTCGGGCGAGAGCGTGGTCGGGACCTCGGTCATGCGCAGCCCGGCCAGCGAGCTCTTCACCACCATCTCGGATGCGAACTCCATCCCGGTGGTGCGCAGATTCAGCGCCAGAATCCGGTCGCGGCGGAAGGCGCGCAGACCACAGTGGAAGTCGCGCACCGGAATGGAGAAAAAAATCCGCCCAACCGCGGAGAGGATGGGGTTCCCGATGTACTTATGCAGCGGCGGCATCGCGCCGCGCTCGATGCTGCCGGCAAATCGGTTGCCCATCACCAGGTCGTATCCCTCGTCCAGCCGCGGAAGGAAGCGCGGCAGGTGCTCGAAGTGGTAGCTGGCGTCGGCGTCGGCCATCATCACGTACTTGCCGCGGGCGGCCTCGATTCCGGCGATCAGCGCGGCGCCGTAGCCGCGCGTGACAACATCGACGACGCGCGCTCCTTCGGCGCGGGCGATCTCCTGCGAGCCGTCGATCGACCCATTGTCGGCCACCACCACCTCGCCCGTGACGCCGCTGGCCTCGATCGCAGCCACCGCCTGGCGCACGCAGATGGCCAGCGTCTCCGCCTCATTGAGACACGGCATAAGAATCGTAAGTTCGAGATCGGCCATGGGGAGAATGGTAGCAAAGTTGTCAGTTGCTGGTTACACGTTGTCAGTCAACCGTATTTGGTCAACTTGAACTGAATGACTGAAGTTGCCGAAAAGACGACTTTACTGGCTGTTCGAGCCAATGGACTTGCTGGCGATCGACCGCGTGGAGCGGCCCAACGGAAGATTAGCCGCACCGGCGATTCTACTTGTCGACCGAATTCGGATGGTCGGCCCGATAGCGGGCGCTTGCGGCTTGGATCTGGGGTTTGTAGATTGCATAGACCTTTCGAATCACTTCCTGCGTCTTGGCAAGTCTCAGTTGATCCACATCGCTTGCCATCGCGTGCTGGGCGACGGTGAGCTTGTAGCAGGCAGGAGAGACGTGGAAGAGAGTTGCGCCCACCAAGCGATAGGTATTGAGCACCTCCTGCATCAGGTCCCTGGATACGCCGTGCTGGTACCAGGTGATGTACATCGGCATGAGGTCCGTCTTCCCCATCTCGGCTTTGAGGTCCGTCCAGTACGACACCGGCCAGTACTGGAAGACACCTTTCGAGCGCTCCTTGTCGACGGCAGCAATCCACCTCTCCCGGTAGGAGTCCATATCGCCGCTGAGTTGAAGATATTCGTGAATCTGGTCCACGGTGGCGGGGTCTTTCAGTGCAGGCAGCGTAACCGTCGTGTCGGGCGACGCCGGCGAGACCGGGAGCGATTCGATTTTTTGCGGTGGCTGCCTTTGGGCGAGGGCAGTGCCCTGAAGGCAGCAAGCAATCGCGAAAGCGATCAGAGGATGACGCATGGTTCGGTTCATGATTTCGTCTCCTGGTAAGCTTACCTCCCGATCGTGCCGGCGCGCACCATCCCTGTGGCAAATAACCAAATACTTCATTTACCTGAGGCGCACAATCTCGATGCGCATGAAATACGGCGTTATAGGTAACTTCATTCGCCCCGGACTGCAAACTGACCCCTGCCCAGTTACCAGCTCGCTGTTGGCGGGGATGCGATTTACTGGCAACCTGTAACTGTCAGTTGAGCGGAAGCGCATAGAATGTAGTGTCGCCGAGCTGTTGCCAGCCCCGGAAGGCGGGGTCGGAGTCGCTGACGCGAGCGTTGCCGAAGTCGCCGACCAGGACCTTCGCGCCCTGGGCGCGGACCGTGGCAATCACCTCGTCCCGGTTGGGCAGATCGGCCAGGAAGGAATGGACCGGTGTTTCGGGGTCGTAGATCTCGGTAAGAATGCGCACCCCCGCCAGCCGCGCCCAGTATGGGTCGTTGAGGCAGGCCGTGTGGCCGATGCAGGCGACCGTGTCGCCAGGCTTTACGCCAAGTGATTCGAGACCCTCGGCGGCATGGACCATGGTGGGCGAGTACCAGCCGCCGGGAGACTTGACCAGCGAGAGTTGGCGCCGGTCTTCAAAGACCGTGCGCAGGCTCTCGAAGCTGGTCAGCAGCGCAAGCAGAAGAATCAGGGCCGAGGCGGTGAGGCGAAGATTTACGGCCGGGCCGCGCGCTACCGGCGAGTCTGCTTCGCTCTGCGCATCGGGCAGGCGCAGCGCGGCGAAGAGCGTCAGAATAATGCTCAAATACGCTACCGTTACATAGCGCTCTTCCGTGTTGACGATGGCGTAGATGCCCCAGATGGCGACGCCCAGCAGCAGCGGAACCAGCCAGAATGCGCTTGTGCCGTGCCTGTCGGGCTTCCAGCGCAACTTGGGGCGCGCGCCCAGCAACACCAGCAGCGCCAGCAGCAGCAGCGCCTCGGGGTGGTTGAACAGGTACCGCACCACCAGAACCGCGTTGCGCGTGGCGCGCGGAAGGTCCTGGCGAACGCTGAAATGAGGTTTGATCTGCTCGTTCCAGTAGGACGCGTCGAACCAGTCCGGGTAGGTGCCGTAGGGCATCTCGGCGTAGCTGAGGACCAGCGGCGTGTGCATCAACTCCTTCTCGGGATGCTTGAGGTGGACCTCGGAGGAGCCAAACTCTCCGGTCTGGGTTGGCTGCAGGTGCATCTTCTCCGTGCCGCCGACGAACCACGCGTAGTTCAGCGCGCCAGAGTCACCGAAGTCGAAGCGCTGCCGCTGGCGGGAGAGCGCGGCAACGTATGGCCCCGCCACAACCGCAAAGCAGGTGAAGGCAATCAGCGCCGCAGGCATGATTCGCATCAGTCCGTGCCGCAGCCAGAGCCGGCGAAAGACCGCCAGCGCAATGATGCAGAGAAACGCAAAGAGAAACGCAAACGACTTGGTGAGATAGGCGCATCCCAGGGCCACGCCCATCAGCGCGGCGTAGCGCAGGCGACCGTTGGCGAGATGCGTCAGCAGAGCGGCGATCGCGAACAGCAGCAGCGCCTGCAGCAGCGCGTCGGGCCGGACCTTGCCCAGCGATAGCTCGCGCTGGCTCGCAATCACCAGCAGCGCAATCCCCAGATAACGCAGCATCGTCCGGTCCAGCAGATAACTCACCCGCTGACTCGCCGACTCGCTGACTCGCAGACCCGCTGCTTCGCGCAACCGCACGATCGAGTCGGTGAAGCAGACAACTGCCACCATCCCCAGCAGAAAAATCCCGAAGTTGACGAAGTAGTACGCGCGCAGCTCAGTGGCCGGAGTTGCCCACATGATCGCGTGCCCCAGCGCCAGGAGCGCCGGGTACATGGGGTGCCAGTAGCCGTTGACGGTCCCCGCCCACCGGTGCGCGCGAATCAGGTCGCCAAGGTCCATGTAGGCGACCGCGTCGCCGTCAAGCCAATAGCTTTCGTAGAGCGCGAAGCCAAACGTAGCCAGCGCCGCCAGCGCGCAGTAGAACGGAAAGAATCGGCGCAGAAGTGTGGACACGTCAGACGCATCGAGATGGCCTTCCCGCGGATCGCCTGGCTTCACCTTCTGCCTCCCTCCGTTGACTCGATTATCGCAGAGCGGTCCACGAATTGACTTGCATATGAAGCGCGGAGTGATTGTGGTACTTTTTTCTTTGTACCTCGCGAGGCCGGATCGTCCGGCCTCTACCTGCTCCGCAAACCTCGGCGCGGCGGCGCGGATGGGGGTTCAAGCGGCGATCCTGATTGAGGAGATTCTTATGCCAAAATCACCCATCGTTTATCTCGAACTGCCCTCCAACGACGTAGCAGCATGCAAGCAGTTCTACCACTCCCTCTTCGAGTGGAGTTTCCAGGACTTCGGCCCGGACTACGCAGCCTTCTCCGGCTCCGGCCTGAACGGCGGACTGAACGGTGCAAGCTCTGCCGAAGGCCGCACCAAATTCCCCCTGGCCGTCATCGACACCAACGACCTCGAAGCGATGGAGAAGAGAATCGTAGCTGCAGGCGGCCGCATCACGCTGCCCATCTTCGCCTTTCCCGGAGGCCGTCGCTTCCACTTCACCGACCCCTCCGGAAACGAGCTGGCCGTAATGCAGAAGGAGTAGCTCGTTCGCTGAGCGGAGAACTGCTCATCCTGAAATAAAAACGGGCGGCCAGTGTGCTTCCACTGGCCGCCCGCTTTCATTTACCAATACAAAATCGCGTTATATGTCTTTCACCCCGTCCACAAACGCCTTCAGCTTGCGGCTGCGGCTGGGGTGGCGCAGCTTGCGCAGCGCCTTGGCTTCGATCTGTCGAATCCTCTCGCGCGTCACCTGGAAGCTCTGACCGACCTCCTCCAGCGTGTGCTCGCTTCCGTCCTCCAGCCCGAAGCGCATCTTGATCACGCGCTCTTCGCGCGGCGTCAGGGTGCGCAGCACCTGGCTGGTGTATTCCTTCAGGTTCACCGCAATCACCGCGTCCGCCGGGCTCACCGCCATGCGGTCTTCGATGAAGTCCCCAAGGTGCGAGTCCTCCTCTTCGCCGATCGGCGTCTCCAGCGAGATTGGCTCCTGCGCGATCTTCAGCACCTTGCGCACCTTGGCCACCGGAATGTCCATGCGCTTGGCAATCTCCTCCGACGACGCCTCGCGGCCCAGCTCCTGCACCAACTGCCGGCTGGTCCGGATCAGCTTGTTGATGGTCTCGATCATGTGCACCGGAATGCGGATGGTCCGTGCCTGGTCGGCGATGGCGCGTGTAATCGCCTGGCGGATCCACCACGTCGCATAGGTGGAGAACTTGTATCCGCGCCGGTACTCGAACTTGTCCACCGCCTTCATCAGTCCGATGTTGCCCTCCTGGATCAGGTCCAGAAACTGCAATCCGCGGTTCGTATATTTCTTCGCAATGGAGACCACCAGCCGCAGGTTGGCCTCGATCAGCTCGCGCTTGGCGCGCTCCGCGTCCATGTCGCCCTGGATCATCTCCCGCTGCGTGCGCTTCAGGTCCGCGATGGGCGTGCCCGCGTCCTTCTCGATGCGCTCCAGGTCGATGCGGCAGTTCTTCTGCTGGCGGCGATACTCCTTCTGCAGCACCTCGGACTTCGACGCCTCGTGCTTGGCCTCCAGCGACTTGATCTGCCGCTCCAGCGTGCGCATCGCGTCCACCGTCTTGTTGACCTTGTCCAGCAGCCGCTTCTTCTCCGAGTTGGTGTACTTGAACTCGCGAATGATGCGGTTGATGTAGACGTGCTCGCGGCCCAGCAGCCAGCGCGTCTTGCGCAGCTCGCGCGCCTTGGCCTTTGTCTCCTTGCCGCTGTGCGCGGCCACCTTCTCCGTCAGCGTCAGCGCCTTCTTCTGGTGCTTCACAATCACGTCGATGCGGCTGACCGTCGCCTTTACCCGCGCCTGCAGGATCTCTTCCGTCAGCTCCTCTTCGTCGAAGGTCACCACTTCCTTGATGTTGCGCACGCCGCGGCGCAGGTCTTCGCCCAGCCCCACGATCTCGTGGATCACAATGGGCGAACGCGAGATGGCCTTCATCACGCGGTTCTGTCCGCGCTCGATGCGCTTGGCGATCTCCACCTCGCCCTCGCGCGTCAGCAGCGGCACCGTGCCCATCTCGCGCAGGTACATGCGCACCGGGTCGTTGGTCTTCTCCAGCGTCCCCGGCGACAGGTCCAGCTCCACGTCGTCGGACTCTTCGCCCGCCTCCGGCTCGTACTTGTCGCGGTCCGCCCCCATGCGGCCATCGCCCGTGAGCACATCGATGCCCTGGGTGTTGATGGTCGTCATCAGGTCGTCCAGCTCGTCGGGAGAGGTGATGTCGCCCGGAAGCAGGTCGTTGACCTCGCCAAAGGTCAGGTAGCCCTTCTCTTTTCCGGTGTCGATGAGTTTCGCCAGTTCGTCTTCAAACTTATCGATCTTGTCGATCTTGTCGATTTCTTCAGCCACGGCGGTGCGCGCTCCTGGGGAGAAATTTTCGTGGGGCCGTCATGCGTGCAGGCGGACATTTCCCTTGGTTGTTTCGTGGTCGATGGGGAGGAGTTGCGGTAGTGACCGCGGTGGCAAGCCCGATCGCCTCATGGCAGATCAGAGCATTCATAGGCGCACGTCCCCATCTCATACTAGCCTACCACATTGTTAGATGAATCCAGCGCGAAATATGACTCACAGCCGGACCGCGTGACGGGTGAACCAGGCAGCCATCTCTTCTTCGCTGAGCGAGCCCTCGGCAAGACGCAGAAATGTCAGATATTTCTCCTCTGGAGGAGCGACAACCTTCAAGCCATTGAACCGGAGAAAGCCCTCGGAGACGATCAGCGCAGTGCGCTTATTGCCATCGACAAAGGCGTGATTGCGCGCAATCCCAAAGGCATACGAGGCAGCCAGCCGCGGCAGTGTCGCGGAATCCTCATAGGCGAAGACGTTGCGTGGCTTGGCCAGGGCAGAGTCAAGGAGGCTCTCGTCGCGGATTCCGTCCGAGCCGCCATGTTCTGCCAGTTGCCTGGAGTGCGCGACAAGAACCTCCGGCTTCTCCACCCAGATGGGCTCATCCATGGCTATTCAGCCAATTTCTTCAATACATCGCGGTTTTCCCGCATCACCTGCTCCAGAATGCCGATCTTTCGGGCAAACGCCGCGTTGTAGGGAGTGATGCGAATGCCGTCTGGAGATTCGGTCAGGTAGACTGTGTCGCCTTTTTCGACATGAAGACGATTCAGTATCTCCCTGGGCAAAACGATTCCTACAGAGCTGCCAATGGTGGTGACTTTGACGGCGGTAGCGGTGGTGGCTTTAACGGCGGTGGCCATGACTATCCTCCTGTTGTTGATTATAACATATGTTATAACCCGCGGGTGTGGATCGTTCAATTGTTGGGTTTGAAATTCCCCCGCCGCAGCCGCGCCAGCAGCACTCCGGGCCGCAACGACGGCGGATAGTGCAGCAGGCTGGCCGAGAACGCTGGAAAGGTGTCGTGCGCGATGCGCAACGACGCCGGCAGCACATAGCAGTTCATCGCCAGCTCCGAGATCAGCAGTGCAGCCGCCGCGCCGTACAACCCCTCCCAGCGCGCAAGGTAGAAGCACGCAACGCAGGTCAGGCTGGTCGCAGCCACGTAGATGGCGGCCATCCTCTGGTGCTGATTGGTGGAAGCCATCAGCGTGGAGCTGGTCGACCACAGGGCGTAGAAAACCACCACCAGTAGCAGAATGCTCAGCAGCCCCTGGCTGGGCGGCACTTTACCTCCCGTCCAGTGGTGCAGAAAGGACGGCCCAACCGCCATCACCCCAGCCACCACCACCACCCCGATCATCAGGGCCAGTTGGCAGGCGCGGCGGTGCAGCGTCCGGGTCGTGTCGATCTTGCCCGCGCCGTACGCCAGCGACATCTCCGGCCAGAAGGTGGCGTTCACCATCTGCACCATCTGCAGCGCCGCCCGCGAGACGGTGCGCGCAGTGGCGAAGATGGCCACATCGACCGGGCCAAGAGCGTAACCCACGGCCATCAGCGTCCCTTGCAGGTTCAGCGCGTTGCCGATGGGGAATCCCATAAAGGCAAACGCAAGCGGCGCGAGGCGGCGTATCTCGCTGAAGCGCGCGTGCCTCCATCCGAACTCGATCCAGGGAATGTCGCGGCGCACCAGAGCGCACAGCAACAGGGTGCCCAGGCTGTTGGCCACCGCAAACACCAGCGCGGCGGTGCGCGGTCCGTGGCCCAGAACCACCGGGACCATCATTGCAACAAAGGCCGTCAGCGAGATCATGCTCTTGATGAACGATCCGTACGGATAGCGGCCCACGCAGGTGTAGGCGGACTGCAGCAATTGCTCAAACTGGCCGAGCAGGACCGAGAGTCCGAGGTAAAAGATGATCCACCGCGTGTCCGCCAGGCTGATCGAGTGGACGTTGAGCAAGCTGTCTACTGGGACGAAGTACAGCACCGGCCCCAGCAACAGGGCGATCGTTCCGCAGATGCACGCGAACAGCCACCAGCAGCTCTGAAAGACGCGCAGGGTTCCCTGGCGGTCGCCCGCCGACTCGCGCATGGTCATATCGTTGCCGGCCACCGAGCCGAAGCCAATGTTGGACAAGGCAAGATAGGAGGGAACGGCCGTCAGGATCAACCAATTGCCATAGACCCGGATGTCCCAGAAGCGCAAGAACCGGATCTGGATCAGCAAGATGACCATACCGGCCATCTTGCTGACCCAGTTCGAGGCAAACCCAAGGGCAAGCCGGCGTTTGATTCTGCTGTCCAAGCTGCGCTCCGTCCAGGTGGCAATCTCTGAAATTGACGTATGTAAATACTTCTATCGTCGGTGAAGCTGCGCAACCAGGTTCTGCGCAACGGGACGAAGTATACGCTTGGCCTTTTGCGTCAGGCCCACCGGATCGCGGATGCGGTCGCCCGCCGCAAACGAGTGCAGGGTCCGTTGATTGCCTGTCTGCTCGGCCCAGGTTTCAAACAGCGGAGCGATCTCGGCTCGCTCCTCTGCGGGGAACTCATCGGACGCAGCCGCCAGGTAGCGCAGAAAATTGGCGCGGCTGGCCTGGCCGATCCAGGCGCGCTCCTCCGCGGACTTCATGCCGCAGCGCGTGGCGGCAAGCGGAAAAACTTCACCGAACATGCGCGCCTCGTCGCGCACCCACATGCCCACCCGCTTGCGGAACTTGTTGCCGCCGTGCCCGACGCGGTAGCCGCTGAGAATCTCGTTGGCGTAGACGAAGCTGCCGAACGGGGCCATCTGCACGAACAGCGCCCAGTCTGCCAGCGACTCCAGCGACGCCAGTATCGGCCCCGAACGGAGATACGCCTCGCGCCGGATGGCAAAGGCCGCAAAGCCGACCTTGGGCCCGTTCTTCTGGCTCAGCAACGTGGCCGGCGGCTGCTCAACTTTGGGCACGCTAAGCAAGTATTCGCTACTGACCACCGCATCGTCCGCGTCGATGTTCTCCCATCCCGCGCGCACCAGAACGGCGTCGTCGCGGCTGCCCGCCCCCGCGCACAACGCCTCGCAGAAGCGCGGGCGCGCCACGTCGTCGCTGGAGAGCAGCGTGATCCAGTCGCCGCTCTGGCTGCTCAGTGTGAAGTTGTACTGGGCGGTCAGATTCACGCCCTGCGGTGGCTTCACGGCGCGCACATGGGCCGCATACTTTGCGATGATTTCGGGCGTGTTGTCGCTGCTGTAGTGGTCCGAGATTACGATCTCATCCGGCGGGCGCGTCTGGTTCAGCAGCGACAGAATCGTCGCCTCCAGGAACTCTCCCTGGTTATACGCCGGGATGCCAACCGAGAATCGTAGCGCTCTGCCCATGAACCCTGATTGTAGCAACGGGAGCGAACGGGACCCTCGGCCAGTGCCATCTCTCATGCGCCTCGCGGCGTGTGCCGCAGCGGCGCGTCTGGCGCGGACCATCGCCTGGATCGTTGTTCTATGGCGCGCCCGTGGAGGGCGCTGCGTCCAGGTCGAACACCATGGTCCGCACGTCCCTTTGCTGGAAGACGGCCACCGGAGCTTCGCAGAAATCGCCCCTCATGCGCGGAGAGCTGGGGCCGGCCTGCGCTGGCTCGACCGCATGAAAACATCCCGCGCTATAGGGAGGGTAGGCGGTGGCGATATAGTAGCGCACCCCATACTCCCCGAGCACTTCGCGCAGCGGAAGCTGGCGTTGAATCTCACTCAGAAAATGACGGTCCATCACCAGGCCCTCGGTCTGCACCATCGGCTGCGGCAGAAGATACGCGACCATTCCGGAACGGTCGCCCATGGCATATCGCCCCGGATGGGTCGCCGCAAAATCGCGCACGTCCTGTGCGATCTCGTAAAGCTGAAACTGCGCGCCCGTACTGGCATGCGTCCTGAAGATGAGCGCCGCCATCCCCACCGATGCCACCGCGCCAACCAGCGGCCAGGCCAGCACGCGGGCCGTCGGCCGCCACACGCAGAACATCGCCAGCGCTACGCACAGTGCGGTCCGCAGCGAGTAAAAGTACCAGTCCCACAGCTTCCAGTCGCTCAGGCACGAGAGCAGCAGCAGATAAAAAAACGGAAAGATCAGGGCCACCGGATACAGCGCCTTCTGCATCTCGGTAAGCCGTTTGTACATCGCAGGCAGAAGCAGGATCGCAACCACCACCGGCACGACGCTCAGAAGCTGCGAGTGCTGCTTCCCCAGCAGGCTCATGATCGCGGGCGCGGAGGGAGCATGGTTGAACTTCATCTGTTTGGCCATGCCCGAAACGGGCAGCCAGGTATCGAACCATATCCTGTTCGAGAGGAAATATAGCGCCAGCGGTGTCAGGCCCACGGCCAGTCCCGCCGCATTGCTCGCGCGCACCGATCGGCGCAGCGCCGGATGCACCAGCACGGAGAGAAGCATCAACCCGGCCAGCAGGACCGTATCCAGCCGCGATAGCGCCATCGCCGACACCAGCACTCCAAGACACGCCGACTGCCACAGTCCTTTTTGCCAGAAACTCCTGTGTTGCGCCGCCAGAAGCACCGCCAGCACCAGCGGGACCGTCAGGACCACCTCCATCCCGCCGGTAAAGATGTGGATGGAGTAGAGGGCCACATACACGGCCAGTGCATTGGCAATCAGATCGCCTGCGCCGGAAATCCTGATCAGGGCCCGCGACAGGAAGTAGGTCGCCAGCGTCGCGGCGTAAGTCGTGACGGCGAGAAATAGATGAATCAGCTTGGGATTGCCGGTAAAGAAGCTGAGAATCGTCAGCGCCATCAGCCAGAGTGGATGGTACCCATTGGTGGGAACGATTCCGTTGAAGGTCGAGCCATGTCCATGCGCCAGGTTCTGCGCAATCTTCAGATAATAGAAGAAGTCGTCCTCTTCATAGGTCATCCACTGCACAGGTCGCAGAAGCGGCTCTGCAACGGTTTTGGCCACGCCAACGATCATGCACGCCGTGACCCCGATCGGCGCCCACCGGTTCAGGACGCTGCGCCAGCCAACGTCAGCCTGCGGAGACGGGGCTGGCTCTTGCGCGGAGTCCTGTGCCTCAGATATCTGCTTCATGGGTGCAGCATACTATAGGCCTACTGTGCGCGCAGCTTGCGGTCGACCTCGAGCTTTTCCGCGATCAGTTGCGTCAGCATCTCCTGGTCCCCGCGCCGGTCCGCCTCAGCGATCTGTGAGCGCAGCTCGCGCTGCCGCCTCTCCAGCCGTCGCTCTTCCAGCGTGTGCAGCGCATCTTCCACCTGCGCCACCAGCGCGGGATCGTTCTTCGCCGGAGTGTACTCCAGCGCCTGCGCCAACAGCGCGCGTGCCTCATCGCTCGCGGCCGCGTCCAGCGGGTTCGATGGCGCCGGCGCGTTGGCCAGCGTGTCCAGCAGGTCGGCCGTAGCCAGGTCGGCAATCCACGCCGAGTTCTCCGCCAGCTTGCGCGCCGCAAGCTCCCGCGCCGGATCGCGCTCCGGCCGCACCAGCGCGCGCAGCAGGACCCGCTCCGTCTCCGTCAGCAACTCCTTCCGCTGCGCCGGAACGCTGGCCAGACGATGCACCGCGGCCTGTTTCAGCTCCTGCCGCATCAGCGCCGAGTCGATCCCCAGCCTGTTCGCCGCGTCCTCGGCAAACTGGTTTCTGCGGATCGGATGGGCCATGCGCCGGATGTGCGGCAACAAGAAATTCATCGCCTTCACCTTGGCCTCCGCCGACTGCCCGGGAAACAACTGCCGCGCGCGATCGATCAAGTAATCCGAATGCCGCTTGGCCCCGCGCAACGCCGCCCCGTACGCCGCAATCCCCTGCTCGCGCACGAACCGGTCCGGATCGAGTCCACCCTCCAGCGTCACCAGCTTCACGTCGAAGTCCTCCTCGGTCAGCAGCGCAATCGACTTCTCCGCCGCCGTCGCTCCCGCCGTGTCTGGATCGAAGTTCACAATCACGCGCTTGGTGAACCGCCCCAGCAGCCGCACCTGCGTCTCCGTAAATGCCGTGCCGCTGATCGCCAGCACATTGCGAATCCCCGCCATGTACACCGAGATGCAGTCCATCTGCCCCTCCACCAGCACGGCAAAGTCGTTCTTGCGTATCTCTCCTTTAGCTTTGTCGAGGTTGAACAGCACATTGCCCTTGGTGTACAGCACAGTCTCCGGCGAATTGAGATACTTCGCGTTCTTGTCGTCCACATCCAGCGCGCGCGCGGTGAACGCGATCACCTTGCCCGCCTCGTTGGCAATGGGAAACGTAATTCGCTTGCGGAAGCGCGCATAAAGCTCGCCGGTCGGCAGTCCGTCGTCGCTCTTCTCTTTCGAGCTGAAAAGTCCGCTGGCGCGCAGCACCTCCTCCGCAAATTGCGGCCTCAGTTGGTCGCGCATCGCGTTGAAGTCAGCCGGCGCATAGCCAATGCGGAAGGACTTGATCGTCTCCGCACTGACGCCGCGCCCGGTCAAGTACTCCCTTGCACGAGCCGCCTCCGGCGCCTTCAACTGCGCCTCAAAGTACTGCGTCGCAGCCTCGTGCAGGTCGATCAGTTGCCGCCGCAGCCCCGACTCCCGAGCCTCCTCCGGCGAATTGAACTCGTGCTTCGGCAGCGGAATCCCGGCCTTCGTCGCCACCGCGCGCACCGCCTCGGGAAAGCTCAGCCCCTCCATCTTCATGACGAAGGTGTATACGTCACCCGTCTCGTGGCAGCCGAAGCAGTAGTAGAACTTCCCGGCCGCATTCACGGAGAACGACCCCGTCTTCTCCTTGTGGAAGGGGCACAGCCCGGTGTAGTTCTGCGCGCCCGTCTTGCGCAGCTTCAGGTACTCGCCCACAATGCGCACAATGTCCGCCTGCTGCTTCACGAGTTGTGCGAAGTCATCCGCCATAACCGCCGCAATCTAAGAGTGTAGTTGAAGCGGGGCCGTCGGGGCGCATCCCTCCCACCGCACCTGCCGCAGCCCTTACAATAGAACTCGATGCCGACCCCTACAGAGCTTGACCGCATCCACATCGTCCTCGTCCGCGCGCGCAACCCCAACAACATTGGCGCAGCCGCACGCGCCATGCACGACTTCGGCCTGCGCCATCTGCGCGTGGTCAACGACTACCCCGTCCCCTTCGAGGACGCCCGCTCCGCCGTCGATGCCTCCGAGGTCCTCGCCGGCGCGGTCGCCTGCGCCAGCCTCGCCGAGGCTATCGCCGATTGCACCCTGGTCGTCGGCACCACCGCCGTCGGCGAGCGCGACCTGCAACACCCCCTGCTTCCGCTCGCCGAAGCCGCGCCCCGCATCCTCGCCGAGCTGGGCCGCAGCACAGGCCCCAATAGCAACCCGGGCGTCGCCCTGCTCTTCGGCTCCGAGAAGACCGGCCTCAGCAACGACGAGCTGAGCCACTGCAACTTTCTCCTCACCATCCCCATGCAGCAGGTCGCGGGCGCGCGCCATCTTTCCCTGAACCTTGGCCAGGCGGTCGCCGTCTGTCTCTATGAATTGGTGCGCGGTCCCGTCGCAGCCGCGGTCCCTCCCGGTGAATCGGACCCCGCCGCCGAAGCTCATGCGGTCGCCGCAGACTCCCCAGTCGCCGCGGAACCAGCTTCCGCAGCCGATATCGAACGCCTCACCACTCTGCTCTATGAGACCCTCGAAAAGTCGGGATACCAGCGTCGCCACCCAGCGAGCAGCGACACCGTGCAACTCCGCCGCCTGCTCCGTCGAATGTCCCTCGACGCCAGCGACGCCGCCGTCTGGATGGGTATCTTCCGCCAGCTCCTCTTCAAGCTCCGCCGTTTCAGCTAGCGCAAAGGGCCCACCCTACTTCGCGTCGTTCTTGAAGATCCCTTCGGCGAAGAAGTTCTCCACCTTGGCCTGGTCGCGCAGCATCTCGAAGTATGCGTTCTTCAGCAGTTGCGACCGCCCATCGTGCAGCAGTTGGCGGATGTGCTGTTGCACCACGGGATCGGTGATCTCGCGCTGCCCCGCCGGCTCCCGCTCCAGCAGCTTGTAGATCGTATAGCCCACCGCTTTCTTGCTCTGTGCGTCGATCAGGGGAAAGATTTCCGTCATCGCACCCGGCTTCAGCTTCAGAATCGCCGCACCCACGGTGGGATCGGCCTTCAACTGGCTCTCCGGCACAAATCCCATGTCGCCGCCGCTCGATGCCGTGTTCGGGTCTTCGGAGAAGTTCATCGCGATCGTTCCAAAGTCCTCGCCACTGTCCAGCCGGTTCTTCAGCGCCTCGATCTTCTTCTTGGCCTCGACGTCGGTCGTCGCCTTGCTCCCCTGCAGGTTGCCGGGTTGCGCCGAAGGCACGCTGGTCACGCGGATCGCCGCCAGATGATACTGCGTCTCGATCAGGTTGAACTCGGCCTTGTGCTGGTTGTAGTAGCTGGCAATGTCCGCGTCCGACACCGTCACCTTGGAATAGATCTCCTTGTTCTCCAGCTTGTCGATCGTCAACGACCGGCGCAGGTCGTGCTTCACGTCGTCCAGCGTGCGACCGGACTCCTTCAACCGCTCGGCGAACTGCTCCTCGCTATACGGGGCCTTCATCTCGGCGACCCTTGCGTCAACCTCTTCCGTGGTCGCGGTCAGGTTCATCTTGGCCGCGCGCTGTTCCACAATCTCTTCGTCGATCAGTTCGCGGACCACGCGCAGCCGCAGTGCATCGGCCTCTTCGGGCGATGGCTGCTGGCCCTGCGCCTGGCCCAACTGGGCCTGGTACATCCGGTCCATGTCCGCGCGCACAATGGCGTGCCCATTCACCGTCGCAACCACATCGGCGCCATGCGTGCGGTTGCATCCCGCCAACACAAGAAGCGCAATCGGAAGCAGACCCACAGCCGTCCTGCGAACCGCGCGCCAACCATTCCCTGTCCCTGCCCGCTTCGCCAAACCCATTCCCGCTCTCCTACTCATATCGCTCCATCCCGATTCTAGTCCCGTCCCGATCGCGTGCTTCTCTCCGCTTAACATTCTCTATCATCCGCTTCGTTCTGTTAGCTCCCTGGCTTGGCCGCGACCGGCGCGGGCTGTCCCGCCTGCGGCGTTGGCGGCGTGGCCGTGGGAGGGGCCGGCGGCGGCATCTGGCCCGCCGCAATCAACGCCCCGTCGATAATCCGATACAGCGCCTCGATCGGCACCAGGCCCTCCACCTTCTCCCCGTTGATGAACAGCACCGGAGTGGAGTTCAGGAGCAGCGGCTCCGACACCGCATCCGCGACCGACGCCTTCACCTTGCTGTCGTCCTGCTTCTGCACGCAGGCCGCCAGCCCCGCCGCATCCACCTTCTGCCGCGCGCCCTCGTCCAATGCCAGCTTGTCCAGCGTCTGATTGGCCTTCTCCACGGTCTTCTCGGCGCCGGCCATCTCGCCGGCGTGCGCATGAACGTAGTCGACAAAGTTCCAGTAGCCCGCCGTGCTGGCCGCGCCCAGGCAGTTCGCATCCACCGCCGCGTGCATCGACCACGGGTGGATATCGTAGAGCGGAAAGTCGCGGTACACCACGCGCACCTGGTCCTTGTAGCGGTCCAGAATCGCGGGAAAGAGCTCCGCATTCATCTGCGCGCAGTAGGGGCACTCCAGGTCGTCGTACCCCACCACCAGCACCGGCGCATTCTCCGCCCCGCCGCGCGCCGGTCGTCCCGCCGCAGACACCTTGTCCTTCGGGTCCTGGCTTATATCGTACTTGTTGAACTGCGCCAGCGTCTTGCCATCGGTGGACAACAGAAACGGCGCCGTCTTGCTCGGGTTGCCTTCCGCCGTAAAGGTCACAACGATCTGGTCGTAGCCCGCGAAATCGCTCCGGGTGGGTTCGCCAATCGAGATTGCATACGCTGGAGTGAGCGCCTGCGACCGGTTGCGGATCATCACCTCGATCCGGCGGGCCATCGCCGGCGACAGCTTCACGCCCAGCTGGATCGCCGGTGCATCCGCCGTCTGCGGGCCGGCTGGCGCGGCGGCCGGGACATTGGTCTGGGCAGGGCAGCCCAGCGCCGCCATCCATGCGATCAACGCGAGATTTCGCAACCCTCTGACACCATTCGGCACAACACCGATTATCTCACGCATAAAGGGTCGCCGCTGCCCCAGCGTACTCTGCGACGGCCCTCCACGGGAGATCGGTTGAGGGGCAGGGCGACTCGCAGCTCTCACTGTTCTCTGTCCGCTGTCGGGGTCCCCGGCGAGCGGTCTTGGCTCGCTGGGGTGACTGCTCCCTGTTCCCTGGCCTTAAAACACCTGCTCCGAGTGCCGTATATTGCCCGCGCTCCCGATATTCGCCAGCGTGAAATTGAACCGGTAGAC
>Ga0208189_1000278_pt1 | contig 31045 bp, 23 predicted proteins | sample June2015DPH_10_5_FD_184702 | JGI IMG/M metagenome (GOLD analysis project Ga0208189, IMG submission 184702) | Peatland microbial communities from SPRUCE experiment site at the Marcell Experimental Forest, Minnesota, USA - June2015DPH_10_40... | ecosystem: Environmental > Terrestrial > Soil >... | reverse complement strand
GCGCTGACCGCGACTGGCGACGTAGGCATCGGCAACCCATTCCTGGGCGGGGGCGGACCAAGAGGCGTTCAGTTCGTGGCAAAGATCACCTTCTAGCTAGTTCTCCTAACTCTACCAATTCAGCCCCTGCCACCTGCGACAGGGGCTTTTTATTTTCCTCGGCGCATTCTTGAGAGGTGAAACAGGAGACCAAGTGTCAGCATTCGCGAACAAGAGCGTTTCCCCCGCCACCCTCCCAGACGTCGTAAGTCTTCCGTCACTAGGTCACGCGGTTACTGCGATGTTACGCTGCTCTCATAACTCCCCCAAAGCGTCTGTTGCGGAGACTTTAATGCGTCGCTCCATCTGCGCCGTCCTTATCTTGATCCTTGGCGTGTGCTTTGCCGCGCCGGTTTATGCCCACCACCTCAAGCAGGGTGGCACGACTTCGCTGCCAGTAACTACCTCTTCCGCGCAGGCTCGGGCGCTCTACGAGAAGGGCATGCAGGATTACGAGAACCTCTACCTGGAACGCTGCAATGACGACTGGCGCGCCGCGGTAAAACAAGATCCCAATCTGGCCGTGGCCTGGGCATGGATCGCTTTCAACAGCAGCGATCCGAAGGAAGTGAGTGCGGCCCGCGAAAAGGCCAAAGCCCTCGCGCCCAAGCTGACGCCGGGAGAGCAGTTGATGATTGCCTGGATCGTCAAGGTGCAGGAAGGCGATTTCATCGGCGGGATTTCCGCTATGAACGACATGCTCGAGATGTATCCCAAGGACAAACATCTGCTCTACCTCGCCGGCAACTGGCTGATGGGAGAGAATGGCGACGAGCAGGCACAAAAGATCATGGAGAAAGCGCTGGCTATCGACAAGAATTTTCCCGCCGCGCTGAACGACCTTGCCTATCTGGATGCGCGCAACCGTCAATTTGCCAAGGCATTTGCAGCAATGGACCGGTACGTAGCGATGCTTCCCAAGGAACCGAATCCGCAGGATTCTTATGGTGAACTGCTGCGCATGGCGGGAAATTTTGAGGGATCATTGCAGCACTACCGCGCCGCGCTGAAGATCGATCCTGATTTCGTCACCTCCCAGGTTGGACTGGGCGACACTTATGCCCTGATGGGAAATCAAGAGCAGGCTCGGATTGAATACGACAAGGCGATCCGCTATGCCCACAACGAGGCAGACCGGCTGACCTACAGCATGCAGAAAGGAATGACCTGGGTGCGCGACGGTAAGTTCGCTGAGGCGGACAAGCTATTTCTGGAGGTAGCCGAGACAGCCCACGCCAAAGAGCAGGACCTGCAGGAAGCACAGGCCTACCGGCATATGGCCGAGTATCAGGCAGACGATAAGGCCGCGTTGAGATCTCTGCAGAGTGCCGAAGAGTCTCTCGACCACCGCAGCGCAATTTCTCAGTCCGACAAAACTGAAGAGTTATCCCGCATCCTCCGCAACCGTACCGTGCGCGCCGCCCATGCCGGCGATGCCGCCTTGGCTGACAAATCTCTGAAGCAACTAGAAGCGATGGCCAGCGGAAGCCGAAACCGCGTGATCCAAAGTTCCTACAACGGTGCGGCCGGAACTCTATTGATGGACCAGAAAAAGTTCAACGAAGCCATCACCTATCTTGAAGAGGACCAGGACAATCCCTTCACCATGGAACTACTGGTGCAGGCCTATTACCAGACCAGTCAATCCGACAAGCTGGCCGAAGCCGAGGCCAAGCTGCGAAGCACGAATGTTCCCACCATGGAGCAAGCGCTCGTGGTTCCCGCCGCGCGCCTGCGACGACCAGAAATCTAAGCTGTCACTATCCTCCTCGCGATAAAGTTGGTCTATACTGGCAAACGCCAGCTGGAAGGCAAGAACCTTTCTGCTGGCGTTGGCCTTTGATTGCTTCCCGAAGATTAATGAACGCTACGATCAATCGCCGTTCCTGCCAGAGAGTTCTTGCTCGCGTGCCCGTTCGCGTTAAGCGCGCAGTCGGGGGAGGAGAGTTGTCGGCCGAGACCCGCGACGTCAGTACCAACGGCGTATTCCTCTATACCAAGTCCCACATGGCCGAGGGTTCCGATGTCGAACTGGTCCTCATGCTCCCCCCCGAACTGACCTCCGGCGGAAAGTGTTGGGTGTGCTGCCATGCGCGCGTATTGCGCGTGGAACAGGGACCCGGCACGGACTTCGGCATTGCAGCCGAGATTCGGCGGATGGACATACTCCCGGAAATCCCGATCTAAGATAGTTGTGACGCCGCAAGCCGCAGAGTGCTTTTGCCCCAAATGGCGAGCATAGTTCCCGTAACCAGCCCCAACTTTCCCGAAAAATCCATAGGCGCAAGACCTGAAGCCACTCGTGGCGCAGGATATTTCGCGAAATGTTGGAGAAAACCCTTCCCCTAGCCCCGACTTTGGTGCAATAATAGCGGCCCTAGAATTGCTCTGGCCAAACTCAGTAGGTTAGGTGGGCCCATTTTATGTGGATTGATAAATTAGCGGACGGTGTGGTGCAGGTGCAAACTCCCATCGGGCCACGATACTTGATGCCATCTTTTCTCCAACGCGCGTATTTTCTGTGGATGTTCCGTCACTTTCCCATTCTTCCTCATGCCGTACTGAGTTCTTGGCAGCAGCGCCTGATCGACCGCTTATGTTCCGAGCAGAGGTTCGTGTCCATGGCTTACGCCGATGGAATGGAGGATGCTCCGGTGATTGGCACGGTGGAGAGGCGCCAGCCTATGGGGCCCGAATCTTTGCCGCCGCGTCGTCCGGTGGTCAGCGAAGGTTCTCGGGGTTTGGCTGCCGAAGTGCGGCAGCGCTCTTAGACCGCGCGCATTTCGCCAGAAGTCGCATCAGTTCTGCGGCGAGGAAACGTCCGCGGGGGCTTTTGGTTTGTTCCACGATTCTCGGTTGAACCGTGGCGGAGACCTACGCCTTCATTTCCATGTTGTTTGCAAACTTGCCGCCGTCCGCGATGACCGTGGATGCGAGAAATGCTACAATCACACGTTGTCCCGCCGGCCAGAATGTCCACCGTAGGGCGCGTAGCTCAATTGGCAGAGCAACTGACTCTTAATCAGTAGGTTGTAGGTTCGATTCCTACCGCGCTCACCACGATCACCAATAAACATGATGTTTCGAGCGGGCGGGCTCGCATTCACGTCCACCTCCCGTCCTGTGTCCGTGTGATATCCGTCTCGCGGGAATTTCGCGGCCGGCGGGACCGGGAGCGGGAGTCGCCGATTGCCGACTCATCGCGAAAATGATTGCAGTTTAGGCGACATCGAATCTACATTACAGATGGTCCACGGCGGAGGGCCCGGTGAAGATTGTGGTTTACTTATCTGGAAAGTTCGCTTTTGCTGCAGAACTCCGATGGCACGATTGTGCAGTTCACCATGGACATCACAGGGACCCTTACTGCGAACCCGCAAACGTCGTCAGAATTTGATTTTCGTCTTGACTACATAGGCACGGTAGCCGGAATACAGATGCTGCTCCCGAAACAGCTGGCCACTGACGTCCACCGTAACTACGACCTTTTGTGGCAGCCATAAAGGCTCGGTCTGCGCAACTTGGGTCTCTCCAAAATAAATGTCCGCAGTGAGCCTCTGCAAGTGAACAGCGCGCAGGGGAGCGAGGAGATCGGTGCGCAAATGCACAATGTGGAAGTCCGATTCCTCAACCCAGGCGATGCCCTGGTAATAGATTGGAAGCGTCTGCCCTTCAAATCGAAGTTCTCCGGGCGATTGCACCGAAGCCGGTACTTGCGCAAATGCAATCACGAAGTTGTTATGCCCGTGGATCCGTTGCCGTCCCAGGTAGCGGAAGATGGCTTGAGAGCGATTATAAGGATAGAAGTACACCCAACCGTTGGCAAAGCCCTGGCTCAGCGGCAGAGCTTCTTTGTTGTGCGTGCTGGCTTCGAGGCTCAGACGTTCCAGGTCTGCAAGTGACACGCCGCCGGAGATCACTGCCGAGGGGTTGTAGGTCTCACCCGGCGTTTGTGCTTTGTTCTGCAAATCAATGCGATACTCATCGAGGGTTACATCCTTCTCAGTGTGGTGAGACAGGATGAGGTATTCAAAGTCTTGCCGGGTTGGCTTGGCGCCAGTTCGCGCCTGAAGGACTTCTTCATGCGCAATAAGGTTCGGCATTTTGTGAAAAAGAGCTTCCGCCTTATCGCCAACTTTCTCCAGAAGAGCGGGTAGCTCTTCCTGGTCCTTTGCAGGCTTGAGTCCCCGCAGTTGCGGAATGGCCTTCAGAAGTTCCGAGAGCGTGAAATCCACGACAGTCGCTGAAGTCTTAGTGGGTTGGTTGTCGGCCAAGGCGGTGGATGGCGCCTGTGCATCGTTGGTTGAAGGAGCGTTCTCGATGGTGTTGGGCTCAGTTTTCTTTTCGTCCGTGTTGGCAGGCCGGATGGGTTCAACCACCGAGCAGCACTCAGAAGTTGAAGGTTGAGGTGCACTCCTGACGCCAGACCCTGTTACGACGACTTGACCGTACGCTCCATTTAGAAACCAAAGCAGAAACAGACTCGCCGTGGCAGTGGCGCATCTCATAGAGTAATCCTATCTCACTGTGGCGTGGTGGGCCACCAGTTGATGTAACTAGAATGGCGCTCACAACCTGTCAAGAGGGAGCTGCAGCAGCCATTCCAGAAGGCAAATCGATCGTTCACAAGGTGTCTCCGAGGCTCTGCTTGCAACCAAGGTACGTTTCGTGGTCTGCACCGATGCGTGACCTAACAAGAATTGAATCGGCCCAAGCTCACCGCCGCTAGTGTGACACAGCTTGGCACGTCCTCCGCAAGTTGCAGGAACAGGACCGCATCCTCCGTTCGTTCACCGAGGTCCAGACCGTGTTCGGCACGGTAGGCCGTTCCGACAGTGCAACGGATAACGCTCCGCTCGATATGTATGACACGACGATCATGCTGAAACCACGAGAGCAGTGGCGAACCGGCATGACATACGAGAAGCTGATCCGTGCAATGGATGACAGGCTACAGTTTCCGGGCCTCACGAACACTTGGACAATGCCAGTAGAGAACCGGCTCGATATGGAATTGACCGGGATCAAGACTGCGGTTGGGTTAAAGATCCAGGGTCCGGATCTGGCTCGAATTCAGGACGTTGGCGAGCAGATCCAGCAGATCCTCTCGCGTATGCCAGACACGAGTTCGGTGTTTGCCGAACGCGTTTCGCGAGGATTCTACCTCAACGTGGAGGTGAACCGAGCCGAAGCGGCACGCTACGGACTCACGGTCGCAGATGTGCAGCGGGTCATTACCTCCGAGATCGGAGGAGCGAACATTGCACAGAATGTGGAAGGCCGTGAACGAGTTCCGATTGCGGTTCGGTACGAGCAAGACTTCCGGGACACTCCAGAAGCGCTGAATCGTGCTCTGATCGGCACTCCATCCGGCGCGCAAATTCCGATCAACCAAGTGGCGCGTGTGTATTTTTCGGGAGGCCCGGCAATGATTCGCGACGAAGACGGAGCGCTGACCGGTTACGTGTATCTCGATTTGAAGACGACAGACTATGGTGGCTTCGTGAACCGCGCCGACAAGCTCTTGCGGGAGAAACTGGTTCTTGCGGGAGGATACACGTATCGCTGGGCAGGTGAGTATGAATTCGAACTCCGCACCAAGCAACGCCTGAAGATCATCCTGCCTATCGTTTTCTTTGTGATCTTCCTGCTGCTCTATATGGTTTTCAAGTCTGCCGCCGAGGCCGCAGTACTGATCTTCCCGACGCTCTACGCCATGTCCGGAGGGCTTCTGCTTCAGTGGGCGCTGGGCTACAACTTCAGCGTAGCTGTGTGGGTCCGATACATTGCGCTTTTTGGGATCGCCGTCGAGACCGGAGTGGTCATGGTGGTTTACCTGCATGAAGCCCTTCAACACAAAATCGCTGAGGGGAGCCTCATGACGGAAGCCGATATCGAACAAGCTACGATCGACGGAGCTGTGCAGCGGTTGCGTCCCAAACTGATGACGTGACGGCTGTCATTCTCAGCCTTACGCCGATACTGTAATCAGGTATCGGATCAGATGTGATGAAGCCGATTGCTCCAATTGTCGGCGGAATGATCACGTCAACCATCCACGTGCTCATTCTGGTGCCGGTGTTTTTCTTGCTCATAAAACGACGAGCGCTACGGCGGGGTGTGCTAGGAGCGAATCCGAAATGAAGTGACGCTTGTACGACAGAAGTCGCGGACATACACCAACGCATCGAGGCCGTGCTTATCCACTGAAGGATAGCTCGAATTGTCGGCCAGTCTCCGCCTATCGCGCAAACCCATCACACTGCCAAGCTGCATCTGCAGCTTGGGCAGTGGAGAGTTTTTGGGTATCTGTCTCTGCCCAGTCGCAAGAAACCGAATACGCCATTGCCCTCGGAGCACGGCTCACTATTGCTGGGGTGGTGGTGCCTGCTGGCCCGAGTTGGAATCAGGCGGCCCCGAATGACGATTCTGCATCCATTGCTCGCGCTTGGCTTGCTTCTCGTCCCACTTCTTCTGCTGGTTAGCGTCGAGAAGTGCGCGGATCTGAGAATCAGTAGTCTTGCGGATGTCCATCATTTTGGTTCGCCGATCCTGCTGGGAAAGAGAAGTGTCCTGGTGCAGGCTCTCCATCTGAGAACGTTCGGACTGAAGAACACTTAACACTTTGGCTTGCTGATCGGATGTGAGGTTGAGTTGTTTAGTCAGTTCCGCAGTGCGCCGGGCGGGATCGGGCGGACCATGGTGCCGGCCACCGTTCTCCTGCGAAGGCGGGGCCTGTTGATCATTGGACTGGTTATCCTGAGCGGCGGCGAAAGGCGCGGCGATCGAAATGGCGCCAGCCGCGACGAGAGCAAGCAGATGTTTCTTGAGCATGGGAATCTCCTTTGCAAAGCTATCGGTCTGAATCTATGAACGGAATTATGCGCCATTAGTTGCGCAAGAAAACCAGATTCGTGCAATCTTTGCATAACTTTACGAAGCGCAGCTTCTATTGCGAAACTGGAAAAGATGCCACAAAATTTTACAGTTCCGGGTCGGGGAGAGCGGTATGATCGCAGAAAGACAGCCTCGAACGCCTGGGCCATGCTAATTAGGATTTCCAGTCTTCAATTTTTGGGCATCAAGGGCGGGCTCCGGGCGGAGTTTGTCTTTCAGTTTGTCTTCTTGCTTCATGTCGTCGTGTTTCATCCGCATCTGCTGTCGGGGCAGACTCCTGGACAACCTGCTACTCCCACGGCTGGAGGACGAACCATTCACGGCGTGGTGAAGTCGGGCAACATGCCGATTCCGGGCGCGGCAGTTTCTGCGGCCAATACCGCTACGAAGGAACAGATCAATACGTGGACGGATGTGGATGGCAGTTACCGGTTGCTCATTCCAGCCGATGGGCACTACGCCGTGCTGGTGCAGATGGCGGCGTTTGCCGCGAGCACGCAGGAAGTGGTGCTGGACGCAATCCACCACGACGTGCAGACGAACTTTGAACTGGTTCTTCTGTCGCGGGCACGCGAGGCGCACAACGAGCCGCGGCGGGCGAATGCGGGCGGACGTGGTTTTCAAAATCTCTCCGTGTTGCAGAGTGGTGCCGGACAGGACGCTGCCACTGGTTCCATGAGCGACATTGTGCCATCCGGTATGCCGGTTCCTGGAATTGCACCGGATAGCGCCACGGAATCGGTGGCGGTTTCTGGTAACACTTCCAATTTGTTTAATGCGATGAGCGCTGATGAAATGCAACAGCGCTTCAACGATGCGCGCCAACAAGGAGGGGGATTCGGCGGCGGGGGCGGATTTGGTGGTCCGGGGGGTGGTCCTGGAGGCGGAGGGTTTGGGGGCGGAGGCGGAGCGATGATTTTTGGACGGCGGGGTTTTGATAGCAATCGCCCGCATGGGTCCTTATATTACGGCGTCGGCGATTCGGCTCTGAATGCGTCGCCATTTTCGCTGACCGGACAGCCGACAGAAAAACCGGCATATCTGCAGAATAGTTTCGGCGGTTCCGTGGGCGGGCCGCTGAACATTCCCCACATCTACCACGGTGGCAGCAAGACTTTTTATTTCATTAATTACAACGGAAAGCGCGCGGAAAATCCTTTCGATCAGTTTTCGACGGTGCCAACGCTGCTGGAGCGGGAGGGAAATTTCTCTCAGGCCACCTACACTTCGGGACAAGCAGTAGAGATTGTCAATCCCGCGACAAACGCCCCGTTTCCTTGCAACCCTGCCTGCAACACGATTCCGCAGAGCAGCCTCAACCCGGTGGCGCAAGGATTGCTGCAATACATTCCGCTGCCGAACTTGCCGGGCAGTTATCAAAACTTCCATTACGTCACTTCCGCCAACAGCGACAGCGACGACCTGAACATCCGTTTGAATCACACCTTTGGCGCGGCGCCAGTGCGCGGCCGCCGTGGCGGAGGCCGCAATGCTCCGCGCAACAATCTGACCTTCGGCTTCCACTACCACGGGTCGAGCGCGAACCTGACGAATCCGTTCCCCAGTGTGGGCGGTAACACCTCGGTCCGCAGCTTTGACGTTCCAGTGTCTTACACGCGCAGCATTGGAAAGCTGACCAACATTGTGCGGGCGGACTTCAATCGCAGCCGAACCCGAACGCAGAATCTGTATGCTTTCAGCAACGACATCACGGGTGCGCTGGGAATCACCGGAGTTTCGCAGAATCCGTTCGATTGGGGCTTGTCGAATCTTTCCTTTACAAATTTCGCCAGCCTTCAGGACACGACTCCGCAACTAAGCCGGAACCAGACTTACACCTTCTCCGACAATGTGATCTGGAACCACGGCAAGCACACTGCGCGTTGGGGCGGAGACTTCCGTCGCGTTCAAGTGAATACGGAGACCGACGGCAATCCGCGCGGGACGTTTGTCTTCAACGGAGACAACACTTCGCCCGGTGGCCAGCCCGTGGCAGGAACTGGATATGATTTTGCTGACTTTTTGCTCGGGCTACCGTATCAAACTTCCGTGCAGTTTGGAGGAAGTGACCACTTCCACGGCAACTACTGGGATTTATACGCGCAAGATGAGTGGAAGATGCGCGCGAATCTGACGCTCAATCTCGGGGTGCGCTATGAGTACGTCTCACCACTTACAGAAGAAAACAATCGTATTGCGAATCTCGACCTTTCCCCCGGAGTGCTGGTGCTGAACAACCTGCTCACGCCGTCGGTGACGCCGATTCTGCCAGGGCAAGCAGGGCCATACAACGGCAGTTTGCCGGCCAGCCTGGTGCGGCCGGATCGCAACAACTTTGCGCCGCGAATGGGCTTTGCCTGGAAGCCGTTTTCCAAGACGGTGGTGCGCGGCGGATATGGAATCAACTACAACACGGGCGCGTATCAAACCATCGCGCAGCAACTTGCCTTGCAGCCGCCGTTCGGCACCACTGCGACCAATAGCCAAACGGCTCCTGGAGATTTGACGCTGCAGAACGGATTTCCGGCGGCTACCGGCATTACTAACGATTATGCGGTGAATCCGAATTACCGGCTGGGCTATGTCCAGATTCGCAACCTGGACATTCAACAACAGATTCGTCCCACCATCCTGCTCAATATCGACTACACCGGGACCAAGGGAACGGATCTCGACATTCTGGAAGCGCCGAACCGAACCCCGACCGGGCTTCGCATTCAAGGGGTGGAAGCCTTCACCTACGAAAGCTCGGTGGCCGATTCAGAGGCCAACGCGGGATCGGCGAGACTGCGCAAGCGGTTAGCAAAGGGATTTGCCATCGGCGGCATCTACACGTTTTCCAAGGCGCTGGATGATGCCTCTTCTATTGGCGCGGGCGCCACCTCGGGCTCGAACACCCCCGGATTAGGCGCTGGCGGTACGGGCGCGACCGGCGGAGGTGGCAGTTCATCAAGCGCAAGCGGCGGTTCGTCGGCGGGTGCATCCAACGTCGCGCAGAATCCTTTCAATCTATCAGCGGAGCGCGGGTTCTCAAGCTTCAACCAGACGCACAAGTTCACCGCAGATTATTTGCTGGAGCTGCCTTTTGGTCACGACAAGCGGTGGCTCGCCGGCAATACTCCGTGGCGCGCAACCCTTGGCGACTGGCAATGGAGCGGCGATTGGACGATCGCATCCGGCCTGCCGTTTACGCCGCGGTATCTGGGAAACACCGATGAGCTGAATGCGGGAACGAACGGCACGCTCCGGCCGGATGTGGTTCCCGGACAATCGGTGAGCCTGGCACATCGCTCGATTGCGGAGTGGTTCAATACGGCAGCATTTGTTGCCCCTGCGGCGGGACAGTACGGCAACGCGCGGCGCAACAGCATCATCGGCCCGGGCAGTAAAGTATTTGATATGGCATTCACAAAGATCGTCCCCCTGAAGGAGTCGCGAATGCTGGAGTTTCGGGCGCAGGCCACGAATGTTTTCAACATACCGAACTATTCCTCGATTGATACCAGCGTGACCTCGCCCACCTTTGGCCGGGTTACGGCGGTTGGGGCTATGCGACAATTCACGATAACCGCGCGCTTTCGCTTCTGACGAGGATGCTGCCGAAGGGGACGCTCTCAAAGAGAATCGCCATGACTTCTACGCCAACCCGATTCGCCGACAAGGCTGTGGCAGTACTGCTGGCCGTTGTACTCCTATGTTCCACATTGCCTTCTCAGCAGCAATCGGACTATCTGATCCACGTGCAGTCGGAACTCGTGCTGGTGAATGTGACGGTGAAGGACAAGAGCGGAAACTTTGTGCAGGGATTGAAACCGGAAAACTTCACGATTCTGGAGGACAACAAGCCACAAAAGGTCATTTCGTTCGATGTGGAGAACGTGGATGCCGTGCTGCCGCAGGATGTGACTCAGGCGAAGCCGCTGCCGGCACCACCGTCTGCGCCCTCGACTCCAACGGCTGCGACGCCCCAGTCCACTGCAGCACAATTTAAGGATCGGCGTTTGATTGTTTTGTTCTTTGATCTTTCTGCAATGGAACCGGACGAAATTGACCATGCGGTTACGTCGGCTCAGCACTATGTTGATACTCAAATGGCGCCCGCAGATCTGGTCTCTATCGTCTCTCTGGGCAGTTCGCTTCAGGTGAATCAGGACTTCACCACCGATCGCGCGCTGCTGAAGAAACAGTTAGAGCAGTTCAGTTCGGGCAGTGGACAAGGTTTCGAAGAAGGCACCACTGGCACAACCGAGGGAACCCCCGATACAGGGCAGCCCTTCACCGCCGACGATACGGAATACAACATCTTCAATACCGATCGGCGCCTGCAGGCTTTGCGATCGGTGGCGGAGAAGCTTTCGTACGTTCAGCAGAAAAAATCACTGATTTATTTTTCCAGCGGCATGGACCGGACTGGCATAGAGAATGAATCGGAGCTGCGTGCAGCCGTGAACGCCGCCGTGCGTTCCAACATGGCGATCTACACCATGGACATGCGTGGCCTGCAGGCGCTGGTGGCCGGCGGCGAAGCACAGAACGCCAGCCTGCGTGGGGTTTCGGCGTATTCCGGACAGGCTACACTCAATGCGTTGAATTCGAATTTCACGACCCAGGAAACGCTGGTAACTTTGGCCAGTGACACCGGCGGACGCGCCTTTCTCGACTCCAACGACTTCACAAAGATTTTCAAGGGCGTGCAGCAAGACACGTCGACTTACTACCTGCTCGGCTATCACAGCACAAACCCCGTGCGCGACGGACGGTACCGCCGTATCGTTGTGAAGAGCAATCTTCCCGGCGTGAAGATCGAGTATCGCCGCGGTTATTACGCGCCGGCGGATTATCAGCATTCCACGAAGGACGACAAGGAGCGGCAGCTTGAGGAGGAGCTTGCTTCTGAACTTCCGGCCACGGACTTGCCGCTGTATTTGGGCGTCGCGTACTTCCGCCTGGAGGGCAACAAGTTTTTCGTTCCTATCTCGCTGGTGGTGCCGGGATCGCAGATTCCGTTTGTCCGCAGCAGCGACCGAGACAAGGCAACGCTGGACGTAATTGGCATGGTGCTCGACAGCGAACACCATCCGTTGAATAGAATTCGCGACACCGTGAAACTCGCGGTGGACACATCGGCTGAGGTGCAAAAAAAGAATGTGCAGTATGACACCGGGATGAGTTTGCTGAGCGGCAAGTATCACCTGAAATTTGTGGTGCGCGAGAATCAGACCGGCCGCATGGGATCGTTCGAAGCCGATATCGACGTGCCGGACTTGAAGGCACAGCCGCTGAAGATGAGTTCAGTAGTGTTGGCTAGCCAGACTCAAGCGGCAAAGAAGGGTACGAACCTGAACCCGCTGGTCCACGATGGTTCCGAGATCATCCCGAACATCACGCACGTTTTCTCAGCCTCACAACATCTGCTTCTCTATTATGAGGTTTACGATCCAGCGCGGCCGGCCACCTCGGATTCTTCGAGAAGCAGAGAGAACAAGCCTGGCATCCGACTCTTGACCAACGTCGCATTTTTCCAGGGTAAAGCCAAAGCCTACGAAAGTTCGCTAGTGGAGATGACGGAACTGAATGCACGGGAGCGGAAAGCTGCCGTCTTCCAACTGGACGTACCGCTCACTTCACTCAAACCCGGCTTTTATACCTGTCAGATAAATGTTATCGATGATGCCGGCGGCCACTTCTTGTTTCCACGACTTGCCTTGCTGATACGGGCGGAACGTAGGGGCTAGACCGGAAGCTTTTCGTCGCACGTAGCGCAGTGACGCGCATCACTGCGGCCCCGGATAATTACCTTCATTTTGAATATGGATGTTTCCGCACTGGATACAGGCTCGGGCTTTGATGGACATGCCAGCCAGCATTTTTTCTGTAGTGGGGGTCCCGGCAAACAGCCTCGATTTCTCCATGGCACGCTACGCCCTTCCGATCACATTTGTCGCTCTTGTGGTGATGATCATTGTATGGCGACTGCAGCGGCTTGAATGGGAACGAGTCTGCGAAGCTCTAAAGCAAGCGACAGAACTGAGGCAGCGGTTGGAGGTTGAGCGCAATCAGGCACAAGAAGAGGTTTATCGCCGCCTCTACGAAGATAGCGAACTGGACAAGGAGAAGTTTCAATTCCAGGCGCAGCTCGCCGAGTACGAAAAATATTCAACGCTGGCACAACTGGCTCTGGGTGCGGCACACGGAATCAACAATCCGCTGCTCGGCATCCTCTCGCACCTGGAATTGGAGCTGAAGAGCGCCAGTGATCCCGACCAGCGCTGGGAAATCGAACAGTGCATTGCCGGCACCAAGCGCATTTCCGCTACCTTACGCGGACTTGTGAATTATGCTCGTCCCGGTCCCCTGGTATTGAGCAATCTCAGCCTGCATCGCTTGGTTACTGATACGCTTGGCTTTCTCGAAGGCCAGCCCGCCCTACGCGGCAAACGAGCGGAGAACCAGGTTCCAGAAGACTTGCCGCACATCCTGGTTGACTCCAATCAGCTTTCGCAAGTGCTGATGAATCTGCTGATTAATGCGGCCGAGGCAACGCCGGACGGCGGTCTTATCACAGTTTCTGCCAAGAAACTCACTTTCGTGGATAGCATCGAAATCTGCGTCAGCGACACCGGCTGCGGCATTCCGCCTGACATTCTGCCGCATGTCTTTGAACCCTTTTTCACCACCAAGCCGGGCAAAGGCACGGGTCTAGGCCTCAGCATCAGCGCAACGTATGTCCGGAGAAACAAGGGAGAGATTCGAATCGATAGCGTGCTGCAACGCGGAACCACAGTAACCATTACGCTGCCCATCCGGCAGGAGGAGACACATCAGGTTCGGGAGCAATCGGAGATCGTGGTTTGAGGGCCTCGAATGCTGCCGAGTTTGTTACTACGTGCAAGAGCATTCGGTAAAAGATCGAAGTCCTGGCTGGTGAGACAACATGCCATATTGTGCTTTGATCATCGATGACGAAGAGCTTACGCTCCATACCATCTCGCGCGGTTTGCGGCAGGATGGTTTTGAGGTATTCACTGCGCTTTCCGGCGAGGAGGGCTTGAAAATCTTTCAGGATGAGAATCCCGATCTCATCTTGCTGGACATCGTTCTTCCCGGCATCGATGGGGTCGAAGTTTTGCGCCAGATCAAGCGAGCGAGCCCGACCGCGATCGTGATCATGATGAGCGCCTACCATCTAGTAGAGCGCGCTGTCGAAGCCATGAAGCTGGGTGCTTTCGACTATTTGGTTAAGCCTTTTCACCTCGACGACATGACGAACATTCTGCATCGTGCCGCCGAGGTGCTGGCTCTGCGAGTGCGGGTGCGTGATTCGGTGGAATCGGAAAAGGGCCGTTATGATTTTGGACATATCGTCACTCACAATCCCGCCACCATCAAGATGTTGGAGGTGGCCCGTAAAGCCGCGGAGGCCGACCACACCACGATACTGATTCTGGGTGAGAGTGGTACCGGCAAGGGAGTGCTCGCCAAAGCCATTCACTACGCCAGCCCGCGCACTTCGATGCCATTGCTGGAACTCAACTGCGCTGCTCTGCCCGATGCTTTGCTCGAGAGTGAACTTTTCGGCTACGAACCCGGGGCCTTCACCGACGCTCGCCGTCGCAAGGAGGGGTTGCTGGAGCGGGCCAGCGGTGGCACCGTTTTTCTCGATGAAATTGGCAACATGTCCGCCAGCGTACAAGCCAAGATCCTGCGGGTACTTGAGGAAGGGACGTTCATGCGGCTGGGAGGGACGAGCACGATCAAAGTCAACATCCGTTTGATCGCGGCCACCAATGACCAGTTGAAGAATGCCGTAAGCCAAGGGCGATTTCGCGAGGACCTTTACTACCGCATCAATGTGGTTCAGCTGGAGATTCCTCCGCTGCGCGAGCGCAAGGAGGATATCGTGGCTCTGGCGCTTGAAATCCTGCTGCAGTTCAATCGCGAGTTGAGAAAGAATTTTACCGGGTTCAGTCCGGGCGCGGCCGATTTGCTGGTGCAATATCCCTGGCCGGGCAACATCCGCGAACTGCGGAACGTGATTGAGCGAACCATGATTCTCAATGCGGAAGGCGAGATCGACTCTTGCCATCTTCCAGAAGAGATTCGCGACCAGCGGGACGAGAAAAAAAACAGTGAAGCATTCTCCTCGGTCGACATTTCTCCCACTGGGGATCAGTTCCTCAGCCTGCGCGCTCTGGAAGACAACTACATTGAGCAAGTCCTGGCTGCGACCGGCAACAATAAAACGCAGGCAGCGCGGATTCTCGGTATCCATCCCACATCGTTACAGCGTCGGCTGAAAGTGAAGGAGTTGGACTGACCGGTAAAAAAACAGATCCCCTATCTAATATATCTGGAATCAATCACTTAGCAGCTTGGTCTGGACGCTGTCTCGCTAAAATATTGATTGGAGACATCTTAAGAGTAAAATCCGTCGTATCGATCACTTGCAGGCCTTCCGAAATCGGCTTGGACGCTATGCGCTCCGGAATCAACGGAAACTCGCTCCGCAGCAGCGGCCCTTTCTCTCAAAATATCCGAAGCAAAGGAGTTACAGGCGCAATCTGCGCTTAGAAGACTTACGTCAGAGGTGTTCTGACTTATCCGTCAGCCCACCTTGGGATCATGAGCTAATCGTGGAGGCAGCACAAGGTCAGATGTCACACGCTGGGCGTGGATTCGAAGATCAGAGAGCGTCTTCCAGCCTTCTCTCGCAAGAGACGCCGGAAAGGGCAAAGAAGAAGCAGGTTCCTCACCGGCTTGACGCCGGTTCGGAATGACAAATTTTTATGGGGCACCTCGGCCCTTGCTTGTTCGGCAAAGAAAAACCCCGGGCTGGTTCTCCCGGGGCTTTCTGCTGCAGCGTCGTACTTCAAGCTCTTGCTGGAACACTTGAAGCCATCCACTTCTGTGGCGGCGGGTTCTTTGGCAAAATATCCAAATAGACTATCGCGTAATGGAATGCCACCACTGCTGCGGCAATCGTCGCCAGCGTGGCTGCGAATTCCGTCCATTTCGGCACGTAGTAAATACCTGAACTAGCCTGCAGTGCTGTGATCGAGACGTTCAACCGATTCGTGATGAATCCCATCACGACTACGGCACAAGTACCGTATAAGTATTGTGGGTTCTGGCGCACCTTCTGCTGATTCAGCAGGATTAGAGGGATAATCACTAACAAAGCAATCTCCAGCCAGAACAACAGCGTTTCTTCCCGCCACATCCACAGATATCCGATCGTATCGCGACTGATGAGATCGACGAACCGGAACACACCCCACATTGCCAGCAAGGGCGCGATCACTTTGCTCACATCGCTCAGAATGCTCATATCAACGCGAACGTTGAGCGAACGCACGCAGAGGTAGATCGCCATAATGGTGAGTGCCAGTCCGGCTGGGATCGCCGAGAGATAAAACATCGTGGTCAGGTAAGGTGTGTACCAGAGTGGATCCAAGCGGCCTTTGGTGATGAGGTAAAGTCCGCCGAGGAACGATTGATGCATCGATGAGAGCAGCGTGCCCGCAAGTACCAGCGCAATCAGGATGCTATGGTGCCAGCGCAGATAGAGGTCACGCGGCTTTGCCCAGGGAAGCTTTTCGATCAGGGCCGGTGAGAACTCGAGCGCGAGCACCGTGGTGTAGAGCATCACGCACCAGGACACTTCAAACAGCACGGAGTGCCGGTTCCACATCACAATGGGATGCCAGATTCTCCAGGGAATGCCGAGCTCGTACATCATGCCGATACATACGGTGCAATATCCCAGAAAGGAGATGAGCACGGATGTACGTAGGATCGGGCGGTAACGGTCAAGGCCCAAAAGATATACCGATGCCGCGATGGCAAAACCGCCGGCCGAGAGTCCCACGCCGCACAGTGTCCCCAATCCTACCCATAGGCCCCAAGGCTGAGGATCAGTAAGGTTGGTAGCAGCTTTGAAGCCCAGCGCGAACCGCGCATACATCGAATAGATGCCGGCGGCGAAGATCAACGCCACGATGGTGCGCCAGAAACTGATTTTTGGAAATCTCTTGGCAGTCATGGCTAACTCCCTTCCTTTGCGGATTTTTCTCGGGCTTCGGCCAAAGCGACCAGAGCCCTGCGTTGCGTGATCCAATACAAACCAGAAAGCAGAGCGCCACCGACCAGGATCACGGTAGGCCCGTCGCCCAAGGCACTGGCGGTCAGCAACGGCAGCGGCTGCTTGGGCGGAGCGGCAAAGCCTAACTTCTCGAAAGGAACATCGGAAATGAAAAACACCGATGTTCCGCCCGCTTCCTCGCTGCCGTAAATGCGCTTCACGTATTTCGAATCATTGAGGATGCGGCGCTGCGCCTCTGCCAGAATTTCTTCGCGAGTACCAGAGATCGAAGCCTGCACGGGACAAGCTTCCACGCAGGCCGGCAGTTGGCCTTTTGCCTGGCGCTCCGCGCACATGTCGCATTTCTTTACGTAGGGCACCAGCTTCGTCCACTCGTAACGCGGCACGCTGAATGGACACGCCACCAGACAATAGCGGCAACCGATGCATTTGCCCGCGTCATAAGTAACAGGCCCAGCACCGCTCTTCTTGAGTGCACCCACCAGGCACGCCGATGCGCAGGCTGGATCCTGGCAATGCATGCACATCCGCCGCACAAAGCGATCGCCGTGCTCTTCCACGATGGTGAGCGCGGTGGTTGAAAGCTTTAACTCGGTGTCCGTCGGAAATCCGTGAATCTGTTTGCAACCTTGCTCGCAACTCCGGCAGCCGATGCACTTCGTGATATCGACCAGAATTCCTCTCGTGGTTGCCATGACTTTTGTCCTTTCCGAGTCAGAGTTCCGTTACGACAACAAGAACTCTTTCACCACTTTCTGCCGCAACTCAGGGGTAAGCCGCGGAAGCACACCACTGACGGGGGATCCGCCATCCTGGGCCAAGGCAGGAGAGGATTCGGTTAACATTGCATTCAGCCGGGTTACATTGTTTTGCATCCAGGGCGCAACCATCGAGCCTTGAATCAGATTTCTTTGGTTGACGGCCAGGTCTGGGGACTTCACCATCGCGATCCAGCCATGTTCGTAAGGATCGTTCGCGACCAGGCTGGGATCTCCCAGCGCATCGTTATTAATTGCCGTGACCACGCCTTCAACGGGCGAGAGTAAATCCACACTGGTCTTACCACTGTGCAGCGTGATGAGTTTCTGTCCCTGACGCACCCAGCGATTGGCTCCGCATACATCAATGTGATCGATCTTTCCCATCAGGTTGGTGACAAATTTGTCCACGCCAACCCGCGCATCGTCAGAGCTTTCCTTCATGACCCACATGTGTCCAAGATGAAAGGCATAATCCTGCGGGATCTCGAAACCGTACTCGCGCTTCACCCTCGGCGATTGGGGTTTGGCCATGACTTCCTGCTCCAGCGCAGGTTGAGGATGTGGCTCGATGAAATATCTGACGCTGATGACCAGCAAGAACATCAGCAGTACAAACAGGATTGACATAGACCCTCCTCTCGGGTTCGACTCGCACCGCTTGATGCTGCGGCGACTCTTTAGCGCCCGGTTTCGTCTTTACTGAGAGCACTTAAGGGGCAAATGAGACTTTGTGGTCTGATTTGTTGCAGGACATGGACTTACGCGCAAAAATCGGAAGGAAGTGACCCTTCAGGCCACTGCATTTTGCAGCGAGCCAAGCGTTTTGCATGAGTCACCTGAGGCTGCGCACCTATCAGCGGTCGGCAGTGGTGCAGTTTGAATCTTTGGACCCGTTTTGGAGGCGTCATCCCGATCCCGGCGCAGTTCAGCCGGGTGAGGGTCTAGCTTGGGAGCTCATCCGGCACGCACTGCCGGTCTGCGCGCCAGACCTTCCCTCCGCCTGAAAAACGGCTCCGGTCAGGATGACGCCCTAGAAGGGAGCCTTCCGGAATTCAAACTTCACCACTACCCAGCGGTCCCGATTCTTTCCATCTGTTCCCGGCTACATTTACAATCAACCCTCCACCCGGCTGAGCTTGCATGGCCCTTAAGGAGTCTGAGGCGATCGTTCTGCGGACCTATCCGCTGCGTGAAGCCGATTTGCTGGTCACACTGTTTACGCGCGCGGAAGGCAAAGTGCGCGGCGTGGCGCGATCGGCGAAGAAGTCGAAGCGCCGGTTTGGGGGCGCTCTGGAACCGATGACCTACGTTCGCGCGTTTTACGATGTTCACGAACGGCAAGAACTTGTCCGTCTGGATTCCTGCGAAGTGCTGGAGTCTCCCATGGCCACCGAAGTGACGTACGCACGGGCCGTAGCGCTTGCGCACGTGGCCGAGTTAGTGGACGAGTTGCTTCCCGACCGCGAGGCGAACGACGCAATATTCCGGCTGACCATCTCGATACTGCACGCGATGAGAGGTTCTAACGTGTGGATGCCGGTCACCTATTTCGAATTATGGTTGACGCGCTTGGTTGGGTTCTTGCCCGAACTGACGGAGTGCATCGTCTGCGGCCGCAGCCTGAACGGCAGCCGCGCCTACTTCCATGCGCTGGCGGACGGCCTGATGTGCCCCGATGACAAACGCTTGGCGTCGTCCGAGATTTCAAGTGAATCCCGTACGCTGGCCGCGCAGATGTTTCGCGCCCCGGTGGATAGCTTTTCGGAAGCGCCTTGGCCTAAGATGCAGGGCGCCGACCTGCGCAAGTTTCTGATTCAAACATTGCAGAGGCAGATTGAGAAGAAGTTGGTCACGGCGGGAATGCTGGAGAAGGGCGCATTTTAGTCGGGGTTCTTTATCGCAGAATGCGGAGGAATATTGAATGAGGTGGTTTCGAATCATTGCGATTGAAGTGCTTGTGCTCAGCGCGCTTGGGTTCGCCGTAGGTCAAACGGATCAGAAGCCACCGGAGACTCCAGAGGCGAAACCCTCCGCGCACGGTACCAAGGCGGATCCTGCTTCAGAGCCGAAGCCCGACCCGCAGATAGAGAGATTGTTGAGAGCGCTGGGAGGAACTTGGTCGATCAAGGAAAAACTTGCGCCTGATGCGGCCTCGCCGCGTGGCGCGACGGGCGAGGGGAAGATCGTTTGGCGTCGCGGGCCGGGAGGTTTCTCTGTAATAGAAGACTACCAGTCGAAGCAAGGCTCGCGGGAGATCACCGGGCTAGGCGTATTTTGGTGGGACGAGGCGGTGCAGGGTTACCGCACAATCTGGTGCGACAGCACAAATCCCGGGGGATGCATCAACTTCAAGCATGTTGCCCGCTGGGCAGGCGAGCAGCTGATCTTGGTCGAGGACTACGAGATCAACGGAAAGAAGTTCACCTTCAAGGAAGTGTTTGGCAACATCACGCTGGGCGCATTCACCCAGACTTTGTACGGTGGTGAATCCAGCAAAGAGTTGAAGGTCGACCAAACCATTCAGGCGACGAAGTTGCCCGGATCAGCAAGCTGACGACGGACGACAACTTCCATTACAATCGTGGTTTAACCTTCTGGTCTCCGGCTGCGCTGTAGGAGTTCGAATGACCACTCGCATTCTGGGGTTTAGAGCTAAGAGCCAAAAGCTAAGAGCCAAGGGCCGAATCTGTGAATCCATCCTCGTACAACTCGCTGACGTTCCAGGAACTCATCCTGCGCTTGCAGGCATTTTGGGCCGAGCGCGGGTGCGTGCTGCAGCAGCCTTATGACGTGGAAGTCGGAGCCGGCACCATGGCGCCGGAAACGTTTCTGCGCGTGCTGGGGCCGAAGCCTTATAAGGTCGCGTATGTGCAGCCTTCGCGCCGTCCGGCGGACGGGCGGTACGGGGAGAATCCGAACCGGTTGTTCAAGCACATGCAGTTGCAGGTGATCCTGAAGCCTCCGCCGGAGAATGTGCAGGAGTTGTATTTGGAGTCGCTAGGCGCGATTGGAATCGACCTCCGCCAGCACGATATCAAGTTCGAAGAAGATAACTGGGAAGCTCCGACATTGAGCGCGTGGGGCGTGGGCTGGCAGGTGATGCTCGATGGACTGGAGATCACGCAGTTTACCTATTTCCAGCAGTGCGGCGGCGTGGACTTGTTCCCGATTTCGGTCGAGCTGACGTATGGCCTGGAGCGTATCAGCGCGTTTCTGCAGGATGTGGATTCGATCTACGACATTGTGTGGGCGCGCGATCCGGAGACGGGACACGAAGTGAAGTATGGCGATGTGCGGCTGGCCGATGAGCTGCAGTTCTCCGTGTACAACTTTGAGGCGGCAGATGTGGAGAACGCGTGGAAACATTTCGAACTCTGCGAGGCCGAGTGCAAGGCGCTGCTGGATAGGTACGCCGCTTTGTCCAAGGATAAAACGAAACGGGATCACATTGTAAGTGAAAAAGCTCGATTTCCGTTACTGGGGGCTTACGACCTGTGTTTGAAGTGTTCGCATTTGTTCAACATCCTCGATGCGCGGGGTGCGATTTCAGTGACGGAGCGCGTCGGCGTGATTGCGCGCGTGAGAGCGCTGGCGGTCGGCATCGCGAGGGCTTGGGTCGATCGGCAGAAAAGCGAGGCGGCTGCGCCGGAGAAATCAGACGAACCTGAACCTGCCCGAGAACGGAAAGCGCAGAAAGAGAAGCTGTTGCCGGTAGCTCTGTGAGTTGCGAATCCGAGGTTCTAGATTTTGCACAGGCCGAATGTGATGCGCATCACATCGGCGGCGGCCTGGATTTGAGAAGCTTGATGGTTTGAAGCCATGCCAGACTTCCTACTAGAGATCGGGTGCGAAGAGATTCCGGCGCGGATGTTGATGGACGCTGAGCAAGATCTCGTGTGGCGCATTACTAGACTATTGGGCAATGAGAGGTTGAAGTACGGCAGCGTCAACCCATTCTCGACGCCGCGGCGCCTGGCTGTGATGATTTCCGGAATTCCTGCTTCGCAACCTGACGCCACTGAAGAAATCACCGGGCCCTCCGTGACCGTCGCATATAAGAATGGTGAGCCAACGCCAGCCGCGCACGCGTTTGGCAGGAAAGCTGGCGTGGATGTCTCGCGACTGGAAACGATCACCACGGCGAAGGGCGAGTACCTAGCCGCGAAAGTCGTTAAGAAAGGCCGAAGCGCCGCTGAGATCCTCACTGAGAATCTTCCGAAAGAAATTTCCTCGATTTACTGGCCCAAGAATATGTACTGGCGCAAGGCGAGTGAACGGTTTGTGCGTCCGGTGCGCTGGCTGGTGGCGATGCTGGATGGTGAGACCATTCCTTTGGAGTTCGACGGAATCCGGGCAGGAAATGTTTCGCGGGGACACCGCATTCTGGCCGGTCGCGACGTGTCAATTCCGCGGGCCGGTTCTGCGTATGTCGACGCGCTGCGGACGGCGAAGGTCCTGGGACGCGGGGAGCGCGAGCAACAGATTCGCAAGGCTCTCGATACAGCTACACGCACGATTCCTGGAGCGCGCTGGAGGGAAGATAAGTCACTGCTTGACAGCGTTGTGAACCTGACGGAATTTCCCTCGGTGATTCTTGGCGGATTCGATCCGCAGTTCTTGGAGCTGCCGGAAGAAGTTTTGGTGACGGTGATGCGCGACCATCAGAAATATTTTGCGGTGGAAGAGTCGGACGGCAAGTTGCTTCCGCATTTTCTGGCGGTGCTGAATACCGATGGAGATCCGCAGGGGCTCATCCGCCACGGCAATGAGCGCGTGCTTCGTGCGCGCTTCAACGACGCTCGTTTTTTCTGGGAGACGGATCAGAAGCGATCCCTGCTGGAGCGTCTGGAGTCGCTCCGCCACGTTACTTTCCAGAAGGACCTGGGCAGCTACTATGAGAAAACACTGCGCGTGCAACGCCTGTGCAGTTGGTTGAGCGAGATTATCAAGCAGGCCGGGGTTGTGGTGCGGCCGGGAGTGATCCACAAGGCGGCCTGCCTGTCGAAGACTGACTTGACCACCGAACTGGTGAAGGAGTTTACGGAGTTACAGGGAATTGTGGGTGGGTTGTACGCGCGGGCGCAACAACTGGATTCCACCTTGCCCGAAGCTACGCGGTTTGCCATCGCCGACGCCATGTACGATCACTACAAGCCCGGGTCGACTGAAGATGATGTGCCGCGGTCGATCGAAGGCGCGGTGCTTTCAATTGGCGACAAGGCAGACACGATTGCGGGAATGTTCTCCCTGGGACTTGTTCCTAGTGGGTCGAAGGATCCATTTGCTCTGCGGCGGCAGGCGAACGGAATTGTGAAAGTAATCGCAGAGAAGAAGCTGCCGTTGCGTTTGTCGGATCTGATGCGCGATGCACGTGCCGGATATAAAGGATCGGAAGCTGAGAAGAAATTTGTTGACGACGCGAAGTTCCTCGAGGCAGTCCGTACGTTCTTACACGAGCGTCTCGAGTTTTATTTAAAGGACGTACGCGGGTATGCATATGATGTAGTCAAGGCGGTTCTGGCGGCGGATTCCGACGATGTAGTGGATGCCGTGGCCCGGGCCGAGGCAGTTAGGCAGGTGATGCACATGCCCGAATTTCAAGCGATTGGCGCCGCTTGCAAGCGCATGAGAAACATCCTGAGACAAGGTGCGGAGAAGAATATTGGGCCCGCCGCCAAATTTGAATATCTGCCGGAAAGTGCCGACGAAGAAAAAAGCTTGATGGTTTATATGGAAAAGACAGCCTCGAAAGTCCAAGAACACCGGAGCAAGAAGGAATATCTAGACGCCCTGCTTCTGTTATCGACGGCCAGGGAACCGGTCGACAAGTTTTTCGACAAGGTCATGGTAATGGTGGAAGATGAGAGAGTCCGGGCAAACCGGCTGGCACTACTGCGCACCTTATTGAAAGAGTTCTCAACCATTGCGGACTTTTCCGAGATCGTAGCGGAAGAGAAGAATTAGAACGGAAACTCATTAACGTTTCAATGTTGGTGCATTACCGAAGCGCTGCACCACCGAAGATCGAAATGGCAAAGTCTAAACTGAAATTCGCAAATCTCGAAGCAAAGGACTGGTAGTTATGGCAACGTTGACCCTCCCCGAAACTGAAGTTCACGAAAAAAAGAATGCGCCAACCAAGTACGTTTACTTTTTCGGCGGCGGTAAGGCCGAAGGCAACGGCAAAATGAAAGATGATCTGGGCGGCAAGGGTGCTGGCCTGGCTGAGATGACCAACGCCGGCCTGCCTGTCCCGCCTGGATTTACGATCCAGACCGAGGCTTGCCGAGAGTACATGCGGCAGAACGCTGTGTCGAAGGAAGTCGACAGCCAAATGGACGAGGCGCTGGCGAAGCTGGAATCCCTGCAGGGTCAGAAACTCGGTATTGGCGAGAATCCACTGCTCGTGAGCGTGCGCTCAGGCGCGAAGTTCTCCATGCCGGGCATGATGGATACGATTCTCAACCTCGGATTGAACGATAAGAGCGTTGAGGCGCTGGCCAAGCGCAGCAACAATCCTCGCTTCGCGGCGGATTCCTACCGGCGGCTGATCCAGATGTTTGGGAACGTCGTGCTCGAGATTCCAAAGTCCGCATTCGACGAAGTGTTTGACGCCAAGAAGAAACAGAAAAAGACCAAACTCGATACCGATCTCGATGCGAAAGCTCTGAAGGAAGTCGTCGAGGAATACAAGAAGGTCGTCAAGAAGCAGGCGAAGCGCGACTTTCCGCAAGATCCTCATGAACAGCTGGTGATGGCGCGCGACGCCGTGTTCCGTTCCTGGCAGAACGAGCGCGCGAAGCACTACCGTCGCATCAACAACATCGATGACATGCTCGGCACCGCGGTCAACGTTCAAGCTATGGTGTACGGCAATCTGGGCGATACCAGCGGCACGGGCGTAGGTTTCACGCGAAATCCAGCTACTGGCGCCAAGGAGTTTTACGGCGAGTTTCTGATGAATGCGCAGGGCGAAGATGTGGTTTCCGGCGTGCGCACTCCGGTCCCAATCCTCGAACTGCAAAAGATCATGCCCGATGTCTACAACCAACTCCGCGAAATCACTACGCGGTTGGAAAAGCATTACAAAGACATGCAGGATTTCGAGTTCACCATCCAGGACGGCAAGCTCTATATGCTGCAAACTCGCAACGGCAAACGCACGGGCCTGGCTGCGGTGCGCGTGGCGATCCAAATGGTGGACGAAGGACTGATCACGAAGGAAGAAGCAATCTTCCGCGTGGAACCGAATCAGCTCTATGACTTTCTTGTGCCCCGGTTGGATGAGAAGAGCACGAAGGTCGAGGTGCTGGCTACGGGTCTGCCGGCGTCGCCGGGGGCAGCGGTCGGCCAAATTGTGTTTACCGCTGAAGAAGCGGTGAAGAAGGCTGGACACGGAGCGAAGAAAAATCCGGTGATCCTGGTACGTGCGGAAACCACGCCGGAAGATATTCAGGGCATGGAAGTGGCTGCTGGTATTTTGACTTCGCGCGGCGGAATGACCAGCCACGCGGCCGTAGTCACGCGCGGCATGGGGAAATGTTGCGTCGCTGGCGCTGGTGACATCGGAGTCGACGAGAACAAGCGCGAGATGCACGTGAAGGGGCAAACCTTCAAAGAAGGCGACTGGATTTCGCTCGATGGCACGACCGGCCGCGTGATCAAAGGAAAGCTAAGCACGATTCCGCCCACGGCGGATGATCCCGAACTCCTGAAGCTGATGGGCTGGGCGGAGCCGTTCCGCAAGATCGGCGTGCGCGCGAACGCTGACATTCCACGCGATGCGATTCAAGCACGGGCATTTGGCGCCGAAGGCATTGGTCTGTGCCGCACAGAGCACATGTTCTTTGCGGAAGATCGCATCCCTCATATGCGGACGATGATTCTGGCCAACAATGAAAAGGACCGGCGCATCGCGCTGAAGAAGCTGTTGCCGATGCAGCGTGCCGATTTCATCGGCTTGTTCAAGGCGATGGCAGGTTTGCCCGTGACCATCCGGTTGCTGGATCCGCCACTGCACGAGTTCCTGCCGAAGCGCGAGGAACTGATGGTGGAAATCGCGGTGCTCGAAGCTACCAAGCCCCGTTCGCCGAAACTGAAAGAACTGAGGACGCTGTTGGCGCGAGTGGAAGAACTGCATGAGTTCAATCCGATGCTGGGACATCGCGGATGCCGGTTGGGGATCACCTATCCGGAGATTACCGAGATGCAGGCGCAGGCCATTTTTGAGGCGGTCGTCGCCGTAGACAAGGAAGGCATCAAGACTCACGCCGAAGTGATGATCCCGCTGATCTCGACGGTGAAAGAGATGGAGAATCAGGGAGCGATCGTCCGGCGCGTGGCGGAAGAAGTGTTCAAGGAGAAAGGAAGGCACGTGCACTACCTTGTGGGCACGATGATTGAACTGCCCCGCGCCTGCCTGGTCGCGGACGAGATTGCCAAGGAAGCGGAGTTCTTTTCCTTCGGCACGAACGACCTGACGCAGACCACGTTTGGCTTCTCACGCGACGACGTCAACAAAGTGCTGCCCACGTATCTGGCGGAAGGAATTCTGAAGCAGGATCCGTTTGCTGCGATCGACCAGGTGGGTGTCGGCGAGCTGGTGAAGATCGGGATCGAGCGCGGACGCAAGACGCGTCCCAAACTGGAAGTGGGAATTTGCGGCGAGCACGGCGGAGACCCGTCGTCAGTGGAGTTCTGCCATAAGGTGGGAATGGATTACGTGTCTTGCTCTCCGTTCCGCGTGCTGACGGCACGATTAGCGGCGGCGCAGGCAGGCGCATCGGATACGCTGAAAGTTGAGGGCGGACGAACGAAATAGAGTTTCACCACTGAGGCCACACGGGCTCGCATGATCCGCTGTTCGCTGAGCGATCTCATTTGACTCCGTGTCCTCGGTGGTTTATTGCACTTTCTGCAAGCGGGCTATCAGCTTCTGCGCCAGACTTTCTTCCGATTCCGACCAGAGCAATCGCGAACTGGTACCGCTATTTTTCTCAACGTTTACCGAGAATTCGACCAGTTTTGCGACGTTGTCGCGAATCTTGGCGCGCGTCTGGTCACTGAGTTCAGTCTCAGGTTGCAGAAAGTACGAATCCAAACCGAAGTCCACTTGGATGTGACCCGTCTGCTGGTAGGCCCCTTCGTCAAATTCTTCTCCCTGAACGATGAATTTTACGGCCGCGGGTTCAAGCACCCAGTTTCCTCTCGACTCATCCGGCGTCCATAGATCCCAGTACGCTTCGAAGACATAAGCGTAGTCGTCGTGAATCAACTCGGCGACGATCAGCGTGGCCTGCCCCGCATCGATCCCGGAAGGGAAGCGGCGCTCAAGCACTGTGGCCTCGCCCCACGACACAGGATGCACGGCGAAGTAACTGATTCCTGGACGCAGTGCCGAAGAAGGGAACTGCTGCAACACTGCGAAAGCGTGCGGCAACATCTCCGGTCCGGAAAAATCGCGGAACCACAGGCTGAGATAGACTGGATCGGACACGTTAGCCTCGAATTCTCTTCGGCCGCGCATCTGTAGGCGGCCTTCACAATTCTAAATTGTCTTGGGATGGCAGGAGACAGAATAGCGCGTGGGAAACAGTGTGCACGGGATCTAAGCGGCAACGCGTCTTTCTCAGTTTCCAGTAACACTTTTTCGGAATCATCGTGGATGTTGCCACGCGCCAATGCCGGGAGCGACGGCAAACATTCTAGCCAGCTTTTGACACGGCTATGAGGGCTTGTTACGATCAAGTGTTGCGCCAAGCAACCCACCTTGCAGCCGTCCCCGTCGTCTAGCCTGGCCTAGGACATCGCCCTTTCACGGCGGTAACACGGGTTCAAATCCCGTCGGGGACGCCAAACCTAATCAACAACTTGGAGGAACAGCGACGGTTTTTCGCAGGCACAAAAAGGAACAGCAGAACCGCTAGATCTGTCCGTCCTGCCGTTCCACAACTGCATTTCCCAAGATTTGTCGGTTTTTTCGTAGGCACAAAAAGGCACAGACTCACACCCCAGTTGCAGGCACCATAGCGCGGACGCGGATCAAACGAATCGCTCCACTCTGCGCTTTGCGTTTTTGTGCCGTGACTGCTTGTGTATATGTGTCCATCGTGACCCGGCTGGAGGCGTGCCTGAGCAGTTCCTGCATGACTTTGATGTCCGCCCTGTTTGCCCGCAGAAGGGTCGAATACGTGTGCCGGAAGGTGTGCCACCCAATGTGTTTGGTGATTCCCAGCTGAATCGCGATGACTCGGCGCATGATTTCTTGTCCCCAGTACGGTTGTCGGCCCTTTATTCTAGGGTTGGCAAAGACCCAGTCCTCCGGTCTGTTGTATCTCACATGCTCAAGCTATGCCCGCAGCGCTTCCGCCAGATATGGATCGAGCGGGATGGGCTTCTGCGACGATTCTGTTTTGCACGGGCCGGTCACCTGCATCACGATCGATCGAACCACGCTGATCTCATTGGCATCAAAGTCGACATCCTTCCACTTCAGCCCAAACAATTCGCTCATTCTCAACCCCGTGCCGACATCCAGCAGTACGAGGGTGCGTTCTCTGAGGGCCAGTGCGTCTAACAACTGTTGGACTTCGCTGGCACTCAACACCACAGGAATCTTCCTTCTTTTCGCACTCTGCCGAACCAACCGGATGGGATTACGGGAATAGACTTGATGGCGAATGGCATGGTTGAAAACAACGCTCATGAGGTTTCTGATTTTGGCGCAGCTGGCTCGTGCCAAGGGCAAAGACCTTAGCCATAGCTCGACTTCCCCGGCATTGATCGATGAGAGTGTGTAATTTTTCCAGCGCGGCAGAATCCATTTATTCAGGTAGCCCTGGTAGGTCACCTTGGTCGAGTGTGTCTTCCAAGTATGGTCCGTGGCCAGTTCGCGCTGGCGATAGTGGCTCACCAGCTCAGAGACGGTAACAGCTTGTGGGCACAGGTGCGGGTGATTGAGATTGATTTTCCGGCGCAGCACCGCGACCTCGAGGAGCGCCGACGATTTGTCGGAGAATTGTGCGGTCGAACCGATCACCATCCTTCGATGTTTCCGCTTGCCATCAGCTCCTGCCTCTCGCCATCTAAATTCCCAAACATCGGGACCGCGCAAACGAGTGGATCGCATGATACTTCCGTTTTGCATAAAGTCTCCTTTTCAGCTTTTGGTTTTGGCCAACCAGGACTTCTTGGTCGGGCTGCCATTGTGGCAAATGAAGAAGAACCAGAGGTGCCTACCGACGGTGACCGAATGGCGGTGATGTTTTGTGGCTAGCACGTCTTCGGCCGGAACAAACAGGTACAACTTTCCAATTTCTACGACGAGAACGCGCGGACTCGGCGGACGGACTACCGCTTTGCTGCGGCGATGTCCCATAGTTTGCCCCTGACCCGCAAGATAAGCGATGACGCGAACAGTCATTGCGAGGCAAGCCGCCTTCTCAATCGGCTTACTCAACTCGTAGGACAACAGCATGCACCTGTGGCTTGTGGATATCGCGTATTCGTGTGCTCGAACATAGCGTTTGCAGGGAGTTCACACCCGTGTTCGCGAAACACTCAAAGTCGTTCTCGCTCATCGACTCCCTTGCAGCCGGGGTGGATCGGATGCAGCGTAACTTTGGGCCGATGCAAAAGAAAGGGAGCAAGGGAAGAATGACAGAGAAGGGAATTGACGGACGTCACCGCCGAGCTGGATAGCCCTCGGTTGGGCGACCAATCGGGAACTACTCCATTCGTGAACGCAAGCGCATTTGTCAGGACTGATTCCGATTTCTGGAACTAGGACCTGTGATTCGCAAGCGGCCTCTAACAATTCGCGGCAAGCTTTTTTGGATTTGAATTGTAGGATTGTAGAGAGCGAGGAAGAGTCCCCGGACGATCTGTCCGAGGACTCTGCTTTTCAGCGGGCAGCCAGTTGATCGAGCAGGTGGTCGCGCGTCGAGTTGCAGCGCGGCTGTCGAACTCACGGATGCAGGGCGTCTCTTCGTCGAAAGAGGCTCGCTCTGCGCTCTCGTACACGAAAGTGCCTTATCTCGCGACACGAGGAACTGCACCGGATTTCGCACCGACTGCCTGCATCTGGGGCTTATTGGCGTCTACTGGCCGTTCTGCGGTACTTTACCGGAAGTAATTGAGGCGAAAGGTAGAAGGTTTATTATCAGAAGCTTGTAGAGAATTGCTAAAGCGATGCAGGTAGATGGTGTGTCGGCCCGATGCAGGGTCCGTGGGCAATAAACAAGCCTTCGCTTCCCGAGGGGCCGGAGCTCAACGCATCGGTCTGGAGTCCACGAATGCCACTGCCGTAGACTTCCTGCTGGCTAGACGAGAGCAAGGGCGGCGAGTCTCTTTCGACGAAGACACGCCAGCATCAATTGGTTCTCCAAACTCACTTCTTATCGCAAGTACAACGGCTATCCTGGCGGCCACCGCATATCACGCCCGCCGAGCAGATGTAGATGCAGATGGAAGACGGATTGGCCTGCTCCGGGACCGGTGTTACAAACAATCCGGAACTCGTCCAGATGGCGTTCAGCGGCCATCTTTGCAGCAATCAGATTACAGTAGCCGATTTCCTCGGCGTGTTCTGGCTTCGCGGCTTGCAGTCCGGCAATGTGTGTCTTTGGTACGATCAGGATGTGGGTCGGCGCCTGCGGGTTGAGGTCCTCGAAGGCATAAACCCGCGCATCCTCATAGACCTTACTTGAAGGTCGCTCGCCCCTCACGATTCGGCAAAAGAGACAATCAGACATGGAGGCCTCCGGAAAACGGCGATCGGCTGCGAGATGTGAGAACATTCTGTCACAGTTTGCCAAGCCCGCGAAGTAATTCAGAGTCAAGGGAGGTAGTCCTTGGATCCGGCCGTCGCCGTAAACAGAGAAGACGAGACCAGCCCAATCCGATTCCACTCGGAGCAAATTACGGCAAGTTTTCTCTCGCCCGATGGATCAGAGGTGATGAAGTCTCTGGAAGTGCGGTTTGACCCGCTGCTGGGGACCTCGTCTCGTATTGCCGAAGGCGTCGTACTCCCGAAGGCTGATGAGGACGCACTAGCTTTTCTTCAAGCTCCGAACTCGGGCTGCCCATTCTGCCCAGATCGAATCAGCAGGGTCACTCCCAAAGTGCTGGAGGCAATTCACCACGGCGGACGCCTAGAGCGGGGAGAGTCGGTGTTGTTTCCCAACCTCGTTCCTTACTCTCAGTATGCTGCGGTCGCGGTTGTGTCGCAGCGGCATTGGCTTGCATC
>Ga0208189_1000276_pt1 | contig 31071 bp, 30 predicted proteins | sample June2015DPH_10_5_FD_184702 | JGI IMG/M metagenome (GOLD analysis project Ga0208189, IMG submission 184702) | Peatland microbial communities from SPRUCE experiment site at the Marcell Experimental Forest, Minnesota, USA - June2015DPH_10_40... | ecosystem: Environmental > Terrestrial > Soil >... | reverse complement strand
AGCAGCGGTCGGCGTCGTTGCGCGCATATTCGGGCCGGGCCAGTTCTTCTGTGGCCACCACCTGCAACGGCATCCGCAGCCCCCGGGCAAAGGCGCAAGCCTCTTCCAGGTCGCGGCGCGCCAGGCGGTAGAGCCGCGCCGCCAGCTTGACATATTCGATCAGATCGAAGGCCCCGGCGGGCGGGAACGGCGGCGGCGTGGTGAGGAGCAGGACCTCGACCACTTGCGCCAGCCGCTCGATGTGGTCCTCGTAGGCGGGGTAGGCTTCGGCGTCGCGAGCCGAGAACTTGCGGATCTCCTCGAGCGTTTTTGCGCGATCTTGCCACATGAAAAAGTGGCGGCCGTCGGGAAAGGCGGAGAAGAAGGCAGGATCCTTGGCGTCCACCTGGTAGCCGTAGCGCGGCAGATCCAGTTCGCGGACGATGCGCTCCTGCATGAGGCTGACCAGGTAGGCCGCGGTGGAGACTCGGTAGCCGGGCCATACCTCTTCGGTGACGGCGCAGCCGCCCACGAACTCGCGCCGCTCGAGGACCAGCACCTTGCGGCCCGCCCGCGCCAGGTACGCGCCGCACACCAGGCCGTTGTGTCCAGCCCCGGCGATGACGGCGTCGTAGTTCTGCGACATGCCCCTATCTCACCGCGTGCAGAACCGGGCGTTCGAAAGCGAAGCCGGAAGGGCGCAGGCGGCCTGAATTGGCGCCCACCTCGGCCACTTCTCGAAAGCCCAGCTTCTTCAGCAACTGCACCAGACAGGGTTGGTTGGGCCACCACCAGGAGACCTCGTCCGAGGCCGGCTCGTCCCCGCCGACGTAAAGCATCGCCGGCTTCCCATCGGCGGCCTCGGGCATGACCTGCGAGAGAATCAGTGTGTTTCGGCACAGCGCCGCCGCCGCGGCCAGCGCCTGGAGCGGGTTCAGGGTGTGCAGGAGTATGTCGCCCAGGAACACATAGTCGAAACCCGAAACGCCGAGCGTCGCGGGCGAGAGGTCGTAAACGCTGGCATAGCGGCGCTCGACCTTCGAGCCGAGCAGGCGCTTGCAGAAGTCGAACGGACCCTTGAGCAGGTAGAAATACAGCTCCTCAGCCGTGTACGGTTTGACGTACCCGTCGAGCGTGACCACGTTCCGGGGGGCGATCATCTGTCCGATCTTCCCGATGGCTTGCTCGCTGCTCTGCCCCGGAAAACGATCGAGCGCCTGGAGCGAAGGCAGTTCCACCGAGACTACTTCGGCACCGCGCCGCGCGAACTCGAAGGAGAAGAAACCCGTGGCGGAGCCGACATCGAGAACGGTCGTGCCGCGCATGTCCTCGGGAAACTGAAAAGCCGGGACCGTGCCGCGAAAATCGTAAAGCCCCGGCGTTACCAGCCCGTGAGGCAGGTCGATGGTGTGATACCAGTAATACTTGTCGATGTCGTCGAAGCCCAGCGCCAGCGCGCGCTGGTTGAATTCATCGACCGCCTTCAAGAAGTCCGCCGCGAATTGCTGTTGATCCGTGTCTGCCATGATGCCTTCAGCGCTTCTTGAACACCACCACCGCCAGAGGCGGCAGGATCGCCCGGATGCTGTGGTCGTGGTTGTGCGAGTTGACCGGCTCGGAGGCCACTCCCGCACCGTTGCCGATGTTGCTGCCGCCGAACATCCCGGCGTCGGTGTTGAACACCTCGGCGTAGAAGCCCGCAGCCGGCACGCCGAAACGGTAGCCCTGGTGCGGCACCGGCGTGAAGTTGCAGCAGAACAGCAGAAAATCGTCGGGGTTTTCGGCGCGCCGCAGAAAAGCGATGATCGAATGATCCACGTCGTGGAAATCCACCCATTCGAAGCCGCTCCAGTGGAAATCCACTTCGTGCATGGAGGGCTCGGCGCGGTAGAGCCGGTTCAGCTCGCGCGCCAGCGTTTGCAGCTTGCGGTGGTAGTCGTATTGGAGCAGCTCCCAGCGGATGCCGGTGGCGTAGTTCCACTCCTCGTACTGGCCGATCTCCGACCCCATGAACAGCAGCTTCTTGCCCGGGTGGCCGAACATGTAGGCCAGGAACGCGCGCACGTTGGCGAACCGCTGCCACTCGTCGCCCGGCATCTTGTCGATGAGGGAGCGCTTTCCGTGGACCACTTCGTCGTGCGAAATGGGCAGCACGAAGTTCTCGTGAAACGCATACAACATGCTGAAGGTGATGTCGTGATGGTGGAACTTGCGGTGCACGGGCTCCTTGGAGAAGTAGTCCAGCATGTCGTGCATCCAGCCCATGTTCCACTTCATGGTGAAGCCCAGGCCGCCCAGAAAAACGGGCTTGGAAACGCCCGGCCAGGCGGTCGATTCCTCGGCCGCGGTGAAGGCGCCCGGAACCTGGTGCGCCAGCTCGTTGAAGCGGCGCAGCAGGTCGATGGCCTCCAGATTCTCGCGCCCGCCGAATTGATTGGGGATCCATTCGCCGGGCTTGCGCGAGTAATCCAGATACAGCATGGAGGCCACGGCATCCACGCGCAGGCCGTCGATGTGGTACTCCTTCAGCCAGAAAAGCGCGTTCGAGATCAGGAAGGCGCGCACCTCGTTGCGGCCGTAGTTGAAAACGAGCGTGCCCCATTCGCGCTGCTCGCCCTTGCGAGGGTCGGCGTGCTCGTAGAGGGCGGTGCCATCGAAATACGCCAAGCCGTGCGCGTCCTTGGGAAAGTGTGCGGGAACCCAGTCGACGATGATGCCGATCCCGGCCTGGTGGCAGCAATCGACGAAATACTTGAAGTCGTCCGGCGTGCCGAAGCGCGTGGTGGGGGCGAAATACGCGATGACCTGGTAGCCCCAGGAGCCCGAGAACGGATACTCCATGATGGGCAGCAGCTCGATGTGGGTGTAGTGCATCTGGCTCGCGTATTCCACCAGGCTCTTGGCCAGCTCGCGGTAGGTGAGCAGGTCGTTGTTGGGGCCGCGCAGCCAGGACTCCAGGTGCACTTCGTAGACGGAGACGGGCTTCTTGAGCAGGTCGACGCCGGCGCGCGCTTCCATCCAGCCCGAGTCGTTCCACGTGTAGTTGTCCAGGCTCCAGACCACGGAGGCGGATTTGGGCGGCGTTTCCGAGCAGAAGGCGTAGGGGTCGGCCTTCAACTGCTGGTAGCCGGCGAAGCGGGAGCGAACGAAATACTTGTACGTGGCGCCCTGGCCGAGGCCGGGAATGAAGATCTCCCAGACGCCGGCGCTGCGCAGCCGCATAGGGTGGCGGCGGGTGTCCCACTGGTTGAAATCGCCGGTCAGGGTGACGACCTCGGCGTTGGGTGCCCAGACCGCGAAGCGCACGCCGGCTACACCCTCGACCACCATCGGGTGCGCGCCCAGGCTGCGCTGGGTCTCGTAATTGGTTCCCTCGCCGAACAGGTGCAGCTCGAAATCCGTGAGCAGCAGCGGGAAGCGGTAGGGATCGTCGATCTCGGAGCTTTCGCCTTCGGGCGTCTTCAGCCGCAGCCGGTAGGGTCTGAGCTCGCCGCCGAGGGCTGCGAAAAAGAGGCCCGCGGGGTTCACCTTCTTCATGGGACAGGCGCGGTCGTCCAGAACCACCTCGGCCTCGGCCGCCTGGGGCAGAAACGCGCGCACCTCCCAGAACGCCGTCTTCCGGCGCGGTACGGGGTGCGGGCCCAGGATGCTGAAGGCATCGCTGTGGGAGCCGCTCACAATCGCTTCGATCTCTGCGCGAGTCATCGCCCTCCGTGTGGCGCGCGCCGCCGTTGCCGCGCGGCGCGCATCGCTATCATTATTGCAGGATGCCAAATTCCTATCGCGACCTGCCGAAGACGGAGCTGCACCTGCACCTGGAGGGTTCGGTAGAACCGGAGACTCTGTGCGAGCTCGACCCCTCGCTCACACTCGAAGAGGTCCGCGCGCGCTATGAGTACGCCGATTTCGCCGGCTTCATTCAGAGCTACAAGTGGCTCATCCAGCACCTGAACAAGCCCGAGGATTATGCGCTTATCGCCCGCCGGACGCTGGCGCGCCTCGAGAGCGAGAACGTGCGCTACGCCGAAATCACCCTCTCGGCCGGTCTGGTGCTGTGGCGCGGCCAGGAGTTCGCGCCGATCTACGACGCCTTGCAGGCGGTAGCGGAGGCGTCGCCGGTCCAAGTCCGGTGGATTCTGGACGCGACGCGGCAGTGGGGGGTCGAACACACTTGGGCGGTGGTGCGCCTGGCGGCCGCGCGCGTGGACCGCGGCACGATCGCCTTCGGGATCGGAGGGGACGAGGTCGCGGGGCCGGTGGAGTGGTTCGGCGAAGTGTTCCGCTTTGCGCTCGATGCCGGGCTGCACCTCACGGTCCACGCGGGCGAGAGCGCCGGAGCGGAATCGGTATGGGGCGCGTTGCGGCTCGGCGCCCAACGGATCGGCCACGGCATCCGCGCGGCCGACGACCCGAAGCTGCTCGAGTACCTGCGCGAGCGCGACATCCCGCTCGAGATCTGTATCTCGAGCAACGTGGCGACGCGCGTGGTCGCGAGCCTGAGCGAGCATCCGGTGCGGCGCATCTACGACGCGGGCGTCCCGATCGTTCTGGCGAGCGACGACCCGGCCATGTTCCACACCACCCTCACGCGGGAATACGACCTGGCGGCGCAGGAATTCGGCTTCACGGACGCGGAATTGAGGGCTATTGTGGAGAATGGGTTTCGATATGCGTTCGGGGAGCCGCGCTGAGGCTCGCCGCCCGTCGCTGGTTGATCCAACCGAGCGCTGATTCGCCCCAGCCATCCCTGCGATACGAGATCATTAGTGCTCCCAAATGTTTCGAAAAGGGCGTGCACTTGTCAGTTGGAGGTAAGCCGTGGCGGACAAGCATCCATATGTGGGCGGCAGCGGGGCGTTGGTCCAGGTACTGGATCATCTCAAGAAGTCATTCCCGACAAATCTTGATGCCGGAGTGTTGAGAAAGTTAGGTTTCGCGCCCAAGAACGAGAGCTACATCCTCAACATAGTGCGATTCATCAAGTTGATCGATGAGACGGGCGCTCGGACCGAAAAGGGCCAACGGGTCTTTACGCTTCACGACGCGAGTTCCTTCGAGAAGGAGTTTTCCGAGCTCGTGAAGTCGGCCTATGCGGATCTCTTCAAGCTGCACGGCGAAGATGCCTGGACCTTGGACAGCGGGAAGCTAATAACGTACTTCCGCCAGACTGACCAGTCCTCCGAACTGGTCGGCACGCGTCAAACCGGCACCTTTAAGGCTCTCGCCGCGTACGCCGGCCACGCGGCGGCTCCAGCGGGGGCCCAAAGGATGAAGGCCAAACCCGCTCCGAGCGGAAAGGCAAAGCCAAAGGCCATCGAAAAGCTGACAGAACCGCCACGCAAGACCCTGAATGGTTCACCCAAGGCCCGCGGGGACAGTGTCGGACTGACAGTACGCATCGAGGTCAACCTCCCGGCAAACGGGGACCAGGATACTTACGACAAGATATTCAAGAGCATCCGTGAGAATCTTCTAAATGGATGACTCGCTGGGAGCATTCGAGCGGATCGTCAGGTCGTTAGGCCACCTTGGCTACGTTGAAGAACAGCGCACTTCGGCGGAGCATCCGTTTGAGATCAGGAACATTCACCCTGCTCTCCCGATCGCCGTGAGGGAACTGTTCGACGACGGCCACTATCCGCAGGCCACGTTCGAGGCGTTCAAGTTTGTCGACAAGGAGGTTGCGCGCTTGGCGGCCCACGCTGAGAGCGGATTCAAGCTCATGATGGCGGTGTTCTCCGAGACGTTTCCGCTTCTTAAGCTCAACCCTTGTGGGACGGCATCCGAGAAGGATGAACAGAAGGGGTTCCAGTTCCTGTTTGCCGGTTCGATGATGGCCATCCGAAACCCACGGGGGCACGAGTACGCAGTGCACGACTCTCCAGATGAGTGCCTCGATCATTTGGCCCTCGCGTCGCTCCTGCTCCGTCGGCTACAGGCGGCGGGGCACAAGATCCCTGGCAAGTAGAGCGCCCCTGCGCCGCTGCGGGGCCCGACGGCCATCTCCATCAAAACTTTCTATCGCCCCCATCCAAATTTTCTTGTGGCGCGGGCGGGCGCTTCTCCTTTACTGTGTTTGAGGACTCGCCCTGTCCGCGAGCCAATACCCCGTCTGTAAGGGAGACCACGTTGCTTCTCCGTATCGTTGTAAGTGTGCTTTTATTGTGCTCTTCTGTCTGGGCTCAAACGGCCTCCGGGGCCGGAGCCGAAATGGCCGCCCTGAAAGCGGCCGTGAAGTCGTCCCAGTCGGCCGGCGACAACGCCTGGATGCTGATCAGCTCCGCGCTGGTGCTGATGATGACCGGGCCGGGCCTGGCGCTGTTCTACTGCGGCCTGGTGCGGAAGCGGAACGTGCTCGGCACCATGATGCAGAGCTTCGGCATGATGGCCGTCGTCACGCTGCTGTGGGCCGTCTGCGGCTATAGCCTGGTATTTGGCGGCGGCAACCCCTTCATCGGAGATCTCCGCTACCTCTTCCTGCACGGCGTCGGCGCCGAGCCGAACCCCATCTATGCGCCCACCATCCCGCACCAGACCTTCATGGTGTACCAGATGATGTTCGCCATCATCACGCCCGCCCTCATCGCGGGCGCATTCGCCGAACGGGTGCGCTTCAACGCCATGCTGATCTTCTCCGTGCTGTGGATGTTCCTGGTCTACTTCCCGATCGCGCACATGGTGTGGGGCCAGGGCGGCTTCCTCAACGCGTTTCTCGGCGGCAGGTTCCCGGTTTTCGACTTCGCAGGCGGCACCGTTGTGCACATCAGCTCGGGATTCTCGGCGCTGGTGACCGCGCTCTACATCGGCAAACGCCAGGGCTACCCGCACGAGAAGATGATGCCGCACAGCCTGGTGCTCAGCTTCATCGGCGCGTGCCTGCTGTGGGTGGGCTGGTTCGGATTCAACGCGGGCAGCGCGCTGGCGGCGTCCTCGCTCGCGACCAGCGCGTTCGTGGCGACGCACTTCGCCTCCGCCGCCGGGGCCGTTTCCTGGATGGCCGCGGAGAGAATCCGCAACGGGAAAGCCAGCGCGCTGGGCGCCATTTCGGGCGCCGTGGCGGGCCTGGCAACGGTCACGCAGGGAGCGGGCTTCGTGCAGCCGTTCAGCGCCATCCTCATCGGCCTGGTGGCGGGGGCCGGTTGCTTCCTCATGGTCTCCGTGGTCAAGGAGAAGTTCCGCTACGACGATTCGCTGGATGTCTTCGGAGTCCACGGCGTCGGCGGTCTGATGGGCTGCACGCTGACCGGGGTCTTTGCGACCAGGGCCGTGAACTCGGCGCTGAAGCTGGCCAACGGGCAGGCCGCGCCGCTGGGCTGGATCGACGGCAACCCGATGCAGGTGGTCAACCAGCTCATCGGCGCGGGCATCGGAATTGGCCTGGCGGTGGTGGGCACGCTGGTCGCGCTCAAGCTGACCTCGCTGATCACGCCGCTGCGCATCGCGGAGCGCGAAGAGGACGCCGGCATGGACCTGACACTGCACGGCGAAGAAGGGTACAATTTCGAGGCGTAGCCCCATGTTCAAAATCGAAGCGATCATTCAGCCCTTCAAACTGGACGCCGTCATGGACGCCTTGAAAGCCGGCGGCATCGATGGCATCACGGTCCTCGAGGTGCGCGGCCATGGCCGGCAGAAAGGCCATACGGAGGTTTACCGCGGCCGCGAGTACAACGTGGACCTGCTGCCCAAGGTCAAGCTCGAAATGGTGGTTCCCGCCGGACGCAGGGACGAAGTGATCCGCACGCTGACCGAAGCCGCGCGCACGGGCGCCATCGGCGACGGGAAGATCTTCGTCTCCGAGATCGCGGAAGCCATCCGCATCCGCAACGACGACCGCGGCGAAGCGGCGCTGTAGGACAAGCTTCAGCTTGTCCCGGCGACCTGCCACCACAGGAACGAGAGCGTGTCGGCGCGCTCCTCGATCTGCGCGCTCAGCGCCTCGCCGCGCGAATGGCCGGCGCGGGTGTCGTAGCGCAGCAGGACCGGCAAGCCCGAGGCCGTGGAGGCCTGCATCAGCGCCGTCATCTTGCGCGCATGGAGCGGCGCCACCCGCGTGTCGGAATCGCCGGTCGCAAACAGCACCGCCGGGTACTTCACGCCCGCCTTCACGTGCTGATACGGCGAGTAGGCGTAGAGCCACTTGAACTGCTCGGCGTCGCTGGCGGAGCCGTATTCGGGCACCCACCACTTGGCCACCAGGAACTGGTCGTAGCGCAGCATATCGAGCAGCGGATAGGTGCAGACCACTGCGCGGAACAGGCCCGGCTGCTGGGTCAGGGCCGCGCCCACCAACAGACCGCCGTTCGAGCCGCCCGCGATGCCGAGCTTGGCCGGGCTGGTATAGCCGTTTTGGATGAGCCACTCCGCCGCGGCGATGAAATCGTCGAAGACGTTCTGCTTGTTGGCGCGCATGCCGGCCAGGTGCCACTTCTCTCCGAACTCGCCGCCGCCGCGCAGCGACGGTACCGCGAACACTCCTCCGCGCTCCGCCCACAAGGCCGCCGGCGCGCTATAGCTGGGCGTCATGCTGATGGTGAAGCCGCCGTAGCCGGTGAGGAACACCGGGTTCGAGCCATCGAGCTTCATCCCCTTCCGGTGCAGGAGAAACATGGGGACCTTGGTGCCGTCTTTCGACGCGTACCACACCTGCTTGAGCTCGAGCCGGCTGGCGTCCAGCGGCACCTCGGGCTCGGCCCAGGGCGTGATGGTTCCGGCCACCGGGTCGTAGCGCCACACCGAGGGCGGCGTTTGGAACGACTCGAATCGGAAGAACGCTTCCTTGCCGCCCCACAATCCGGATAGGCCGCCTGCGGTCCCGATCGGAGCCGGCAGCGGGAGATGGCCCAACCGTTTCCCGTCGGTGCTGAAGATGTGCGTCAGGGACGACACGTTGTGCACGTAGGTGACGAATACCTTGCCGGCCGCCAGGCTGAAACCCTCGATGGCATCCGGGCCGGCGGGCACGATTTCCCTCCACCGCTCCGGCGCGGTGTTCTGCAAGTCGATGGCGAGCATGCGCCCATTCGGCGCTTTCCAATTCGTCTGGACGAACAACGTGCCGCCCGCGACTTCGCCGAAAAAGCGCGCCGGGATTCCCCGGATTACCGGCTGGATGGGGCCGCCCGCGGCCAGGTCCTGAACGTGGATCTCGCCTTCGTCGGCGGCGCTCCCGTGTTCGACATGAATGGTCAGGTAACGGCCATCCTCGGAAACCGCGGGCGTGAGGAAGTACTCGGCGCTGTAGCCCTGGCCGAAGATCTGGCGGTCCTGGGCTGGATCGGCGCCGAGGGGATGGTAGAATACGCGGTCTGTGTCGGTGTGCCGGCTGTAGAAGAAGCCCTTGCGATCGGGCCGCAGCGCCACGGAATAGCGCCCGCGCGGCAGCTTGTCCGACAGCTCCTTGCCGGAATCGACGTCGAGCAGCGTGACGGCAACCTCATCCTGGCCGCCTTGCCGCTGCCCGTAGGCGACCAGCTTCCCGTCCGGGGTGACGTCCATCAGCTCGAGCGAGCTGTTGCGGTCGGCGGGCGCGGCCAGAACGCGGTCCTTGCCGCCGTCGCGCACGTATAGCGTGGCCTGCTCCTGGTCCGCCGCGCGCCGCAGAAAGAAATAGCGGCCGGCCGCCGGCACGGGCGTCCCGGTGTCGTCGAAGCGCATCAGCTCGCCGAGGCGCTTGCGGATCGCTTCGCGCTCGGGAATCTTGTCGAGCAGGGAGCGCGTGTAGGCGTTCTGCTTCTCGATCCAGGCGCGCGTCTTCGGGCTGGTCTGGTCCTCGAGCCAACGGTAGGGGTCGGCGATCCGGACGCCGTGAATCTCCTCGGTGACATTGTCCGTTGGCGTCGCGGGCGGCGCCTGGGCCGACAGGGACATCGCCACGCACAGCAGGAAGCAAGCTCGCATCGAGTCCTCCACTAGCCCGATCTTCTCATAGGCTCCGGCGGGGACGGCAACCGCTTGCTCACGCGCGCGGTTCGGTGCAGGGCACGCACCATAGCACCGAACCGCGACCGTGAGGGAGCGGTTACGCGGCGGGACACCCTTGCCTACCCGTCTACGAACGGCCGGCGTCGCGTTCGGCGGTCGCGCCGGTCTTCTCCCCGGACAGTTGGCGGACCATGGCTTCGAGTTGTTCGACGCGCGCGCTGAGGTCCTCGATGGCCTGGGCCTCGGGGTCGGGGAGCCAGCCGTGATCGAGCTCGCCGTCGACCTCGACGCCGCCCACGCGCACCACGCGACCGGGCACGCCCACCACGGTCGAGTGGTCCGGCGCGGGGTGCACCACCACCGAGCCGGCGCCGATCTTGACGTGGTCGCCGATGCGGATGTTGCCGAGCACCTTGGCGCCCGTGCCGATGACGACGTGGTTTCCGATGGTGGGGTGGCGCTTGCCCTTCTCCTTGCCGGTCCCGCCCAGGGTGACGCCCTGGTAAAGCAGCACGTCGTCGCCGATCTCGGCGGTCTCGCCGATGACCACGCCCATCCCGTGGTCGATGAAGAAGCGGCGGCCGATGGTGGCGCCCGGGTGGATCTCGATGCCGGTCAGCGCCCGGCTGAATTGCGAAACCATGCGCGCTACGGTTCTGAAGTGCGCCTGGTACAGCCGGTGCGCCAGACGATGGAGCAGGATGGCGTGGAATCCGGGGTAACAGAAGAAGATCTCGATCACACTCTGGGCGGCGGGATCTTCCCGGAAAATAGTATCGACCTGCTCCTTAATCGCGCGGAACATCCTGCAGATATTATCGCGCGGCGTGCGGGCGTGCGTGTGTCGCGGTCGTTTCCGCCTGCGAATTACTCTGCAGCGACAAACTGCACCGCGACGGGCGCGGTGACTTCGATGGTCCTGCCGGTCGGTGTCAGCCGGCCGTTTAGAGGGTCGATCCGAAACACCACGACGTTGTTCGAATCCTGGTTGGCGACGAAAAGGTACTGACCCGTCGGGTCGATGCGGAAGCTGCGGGGCGTGCGGCCGCCGCTCGCGGTATGTCCAGCCGGCGTAAGCCTGCCGGTCAGCGCGTCGATATTGAAGATCGCGATGTCGTTCGCCTCGCCGCGGTTCGAAGCATAGAGGAACCTGCCGTTCGGATGCACCTCGATCTCGGCGCCGCTCTTGGGACCCTGGTAGTCCTGGGGCAGCGCGGGAACGGTGCCGATATCTCTGAGCACGCCATCATTCCACGCGAACGCAGTGACGGTCGCCGACAGTTCGTTGATCGCATAGACGAATTTGCCGTCGGGATCGAATGCCAGGTGGCGCGGGCCCGATCCTGGCAGCACGCCGATGGATCCGGCCATGGAGAGCGGGCCGCGCGCAGCGCCCAGGCGGTAGACGTAGATCAGGTCCACGCCGAGATCGGCGGACAGAGCAAAGCGGTCATCCGGCGAGAAGGAGGCCGAGTGCGCATGCGGTCCCTGCTGACGCGAGCGGTCCGTGCCCGATCCTGTATGCTGGGCGAAGAACGAGCGCTGGGCCAGGCTGCCGTCTGCCTCGATGGGCAAGAGGGCGACGCTCCCGCTGCCATAATTCGCCACCAGGACGAACGTGCCGGCGTGATTGACCGCCAGCGCGCAAGGCGACGCGCCGCGGGACGAGACGCGGTTGAGCGGCGTGAGCCCCCCGGTTCTGCGGTTGATACGAAACGCGCTGACGGAGCCGACGGTGTTTTCATTGACTGCATAAAGGTTCGTGCCGTGCGGGCTGGCGGCCAGGAAGGAAGGGTTCTCGGTCTGCGCTGCGAGGCCGATGCTGGTCACCTCGCCGGTAATCGGCTCGAAACGGTAGACGTAGATGCCCTGGCTTCCGTGGCCGGTGTAGGTGCCGATGTAGGCGAAGTAGGCGGGGCTGCTGGCCGCGCCCACGCAGGCGGTGGCAGCCAGAAGCAGCGTCAGGAATCGAAACGGTCGCATGGGCACCATCAGAGCGCATCCGGACGGGTGGCCGCAAGTGCACCTGGGGCGCACTCTACGCCCGCTGAAGCGCCGAGACTAACCTGGGAAAAGGAGGCTAATGCGCGTTGCGGTTTGCCGCCTGGGCCGCGAGTTTCAACTGCTGGTTCGCCTGGTCCAGCAGATCCTTGGCCTTTTGAGCGTGGCCATTCATGTCCCACTCATTGGCTTGTTGCGCGTCCAGAACCTTCTGCCAGGCCTGGTGGCTCAGTCGCTGCGCGGCAGCCAGATTCGGGTGGCGGCCGGGCGAAACGTTCTCCGCCGGTTTCTGCGCGATGGCGCCCGCTCCGACCAGGAGCAAAGCGCCGAAAACGGTAGCGACGATTCGAAGTTTAACCATGGGGGGTATTCTACACGCCGCCGCCAGCTTAACGCAACTCGTTGAGCAATAAGGATAAGCAGCCCTGAAATCTCAATTGCCCTACACCGTAGGCTCCCCGTGCACTTCTACCTCCTCGGGCTCCACGCCCTCGTGCCGCGGCTCGGGAAGGCGGCCGGTGAGGTTGAGGAAGCCCCAGGCCAGTGCGGTGGACGAGCTCAGCACGCCGGACCACAAGCCGATCGTGCGCGGGCTCACCGATTGCGACGCCACCCCGGCCGCGGTCATCGAGAGCATCATCACCGCCCAGGTCAGCGACTCGTTGGTGGCGAACACGCGGCCGCGATACTCGTTGGGGACGGTGCGCAGAAGCTGCGTCATGTTGAGCACCGAGCTCACGGCCACGCCCGCGCGCGAAACCGCGATGAAAACCAGCGCCAGCCAGTAGTGCGTCATCTGGCTGAAGATCACGTACGCGCCGCCGTGGATCACGAAGCAGATGGCGATGGCGCGCTTGTAGGCGCGGAAGCTCGCGCGCTTGCCGAACCAATGGCCGAAAGCGCCGCCCGCCAGCAGCCCGACGCCGGCCGAGGCCCAGATCTGTCCGATGCCGGCCGCGCCCTTGTGGAACACCAGCTCGCCGAAGAGGCTGAATAGGATCTGCGCCGCGCCGCCCCCGCTGGCCCATCCGATGCTGATCACCGCGATCCCCAGAATCAGCGGCGTCGAGCGCATATAGCGCAAACCCTCGGCGTATTCATGCCACGGCCGCACCACCTCGGCCTCGGTGAGGGAGGTTCGTGGGGCGCGGAACGAGCCGGCTGGCGAGCGCAGCCTCGAAATCGAGGCGGCCGAAAACAGGAACGAAAACGAGTTCAGCGCGAAGGCCCACTGGTAGCCGAACTGCATCACCGCGGTGCCCGCGAGCAGAGTGCCCACCACCAGCGTGCTCCACTGCGTGGTCTGCGTCACAGAGTTGGCGGTGTGCAGCTCCTCGCGGCTGGCGATGGTGGGCAGAATCGAAGCGCGGCCGCTGGTGAAGAACGGTGAGGCGAACATCAGCAAACCGCTGAGCACGTAAAGCAGCCAGGGATTCGGGCGGTTGACCGTGAGAATGAATCCGGCGGCCAAAACGGCGCGCACCAGGTCGCTCGCAATCATCACGCGCTTGCGGTCCTGCCGGTCGAGCACCACGCCTGCCAAGGGGCCGGCCAGAATGGCGGGCACCGCGCGCGCCAGCATGATGCCGCTCACCACCAGGCCCGAGTGCGTGATGTGCAGCGCCAGTGCGAAGACGGCCACGTTGTTGAAGTGGTCGCCGATCTCGCTCACCACCTGCCCCATCCACGTATAGCGGTAATTGCGGTTGCCCCGCAGCAGGCTGGAGAAGGACGCGATCGGCGGAGGCTCTACCGTTTCGATTCCTCCCACAGCGCGTCCATTTCCTCGAGCGTCGAAGAGGCCGGCGTGCGGCCCCGCTCTTTCAGCTTGCTCTCGACGTAGCCGAACCGCTCGCGGAACTTGCGATTGGTGCCCCGCAGCGCCTGCTCGGGGTCCACTTTGAGGAACCGCGCCAGGTTGACGATGACGAACAGCAGGTCGCCGACCTCGTCTTCCAGGCGTTCGCGCGGCGCCCCGGTGGCGCGCGCCTCGGCCAGTTCGCCCAGCTCCTCATCCAGCTTCTCGAGGACCTGTTCCGCAGTGGGCCAGTCGAAACCGACGCCCGAAGCGCGGGAGGTCAACTGCGCCGCCTCGACCAGCGCCGGCATCGCGCGCGGCACTCCTTCGAGCAGGCCCTTCTCAACGCCGCTCTTTTCCTCCGCCTTGATCTCGTCCCAGCGGACTTTGACCTCCTCGGGCGTGCTGGCCGTGCCCGAGCCGAAAACGTGCGGATGGCGGCGCACCAGCTTCTCGTTGATCGCATCGAGCGAATCCTCGATCCGGAAGTGGCCGGCTTCGGCGGCCATCTGCGCGAAGAAGACGGCTTCGAGCATCAGGTCGCCGAGCTCTTCCTTCAGGCCGCTCCAGTCGCGCGCGTCGATGGCGTCGAGCACCTCGTAGGTTTCCTCGAGCAGGTAGGGCTTGATCGACTCGAACGTCTGCTCGCGGTCCCATGGGCAGCCTCCGGGAGCGCGTAGGCGCGCCATGATCCCGGTGAGGCGAGTGAACTTGTCGCCCTCGCTCACTTCGTGCCCACTACCACGATTGTGAAGGTATCCGGAATGAGAGTGGGCCGCGGATGCGGCTGATCCTGAGTCGGCTCGGCAGGCGGCCCGAAGCGCGCCGTGGGCAGGTAGATCCGGTGCGTCTTCGGATCGATGGCCATGGTGCGCGCGCCGCGCTCGGTGGCGACGGTTTCGGCTACCTCGAACTTGCCCGGCGACGATTCCCGCGCCACGGTCAAAGTGCCGTCGCCATTGGAGCTGAAGGCGAGCCCCGTCGCCGCATCGAAGCCGTTCGCATCCACGCCCGCCCCGATCGGCACGCTGGCGATCACCCGGCCGGAGACCGTATCGAGGACCGTCATGATCTTGTTGTGGCAGCCGCTGAAAGCGTGGTGATGCTCGGCGTCCAGCGCCAGGCCGGAAGGCCCGTCGCAGGGTGCGAGCGGGAACCGCCTCAGCACGGTGAGCTTGCGGCTGTCGATTTCCACCAGCTCGCTCTTGTCTTCGATGTTCACGTAGATCCTGCCGGCCTCGTCGCTGCGGGCGAACTCAGGCTTGCCCCCCAACGGAATCGTGCCATCCACCACGCCCGTTGCGGCGTTGAAGGCGGTGGCGTCGCCGCTGCGGCCATTGAAGGTGAAGACGCGGCCGGAGGCCGGATCATAGAGAATGCAATCCGGGTTCTTCCCGGTCTTGACCTCACCGATGGGCTTGAGCGTGTCGAGCGAGAAGATGGTGACGTTGTCCGTGCGCCCGTTGCTGGTGAAGCCGCGGCCCAGTTCCGGCGCGAGCGCGATTCCATGCACGCCCAGCGTGCTGGGGATATCGCCGGCGAGCTTGCCGGTCTCGAGATCCACCACCATCACGTGCGATCCGCGCGAAACATAGAGCCGGCGAGCGGCGCCGTCCGCGGTCAGGTAATCCCACCCGCCCTCGCCGCCCAGTTGCAGCTTGTCGATGACGCGGTAACCGGGGCCGGCCGCCGAAGCGATCGCGCCGAAAAGGACTGCGGAACACAGCAGACTTCGGATGTTCACAGAGATGCCGCCTTTAGGCCGATTCTAGCAAGGTGGCGAAATCGGCGTCTGCCGGCCTCGAGTCCAACGTCCATGTTCCGCCGTGCCCAACCCCGTGCGCTGCCGCGGGGCAGGGGAATTGGAACTTTCCCCTTCTTCGAGCGGTAAGATCAACATCAGGAACTATGGACGAGAACCGCATTACCATTGAACCCGGCAAGCGCTCCGGCCAGCCCTGTATACGGAGTCTCAGAATCACGGCCTGGGACGTGCTCGGCTGGCTCGCGGCCGGCATGAGCGAGGAACAGATCATAGCCGACTACCCCGAACTGGAGAAGGACGACTTCCGGGCGGTCTTCGAGTATGCTGCGCGCGCGGGCCGGCGGGTCGCTCTGTGAGACTGCTCCTGGACGAGAACCTGTCTCGCCGGCTGGTTGAACGTTTGGCCGACTTGTTCCCCGGCTCGACGCGCGTCGCATCCGAGGGACTGCTTCAGGCCCCGGACACGCGCCTCTGGGAGTACGCGAAGGCTGGCGGCTTTGCGATCGTAACGGCGGACGCGGACTTCTACGAGCTGGCGACCGCGTTCGGCCCTCCGCCGAAGGTCATCTGGCTGCGCGCGTGCGATTACCCCACCGCTGTGGCGGAACGCCTGATTCGGGGCCAGGCAATTCGGGTGGCCGAGTTCCTTCAGGACGGCTAGCAGGCGGTGTTGATTCTCACGCCGTAGACGAGAGTTCGCAAAGCGTCGAGGATGGTCACGCCGCGGCCGCTGCGGCCTAAGTCCGCCGCGCATTCACGTTCCTCGCCGTTTCTTTTCTCTCGTTGCCTCAATATCTTCCGCCTGCCGCCGCGTCGGCCGCCGCGCCTCCCGCGATAAACTTGGCCTGATGGCGCCGGACGCGGAGGCGCGTCCGCCAACCGGGAACCGGTTTGACAAAACGAAGCCAATTTCGCCGGGGTCCGGAGCCCAGCCCCCCGGCCGCCCCTCGGCTAAAATGAGGAATTGATGAGCGAAGAGACCCCCCACACCGAGCAGCAGGAAACGCCCAGCGCCGAGCGCCACGAGTTGCCGCCCGCGAGTTTCGGCGAGCTGATTTTCTCCCTGCGTTTCCAGGCCGAGATGCACCTCGGCCTGGTGCCCCTGGACGAAGACGAGAAGCCGCCGATCGACCTCGCGGCCGCCCAACACTATATCGACCTGCTGGGAATCCTGGCCGGGAAGACTCGCGGCAACCTTGAGATCGAGGAACAGCGGTATCTCGAGAACTCGCTCACGGAGTTGCGCTTCCGCTACGTGCAGGCGGCCGGCCAGGTTCAGATCAAGTGATGCCGGAGCCCGGCACGCTTACGATCGCCGTCCTGGGATCGGGCACCAGTGTCGGCGTGCCCACCATCGGGTGCGGCTGCGCCGTGTGCCGCTCGACGGACCCGCGCGACAAGCGCCTGCGTCCCTCGGTGCTGGTGAGCTACGGCGGGCGCAACGTGGTGATCGACACTACGCCGGACTTTCGCACCCAGGTGCTCCGCGCGGGCGTCGAACGGCTGGATGCCGTGGTCTTCACCCACGGGCACGCCGACCACATCATGGGGCTCGACGACGTGCGGCCGTTCAACTACCACCAGCGCACCGGCATCCCCGTCTACGGCTCGGCGCAGACCTTAGAGACGGTGCGGCGGGTGTTCGAGTACGTGTTTGAGGAGCAGGCCCACGAGTCCTCGGTCCCGCACCTGGAGACGCACCTGCTCGATGGCGAATCCTTCGACGTGTTCGGTCTGCCGTTCCAGCCGATCCCGTTGAAGCACGGAAGCCTGGACGTATATGGCTACCGCTTCGGCGCCGCCGCATACCTCACCGACCACAGCGCCATTCCGGAGGCGTCGCTAGAAGCGCTGCGCGGGCTCGACGTCTTGTTCCTCGATGCGCTGCGCCACCGCCCGCACCCCACCCACACCACGGTCGCGCGCGCTCTCGAATACGTCGCGGAGCTGAAGCCGCGGCGAGCGTTCCTGACGCACATCTGCCACGATCTGGGCCACGACGAGACCGAGCGGGCGCTGCCCCCGAACGTCCGCCTGGCTTATGACGGCCTTCTGATCCAGGTGGAGGCCGGCTAGCATGGACCACTTCGGCCCTTCGGCCCTCACCATCGGCAACTTCGACGGCGTTCACGCCGGGCATCGCGCGATCCTGCGCCGCGTCGTGGCGCTGGCGCGCGAGCGCGGTTGGAAAGCCTCGGTGCTGACCTTCGATCCTCATCCGGCCCGCGTCGTGGCGCCGGAGCGCGCGCCCCGGCTGCTCACGACGCCGGAAGAGCGCGTCGGCCTCATGCGCGAGGAAGGTATCGAGCAGGTGCTGATTCTGCCGTTCACCAGCGAGTTGGCCGGGTTTACGCCCGAGCGTTTCGTACGGGAGATCGTGGTGGAGCGGCTGGAGGCGCGGGCGGTCCTGGTGGGCGACAACTTCCGGTTCGGTCACGAGCACGCCGGCGACACGCGCGTGCTGGCGCAGCTGGGCAGGCGGGAGGGCTTCCTGGTCGAGGCGGTTCCGGCCATCCGCATGCGCGGGCGCGTGGTGTCGTCGAGCGAGGTCCGCCGCCTGATCGAGGAGGGCGACGTGGCGCTGGCGGCGCGGCTGCTGGCGCGGCCATACGCGCTGGCGGGAGAGGTGGTCGCGGGGCAGGGCATTGGCTCGAAGCAGACCGTGCCCACGCTGAACCTGGCCCCGGCGGCGGAGGTTCTGCCCGCCCGCGGCGTCTACATCACGCGCACCACCGATCCCGCAACCGGGCGCCGCTGGACGTCGGTCACCAACGTCGGCACGCGGCCGACCTTCGGCGGCGAATCGGTGACCGTCGAGACGTTCCTGCTCGATCCGCTCGCAGGGACGAGCCCGCGCGCCATCCGCGTCGAGTTCCTGAAGCGCCTGCGCGAGGAGCGCCGATTCGAAGACGCCGCCGCGCTCAAGCGGCAGATCCTGCGCGATGTGGGCAGGGCGCGGTCGTATTTCCGGCTGGTTTCCCGGATTGGCGGGCCCGTTTGATACGATGGTGAGTCCACTTCCGGGAAGGAGAAATTCCGAATGTTACTTTCTATGCGGCAGGTCCTCGACGAGGCTGCCAAAGGCGGTTACGGTGTTGGCGCATTCAACGTCAACAACCTGGAACAGATTCAGGCCATCATGGAGGCGGCGCGCGCGACCAAGTCGCCCGTCATCATTCAGGCCAGCCGCGGGGCGCGGGCTTATGCCAACGACCGGTTCCTGTACCACATCATGATCGCGGCCACCGAGATTTACCCTGAAATTCCCACCATCCTGCACCTGGACCACGGCAACAGCTTCGAGACCTGCAAATCGGCCATCGATACCGGCTTCACCAGCGTCATGATGGACGGCTCGCTGATGCCGGACGGCAAGACGCCTTCTAGCTTCGAGTACAACGTCGAGGTGACGCGCAAGGTGGTCGAGGCGGCGCACGCCAAGGGCGTGACCGTGGAAGGCGAGATCGGCGTGCTGGGCGGGATTGAAGACGGCCACGGCGCCGGCGGCACCGGCCTCGAGCACGTCACCGATCCCGAGCAGGCCGCCAAGTTTGTCGAGCTGACGGGCGTGGACGCGCTGGCCATCGCCATCGGCACCAGCCACGGCGCTTACAAGTTCTCGCGCAAGCCCGACGGCGCGGTGCTCAAGATGGACCGGCTCATCGAGATCCACAACCGGCTGCCCAAGGTGCACCTGGTGATGCACGGCTCCTCGAGCGTGCCGCAGGACCTGCAGGACATCATCAACCAGTACGGCGGCAAGCTGAGGCCCACCTGGGGCGTGCCGGTCGAAGAGATCCAGCTCGGCATCCGCAATGGCGTGCGCAAGGTCAACGTGGATACGGACAACCGGCTGGCCATTACCGGCGCCATCCGCAAGGTGTTCTTCGAGACGCCGGAGAAGTTCGACCCGCGCGACTACCTCAAGCCCGCCCGCGAGGCGATGCAGAAGGTGGTGGCGTTGCGCATGACGCAGTTCGGGCAGGGCGGTCACGCCGGCGACTACGAAGCGCTTCCGCTTTCGGTCATGGCCGAGCGGTACGCCGCGCAGCCGGTGGCGTAGGAAGCAGCCGTCAGCCGTCAGCCATCGGCCGTCGGCCGTCAGCCGTCAGCCACCGGCCATCAGCCGTCGGCCACATAGCCGTCAGCCATCGGCCTTCAGCCATCAGCCAGCGGCGTCGGCCGGGCGGCTGCGGTTCGCTTCGCGCTAACTGTTTCCCTTCTGCCGGCCGATCTGATATACGTAGAGAGGCCGTTTCGGCTGAAGGCTGACGGCTGATCGCTGATGGCCAGTGTGTTCAACCCGAGTCGCGGTGAGTATTCCGTGCTTCAGGTCTGCCTGCCGGGTGCGCGGCCGGAGCCCTACGGCATCCTGCTGGTCGATCCCGCCTCCGACCGCGTCTGGCAGCGCGCGCGGGCCGTTCCCGAGTGCGAAGACCCGGACCTTTTCGAGCTGCTGCCCGGCGACCTCGAAGCCAAGGCGCGCGAGCTGGGAGGCCAACGGCTGCTGGCGCTGTTCGAGGACTCGCTTTCGAACGCCATCCGCATCACAGACCGCCGCGGCGTACTGGTGCGCGATTTCGACGCTGCGGCCGGGCGGCTTTTCGCCGAGCACGTCGAGAGGGCGCCCCCGGCCAGGCGACGAGGCGAGATCCGCCTCTATTCCCTGCGCGCGGCGGCGGGGCGGTTCGGCGAGGACATGGAAGTGGAGACGGAAGACCGGGTAGCGGCGCCGCCGGGTGTGCGGCCCGGCCCGGACGTCTACGCCGTCCATATCGTGGGGCATTCCATGGAGCCTGACATTCCCGACGGCTCGGTGGCGGTCTTCCGTTATTCGCCCGCGGGATCGCGCCAGGGCAAGCGCGTGCTGGTGTGGCGGCACGGCGCGTCGGCCGGCGGCGGCGAGTTCACCATCAAGGTCTACGAGAGCGAGAAGGCCGTCAGCGAGGAAGGCTGGCAGCACACGCGCATCCGCCTGAAGCCGCTGAACCCGGAGTACCCCGTGCTCGAGCTCGAGGACGAGTCCGAATACCGCGTCCTGGGCGAGCTGGTGGGGCTGGTGGCGATCGACGAACTATAGCCGCCTGCGGCGGCTGCCCGTCGCTCGTGGCTCGTTGCCTAGTTAAAGGAGGGGTCGTTGGCCAGGGGGGTCCGTGGGTGTCTATGGGCGGCGCATCGCGGTAAAGGATTGAGGGGAGCGCAGTTGTCGGCGACGAAGGGGGTGAGTTGCGGCGTTCCGGCGATGGAGATTAAATGGCCAAAACTGGGCGGCTGGCGCGCCTCTCTCCCGCGTAACCTGTTGATTATGCGTACGGCATGGCTCGAAACGGTGTCCGCCATTTTCGGAAGGGCCAAGCTGTTGAGAAATCAGGCGCGCACATCCAAGCGGGTCCGAAACGCCTTCTGCGGCGGCGGCGGAGCAGAACCAAAAACTGCGCCCTCCGATGGCTGGGTGGGTTTCTCGGGTTTCGGATAACGGCCAGTCTAAAATCCGTTAATGAACCACGGGCAGGTCCGCGGCGGCTCGGCGCGGCGTTTTCGGCGCCGGCTCACTTCAGGAGATCGGACCCCTCACGGTTTTCGAGCGCGCGGCTGATGATCTGTATCCCGTCCACTTTTCCAGGGAAGCTGGCGCTCGAATCCGGCATCCCCAGCGAGCCTGTGAGGGTAGAGCCGAAGCCCATTCTCCGAACCTCGGCCGCAAGCACAGAGCGCTCAGTCACCGCGACCAGGCTGTACTCGTCTGGGTAACGCTTGGGATAGATCCGCCCCTGGTTCCGTTCAAAGTCGCGCGGGAACATCGCCTCTGCCAGCCGATCTACAAACGGCGTAAAGGTGACGCCGTAGATGTTGCCCAACGCATTCGGGTCGAGGTGCTTGCTGGGCTCCAGTTGAATGACGGCCAGACGCTCCTGGTAGTAGTAGAGGTCCACCCGGCTGAAACCCTCGACATCCCTGAACGATTGCTTGCGGAGGCTCTTCGCGCGAAGCCCCGGTATGAACCACTTGTCGATGCGCCGGATGAACAGCCGATCGGGTTTGTCGCTTTCCGGAGTTCCGAGCACGCGGACCGCATCGGCGGCTGTACTTTCTCCAACGATCAATCCGCGCCAGCGATCTGGCTGCGGGCCGTCCCCCATCAGTAGGCGAACGCTCCCGATCAAGACCACCAGCAAGGCTGTCCGCATGAGATTAATCCTTTCGGGCCCGATATTCTCACCCATTCCCCTACCCCGCGCTCGGGTCGCCTTCTGTTGGCTCATCCTGTAACCCAGATACCTCGCCAGTCTGCGCCCGATCCTGTGAGCGCTCCCTCCACAAGCTGGCGCGCAGAAAACCCAGTGCGTCCCGAAAGTGGCCTGTAGTTGCAGGGCGTCCCGAGTGCGCCACCCAGAGCTGAAGAATCTCCGCCACGCTCTCGTCAACCGCATCTGACGCCACCATCAGATGAGCGACTGCTACGGCAAACTGCCGAAAGCCAAGAGTCTGGCGTTTCTTCCCCAAAAGCTGCATCAGGACATCGCCGATGTTGAACTCTGGAGCCAGAGATGCGAGCCCGTCCAGAACCTGTTGATCGTCTCCGGTTCCCTGACCCCGCCCACCGATCAGCCCGACATCCATGCACTGCTTCAGCTCTACAGAGAACACCTCCCTCTCTGCATGGCGGCCGGCCTTGGTGGCCAGGTACAGGAGCTTCAGCAGAACGCCGGGACTTGGGGAAAGCTTATCCCTTTCGTAGCAGGAGATCGTTGCGTTGTGGACGCCCAGGCGCAGTCCAAACTCGGTTGTCGTTTCGTGGAGGTCTTTCCGAAGAGCCAGAATGGCCTGCCCTACCGTTGCGTTCGCTCGACGCTTCTGTAGTTTCTGCCTTGACACAGGTTTCTGTCTGGATTAAGATAATGCAGTGGCTCCGCCTCTACACAGAATTGAGGTTACCAGAAATTGAGCTACCGCAAGCAGCGCCGGCCCGCTGGAGATGTTGGCCGAACCATACACAACATCAGGCGGCGTCTCGACCTGAACCAAACGGAGTTTGCGGAACGCCTCGGCTGGCTCGATGAATCGATATGCCGGTACGAGCTTGGGAAACTCGTTCCCAGCATCCCCAGACTTGTGCAACTGCTGCGCCTTGCGACCAAAGAGGAGCAGACGGCAATCCTCGCCACACTCGAGGGGCGGGGGCTCTCCAGTTCAGACGCTGTGTTCCTCGCCGAAACATTCTCGGCCACGGCTGCGGTGTCGCCCCAAGCACACCGACAGGGGACATCGGCCTCGCCCTCGGTTTCAGACAACGCGCCGGAGGCCTCGGCATGAACCTACCGCGCCGTGTTCACCGCAAGTCTGACGGCCTCCCGGATGCAGTCCTCTCCACCGTGCGCAACGGGGTCGAAGCCAACAAGACCGCGGCGCAGATTCGGAGGGAACTCGCGGGGATGGGCTTCACGTTCCCGGAGCGTACGGTTGCGAGGTGGGCGCGGGAGGCGCACGCGGAGCGGTTCCGGGTGCGCGCCTCCGCTACTCTCCCCGGCCTTGTATCGCAGCAGAGCGGCTGGCGGGTTGAGGAGCTGCTGGACATGATCCGCGGCGCGGACCTATCGAACGGCTGGTGGGCGCGGAGTGCGAAATCCGTCCGCCGCCTCCTCGAAAAGTACCTTGTCTGTCCCACCTCCGATGCAAGGCGTGCTCTCGATGCCGCGCTGCTGAAACACGCCCTGCAGGCCGCGATCGCAGGGCACCAAGCGCACCAGGCCGCCGAAGAGGCGCCAGCGGAGACAGCCCAGGAGCATCTACTCCAATGACTGAGCCATGCGGTGTAGTCCTGACGCTGCCCAGCGGCCGTAAGATCGTAGCCGTCAGGCCCCCTCCCATCGTCCTCGCCTGCCTCGGACTCCCGGTCATGGTGGCGAAGCGCGCTGCCGCGCGCGCTCCCGGTGTCGAGATGACAGAGACCGAGGTGAAGACGACCATGCACGCGATGGCGTCCACGCTCAAGCTTGTCTGGGTTTATCCGCAGCTTTCGGCGAACCCCTCCGGCCCGGACCAACTCCATCCGCGTGAGGTGCCCCTGAGTGACGCCGTGTGGCTTGTGAAATGGGCTCTTCAGCGGCCCCAGCAGCAGAGCACCAGCACGGGGGCCCAGCCTCGAACAAAGTCCGCCCCGCATCGGATGCAGCGGGGGAAGGCTCCCCGCCGGAGGCGCGGGTAGAGATGTCATTCGATTCCAGCGCGAACCTGCTTTTCTCTATCGGGGCCGAAAGCTCCGGGGCGGAAGCTGGCCTCGCAAACTTCCAGTCTGAGTTCAACGGCGCGATGTCTTCCGCCTCGGCGGATTTTTTCCAGTGGGTCGAGGGGATTCTGGACGGCTCGGCGACCGCTGAGGAAGCCCTGGCCGGCATCGGGCCGGCGCTGGAGCTGGGGTGCCTGGCCGCTACTGCGGCCGTTGCCTCTCTCGGCGCGGCCCTAGTTGAACTGGGCCAGCACCAGATGGAAGTCAGCGAAACGATAGAGCAGGGCGCGCGGGCCACCGGGCTGAGCACCGAGCAGCTCTCGGGCATGGACTTCGCCGCCAACCAGGTTGGGCTGTCGTCGGAAAAGCTCAACACCTCCCTCGTGCGGTTTGCCAACGCGGTCTCGGCAGCGCAAGACCCGACCGCAAAGCAGGCTTTGGCGTTTAAAGCCCTCGGGCTCAGCCAGGACGATGTCAACGCCGGCCAGACCGACCTGTACGGGCTGCTGCGCAAGACAATGGACGGCTTCCGTGATCACGCGGACGGAGCCAACAAGGACGCGATCGCGACCGCTCTGTTCAGAGACAGGACGGGTCAGCTCATCCAGTACCTCGACATGGGAAGCCAGGGCCTGGATCACTTCATGGAACGGGCGGAGCAAACCGGCAACATCCTCAGGGATCACGATGCAGTTGCGGCGAAGCTCGCCAGCCTCGCCTGGGCCGACTTCCGCGGGGAACTCTCAGGGACCGCGAAAGAGATGGGCCAGGTGGCTATCCCGGTGATGGGCACCATGGCCATCCAACTGGAGGGGCTCAAGGCAGCGGTGAAGGGGTTCTTTACCACCCCGCTCGAGCTGAAGGACATCGTCAACCCCTTTGCGGGGCTAGCGAAGCAATGGCAACACGCCGTCGATGCCATGGACGAAGAGATGACGCAGGCCGCCATGCGCATCCAACGGACGATGAAGGATCTCGCCAAGCCCGATAACGTGCCCCAGCTCCCATCGCTGCACGCGGTCAAGACCGGAGGCGCCGGCGACGATCAGACCAAACAGGCCACCGAAGACTACACCGCGTTCAGCAACATCCTGGAGCGCGTGCAGACCAGCCTGGCCGGGGCCACCAGCGCAGAAGACAAGATCGCCGAAGAGACCAATGCGCTGCTGCTCAGGGTCAACGAGGCGGCTCAGAAGTTCATGGAGTTGAACGACGCTGGAAAGATCGCGCCGGCGGTATTCGAGCGCGAAACCGCGGCCTTCGGCCAGCTCTACGACGCCATCAACAAGCTGAACGAGCAGCAGAGCGCGGACCTGATCGCCAAGCGCAACGCGGCCGCGATCGCGGCCACGGCGGACCTGACCAAGCGCCTGGAGGCGCAGCAGCAGGACACCTACCAGCACCAGGTCAGGCTCTGGAACGACGAGATCGCCCAGCTCACCGCGAAGCTGGCCAAGGAAGGCCAGCTCACCGCCGCGAACCAGGCGCTGATCGATCAGATCCAGGCGGCCGGCCTGGTGGCGCGCGAGCGCAAGCAGAGCGAGGCCTACGGCAAGGAGCTGCAGGCGCTGGCCGCGGCGCTGAAGCAGGAATCGACCGTCTGGCAGACCGAGGAGCAAAAGCTCGCCGAGCTGTATCAGGAGGATTTGAAGAAATACAGCGCGGTTGAGGAAGCCAAGGCCATGCTGACCGCCTCCAGCACGGCCGAAGCCAACGTGATCGCCACGCTGTACGAGAAGCTCCGGATCGCGGCGCTCCAGCACTACCAGCAGCAGTTAACAACGCTCCAGAACTCGCAGGGCTGGCAGGGCATCTTCGGCAACATGTTCGCGCAGGGGTTGAAGAACAACGAGCAGCTCCTGCACGACTGGTCCACCTCGTCCAACCGTGATCTGCTGGCCGTGCAGGTGGCCTGGGAGGACGTCCAGGAGCAGGTCAAAGACACGATGCAGCAGATGGCCCAGTCCATGGCGCAAGCTGCGGTGGAGGCCTTCATCTCCGCCAAGTCGATAGGCCAGGCGATGGAGCAGGCGGCCAAGGCGACGATCGAGGCGCTGGCTGAGAAGTCGGCGGTGGAGGCGGTGTTCTGGCTGGCGGAGGGGTTCGCGGACCTCGCGTCTTACCAGTACGCGCAAGCCCAGCAGGCGTTCATGGCCGCGGCCATCTTTGGCAGCGTCGCGATGACAGCCGCGGTAGGCGCGCGCTTGATGGGGCCCGGAAGCACGGCGACGCCGGCCGGCGGCGGCTCCGGAAGCGGCTCGGCGCCCAGCTCGTCGGACAACTCGTCGTCCGGGTCGAGCGGGTCCGGAGGCAGTCCGGGCAGCAACCCGGGGAGCTGCTCGGTGTACGTTTACGGCAACATCATCGGTCGCCAGGGGATCGAGGAACTTACGGATGTAATCAACGACGCGGTGCAAAACCGCGATGTGAAGCTGATCGCCAGCCGCGTGAAGACGCCAGGGACGACGATTCGATGAGCAGCCAAAGTGCAGCCACCGCCGCAGAGGGCCGGCCACGCCGGCCGCGCCTCAGCAGGAGACAGCGAGAGTACGGTTTCGATGTCTCGGACCAGAAGTTCAGCGACCCCCGTTACTGGATGGGCGATGACATTGCTTCCTTTCTTTTGCTCGAAGAGCTGAATCCGGGCGATCCCGGAGAACTGAGCGGCGCCAAGCTCGTTCTGTGTGGCGACCTGGGGGAGGAGGACTCGGCGGTACTCGCGGAGGTCGCAGACCACCACCGGATCGGCTTCCTGCCGGGCGTGACTGCCAAGGAACTCGCCCAGCTCACACTCCAGGGCATCCACGATCCCGACACGGTTCTTGAGGCCAAGCTCGGCGACGCCGAGGACATGAGCTGCGTGCGTTTCAAGGGCTGCGTTCTGCATTTCGAGGGAGGGCCCACTCCTTCACTGACCCTCTACCTCGGGGAGCATTGCTTCGGGATCGCCCGCGGGTCCGATTTGATCGAGTTTTTAAACCGGGTGCTGAGGAGGACAGGCGGGACGTTGGACGTGGAGGCGAGCCTGCCCAACGTGGTGTGTATCTCGAAAGGGCGGCGGCAGCCGGTGGCCGCGGCCCCCCCGGCCGAGGGAGGCAAGCAGTGAGGATCCTGGCTGCCCTGCTCGTGAGCGGGGCGCTTCTCTGGGTGTTCGGATGGTTCATCGATACGCAGGTGCCGCGATGATCCCCATTGTCGTCCTATCCCTCGTCGCTCTGTTCGGGCACCACACCTGCCCGGCAGCGCAACCGGCCCCCGTCAGCGTGAAGGATCGCCCGGCCATCGTCGCTATGACCCCGGACGACGCGATCGACGCACTCCTGCAACAGAAGCTCCAACTCGAGGAGCATCTGCCAGCTCTATTGGCGGCATGTAAGACGGATGCTGAGGCCGCGGCCTTGCGCTCCTCCTATCAGCATGCCGTGAACCAATGGAACACAGCAGTAAACCAGAAACTTGTCGCGGATGAAGGACTGCTCGGCGTGCCAAAAGTGAAATGTCAGGACTACTGGCGCGGACCCGCCAACGAGAACGGCCACTGGGCCTGGTATTGTTGCCCGGATCCGCCACGAGGGTACTGCGCTCAGCCTCCGGACTAGCCATGTTCCGATTTAAGCTCTCGATCGCCCGCGGGTCCGATTTGATCGAGTTTTTAAACCGGGTGCTGAGGAGGACAGGCGGGACGTTGGACGTGGAGGCGAGCCTGCCCAACGTGGTGTGTATCTCGAAAGGGCGGCGGCAGCCGGTTGCACCTGGTCCGTTCACAGGCCCAGGAGGCGGTGCGGACACTGACCCCGAAATGAGGCCCGGTGCGTAGGACAATGTTACTAAGTGCCGCTAAGTCGTGGTTGCTTGCATATAGCGGCAAGTTACTAAGTCGCGCAATACGGCCGCAGGGGTGACGATGGGCGCGACACTCACAGCCTCGGAACTGTCCGGCCTGGCGGGGATGACGGAGCGGTCTGTCAGGCGCCGCGGCTGCGAGTTGGAGCGAGCGAAGTCAAGCAAACCGGCGCTGAACGGCCAATTCCCCCTGGTTTACCAGATCGAGTCGTTATCGCCCAAGCTCCAGCAGAGGTACCTGCAGCAGCAGCGGAGCCTGGCGAAGGACGAACCCGCTGGAGAGGCGCCTTCCGAGGTTGCCCTCGTTCCGCCTTCCGGCCTCGATCTGAGTACGGAGGACCGGGCGGAAGCCGAGCGCCGGTTCAGAATCATCGAGCCTCTCCTCAATCCGGAAAAGTTCCGGCTCCTGTGGGCAGAGAGCGCCCTGCGCAAGACCGCGCTGATCGCCCACCTGGCGCAGCAGCATCAGCTCGGCGCACGGACTCTGCGCCGCTGGGTGGATGCCTTCCGAGATGGCGGATTGCCGGCGCTCGTGAGGAAGGCGCGTGCCGACAAGTCGAGGCCGCGCAAGCTGAATCCCGCAGCGCTCGACTTTATACTAACGGCCGCCTGTCCGAAACCCGGCTCCTACGGCGAGCTGAGCGTGCGCGACATCTACCGGGCGTACATCGATGAGCGCGCTTGGCGGGCCACCCACGCAAAGGAGCGCCTCTGCGGACTCCAGCTCCAACGCTACGCCCGATATGTGGATCCTGAGACGGGGCGGCTCCGCGAGTCCGCCCAGTTGCCCGCTGCTTCTTACGACACCGTTCTGTACTGGTATGACAGAATCCCGGCAGCGGTGAAGTCATGGGCGCGCGAAGGCGAAGAGGACTTTCACAACACCCAGGAGATACTGAGCTTCCGAGACTTGGCTGCGATCAAGCCGCTCGACTATGTGGTGATGGACCATCGGCTTTTGGACGTCTTCACGCTAGTGCGAACGCACACCGGCTGGAAGCTCATCCGTCCCTGGCTCACCGCGGCGATCGACATGCGGACCCGGAAGTGGCTCGCCTGGGTGATTGTGGAGACCCCCAGCTCCGACTCGATCGCATCGGTTCTCAAGACCATCTTCATGAAATTCGGAGCGCCGCGGTCCCTCTACTGGGATAACGGAAAGGATTTCACCTGCGAGTGGCTCGAAGGCCGCACGCGGAAGACAGGAACAGCCCCTCGGGTGGGCGAGATGCAGGATGGCGTCCGGGGCGTTTTGCAGACCCTCGGCGTCCGCGTCCATCACGCGATCGTCCGGCGCGCGCGATCCAAGATCATTGAACCGAACTTCGTCAATACCGCCCTCTTCGACCGGACCCTCCCGGAATGGTGCGGCCACAAGCCGAGTGCCAGGCCGGAGCGTTTCGATGCGCTTCTGGCGGACCATGAGCGGTGGTTGAAAAAGGAGATCCCGAATCCGCCGTTTCAGACCATCGAACAGGTGGCCGCGCTCTACAGCGATTTCCTGGAGTCTCTGAACGAGCGGGAACACACCGGCCAGGGCATGGCTAAAGTCACTCCTACGGGAAGGGGTTGGATGTGCCCGAACGAGGCATGGGAACTTCTGATCGGGAAGGTCGAGCGGCGCACGGTTGATGCCGCGGTCCTCCAGTTCTGTTTCCAGAAGCGGAAGAAGGTCACCATCCGGAACGGAGAACTCCGACTTGCTTTCGAGGGCCAGCAATACCACTACCGGCTGATCGATTCTTCAACCCGGCTGATCCAACTGAACGAGAGGGAAGTCGAGATAGCTTACGATCCGTTCGACCTTGAAACCGGGGCGGTCTACTACGAAGACACCTTCATTGGCCTGGTGGAAAACATTGCCCTCTGTAGGATGGGCGCCGATGACTTCGTACAAGGCGAGCGCGATCGCCGCAGAGCGCGGCGCGATGTCAAAAGCCTGATCGCCGCTGCTCATCAACAGGTCTACGTTCCTGACGCTCGGGAACGCCTGGCCCGCCGAAAGGCCGTCGAGCCGGCGCGTACCGAGCCCGACCGCCCGGAGACCGCCGCGGCCGTTCCGGAGGCGCTGCTGGAGGCCGCACGCGCGAAAGCCGCCGATGACAGCTTCGCGTTTTCGGAAGTGAAAGCGGAGCCGATCGCAGCAGCGCCGGCGGACGATTCCGACGACAGCAGCTTCAGTTTCTTCCGGGGGGACCGATGACAGAAACGCAACTTACTCCGCGTGAGCGCCTGGCCGAACTCTATCGGGTGCGCCCGGACCTCACTCCGAACGATCTGTCCGCCCACATGACCATCGGCTATTCGACGCTCAAGAAATACGGGGCAGGCACGCAGCCGGCCACCGAGCGCATCGATGCCGAGGTTACGCGGGTGCTCGACATGATCGAGGCCAGGGACATCCTGCAGCCGGGCAGCGACCGGGCCATCACCATAAACGAGGCGCGGCCCGCACGGGTCCGGCGCGTCAGCCGCCGGCGGGGCTTCTATCAGACGGAGTTCGCGCGGCGCGTCGCTCAGGTGATGACTTATTGTGCCGAGCAATCGGCCATCGGCCTCATCACGGCGGACTACGGCGCCGGCAAGACCGAGGCTGCCGGGGCCTGGCGGCGCGACGAAGGCCGCAATGTCGAAAGCATCCTAGTCGAGTTCGATGAGTTCACAGCGTCCAACCGAATCGGGATTGTGCAGGCGATTGCGGAGGCGCTGGGGCTGCCAACCCACTGCGGATCGCAGGACGGCGCGCGCCTGTTTCGCGAAGTCGTCGCGGCGCTCCGCCGGAGCCCATGCCTATTGATCTTGGATCAGTGCGAACTGGCCCGGCCGCGAATACTTCAGGTTCTCCGGCAGATCTGGGACCGCACGCGCGATGCCGGGGTGGGCCTGGTGCTGCTGGCCGCGCCCATTCTTCTGGTGCGCCTGAAGGCCAGCCGGATGCAGGACCTGGGCGCGCTGGAGTCGCGCATCGGCGTGGTGGCGCCACTGTCCGGCATTTCTCGCGAAGAGATGGCGGCCATCGTCAAACAGGAAGGCATCACGGACCTGACCGATGAAGCCTTCGCGCTGTGGTGGCGTTCCTGCCGAGGTTCCATGCGGCGCCTGATGGTGTCGCTCGACTTGCTGAAAACGAAGCACGAAGGCAAGGCGATCACCGAAAAAACCGTTGCGGGCGTGGCCTCGCACCTGTGGGGAATGCAGATACACCCGGAGGCCGCGTAGGGGGGATACCCGATGGAAGAGAAGACCATTTTCAATGACCTTGGAACGCTGAACAACTTCCTGGCGAGCGAAGCCAGCAAGCGCGTGAGGGAGACGAACGTCCCTTATGACGAGGCGTGGAGGCAGATTGTGCGCGAGAACCCGGCCCTGATCCATCTGCGGCATGAATTCTCCACTGCGGGCGTGCGCTCGATGGCCGGCCTCCGCTCTGTCCGGGATGGCCGCGATCGACTGCGGCGAGCTGAGCGGCAGATTAGCGTAGTGGTTGACAGTCTCCAAGCCGAGCACCCGGAACTCGATCGCGGCCAGGCATAC
>Ga0208189_1000269_pt1 | contig 31671 bp, 27 predicted proteins | sample June2015DPH_10_5_FD_184702 | JGI IMG/M metagenome (GOLD analysis project Ga0208189, IMG submission 184702) | Peatland microbial communities from SPRUCE experiment site at the Marcell Experimental Forest, Minnesota, USA - June2015DPH_10_40... | ecosystem: Environmental > Terrestrial > Soil >... | reverse complement strand
CCCCAACTGCAACACCAACACCAACCCCAACTGCAACACCAACACCAACCCCAACACCAACCCCAACCCCGACACCCACCCAACTCTCCCTCTCCGTCACCAACTCCACCCCCGCCGTCAACCAGTCCGTCACCTTCACCGCCACCCTCACGAATGGCACAACGCCCCTCTCACGAGAGAACGTCACCATCTACCACTACCTCAGCGGCGTCCGCTACAATGACACCACCACCGCCACCAACACCGCCGGCCAAGTCATCCTCACCGCGAGCTGGGCCTCCACCGGCACACCCACCTTCTACGCCACCTTCGCCGGAGACAGCTCTTATCAGACATCGACAAGCAGCGTCGTCACCGTCACCGTCACTGCCGCCGATCCCACCCCAACCCCTACACCTACACCAACCCCTACACCTACACCTACACCAACCCCAACGCCGAACGTAACCACAAACGCAACTCTAACCGCCACCCGACTCTCACTCACCACCTCCAACACGAACCCCGCCGCCAATCAGGCCCTCACCTTGTCCGGCACCTTAACGGTCACGTCAACAGGCACCGCGGTCTCCGGAAGACAGATCATCCTCGTCACAATGGATCCCGACGGACAATCGACGACGGCGAATACCACTACCACCGCCAATGGCTCGTACTCCGTCACCGTCAGCATCCCTATCCCGGGTACCTACACCCTTCAGACAAGCTTCAGCGGCGACAGCTCCTACGCATCCTCGTATGCCTCACTTTCCATACCGGTCGGCAGCGCCACGTCCTCACTCACCGTTACTAGCGTCAGCCCCTCCGAGGAGGCCATGAACGTCCCTGTGAACACCACCGTCACCCTCACCTTTGGTAACAATATTCAGCCGGGCCCCGGCTTCAACGATATTCGCCTCTTTAATTGCTTTGCGGGACTGAACAAAACTATCAGTGGTAACGTACTGACGATTACACCTGTCGGCGGACTTGCAGCCACGGAAGAGGGAACCTCGGTGTATGGTGCACACATTGGTCTTTGGGTTCCCGCCAACGCCGTCACAGATACAAATAATGACACGATGGCAAGCGGCTTTTATTCTGAGTTCACGGTTGCTACGCCGCTCTATGTTGTAAATGTTAATCCAGCAGATGGCTCCAGTCAAGTCGCGGTTAATCAGAGCATTGTCGTAACGTTCAACACAGCGATCGAGGCCGGGCCGGGATTCAGCAACATCTTCAACGGCAATACGTGGGTACCGATCAACAAAACCATCAGTGGAGACACACTCACGCTCACCCCAGTAGGAACTTGGCTTTCCGACTCTTCGCAGTTTGTGATCATCCCGCCAAATGGCGTGACAACGTTAAATGGCACCGCAATGATGGGGGAGTGGGACACATCTTTTAGTACCGCAAGTTCCCCTGCATCATCAGGCACGCTCTACGTTACGTCTGCCGATCCGTGGAGCACAGCCACGAACGTTTCCACGAGCGCCAAAATCACCATAACGTTTAACCAGAACGTCCAGGCGGGACCCACATTCAGCGACATCAGCGTTTCTAGCTATAACGGTACGTTTACAGGCTACAGCGGCTCGCTGGTCACGACAATCAGCGGCAACACGCTCACGATAAACCCGGTCGCGGGTTTGACGCCCAGCAGCATCTATACAGTTACGATTCCTGCTGGGGCAGTAAGTGATAGTGCAGGCAATAACCTCGCGACGGAATTTAACAGCTTCTTTGCGACCGCGGGACAAACGCTACAGATCACTGCTGTCAACCCTCCTAACGGCGCCACTGACGTCCCCGTTAACCAAACCATCAGCGTTACGTTCAACACAGCCATAAAGCCGGGGCCAGGATTTAATTACATCAGGGTTTATGACTATATGGGGCCGTTAATTAAGACGATCAGCGGCAACACTCTGTTTATTCAGCCCTCGGGCGAATGGTTGTACAACGACCCCCAGTGCTGGATTGTTATACCAAGCAACGCGGTCGTTGACTCATCAGGAAACTCGCTAACTCTAATCTTCGGCAGCTCATTTTTGACGACCGGACAGCAGCTGAGCGTGAATTCTACCAATCCCTCAGCTGGCGCTTCAGACGTGCCCGTGAACCAAAGTATCAGCGTCACGTTCAACATGGCTATACAGCCGGGGGCAGGATTTGGTGACATCCAAGTGCTAGGATATAACGGACCCCTCTACATGACCGTTAGCGGAAACACGCTCACGATGACGCCACTCGAAAACCTTCCACAAGGCATCATGCTTCACGTGTTCGTCCCGGCGGGTTCAATCGAATCGAGTGCAGGCGCCCCTATGCCGGCAGACTATGACTTCTATATAACGACGGTCGGGTCATGACGTAACTATCCCAGGTGACAGAGATATGGCCGGCAATACGTTTTTTGGAGACTTTACTCCCTCGTTTGCGGCCGAAGGGACGTGAGCCCCTCAACAGCGCCACCAACGTCCCTCTGAAGTCCACTATCACCCTCACCTTTAATGACAACGTCAAGCCCGGCCGAGCTACGACAACATCACTATCCCTGCTCCAGCGCCCTCACGAAGACCATCCATGGCAACACCCTCATCACTACCTTCACCATCACGTCTCGGCCTAATGTGTTCAGTGTCAGTCTGAAAGTGAGCACACCGAGCTTGACAGAAGCGCCTCATCGTGCAGTTCGTTCTTTAGGGTAAGGTCGGAATGAGCGGTGCGGCAGAAGTTGATGCATGGATACGCTAGTGACGAAACTATATCATTCACGGCGTTTCCATCACTATCACTAGGTACTCGCTGTGAAGGTCGGGGCCAGAAGCAAAGGCCCCCCACCATCGTTACCAGCAAGATAGCGAGGTGGGAAAAGCGTTATATTGCTTGGCCGCAGCAGAAAGACGTACTCTCGTACAAGACGGCGCGAAGCGCAGCGGAATGCTATGCATCTGCCAGAACCAAAACCTCAGTGGGTTCCACCAATCGTATCGTGAGTTAGAGCGTTTGGGCCTTCAAGGCGCGTGCTAGCTGGTACGCACTGCAACTCGTTAAGTAGCTGATAACGTGAATATCCTGATGATATGGGAGGTTCATCCCTCACCTTACGGTGGACTGCAATTAGCAGCGCTCAACATGCTAAAGCATCTCAGCAAGCGCCATACCATTCGGCTGATCTATCTTGATACAAAATCCGAAGCGGCCACTGATTATCCCGACTTGGAACCATACTGTTCTCATATCGACTCTGTTGCTCGTGAAGACATGTCGCACGGCCGACAAGTCCTGTCGGTCGCCCGTGACAGCTTAAGCGCACGAAAGCTGCTCTCGGAGTACCGCTGGTTTTTCACGCCTGCGTATTCCCCTTTGATGGCAGAATTAGTGCATGAGGCCCTCCGCCGTGACAAATACGACGTGATCTATGCAAGTAACCAGGTTGCATTTTACGCATGGCCCTTTAGCACGCCTAAAGTGGTGCACGCATTCGATTGCGTTTCTGTTGCGTGCTACAAACAATGGAGGGAGGCTCAGCGTGCTTCGGCAAAGGCCTACTGGTTTCTCGCGTACCTCGCCAACACGTGGACCGAGCGAAAGATTTTGCAATCGTTTGATGACTGCATGGTCGTCAGCGACGAGGAATATGCGGCTTTCAAGGCGCTGTTTCCGAACGTGAAGTGTTCAGTGATACCTCTGGGGGTCGATACGGAGTTCTTCAAGCCAAGCACGCTAAGCGAAGAGTGGCCCTCGCTCGTCTTCGCGGGGGACATGTCGTATGGTCCCAACGTCAAGGCCATTCAATACTTTCATTCTCAGATTTACCCACCGCTTAAAGAGCGGTTTGCGGGCCTCAAGCTGTTCGTTGTTGGCAAGAGGCCGGCAGAGGCGGTGCGCTCCCTCGATAGTGACCCGTCAATCATCGTCACAGGATTTGTCGACGATGTACGCCCGTATCTTGCCCGCGCGTCGGTCGTCATTGCCCCTTTCATATCTGGATCCGGAACAAAGACTAAGGTTCTGGAGGCGATGGCCATGGGAAAACCTGTAGTCACCTCGTCGATCGGAGTGCGAGGGATCAATGCTATACATGGCGATACCGTTTATGTCGCAGACAGTCCTGCGGCGTTTACTGATCACATCCAAGAGCTTTTAGATGACGATGCCAAGAGAAAGAGAATGGGGGATCGTGCGCGAGAATTTGTCGAAAAGTGTCATTCTTGGAAGCGAGTAGCAGAGGAAGTAGACCACATTTTTCAAAGAGCACAAACCGGTGACTGCCATGCGTAACCCGCTTACGATGAATGACTGGGCCCTGAAAAAAACGCTGTTCGTCACTGCCGTTCTTCAGGTCGCGCTTCTGGGGAGCGCGGGCCTTAACGCTCTTGGCGTTCCCCTCCTTATCATCCAGCAAGTGACTGGTTGCATTTTTCTGCTTTTTATTCCGGGCATTCTCCTATTACGAATCCTGAAGTTGCACAACCTCGGTTCCTTGGCCACACCGTTATACGCCGTCGGCTTGAGTATCACAACGTTGATATTTAGCGGGCTTTTGATCAACGAGGCGTATCCGTACCTCGGCATAACGCGACCGATAGCTGTACTGCCTTTATTGATAACGCTAAGCGCCTTAGTAGACGTCCTCTGTTTGGCAGCATTCGTCAGAGACCGGACCTTTTCAGCTGCTGACTCGCTTGACCTCCGGGCGGTTGCATCGCCTTTGACCATCGCTCTGTGCTTGATCCCTTTCATTAGCATCTTCGGAACCTACGTGATGAACGGCACTAACAATAATACCGTTCTTTTGCTCCTGATCGTGCTTATCGCCGCGCTCGTCGTCGTGCTTACCTTCATGCGAGATGTTCCCAACCACGTGTACCCGCTAGCGGTGTTCGTCAGCGCCCTCTCTCTATTGTACTACGAGTCATTGATCTCAAATTACTTGTTAGGGTGGGACATTCAGACCGAGCGCTATCTCGCCGGCCTGGTCATCGCTAACGGGAGCTGGAATCCAGCTCTGTCGATCTCATATTACAATTCCGCGTTGAGTTCTGTGTTGCTTGGGCCAATCCTTTCGCTAGTGTGCGGTATAAGCATTGTTTCGGTGTTCAAAGTCGTGTACCCGCTCATCTTTGCTCTCGTCCCCGTCGCCCTATATCTCGTATTCCGGGAGCAGACGAACGACAAAGTGGCGTTTGTATCCGCTTTCCTCTTCGTGGCCGTTGAGCAGTTCTTTGAGGATATGATACAACTCCCGCGGCAAGAGATCGCAGAGCTGTTTCTCGTTTTGATCGTGCTCGTGATGGTCGCTAAGCAGACCAAAAGAAGTAACTTGTTGACGATCATATTTGCTTTTTCACTTATAATGTCGCACTACTCGCTCGCGTATGTCTACATCTCTCTACTGATAATCGCGGTCCTTGGGTTGGCACTGCTAGACAGCCCGACAATACAACGAATTACGCGAATGCATGAATCTCGATCTGCGGTGGAGGATCCGTCCGCAAGAAGCGTAGGGTCGACGCGAGACGTGATTCGGCGACCGATAACGTGGGCGTATGTGGCTTTGTTCATAATCGCTTCTCAGGTCTGGTACATCTACACCTCGGGGGGCATCGTGTTTTACAGTGCCGTAACCTCGTTGAGCTACATCGGCGGTGGCTTTTCAGACCTCTTCAATCCATCAACGACAGGTGCAGGCATCGTAACCAGCGTTACGACGTCACCGTTGCAGGAAATTACTAAGTACCTGAATATTATCGTCGAACTCCTCATCGTAGTTGGCATCATCGCGCTTTTGGCAAAAAAAACACGAATGCGGTTCAAAAAAGAGTACGCCGCGTTCGCCGTCGCCAGTTTTCTCCTGCTTGTGGCGGTATTCGCAATCCCGTTTGTCGCCGGTAACCTGAACACATCACGATTCTATCAGATTGGGTTGATCTTCCTCGCACCATTCGCCGTCATTGGCGGCTTAGCCATTGTTCGTGTGGCACGTAGCGTGATGCGCACGCCCTGCGAATCGAATTGCGAAAAAAACTTTCTTAAGGGGTTTTCGATTTTTCTTGCCGTGTTCTTGGTGTTTACTACTGGTTTCGTTTATGCGGTCGTAGACCCATCCGTTTCTACAGCCGTTCCGCTCAACGCCACGTTCGATGCTCCGCGCTTCAACGACCTGGAAGTGGCGGGCGCTGCTTGGCTGAGTAATGAGAAAAGCAACGCAACCCCCGTATATGCAGACGCGTATCGGGAGTTGTTGCTCGATGGTTTCTTTTACCCGACTGCAAACGTTTTTCCTGGGAACAATACCCTCCCCGCGGGCGCGTACGTTTATTTGGGGAGCCTTAACGTTCAACAAGGCAAGCTAGTAGACGTCGTATACTCTAGCGGAGCAGGTACTAGGACCTATAGCGACGCTACCGTCATCACTTCGGGTCGCAGCAGGCTTTATGATAACGGAGGCGCGCAGATATACTCTTGAATTTGCGAGCCACCTTGATTGCGGAATTGCGAGCTTTTTTAACAAGATTTGCGCTAATCCTTTGCATTGATCGCTATGCTCGACATCAAATTGAGTCAGCGAATCGTGATTGAGGTGTGGGGAGCGGCCTCAGATGTCATTTGTTTGGATGAAATGCGAATGTTGCATTCGTTTTGCACGTCGGACCCCCGCACGTGGTCCGTCTGTAAGCAGTCCGTGGCGAGCGGCGAGACGTAACTATGCGAGTATCACAGTTTTAGAAAGGGGGATGTTCTTCTGAGGCAAGCGCGTTAAGAAATCGTTCCCTGCTGCCGATGTACGCCGTGAAATGTTCCAAGCCAAAAACGTTGCAGTGACAGCAAAGAACGCCGGTAGAAAACGAGACTTGCGCTAATCTGCCAGAATGGCCAGGTGAAGAAATACAAAAGGAAGAGCCGATATTGGGTAGGCGACAAGTGTCGCTTCATAAACCAGAAGCGGTTTCGCGCCATGAAATAAATATTCGCTTTCCCCACATTTGCAGCAGAAATCTTATGCCACACTCTGGCGCCTGGAACGTAAATTGATGTGTACCCCGCGCGCTTTCCTCGTATGCACCAATCAATGTCCTCCCAATATGCGAAGAACGTCGGGTCGAGCAGGCCGATATTATCGATCATTTCTGCCCTCACCATCAGGCACGATCCTTCGACGTAATCGACCTCGCGGATAGCGTCGAATTGGCCTGTATCTACTTCATTCTTGCCGATCGGGTAACATCTCCCCGGCCACTTTTTGCATATTCCTCCCGCAAAGCTGATGACGTCCTTTCTGCCGTTGTTCTCAGAGTAGTAGACCTTCGGGCCAAAGAAACCGGCTGACGGCTGGTGTTCATATGCTTTCACTAGTTCCGTCAGAAACTGTGGATCGACGATGGTGTCGTTGTTTAGCAGTACGACAGCATCAGATCCTCTTTTACGTGCGAGCCGTATTCCTACGTTGTTTCCTTCTGCATACCCGCGGTTCTCTTCATTTCCTATTAGGGTAACTCCTCGTATTTCGAATCCGTCGTTTCCTATCGGCTTGTACTCCGGTTTCTCTCCGTTGTGCACACGGTCAGAGGCGCACGTTAGATCCGCCTCCTCACTGCTATTACCAGAGAGCCGATCTGCAGTTGAGACTTGTGCATAATACCCACGTATCTTTTCTAGCGAACCGTCAGTTGAGCCATTGTCAACGATGATGACCTCGTAACGTGGATATGTAATCTGGTGAAGCGAATGGAGGCAGTCAAGCGTATCTTTCCAGTTGTTCCAGTTTAAGAGTATGATTGAGATTTTTGGAGCTTCATATTCGTGCGTGTTCATGTCCGAAAGCGCTAGCGTCATGTTTTTACCGACTGCTGGAATGATCAGATATTATTGTCGTCGGTGTTATTCAGTAAATATTAATTGATTACTGAATGGCGAACTTTCTGTGTTCATTTTTTGTTGGCTGATTTTCCGAACACTGTGCTTGTGTTACCTCTTTTCAGCGCCATCTCAGAACATCATGCTCTCGCAAGTACTACATCACATTAAGTCTGGTTCTTTAAGGTCTTACGGTTTTTAAACGTATGGAGTTTCCCGAGTGCTACGCAGCAAGAGTGGACAGGCCGAGAAGAATTAAAAAGTGAGTATAGCGACGGGGAAGCGGATAACTGCTACCCTTTCACAAACGCGCTGAGACTCGCAACAATTTGCAGAAAGACTAGTAGGATAAAGAGCGCCCTCGCAACGCTCGGCCTCAAGATCAAGTCCGTGCTGTGTGCTCTGCATAAAGAGTGAAATGTGGTGAGTGGGGCTTCGCGGCGACCGGTCGGCCGTCTTTGCCAAAGCCACAGGATGACAAGCAGGAGGGCGCCCGCACTGACGATGAGCGCGCGATACCCGACGCGCTCAGGTAGTTGAGCAGCAACGTCCAGGCAATGATTAGGAAAAATCAAGCGCCAAAGAGAAGACCGAAGGAACAGCACCGATATCAGTGTGCCGCCCTATTCTGAACAATCGGTGCGCCCTCTGGTAAGGAACGCTTAAGTAGCAAGATTGTGGTATGGCTACTAAACGGAAATGAGCGAAAAAACCGCTGTTCTCTATTTTTCGTGCATTCCCTATAACTTCTTAGATCAGCGCCCACAGCAGCTGCTCAGGGAATGGCGCGCGAACTTTTCGGACTCATATGCGTTCTATTACGTGGAGTACCCGGCGGTTGCGCGTTTCGTGGCCCGACGGTCCCGCCGCCTCAAACAGTCTCTGGAAACGGCACTGTTGAACCAGCACAACCAGAATGCGGAAGATGCGTTTGTTCTGACGTGGCCGGGCGTTCCACGTTTTTTTCGGGGGTCGGCCCTTCGAAGGACGTTGAGTCACCGATTCGGGAAAACGCAGACGAAGGTCGCAATCGTAGCCTCTCCGTTCTGGGAGCCTTTTGTGTCAAAGGATGATTTCGATCTTGTTTGTTATGATTACTTGGATGCTGTTGAGCTTACTGTTTCCGACTTTTACCCGGTGCAAGAGCAACACAAGAAACTCCTTGAGAAGAGCGATATCATATTTGTAACGGCTCAAAACTTGAGAGAAGATGCCCTGTCAATTGTAGACGAAAAAGATGTCTTAATGGTGTCAAACGGTACTGACGCCGAATTTTTTGAGATGAACAAGAACTCGTACGAGATTACCGACTACACAAGAACGGACAAAAAAAGGGTAGGTTACATGGGGACCTACGAAAGAGTCGACATGGATCTCTTATATGCCGCCGCACAAGAACTCACCGAGGTCGACTTCCTACTGATCGGGCCACTTGACCGGCAAAATCAGCGTCGAGCACACCATAAACCAGAGAACGTTTTCATATTAGGAACGAAAAAGTATGGGCAACTCCCTGCGTACGTCCAAATCTTCGATGTGGCGCTCATCCCATTTAAACCCAGCATAATTGCTGATTCGAGCAACCCAGTAAAACTCTACGATTATTTCTCGTTGGGCAAACCTGTGGTCGCAACTGGTTTAAGGGAAGTAAAGAAATTTGGCGACGGTCATCTCTTGAAAGTAGCAGAAACGCAGGATGAATTTGTTAACGGTATACATGCGTTTCTGAAGTACGACGCAAAAGCGTGGCAAGAGTCAAGGAGACAAATTGCGCGGCAGAACTCCTGGCTCAGTAAAGCAACGGTCATTATGACGAACATTGAACGCAAATTGGCGGGACAATCGTGTGCGACTGAGTCTACATAAAGGCCACTTCGTGGGAACGTGAGGTGCGCGCGAACTTTGCTCAAAGGAAGAAGACAGAGGGGAATGCTGCTCCCGCGGAGCGCTTGCTCGCATCAGTTAGAGGCGTCGCTGTATAGTTTCATCAGCTGGTGGGTACGAAGGTGTTTCGAACACAAACTATTGGGGTTATTCACTCCCACGTCCCAACACCTTCCGCGTGATCCGGAAAAGATATTTGGGGTATTGAAGGTTTGACCTCCGGAAAGGGGCGTATGTAAATGCCCCGAAGAAAGACATCAGCGCCTTTCTGTTTTGGCCGAGAGCGTAACAAAGAGAACCCACCTTCTCAAGCTCGATTGCTTTAGCTTCAGCCGATAGTCGATCGGGGTACTGGCTCAGTATGTACTCTCGAAGCAAGATGATATCCTGATAAGCAAGCCGCCATTTCTGACCTTCCGGCCCTTTATCGCCCCAGGTGTTGTTCCCGTGTATTCGGTACTGGGCAAGCGGTTCTGGCATATAATAAAACTCATACTTCGCTGCCAAGTCCAGATAAAATTTCCAGTCGTTTACGTATATCAAGCGTTCATCAAACAGAATGCTGCCCTGATTTGTCCTTTTATAGATCACGGTTGAGCCGAAAATCGCCTCCGGCCCGAGGACAAGGTCCAAGAAAATATCCCCGCTCCTCTTTTTCGAGACGCTGCGCGTTATCAGTTCACTGAAGGTCGACCCCATCGGCTGTCCTGCCGCATCGATAACCTCCCCGTCGGTACAAACGATTAGGTCCTCATTCGATTCGAGAACTGCAAGCTGCTTGCTGAGCTTATCCTTCATCCAAACGTCGTCTGATGCAATGAGCGCCAGAAATTTTCCTTTCGCAGCCGCAATAACGTCGTTCGCCGTCTTTGAGATTCCACAGTTTGTCTCATGAAAAATTACGCGTATTCTGGGGTCTTCGTCCGCATATTTTTGAATAATCTGCCTTGATGCGTCTGTCGAAGCATCATCAACAATTATCAATTCGAAGTCATCGAAGTCTTGCCCTAGAATGCTCTCAATAGCCTCTGAGAGAAACTTCTGGTTATTGTAGGAGAGCATCACCACACTAACTAATGGCATCTTTAGTTCCCCGCGTGTAAGCGACTTCTTCACAATCAATGAGGGATAAAGCATGAGAGAAAGGATCTCGCTGCAAATCGTCTGTGTTGCTCACAAGTCTCTTGTAATCTCAAACGCTGCATAAGCTTTTTGCTTATGGACTGGAATTGGATAGTGTATCTGCGTTTGAATGCTGCCCTTCTGAAGAAATCGTTGACAATTGTCCTGTCCAAGAAAAAATGTGAGTCTAATTCTTTCTTTTACATCTCTCGAGCGGAGCAATTCTCGAGGCCGATCGAGAGGACTTTTTCATCGAAAAGGTTTATGAAAGCGGACTTGCGTAGTCTCCTTACGTGAGCGAATATTCACGTGTGCGAACTTAGTAGATCGGATAGTGTGCGCTTCAAGAAGAGTTTTGGGTATGAGGGGTTGTATCGGACTGCTTGCAACAGAAAACGCAAGCTCTTTTTATTTTCGCCCCGATGATAGTAGATGCGCGAAAGGGAGGCATACATATTCGCCTTAGTCTCTGGTGCTATTTCGTGATCGTGTCGTCGTATTGATTCTTCCAAAATTGAAGCAGACTCTCTGTCTGCTATTTGCCTCCTTTTCATTGCCTCAGAACTAGAGCTCAATAATGTATTATCACCGTGTAATCGATACTTGGCTAATGGTTCGGCGATGTAGTAAAACTCGTATTCTCTTGCTAAATCTAATACGAACTTGTAATCGTTCATGTACACTAAATTCTCGTCATACCGTATGTTGCCGAGATTCGTCTTCTTGAAGAGGAGAGTCGACCCAAAAATGTAATTGCCTTTTACAAGCTCTTGGAAGATGTTCCCACTTTTTTTTTGCGAAACGAAGCCTTGAAATTCACTAAAGTTTTTTCGTACGGGTTGTCCTGCGTGGTCAATCAGTCCCCCTTCCGACCAAACGATTAAATCCTCGTCGTGTTCGAGGACCGCAAGTTGCTTTGCAAGCTTATCAGGTACCCAGACGTCATCAGAATCTATTTGTCCGATGAACTTTCCTTTTGACTTTTCAATTCCATCATTTACGGTTTTGGAGATGCCTTGGTTGCACTCGTGAAGTATCGCCTGAATCCGATGATCCTTCACCTCGTATTCTTGAATAATCTGCCTTGATGAATCTGTCGAAGCATCATCAACAATTATCAATTCTAAGTCATCGAAGTCTTGCCCTAGCACGCTCTCAATAGCCTCTGAGAGAAATTTCTCGTGATTGTATGAGGGCATCACCACGCTAACTAATGGCATCTTTTGTCACCGCCGCTACGCAGGCAACTTCTTCATCGGTCAATGAGGGATAAAGAGGGAGGGAAAGAATTTCCTTGCAAATCATCTGAGTTACCGACAAGTCTCTTGTACTCTCAAACGCTGCATAAGCTTTTTGCTTATGGACTGGAATTGGGTAGTGTATCTGCGTTTGAATACCATTCTTCTGAAGAAATCGTTGACAGTTGTTCCTTCCCGCAAGTCGTATTACAAACAGATGGTACACGTGCTTGGCATACGGCCTCTCGCTAGGAAGCACAACGTCCGTTCGCTCCAGTATTTCTTTGTATAGGTCCGCTAGTCGTCTCCTCTTTTCATTCCATTCATCGAGTCGCGATAACTTGACTCGCAGTATTGCTGCTTGTAATTCGTCCAAACGGCTATTGATCCCCACAAGGTCGTGATGGTATTTTCTAGATTGGCCGTAGTTTCTGAGCAGCTTTATTTTCTCCGCTAAGCTGCTGTCGTTTGTCGTCACCATGCCACCGTCACCGTAGGCACCGAGGTTTTTCACGGGATAAAAGCTGAAACACCCTGCGTTCCCAAGGCTGCCTGCTTTTTTTCCCTCGTACTCTGCACCGTGCGCTTGACAAGCATCCTCGACTACCGAAAGATCGTATTGTTTCGCAATTTTGAGAACTTCGTCCATGTCTGCCGGGTGGCCATAAAGATGGACCGGCAGTATCGCTTTCGTTCTTTTCGTGATGTTCTCCTCTATTTTGGTAGTATTGATGCAATACGTTTCAGGTTCCACATCGACAAAGACCGGTTTTGCGCCGCACCTTACGATGCTATCAACTGTTGACTCAAATGTGTGAGAGACGGTGATTACTTCACTGTCGTCGTCAACTCCCAGTGCTTTGAGAGCGAGAAAAAGGGCATCAGAACCTGAATTTACGCCGATTCCGTACTTGGCTCCAATGTAGCTTGAAAACTCTCTTTCAAATGCAGTTCCCTCATCCCCTAAAATAAATCGTCCGCTTTCGAAAACTCGTTCGATAGCTTCAGATATTTCTTGCTGTATCCCAATATGTTCTGTTTTGAAATTAAAAAAAGGGATCGCTCTTTTTAGCATAATTGTCCCTCAACGCACGACCTTGCACAGTTTGCAGCGAGGCGATCATCAAGTGCAGACTTCCTCATTACAAATCACCTTTTGCTATGCAATTCACGAGTCGAACACAATCGTATCCGTTAACGCTTAATTTTATCTTACCTGGTCATTGGAAGTAGTTCTTAGAGGGAGTTACCATGTGCCACGTCTACTTGGTAGGTATCATACGTGATGGCTCGGGCGCCGAAACCTTCCTTGTGCGCAGCAAGGCCACGATTTAAGTAAGCCCCACCTTTTTCAGTTGATATGCCAAAATCAAAATACTTTTTCCCACCGGAATACTGAGTGATTAGGGAGTCAAAGAGTAAATCGATGGCCCCCATTTTTTCCCCTGTACCGCTCGATGCGATATACTGTGCGTGAGCAACGGGTTTAGTTTCGTAGATAATTGCGCCTGCAAGCATCATCTCATCCTTGTAAGCGGCAATAAGCTTAATATTTTCTGGGAATTTCTGCGCTTAAAATCTGCGAAGACGGTAATCGCGAAGAGCGAAGTTCAAAATGATGAGATTTGCTTCCAAAACTACCAAGTGCGCGACTGATCATGAGTTTCATAGTTTTGCGCTGTGGTTAACCCCAAAATGACTGGATTTCATTTCTCTGATTTGGTCATAACTAACTGCTAGTTCTTTCCAATATCTTAAAACTGCTATTTCCTTAATTGTGAATGTGGGATTATCAATCCCCTTAGAAATGAAGTCGCAGATGATTTTTGGCTCATTAAACCCTGCTAAGGTGCGCGCTGCTGTAGTGCCTGAGCAGCGTGCGTTAATTTCAAAAACATACGGAACTCCGTTCTTTATTCTTAACTGGATATTACACGCTCCAAATGGTTTTAAAGCTAAAACTATCTTACTAACAAAGTTTTCGAGCGCAGAGTTTCGAACCACGAATGCTTTGTATGTATCCCCGCCGCGTAGTTGTCTTTTCATCACTATAACGCCTATACATTTGCCCGCAAGTGTGATTGTCCCACAAGTGTATTCTTCACCTTCGACATATTCCTGAATAACGTAGTTGTCAATATCTAAAGTGTCGCGGAAAAAATTGAATTGCCTTTCATTCTCAATTACGAAAACTCCGATCGAGCCTGAGCCACCTTTTTTAGGTTTTAATACGACCGGAAAATCTAATTCAGATGCATAGCTTCTCAAGTCATATGTATGTAGAAAAGGAAAACCATGGTTTCTTAAGAAGATGCACGTCTGTAGTTTATCATTACAAATCTCGATCACTTCCGGTCGACTGACAATAGGGCATATGCCATTTGTTTTTAAGAAATGGATGTGATCTGACAGTGGAATGAGTTCAGCGTCTAAGCCTGGAAATAGTATGCTACATTTCTCAGCTCTGCAAATCTCAGCTGTTCTGCTTATAAACTCCTGATCGTTAGCGTAGAAACCCAAATACGATCTTTTTGTGGCATACAGTCCGGCCCCAAGCTCTTCCGAATTGACACCAATTGCATTGTACTCAGTGCCCTGAAGGGCTTTTATTATGCCTTGCCCTATGACCCCGCCCACTCCCGTAACAGCTACGTTCATAGAATTGGATCTAAATTAACAAACTGGATTTTCTCATCTTTTATTAACACAAAACCCCGGCCAGACCCCTTTCTTCCAATTGCGATCGATCCTGGGTTGATTATGATTTTATCTTCAAATTGGCATAGCAATTGTTCGTGAGTATGACCAAAGAATCCATATTTTGTGCGCTGTGTCAAGTTTTGATACAGTATTTTTAATTCTTGTCTAGTCCTAAGATACTGATCGCCTATTGAATGAGTTATATACATATCTTCAAACCAGATTTCAGTCGGTAAAGTAGCAAGAAGCTTAACTTGTTCGCGAGATAGTTTTTGTCTCGTATAAGCAATTGATTTTTTTACTGCTTGCGGCTGGTCTGTTAAATCTACATCGGTTATTGCTAGTCTATCGTGATTTCCTGCAACTGCAAGATCAACATGCTTGAAAATGAAATCAATAGAACTGTCTATATCCACACCATATCCCAGTAAATCGCCACAAAAAATGCTCAAATCAGCTCGCTTAATTGAAGGGAAAATATCTCTTAATGCCTTTTCGTTAGCGTGAAGATCCGAAAAAATCAATATCTCTCTCATTCCATTTGCTGATTAAGCTACGGATCGTGAATTCCGTTATCCAGAAATCCAATCCGTAAGCCTGCTTCTTTCATTCGGCCGCTTCAAACTCTAGTCGGCTGTTCGTTAAATTTCCAAGCGTCTATATCGTGCTTGAATAAGCTGAGGCCATTGGTTCCTGCAGAGGTGACTCTTACGAAAGCATCAATCCATACTTTCCTTGACTTTTCCGCAGAGCTTGATGCCGCAAGTGATTCCTAAGCCGTAGCGCCGTATTTCTAGACTTCCGCAAAGGGAAAGAAGATCACCCAGACTGACACAGTCCTTGTTCTGGTTTTTAAACGCTATCATTTATTGCAGGAATCTCTAATCGCTTTTTTTGGTTTATCATCAAGAACTACTGACCGTTTTGCTATGCAATTCACGAGTCGAACACAATCGTATCCGTTAACGCTTAATTTTATCTTACCTGGTCATTGGAAGTAGTTCTTAGAGGGAGTTACCATGTGCCACGTCTACTTGGTAGGTATCATACGTGATGGCTCGGGCGCCGAAACCTTCCTTGTGCGCAGCAAGGCCACGATTTAAGTAAGCCCCACCTTTTTCAGTTGATATGCCAAAATCAAAATACTTTTTCCCACCGGAATACTGAGTGATTAGGGAGTCAAAGAGTAAATCGATGGCCCCCATTTTTTCCCCTGTACCGCTCGATGCGATATACTGTGCGTGAGCAACGGGTTTAGTTTCGTAGATAATTGCGCCTGCAAGCATCATCTCATCCTTGTAAGCGGCAATAAGCTTAATATTTTCTGGGAATTTCTGCGCAAGTGACGCTATCTCACTCGACGTATGAGTGGGCTTTACGTGATATTTACGTCTAAGGACCTCCTCCACTATCCACATAAACGCTTCAAAATCATGAGTTCGCTTAATTGTCAGCTCGCTCTTCTTGCCTCGCTTGATACCCCGCTTTCTTGCTTTATTAAATAGAATAGGTTCATCGAGACGTATCACAGAAGAAACATCGCGTCTGATTAGTTTGGCACGGAATCGAAAAAGCGCATAAAGATCTTCTTCCGCTGGCACGACATGGTAAATATTCGGAATTGCTTTGTACACTAAGGTCTTAATCCCATGTTGGCTTAGATGCATCATCATAGAGTCAAATAACTCTAACATCAGCCCAATTTTCATCTTTGGATCGGATACAATCCCCCCAAAAGTCAAACCAGCATGAGTGTAAAAGACATCATCTGCGAAATTTGCGGGCATAACAGAGACCAAATTGCCGTTTTTAAAGAATAAAAGGGACGAATCTAAGAATCTGTCGGAGTGATACTCCATGTAATCTCTGTGAAACAGAAAGCTGCCATTTTTTGAACGTCTTACGAAATCATCCCAAAGTGACTTATGTTGTGATCGGTAGTAGGTGATTTCAATCATGACAAAACAACCACCGACCTACCAATCATTGAAAAAAGAATAACCACACCTATCCGCCCACAGTTGTCTCTGCAATAGAATATGATACGTCGCTTTAAGGCTTCACTATGTTTGGGTATTCAACAGTCTGATAATCCCAGTCGCTTTCTGACTCATATTTCGACTCCTTAACCCAAGAATCTCTTCCATATTCGCAGTGTATCCAAATGGATAGGCAGAATCGCGTTTGTACTCTCTATTATCCCACTCTCGATTTCCGCACGTTCATACAATCGTATCCGGCTCAACGTCGATCAGTAACTATCTCGCTCTGCACCTTGGATGCTAGCAACTCGAGATGCAAAGGCGTGATACAGTTATTATTCGCTGTTTTTCGCCGACATTGGGCGCCTTAAGAGCAAGAAAGAGAGCATCTAAACCTGAATCCACCTCCCCGTAATTGACCCGACATAACGTGAAGACTCTCTCATACTCGGTGACTTCGTCTCCTAGAACTAGCCGTCTGCTGTCCGAAACTCGTTCTTTGGCTTCTTCAATTTCTCCGTGTTGCCTCGACCCGTTCCCCTCGCAAATCTAAGAAAGGTATCACTCTTTTTTGTTGCAGCCATAACTAACGCGAAGCGATCCGATCTTCATTTGATTGAACGGCTTTTTTAATGGCCTCTTTGTTATTGCGTGCTCTATTAAAATTCTAAATCCTTGACAATCCGTGCAGGAATGCCAATTACTAATTTCTTCGATGGGACATCTTTTGTTACCACTGCTCCGGCGCCTACCATGGCACCGACGCCTACCCTGACGCCCGGCAGGATATTTGCTCCAGCTCCCACCATCGCGTAGTCTTCAATCACTGGTCCTCTAATATGGCTCTCTTCATATCCCTTCAGGCCGAAGTTGCTATCGTTTGTAGTAGCTACGAGGGTACTTATGAACACGTGTGAGCCGATTATCATATTGCCCGTTATGTTGGTGAGGTCCATGATTTTAGAAGAGTCTCCGATCGTTGTATTGTAGTGAATGGTAACATTCCTGCCTATAATGCATTGTTTTCCAATTATACATCTCTCTCGTATGGATGCGTTGTCTCCCACTAGCGTCTCGTCTCCAATCTGCACATCGGTGTAGATAACGGCGTGTGGCGAAATGACACAACCGTGACCGATGGTTGTCGTTCCTAGATCTGATGAGACCTGTCGCGCAACGGCCCGCGTCACGGTAGGAGGCTTGCCAATAATTGCCCCTTCAAAGATTTCGACGTTGGACTCAATGCGCACATTCGGATAGATCGTAACAAAATCGTGGATAAGGGCGTCTCGATCAATTTTCACTTTGCCCAGAACTCTTGCTGTTGAAGCAATGCTGGCGCCACTATCGATCAAATCGTTATTTCTGCCCATAGCTCGAACCCCCTGCCATGCTTTCCTTAAAACAGTATAATCTCCTATGTACTCCCGTTCATTAAAAAATCTGACGCCAAGACTAGGCACACGGATCCTGAAGAAAAACTGTCGACTTCTTGCCACACCAGAGTCGGCACGTACAAGCCATAATACAAGCGAAGAGCTGAAATTGGTTTAAAAAGATGGCACGAAGACATTTAAGCTGCCTTTCGGCAGTTTAACGGTCTTAACCTTGCCCTTAATACCAACTGAAATGTTCGCGTCAAGAGTCTTTTCAATTTCGACTTGAACGATCAACCGTCGCTTGTTCTCATCTTCAGCCAGTCCCACCACGTAACCTGGTTCAAAAGGTGGCAGGGGAACCTGTATCTCTGAATAACTGATCAACGTCCAAACCATTACGTCACCTCGAAAAAATGCTGACGACTGCCGTTCCGCCTGAGCCGCCTACGTTGCAGCACAAACCGATTTCTGCATCAGTCACTTGTCTTCTGTCGGCCTCCCCTCTAAGCTGTTTCACGATTTCGGCGACCTGAGCGACCCCGGTAGCCCCCACGGGGTGTCCACGTGCTTTTAATCCACCGCTCGGGTTGATAGGAATCTCTCCGTCGAGATTTGTTGCTCCTTCCGCAATTAGTTCTTTTCCTGCCCCTTTTGAACAAAATCCCACGTCTTCAATTTCTATTAATTCAGCAATAGTAAAGCAATCATGGAGCTCAGCGACATCAACGTCTCTAGGAGTTACGCCGCTCGCATTGAATGCTTTTGTCGATGCGTTCACCACAGCCGGCATAGTTGTTAGTGCTTCCCGCTCATCGAGCCCCAAGTAGTCCGTTTCTTGAGCGATGCCGCTCATATATACTGGGATGTCGGTGAGTCGCCGAGCAGCGTTTTCGTTGCACAACAAGACTGCTGCAGCTCCGTCGGAAATAGGTGCGCAGTCGAGAAGTTTGAGTGGTGACGCAATGATTCGTGAACCCAAGACGTCATCATCTGTTATCGATTTATGAAAGTGCGCGTTTGGATTTGATAATGCATTCTTGTGATTCTTAACTGCGATTTTGGCAAGATCGGTCTCGGAGGTACCATAGTCATGGAAATGTCGGCGTGCCATTAATGCAAACAATCCTGGGAAAGTGATGCCGTGCCGGCGCTCTATTTCACTTCCAGCATACGAGAGAATTGATGTGGTTTCCTCTGTCGGGCGGATAGTCATCTTTTCAACCCCTACCACCGCTATGACGTCGTACAAGCCCGAAGCGATGGCAATGCTTGCTTGTTTTAACGCAGTTCCCCCGGACGCACACGCGGTTTCCACACGCGTGGATTCGTGCCTCGAGTGCAGCCCGGATGATAACAGTGCTGACAGATGGCATTGCGATGAGAAATGGCTCGAAAAATTCGCAATGTAGGATGCATCTATATCGCCGATGTCCAGGCTAGCATCGCGCAGGAGGTCTTGATAGCACCGTGCCATTAGGTCGCCAATGCCTTCCTCCAGCTTCCCAAATCTAGTGTGCGCCGTCGCAGCAATGCAAGTCTTCATTAGCTGTTCCTCTTCCCGCACCTTCGACTCGAGGCGGTGAAATCGCCGTATGCCCAGTCAATGCTCAGCTGAATCGCGGTTTGATGAAGTCTAGCGCCGCGGAGAAATGGTTACTACCTTCTCCAAGGTGACAGATGCGTTGGAGTATCCGTCGAGGCCGTCTTGAAGCGTTCGCGCATACGCCTTAAAACCGTCATAGTCGCGAATATAGTCTTGCTCATCGAAATACTCTGACGCCAAGACTAAACAGACCGATCCGGAAGAAAAATTATCAAGTTCACGCCATACTCCTGACGGGATGTATAAGCCGTAATAGGATCGATTCAGGTGATACCGTTCCGTGCCCGATCCTTCGTCCAAGACAACATCGAAACTGCCATTCGCCGCGATGATAAACTGTTGCAGTTGTTTGTGAGCATGCCCCCCTCGCGCCTCCCCGCCTGGAACGTCGTAGAGGTAGTACACCCTCTTGATCTCAAACGGTATGTGGCGGTTTTCTTCGATAAAGGTGAGATTACCTCTGTTATCTTGCACCCTTGGAAGCTCAATTAGTCGACATTTTGGTAGTGCCACGACGCCACCCACGTTTCAATTTGCAAGTCGTGAAGTTCGCAAAACCAACACTCAGCTTTGCACTGTTGCGTTGACCGCGGCTATATATAATGCTAGCGTAAGCAGCCAATCGACACACGTTTGGTTCTCGGGCTTTTTCATGCTGCGTGCAATTGTCTCGAGTTCTGCGGTCAAAAAAATTGGGATTAGCAAGTCTATAGATTTCGATGCTGTTTATCTTTAGGACTCTGTCGGTCGTGGTGGTTTGAGCAAGCTGAGGATTATCCGTTTGTCCTGTTCGTTGATGCCGAGTTTGTAAATAATGACCGCGTACACGGCTAGGTCAATAACCGTAATTAACGCGAGTGGAACATTTCTGAGGAACAGTAAAATTGAAACAGCCACAATGACGGACAAGCCAAAAAAGGGCGGCAAGCTCATTGTCCGGAATCTAAGATCGTAACCGCATCGTCCTAAGATAACAAGACTCAGAGCGAGTCCGGAGGCTTCCGTCACTATTGTCGCAAAAGATGCGCCAATGTAGCTGTACTTAGGGATCAAAAGCACGTTCAAGACTACGTTAACGGCGACGCCTATGAACGTCAGTTTCATGTTCAGCCGTTGCAGGTTAGCAGCGATAAAAGCGGTTCCTAGAACCATAGTCACGTACATGACTGCTGCTGCCCAGATTAGTATTTGCAGAGCCGCGACAGATGGGCCGAAACTGGCTCCATAGAGGAGGGGAACGATCGGCTTTGCCCATAGCGTTACGAAAAACGCCATTGGCAGGGCAAGGTAAAGCAGGTACCGCGTCGTCTGTGCGCACGTGTCTCGAAACGACGTTTTAGAGGCTTGGTGCAGCCTGGACAAAATGGGGAATAGCGAGGCGATCAACATGCTCGGAATAACGGTTGACGCTTCCGAGAGGGTATATGCGACGCTGTAAAAGCCGACTGCGGTAGTACCTTGGATAACTGAGATCATGACGACGTCGATCCTGAAGTAGATCATTACGCTTATTGCCATAGCAGCCATAGGCCACGCTTCAGTTAGAGTACTTTTCCAGAAAGTGAAGTCGGCTTCAAGACGAGGCACAAAAAATCGTCGGACGCATATCACGTAGACGTACGCTAACCCGACCCCACCCGTCAAGAGCAATATGAGCGCAAAGACTGCGACGTTCAGGTGCAGCTGTATCGCGATCACGGCTCCACAAAGCTGCACAACACTGGTAATGACCCAAACGATGGACTGAAACTCAAGCTGTTCGAACGCTTGGAATATGGCCAAAAAGATCGACGAAAGTGTGCTGACGATGAGCCCTATAGATAGGATATAGACGACGTAAATAGTCTGCTGCGAGTACCCAAGGGCATTTACGAACACCACGATCAGACCGATGGTGAGGAGCGCAAATAGCAGCTGTATCGGAATGACGTTCGCTGCATATTTGCTCGCCTTTGATGGATCCCTGGCAACTTCTCGCGTGGTTATCGTCGTCAAACCGAAATTTGCGAAAACGCTGAAAATCGCTATCAATGCGACCGCAAAATTCAAGACTCCAAGACCTTGCGGGCCCAAATATCGCGCCACCAGAATTACATAAATGAAGCTCTCTGCGTAACTTATGATCTGACTAATTGTCAAAAAAGAGGTATTTCTCGCTACGCGCCTTGTCTGAGACGTATTACCTTCGCGTTTTTGAGTCTGCGGTTGTTCAGACATCTAGATGCATAGGGGGCGGTAGGTACGTTGCGCCGCTCTTATTATTTGCCACGACGCAAACACTTTCAGGGCTTGACATTTGATCAAAGTGGAGAAGCATACCAAAAAGAACATCAGAACCTAAATAGCTTCCGACAGTGTGCGCGGAAGGGTCTTTGATACGTTGACGGTTTTCTGGGTCCTTTATGAATCGGATCAAAGCGGGAGCCAATGTCTCTTCGTGCGAAGCAGTCTAGTTGAGAGATTCCTCTCATGCTCACGGTTATAGACTTTCTTGGGCTAGTGGAATTGATAAAGCCCCCACCCCTGAACCTTGTCGGGATTCCGACACTCCAGCATTTGAGTTCCCCGAATGCGGCTGAGAACGCCGCAAGAAATTTTCTAACGGGTCGGGAACATACTCGTCATACTTCGAGCTAGCGCCCTAACTTTGTCGATCCTTCTGTGAACTCTTTTTCCCAATTGATCATGGTGCTTTTGCTGACCCCGATTCAGCGCTATTCTTGCTAGCGGAGCCCCCGCATCTGCAAACAGATAAAACGCGCTCTTGTTTGGTTGTCTTTGAGATTTGTCATGACGCTATAGGTTTTAGCATGCGATACGGAGGCAGGCTGATCGCTCTGTCGCGCGCGATATTCACGGATGGCGTCTTCTGGCAGAACTCTGCTCTTGGGAGCGGAGCCGAGGTATTCTGTCAAGCCTTTGTTGAAAGTCGTGGAAACGGAGCGTATACGTCACACAATAAGTTATTATCGCTGGGCGCGACGAGCTAGAGCCGCTGCTGTTTTGTCTAGTGCTCGCGCTCTCCCCGAGCCCACTCTTCTTTAGTCAATCGGCTGCGCAAAAAGCGGTGAAATCGAAGAAATTGAGGTTATAAAAAACAACGAATCGAAGCGTTCGCAAAACCGGTTCTGCACTTGAATAGCGCATAGCTAATTTCGACCAACGGACCCCCACAGGCTTTATTTTATCGCAGTTTCGAAATTACCCCCGCCTTTTCGGGAGTAGTGCAGCAATTTTTGTGCAGCTACCTTACCCTTAAAAAGGGGCAGACCAACTGCGCACCCCCCAAGCGGTGGTGGGTTTCACGCCTCGCGTTTTTTAAAATAACGTATAGAATACTAAATGCGGATCGTATTGCTAGCCCTAGCCCTACGGGTCCGAAGAGGACTAGAAACTATAGCGCTAGAAACCTTAGAACTCTCAGCGCGATCCACGCGGCGATAATTCCTCAGCCGAGCTGAAAAAGAACGTTGCCTTATACGCACCTCTTTTTATGCGTTGTACTACAGTTATTGCGAGTATCACGTACACCGCGTAGAGCATCTGAAACATCAAACTGAACACCGCCGACCAGTAATGGATCCGCCATAGTATTCGCTTCATACTCTTACACCTCGTAACCGTCCTTACTGATTTAGTGGCCAGAAGAGGAAGATAAAGCCTCCGGTTTACGTATGAAAGTAGAAACAGCGCTATGGTGAGTAAATAGTCAAAAAAATACGTCCGAACGATCGGACGTTCGGTTAATCGCCTTTTCCACCGCCTTCGTTACGCCGCTTAAGTGCCCCCCCTTTCTTGGCATGCTTTTCTTCGCTCGAGGTGTCTAATTCATGCTTAGTTGCGAAGCCGAATCAGAATGATTACGTGTGCAACGCCGCTATGCGCGTACTGCGTTAGCTGCAGATCATTACCGAGATCCGCATCTTGATGTTGCGCGCCAAACCACGAGCTGTTCCAGATTCATCACAGCAAAATCTCGCTGCTCCACGCGAAAACCGACTAAAGCTACCCAAAGATACGGCTGCCCTTTACGTTCCCAACGCCTACAGGACTGCGAACGCGTATCGCCAGACGGTTCATGATGCGGCGCTTGCGTTTCTTGTCTTGTCTCCTCTGCCGGTGCCGCAACTACAGCAAAAAAGTGCCGAGAAATCGGAAAACACTACCCACGCGCCAAATCCCCGTATGATATCGGTAATATTTAGCCCAGTTAAGGGGAAGGATCTAGCACATAACGTGAGCTGCATCCATAGGAGGCGCAATAAACATCCGCTCGCTGAAGAAGAGTATTTTGTGCCTATGCAATAGGAGGCAGCTTTGTAGTGCTTTTGCTAGTCGGAACGGTCTTAGTTGCTTTAGGCGGAGCCTCGGTTCGGGCAATTTGCGCTCCGGCGCATAACCAACAGACGTCGTCCATCAGTATCGGCACATAGGGTTTCAGCACGCTGCTGCGTGTAAAGAAAGAGGGGGGATGGGTTAGCTCCTCCCCCTCACAACGTAAGCGGTCATTACGAGTCCGACAAAAACGAGTCCGACAAAAGCCAGCATGACCTCGTCTGGCGTCGCACCCTGACTTGTGGCCGCAGCTGCGTTGCCGATGGCGTAGACGTTGCTGTCAAAGCTCCCCACGTACACCGTGCCGTTGACGACGGCAGGAGAGGAGAGAGCCTCGTCACCGGTCGTGAAGCCCCACACTTTCGCCCCGGTGCTAGCGTTAATGGCGTAGACGTTGTTATCATCGCTCCCCACGTACACCGTGCCGTTGACGACGGCAGGAGAGGAGTCCACGCTGCTTCCGGTCGCGAAGCTCCACGTCGGCGTGCCGGTGGCTGCGTTAATGGCGTAGACGTTGTTATCATCGCTCCCCATGTACACCGTGCCGTTGACGACGGCAGGAGAGGAGTCCACGCTGCTTCCGGTCGTATAGTTCCACACTTTCGCCCCGGTGCTAGCGTTAATGGCGTAGACGTTGTTATCATCGCTCCCCACGTAGATCACGCCGTTGGAGACGGCGGGTGAGGAGAGCACGGTGCCGTTCGTCGTATAGTTCCACACTTTCGCCCCGGTGGTGGCGTTAATGGCGTAGACGTTGTTATCATCGCTCCCCACGTAGGCTATCCCATTGGCGACGGCAGGAGAGGAGTAAACCAAGCCTCCGGTCGTATAGTTCCACACTTTCGCCCCGGTGGTGGCGTTAATGGCGTAGACGTTGTTATCATCGCTCCCCACGTAGGCTATCCCATTGGCGACGGCAGGAGAGGAGTCGACGGAGCCGTTCGTCGTATAGTTCCACACTTTCGCCCCGGTGCTAGCGTTAATGGCGTAGACGTTATTATCCTCGCTCCCCACGTAGATCACGCCGTTGGAGACGGCGGGTGAGGAGAGCACGGTGCCTCTGGTTGTATAGTTCCACACTTTCGCCCCGGTGGTGGCGTTGAGAGCGTAGACGTTATTATCCTCGCTCCCCACATAGACGGTGCCATTCGCGACAGCGGGAGAGGAACGCACCTCGTTTCCGGTCGTGAAGCTCCACGTCAGCAGCCCTTTCGACGTGTTGCTCCCCGCCACGGGGCCGTAATCGCCGGTGTGCTGGGCGTTGTAGCGGAACTGCACCGTGTCGTACTGGGCTGCTGCAGGAACGGTTGCAATGCCTGCTAATAAGACGGTGATGAGAAGAATAGCTACAGACAATGAGACGATTTTGTATGCGCGCATGCTTGCCTCTTGCAATGTTCTTAGACACTAGACGTCTGAGAACGTGTCAGAGGATGCGATAAAGACTCCGGTTTACGTATGAAAGTAGAAACCGTGCGACGGTTTCCAAATAGTCAAAAAAAAAACGATTGCACCAACTCTCGTCTCTGCGAATGTAGCGCCGACCAACGTCGCTTCGCCTACAGTTGCCTGCGGCCAGCCGAATGGGCGTGCTGCGCGGGGCCCCAAGGGAGCGGAATGACGCGCCGGAAACGCAACGGAAGCCGTGAGTTGCCGCCGAGGGCCGGTCCTTGTTCACTTGTGTGTGCTTCAGTGACCAGACGCTGTTGCATTGTAACAGCGCGGCGGCTTCGGCTTTCAGGACTGCACTCACCGAAATCGACCTGCACGTCGTTCTGGCTTCTAGGGTCGCGCATTCAGCGTCAGACCAGTAACCGCGTCGGGAGGGTACGCTACAATTGCGCGGTTGCGAAGGTCGTACCGACAGGGTAACTCTACACATTCCCGCATATCTCTGCTATGCGCGCTACGATCGCTCAATAACGGTAGTATTATATTCTGTCGTCGATGTAGAACCTATAGCACTTTTTGCGTATAAAAGGCCGGAAATACGGTTTTTGAAATATAGGGGGGGCCACGGGATTGCCGGACGAAGAAGAACAGAGACCACCAGACGGCATCTCGACCTCAGACGAATCTGCTCTTGCTTTGCGGGACCAGGGCGTCAGCGCTGACAGAACCGGAGCCGGGCTTGATGTCACCGACAGAGACGTTGAGGAGAGGCGCCCAAGGGGGGTAGAGACTCCCACGACCATCACTGCCACCGCCACCCCGCAGCAACAGTTCGTCGGGCACGGCGTCACGATCGCCGGACAACTCACGAGCGGCGGCGGCGCAGATCTGGTGGCAGTGTCCATCGTTCTCTACAACACGGATGATCCGACGAATAAGGTGCGCACGGCCACCACCACCACCGACGCGGCCGGAAACTATCGGTTCACGCTCACGGATAGCGCCGCGATCACACACACGTACATCGTGTGCGCCGAGGGTCGCAGCAAATATAGCCGCGCGGAGAGCACCGACGTACGAGTGACCTATCATCTTGTGCGTCTCCGTGACACCACACGAGCCGCGCTAGCTCCTGCAGCGAGGGCACGGACTGTTTTCAACTTGGCTTGGGCTGAGCTCCTCGCCATACTCCTTATCCTTGCCGGCGAGGGCTTGCTCTTCGCTGGGTACCGCGTCGCGGCGGTCGGCGTGCAAGCGTTGAACCTCGTTGTGATTTTCGTCGCCATAATAGTTTTGAACGGAGACCGCGTCGAGCTCTTAGAAGTGCTTGCTTTGGTGTCGTTGTTGCGCGTCGTCAACCTGTCCTTCACGCTCATCCCGACGACGACCTTGTACTGGCTGGTGGCGATTTACGGCGTGATGTTCATCCCGATCATCTCGGTCGTTGCTCACCGCAAGCTGAGCCGCCACGACCTTGGTCTCAACGGAGGCCCACAGCTAACGTACCTCATTCCGTTCGGCGCCCTCGTCGGCGTAGCGCTGGCGCTTATCGAGTACCATATTCTCGCAAATCCCGCCCTCATACCCGCATACTCGCTTGTCTGGCTTGTCGAGCTCAGCGTCGTGATGATCTTCGTCGTCGCGCTCGTGGAAGGGCTGCTCTTTCGAGCCCTGCTGCAACCAGAGCTTGTGCAACGCAGCGGGCCGATCGTCGGCATCCTCATCACAAGCATCATCTTTGGTGCGATGCAATCAGGCTTCGCCAACTACTACGAGCTGCTCTTCGCATTCGGAGTAGGGATCCTCTTTGGCGTCGCATTTTACAAGACAAAAAACTTGCCGTTTGTCATCACGATGCAGGCGGTCAACAACATACTCCTGTTCGGGGTGCTCCCCTTTTTGCCTATACTAGCAGGGGCACATTAAACCTCCCTCTTAACGTAGTGCTGTGAACACGAGGAAGGCGCAAAACATTACCACGAGAGGCACGGATATGGTTCGCAGGGCTGCCATTATATTGGCGTTCCAGGTGTCGTACTCCGACATCAAATAATGTAAAACGAGCAAGACGACAAGTGCGCCGCTCGCAATGACGGCGCCTTTTATTATGTCTGTCAGTGCAATCCCTGACGTCGTCGAGGTCATCGCGCCTCCGGTCATAGTCGCCGTCAGCGTCAGTATCACTGACATAAATAAAAGCACTGCGCCACTAGTATAAAGCGCTTTAGCTGGAATTGTCTGATGTGCGAGAACATCGCTCTAGGAGCCGCATCCTCTGAACACTGCTGTCATCGCGCAGAATGTAAACAGCCTCGACCTCTTCATAAACAGTACGAACGGCGCCCTCTGGTACACATACTGGACGGGCACGACCTGGACGGCGCCTACGTTCCTCAGCGGGAATGTGACGTCAGGCCCCGCTGCGACGTCACGCGGCTCGCGGGTACGTGAACGTCTTTGTGAGCGGCAGCGACAACGGTCTTTGGGAGAAGACCTAAAACGGTGTGTGGTCCGGCTGGATGTTCGCCGACGGTATATAAGCCGTTACCACGTGGCCGCACGCCTTTTAATTATATGTAAAATATTATAAAAATACTTAAATACAAATAAATCGTGCCGATCCAGTGATTACTCGAGACGCTCTCTTGATCCGTAGCATCCTTGTGCGACACCACCGCTTTTGGCGCATACGACGTGCTGCTTGGAACGGAAAGCTGTAACGCACTATCCTTAAAATACGGTCACTTTTGGTCAACTTTTGGTCAACTTTTATGCCGCCCTTATCAGGATATGCGCTTGTACTGGCCGGCTAACAGACCGGCAACCGCTCTCCGTTCTGATTTCGATGTTTGGACCTCTTCATCATCTTTAAACGTGAGTTCAGGCAACTCGCGCTGCGCCTCTCGATAGAAAAGCGCGTACATTGCAAACAGTTTTTCGGTCGAGATAGATGAAAGGTCTCGCGTTTCAAGTTCACGCTGAATCCGGCTGAGAACGTCGCCAAAAAACTCGACTTTCTTGCGGACGGAGAGGCAGTACTTGTCGTACATCGCTTCGAGCTCTATCGCTCGGAGGTTGTCGATCTCTTCTTTAAAGTCTCGCTCCCAGTTGATCAAGGCGGTCTTACTCACGTTAAGTTCCGCGGCTATTTTTGCGAACGGCAGCCCTTGGGACCGCAACTCGATGAAACGGTCCCTAGTCTCATTGTCTTTCATGATTCGTACTCGTCTGCGTGTAACCATATAGATTGTGACAAACTCGACCGGTGGTCGCTCCGCAGGATGATTCCGCGTTGTTGCGCCGCTTACCGATACAAGAGCTGCGAACCGACGTGTCTTGTCATCGCTGAGGAACCACGCACACTGGCCTACCACATCCCTAGCTGAATCTCCCCTTCAAAAGTCCAAATCTAAAATTAAAGAGCTGAGTGACTTTCTTTCTAGAAACGACCACACAAAGCCTTCCCCCCTGATGTGCGCCACGTAGGCGTGATAGTAGAGCGAGCGCATTGCTCACGTCAGCAGGTCTTCGAGATCCTTAACGATCAGCGAGGGAAACCCCTCCTCGCTCAGTTCGTCAATCTGCTCTCGCGTCGTCTCGCCGCTTAACACGCAGATAAAATCGCATCCGACGTTGCGCGCCATCTGCCGGTCGGTATACATCCTATCGCCGACGACCACCATCTCGCTTGGGCGGTACTGAGCGGTCACGCGCTCCAACAAAAGCGGGTTAGGCTTACCAAAAACCGTGCTCGGTGTGCGGCCGGTTGCCTGTTCGAGCACTGATAGAATACAGCCAGCGTCGGGGACGAACCCGCGCTCGGTGGGACACACGAGATCGCCGTGTGTCGCGAGAAACGTCAAACGGGGGTTCTGTTGCAGCAGCAGCGCTGCGTCGCTCAGCTTTTCGTACGTGAGTTCCGTGTCGTAGGTCACGATGAGCGCTTCACACGCCTCCGGATCGGCGGTCAGCTCGAGTCCGGGAAGCGCCTTCCGCAGGTACGCGGTGAGCCTGGCATTCGCGAGCAGGTACACGTGCCTTAACGCATGCTCGCGCAGATACGCGATAAGGGGCGCAAGCGGCGTGACGACGTGCTCCGCGTCAGCGGGTATGCCAAGCGCGTTGAGCCGTGTGCGATAATCCTCGGGAAGCTTCGAGGTGTTATTCGTCACAAATTAGAACGCGCGATCGTCCATATTCCGCTTGATGAACTCAACGGTGCTGCGGATCGGTCGGTTCCCCACGTACACGGTCCCGTCCAAGTCGAGGACGAAACACCGCTTGCCGGACAATGAAAAACGACTGAATCGTTTGTCGGCCGTCTGCACGTCTTCCATCGTGTGCAGGGCGGCCCACTTCGTTCCCGCGATGTCGACGAGCGTCATCTGTGCGCGGTGAATCAGATCGCCAAGTGCTACGGCCATCGGCGAATCTCTTTTTTTAGCCGTGCGCTCTGCCGCGATGTCGCTCAGTGCGGTAACCGCGTGAGCGTCCAGCTTGCACAGGCCGGTTACGACCGCGGTGGCCGCGTGTTCCGGAATGTGGGTACCGATGCGCACGACGTTTCCGTCCTCGGCGATGACCGTTGGCGACGCGGCCTCGTAACGGCTGCTATCCACGGCAATAGCGCCCCCAGAGACGCGTGATACGCACTCGATTGCTTCGTCATCGTACACGCACGCTCCACTGCTAATGAAGAACCCCTCCTCGTCGGTGCGGGGTTCTGTGCTTCGAAAGGCGAGGTCAAGCGAATACAGGGTGCTGGTAGAACGATAGTCGGGATTTTGCACGAGGCGTATGTCGGGGTGCTCGCGCATCAAGTAGCGTTTGACCTGGCTGTGCTGATAGCCAGAGACGACCGATATGGAAGCCGTTTCCACGCCCGCACGACGGTACCCCCGTATTTGGTGTTCGAGCAAGGGGATCCCGTTAATCTTGATCAACGCGCCTGGTTTTCGGAGGTTCAGGGGGCGTAGCCGTGTGTTATCGTTCGCGGCGAGTATGATGGCTTTCATGCGCATTCACGTTTCCGGACGAGTGTACGACTAACCTTAGCGCGCTTCTGGCTTATAACCATAAACATCCGCCCCCACGATCAATGTGAGACCGCTCGCATGCGCTGTGCTGCTGGCTCCTCCGCCGGCGTTTTAGCTGAGCACACGCACACTCCTCGTAACCCGAATCCTAGCCACAGGAAGTCCCACAAAAGCTCTCTCACAAAAAATGGTTAGAACGTTCAATTCCGCCGTTAACTGCGATCATGGGTCGAGCGGGCTTCTGCGGCCCAAAGGTGCGCGGGATAAAGCTTTATGTGTGTGGAACGCAGTGCTATACCGATCGAGCGTTGCAAACACACTTCTAGGGGATGACAAGCCTGTGTCTGCTCCTAAGCAATTCCGCACGGAGACAGAAGAGTAATCGAGTTTGCCGAGTTCACCGCGAAATAGTCTATAACTGTTCACGTTGTATGCACGTAGAAACTAACCGAAGCACGAGGGCCACGAACACTAGCCCTTGCTTCAAGTAAGACTAAACGAACGATACGACGTTGGCGATCAAATGCAATTACGAACAAAATGGAGTGCACTCGCCCTGGCGATCCTTCTGCTAAGCTCTGTGGGAACGACGGGGTTGGTGCTCGCGAAGAGTAGCACCGTCGCTGCTGCGCAGACAAGCGCTTCGCTTCCGGCAGCGCTGCAAAAAGAGCCGTTAAACCCCGCCTTTGTGCAATATCAGCAGAACAAGTCGGCCGGAAAAGTGGCGACGCAAACCGTTAACGGACTCGGTCTGGGATGGGTCCCGCCACCCTATGAACTTTCGAAAGCGCCCACCGCTACGAGCCTTGCGCAGGTGCAGGCGCAGGCGACATACCCTGCGACGTACGACCTTCGCACCATGAACAAGGTGAGCCCTGTGGAGGATCAGGGTTCGTGCGGAAGCTGCTGGACGTTTGCCACGTTCGGCTCGCTCGAATCGTATCTGTTGCCTGGGTTGACAACGACATATTCAGAGAACAACCTAAAGAACTTTGCCGACTTCGACTACACGTGCTGTGCAGGCGGCGATTCAGCGATGTCAACCGCCTACCTCGCCCGGTGGGGCACCACCATGACGGATGCCACTGGCGCTACGATCCACGGAGGGCCGGTGACGAGCGCGTCTGACCCATACAGCGATTCGTCGTGCACCTC
>Ga0208189_1000262_pt1 | contig 32192 bp, 22 predicted proteins | sample June2015DPH_10_5_FD_184702 | JGI IMG/M metagenome (GOLD analysis project Ga0208189, IMG submission 184702) | Peatland microbial communities from SPRUCE experiment site at the Marcell Experimental Forest, Minnesota, USA - June2015DPH_10_40... | ecosystem: Environmental > Terrestrial > Soil >... | reverse complement strand
GGGTGTGAGACAAAATTCTTCAATTTGAGTATTTCCTGCTTGCTTCTTCAGGCGCGTGTGTCTAGTATTATAGGCACAATATGAATCCACCCAATAAAAGACGTCTTTTGGAACAGATTGCGGCCATTCCCGTCATGGAGCGGGGAAAGCTCTCCCCTTACACCTTTAAAGAGCGTTCGAACACATCCGGCCCCTATCACAAACTTCAGCGTTGGCAGGATGGCAAGAATCACACCCGGTATGTTTCCGCGGACGAACTGCCCGCCATTCAGACGGCCCTGGCTGGCTATGCCCAATTCCGGCAACTGACCGAGCAGTATGCTGATTTGGTCATCGAGGAAACCCGCCAGAACATCGCCGGCTCAAAAAAAAATCAATCCCGCCCGAAATCCTCCTGGCCCAGGAAGAAGAAATCCAGCAACTGATCTCCCGGTTTGAATCCGAAGAGTTACACGGAAACGCCGTCGCGCAATTGGAAATCTTGGTGCGCACGGCGGTTTTTAAATCCGCCAATGCGTTGGTCGGCTGGTTGCTCCAGCAGGCCGCCGACCGAGTCGACGCCTATTACCAACCCGACGCCAGACAGACGCGCAAGGGCCGGGAAACGATTGGGGTTCAAGGGATTTTTGGCAGCTTCCAGTTGCAGCGGGATTACTACTACCACGAGGGCAAGGATCAGGGCCACTATCCGGTGGACGCCGCGCTGGGTTTGGAGGTGGGTTATACGCCGGCCCTGGCCAAACTCGTATGTTTGGAAGGAGCCGATGAGCCGACCCACCTGAAAGCCGAGCGGCATTTGGAGCAAACCGGCGGCATTGCCGTCTCGGCGCGGCAGATTCAACGGGTCGTCCAGCGCGTGGGTGGCAGCGCCCAAGTCTGGCAGGAGCGCCAGGCCCAACCCGGCCCCTGCGACGCGCCCAGTCATGCATGGGGTGAGCGTTCGCGTGGTTGGCATCCGGCTTAGCCTTCAAATCCGCAAGCCTGCATGACAAACACGGGAACACGAACGGGGAATTCTCGCCCTGTCTGAAGGGTTTTGCACAAACAGACTGAAATTTTAACCGTTTTTGCATATGCAGATTCATCACAAGACACTATCAGCTAGGCACTTGGATAACGGAGAAGAAAAAATGAACTTTTGGTTGACATATGTTGTCAAACGTCTAAATTGGTTAACATATGAAGAGCGACACGTTCATCGTCGAAATACCGGACACGTTGAAGCCACAGGTGGGCGAAGCAGATCCGGAAACAAGAATTTTTCGGCGTGAGGGTAGCAATGATGAGTGTGGGGACTGGTTCCAGCTTATTGACGAGCATTTCGGTCCACTGATCTCGCCTGGTGGAGTAGGCGTGTACGTTCCGGTTTCCCGCGCGGGTGTCCACAAAAGGCTGAAGGCTGGAAAATTGACGGGTTTCTTCTTCCATGTGACGAGTGAGGGAAAGAACATTTTCGGAAGGAAGCGGAAAATCAAGGAACAGCCATACATCTGGATTCCAGTGAGCGAATGCAAGGCTTGGGCGCAGGAGTTGGAAGCGCGGAGCGACAGAGCAAAGGCGGTCCAAGAAGCCCAGGGTGACGAGCGCGACGAGCGTGGTGATTACATTAACCGCGATCCGAAAGACAAGGGAAACCGCGATGTGAAGTATGTCAATTGATGAAAGGTACAGAATGAATAATCTTGAAGATCATTTGTTGAAAAAGCGCGAGGTCGCAGAAAAACTTTCCTGCTCAACGCGCTCGGTGGACAGGCTGGTCAATGCTGGCCGGCTGACGCGTGTAAAAATCTTGGGTGGAATCCGGTTTCGTTGGAGTCAGGTGCAAATGTTGATGAATGGAGGCAATCATGATATTCAAAGTTGAAAAACGTCGTTTCCGCCAAAACGACAAATTGGAAACGACACGCTGCTATTACCTGCGCTACCGCATCGGCGACATGCCGGTTGACCGCTGGAAATCGCTTGGGGCAACTGATCTTCAAGTTGCCAACAAACTGGCGCAGGAATTCATCCAAGAAAAGGAGCGGGAAGCGGCGGGCATCATTGAAGCAAAACCAATGCGAGATGCTGCACAGCGTCCATTGCTGGAACATTTGAACGATTATGAAGCTGATTTGGTGACGCGCGGGCGGGCGGGTCGCGGTGGCCGTGGGGCGAGTTTGCTCAAGGCGCGCATTGTCCGGCTCATGAACGATTGCCGCTGGAAACTGGCCTGCAATGTCACGCCAGATTCATTCATTACCTGGCGCAACCAGCAAAAGGCGGCGGCGCGCACACAGAATCATTATCTGCAAGGCATGATTTCGTTCCTGAACTGGATGGAGCGTGCGGGGCGGATCAAGTCCAACCCGCTGAAATTTGTTGGGAAGGTGGATGAGCGCGGGCAGAAAAAACGGGTGCGTCGCGCTTTCACGGATGAGGAATTGCGAAAGTTAATCGAAGGGTCGGGAGTGCGCGGAATTATCTATTTCACGGCGGCGCGGACGGGATTGCGCCAGGAAGAATTGCGACAACTTCAATGGGGCGATGTTCGGCTGGATGGTAAAATCCCGCAAATCATCGTTCGCGCGGAAACGGCAAAAAATAAAAAGCAGGAGCCGGTGTTTCTGGTGCCTGAAATCGTCGAGGCATTGAAAGCGCATCGCCCGGTGCACGGGTCTCCGTCGGACTTGGTGTTTCCGAAGGGAATTCCGCGCGCTTCACGGCTCAAGGTGGATGCGGAACGGGTTGGTGTTGCCTACAAAGATGAGCGAGGCCGTTACGGCGACTTTCACGCGCTGCGCTACACTTGGGCGACTTTCATGCGGAAGAATGGCATCGGCGATAATTTTGCAAGAAAGCAAATGCGCCATCAAACCATCCGGCAGACGGACGGCTATACGGATGAAGCACAGTTGCCGATTTATGATTCGATCAAGAACCTGCCAAGGCTCGGGGGGTGTACACAAATACGCGCACAGATTTCTGGCGCGGACGGTCAAAACGTGTCGCAACCTGTCGCAGCGAGTGAAGGGAAGAAAAGTGATAAAACGCTTGTAAATGGCTGGGTTTGTCTCGGTCTGGCACCCCTGGTCGCAGAAATGAAATTGGAGCGAGCGAAGGGATTCGAACCCTCGACACTCACGTTGGCAACGTGATGCTCTACCAGGCTGAGCTACGCTCGCTTCCAGAAGAAAAAAGACAGGTTATGCGAACTCGCCGGATTTACAAGCCCGATTTCAGGCCCGATTTCAGGCTGGCTTGTCCGAACCACCCAACGTCGCACGAATCACCTTGAGCAGGTCGTCGTGGTTGATGGGCTTGTGGAAAAACGCCACTGCGCCGCTGGAAGCGGCCCGCTCCTTGTTTTTCATATCTTCAAGACCGGTGATGATGATGATGGGAATTTTCTTCGCCGTATCCAGGCGACGAAACCAATCCATGATGCGAAAACCGTCCCACGGCACGCCTTCCACGGCCGGCGGAAAGTTGATGTCCAGCAGAATCAAATCGGGAGTTTCCTTGCGTGCGGCGGCAACGGCTTCGGAGCCGTCCAGCGCGGTGATGATTTGATAACCGCAGGCTTGCAGCTTCAAGGAAACCGTCTTGAGAATGACTTCGTTGTCATCCACGACCAAAATTTTCTTTTTCGGCGCTGCCGGAGTTTCGGCGTTCATAATTCCACGATTAAACAACCATTCGCTTTGTTCTAACAGCCAATTTTATGCCAACCTGCCAGACACTTCTGCTGACTTGATGCCAAATTATCAGACACTTCTGCTGACGCAAAGAAATTTTATGCGCCTTGACTTTTTGTGCCTGCCAATGTGCTAAACTGACCGCGTGAGCAACGCCTTCTATACCTCCGGCGAACAACGCGCCGCGAAGGTCAACGACCTTTTTGCCGCCATCGCGCGGCGTTACGATTTGCTCAACGACCTGCAAAGCTTCGGGTTGCACCGGCGCTGGAAACGCCGTGTCGTCGAACTCGCCGCCGTTCAATCCGGCAATCGCGCGCTCGATTTGTGCTGTGGCACCGGGGACATCGCCTTTGCCCTCGCGCGCCACGGCGCAGAAGTCACCGGCCTCGACTTCAGCCAGGCAATGCTTGAAATCGCTGAAACTCGGCGACGGAAAAATTTCAAATCTCAAGATTCAAACCTCAAATCCAATCCGCAATTCATCCAGGGCGACGCGCGGCAAATTCCATTCCCCGATGCATCATTCGATATTGTCACCGTCGGTTACGGTTTGCGAAATTTGACGCGCTGGGAAAAAGGTCTGGATGAAATGCACCGCGTGGCCAAGCCCGGCGCCCGGCTGGTGGTGCTCGATTTTGGCAAACCTGCAAACGCCCTTTGGCGCGCAATCTATTTCGGTCATTTGCGCTGCTCCGTGCCGCTCATCGGCCGGCTGTTCTGCGGCAACGCGGATGCCTACGCCTACATCCTTGAATCGCTCAAGCATTATCCGGCACAACTGGCCGTCGCGGCCAAAATGCGCGAACTGAAACTGGTGAATGTGCGCGTCATCAATCTGCTTGGCGGCGCGATGGCCATCAACTACGGCGAGCAACCGGCTTGAGCGGCAGTTTAATCGTCATCCCCTCACGCGCGGCGTCCACTTTCAATTGCCCCTTCTGTTTCGCCACGAGCTGGCGCGCGTGCCTGACCAGTCCGGCAATCCGTTTGTCGTCGTGGTCCGGGTCGTGGTGAAACAGGGAAAGTTGTTTGACTCCGGCTTGCAGGGCGAGCGTAACCGAGTCATCCACGCAACCGTGTCCCCAACCGAGGTGCTCCTGGTATTCCTCGGAATCGTATTGCGAATCGAGAATCAACAAATCCACATCACGCAGGAAGTCGATCATTTCCCGGTCTTTGCCGCCCGTGCGCGACTCGGTGTCGGGGAAAAAGGCGATCATGCTGTCGGGTGAGAACAACCGGTAGCCGACGCAAAGGCCCGGATGATTGGCGCGCATCGCCCGCACGCACACCGGGCCGATGTTGAAGTTAAAATCCTTGAGCTCCTCGATTTCGATGTTGCTTGGCAGTTTGTTGAACGGCACGGGAAAGTAGGTGCTTTCCATCTGGCCGGTCAGTGCATTGACCAGGCCTTTGCGCGTGCCTTCGCAACCCAAAATCCGCAGCCGGCAGCGTGAATTGTAAATTGGCCCAAAAAACGGCAGGCCTTGAATGTGATCCCAATGCGTGTGCGTCAGCAGCATGGTCAGATTTAGCGGCCGGTCCTTGAATTCCGCCAGCAGCGAACGGCCCAGCGCCCGCAGTCCCGTGCCGGCGTCGAGGAGGATGATTTCTCCGCCCATGCGCACTTCGACGCACGACGTGTTGCCACCATAGCGCACGGTCGTCGGTCCCGGCGTCGGAATCGAGCCGCGCACGCCCCAGAATTTTGCGCAAGTGGCAGTTTTGATGCCAAGAATCTAACCCGCGTTTGGCAAAAGACAAATTGTAAAAAACAACCGGATTATCGCCACTTGGCACCGTCGCAAGGACACGAGGTCGCCTTGGCTGTGGAACGGAGAGCGAAGGGTGGTGGGTTGGCAGGGACTCGAACCCTGGACCAACCCCGAAAACTTTCGGGGCTGCTCTATCGCAACCGGCTTTGCAACAAGGCCAAGGCCAGTCGTGGATTCTTCTTGCGCTTCATCTCCCGTTCCAAGGCGTGCGCCTCATCGATTGTGGCCAGTTCCACAGCCGCCACGATTTCCAGGTTGTCACCCAATCGCTTCGTCGAGTGCGTTTGGCCATGCCGGGGTTCTTTAAGCCGGCGTTCCAGATTGGTTGTTGATCCGATGTAGTGTCGCCCGGAATCGCCGCGCAGAATGTAAGTCCAAGCCATCTTCTCAAAAGTGGTGGGTTGGCAGGGACTCGAACCCTGGACCAATGCCTTAAAAGGGCACTGCTCTACCAACTGAGCTACCAACCCATCCTATTGTAAAATAAAGCTGCTTTGAAGATTCACAACCGCCAGAAAAGCTGACTTGTAACCCATACTTGTCACCCGTCCGATTTGTGCTATATTTCTGCATGAAAACGACGCAGAAAATGACACCGACACCGGCTGGACAACCAGTGTTTCACAAAGTCGCAGAGAACTTGTATCGGCTCGAATCATCAGGAGGATATTATGCCCTCTTGAAACGCGGAGGCAAGCAGTTTCGCCGGTCGCTCAAGACCAAAGACCGCAAATTGGCCGACCGTCGCTTGAACGCGCTGCGGGCAAAAGTGGGCTGCCTGAAAATGTCTCCAGAAGCAAAATTGAATTTTGAACAGGCCGCAAATTTATGGTTGGAGACGAACAAACACGCATTGAGTCCCGGCACCGTCAAACGCCGGAAAATGTATATCAAAGGACTCGCCCCCTCTTTCCGAAATGTTCCGATCCGCAATCTCGCCGCGCAGGATTGCGACCGTTGGGTGAAGGAGCGCGGTGCAACGCTCGCTTCTGAAACTTTCGTCCATGAATTGGATGTTATGAAAGCGGTTTTTGAATTTGCTCTGGATCGCGGCCTGCTTCTTTCCAATCCTTCCAAGCACATCAAACGTCGGAAGGTCGTTTCCAAACAAATTGTCGTTCCCACCCTCGACCAGTTGAAGCAACTCGTAAGCGCCATCCGGCTGGCGGACGGCAACAAGGGCAATCAGGAAAGAACCAAGGATGGCGCGGACCTGGTTGAATTTCTGGCATATTCGGGCGCGCGCATCGGCGAAGTTATCGGCGGCGGAGAGGCCAGCGAAAAAAGACCCTTGCTTTGGAACGACGTTGACTTCGAGCGTGGCACGCTTTTTCTGCCTGGAACAAAAACCGAGGCTGCTCCGCGCACCATACCCATGTCGGAAAAATTGCGCTCTCTCTTGGCGCGATTGAAGGCGGAGAAAAATCCGCAGCCGACCGACCGGATTATTCAGTTTAATAGCGCGCGTAAATGTTTGCAGACGGCCTGCAAGAAATTGGGACTGCCACAGTTCACCCATCATGATTTTCGACATTTTTTTGCGACAACCTGTATTGAGTCCGGCGTGGACATTCCAACGGTGAGCCGTTGGCTCGGACACAAAGACGGCGGCGCGCTGGCGATGAAACGCTACGGTCATTTACGACAGGAACATAGCTTTGCGATGATTAAAAAGGTGAGTTTCGAGAAACCCACCAACATCGTTGCGCTACCAAAATCAGGGGACGCGAATACAGGCGAAAAACCTTCGTCATCCGTTGACCGCCGCGCTATCGCCAAGGCGAAGACGAAATACAGCTATCCGTGGTGGGCATCCGAAAATCCGCTGGAAGTTTTTTGGGGGCAACTCAACGAAGAAGTTTTTATTGTTCCAATGGAAAAAATTCTTGGCGTGGCAAAGCAGGCAATGGGACGCCAAGTATTAAAACAGGAATTTTCCGACCGGCAGGCGCTCATGGACGAGCTATTGGAACGCACGCCCGAAGCAACATTCCGTGAAATTGCCGCCAGAATACCGGCTCAAAAATCCGAAGTTGCCAATGAACACGCAGCCAACTGATTTTACCGGCTTCATTCGATTGGCTCGGAAGTTTCCCGCAAGAAACGGTCAAGATCATCTTTGGAATAAATCGGATGTCGCAATGCCCGCGAAGGATGCAGCAGGCCACGCTTCGTTAAACGGTCAATGGTAATTTTGGCAACGCCCAAATATATGGCCGCTTCCGCGCGTTTGTAACCTTTCTTCTCAATGTGATTCTTTGTTTCCGTGTTGGTTGAACCACCAGCGTGATCTGATTTTGAAAATTGACTGTTGGCTTTAAGCATGGCTGTCTTCCTTTTGTTCGAGCATTTCGATGGTTTTGACCCAACCATCCTCACCAGCAGCCAGCGATGAATATCGCTCTGCCATTGGTTTGATGGATTCCACGTTCCGCGCTTGCAGGGCAACGCCCAGGTTGCGCAGGTTTTTCCCCTTGATCCGCACCGTGCGGTTCAGAAATGAAATGGTGATGATGTCAGCGCCTTGCGTTGATTCAAACTTGACCAGTTCGACGTGATGATACGACAGCACATAAAAACTGTCCGTGCTGATTTCCAACCGCAGGTTGTCCATCGGCACGGGTTCGCTGTTGACGTGGCGGCCAAGTTTGTAGCAGGGGGAATTATCATTCATATTCTCATGCCTCGACTCTTTTGCTGGTTTTGGGCGCGTTGAATTTCCATCCGCCGCCGAATGGTTTCAGATTTTTGAACCGTGGGCTTGACCGTCTCGGCTGGCTTGATGGATTCAGTTGGCTTTTCCGCCGGCTTCACGGCCTGCGATTGTTTGGCCGCTTCTGCCTGCCGGAGAGCTTCCGCTTCGCGTTCCAACTTTTCTTGCTGCGCAATTTTTGCCGCCCGCTTTTCCGAAGCCCGCTGCGACTCCTGAACATTGAGAACAAAGGAAACGTCCCGCCCCCAAATGGTTGCCAGCTTTTGGAACGCGCTGGGCTTCATGTCCAGCGCCAGCGTCCGGTTGCCTGAATGAGTGATGTTCTGGCGAAGCTGGATTTTATCCGCCGTGAAAATCTTCACGCCTTTGCGCCCGCGCGAAATCGTGACATACCATTGCTGCTCGTTTGTCGCAGCCTTGACCGCTGAATCCGAGAACAGGACATAATCCACGGTCTTGCCCTGGGCGGCGTAGGACGTGACCGCGTAGCCGCGCACGAACTGGCGATAGTTTTTTGCCAGCACCCGGCCATCATTCAGGGCAATACGTCCGTCAGCATGAATTTCCTTCACCGTCACCAGTTCGCCATTGGCGAGTTTGCGCCCATCCTGGAATTTGGCATTGGCCTTGAGTTGCAGCCGGTCCCCGGTGGACAGGGAAAGCTCTTTTGGTTGGCAGACCGTGATTTTATCCAGTTCCTTGAACGGCACAGGCCGGATGCGTTTGTCGGCTTCAATCAGCAGATGCCTGTCCGTGATGCCGCGCAGTTTTCCCGCGCTGCCGGATTTGAAACCGGCCGTAGGACGGTTGAACACCAGCACCGAGTCAGGCTGGTAAAACCGCTTATCACGCTTTTGAGCGTCCGTTAAATCCTGTCGCTCCAAAGCCGTGACCGTCATTTCATCGGCACCGATTAACTTTTGTGCTTTCAGGCCGAGCCGGACTTGCTCGTTGACCTTGTGAATTTCGTTCCAGCTTTGTGAGACGACGACGGTGGATTGCTGATTTTTGAAAAGTTCAAGAAAGTGTTCCGTCAATTTCTGCTGTTGATCGGCGAGCGTGCAAGAGACGATTGCATCGTGATTGTCCAGCCGGTCAAACGATGCGCCGAGTTTGCCCCGCCGCGCCTCATCCACGGCGAGCTTGTATTGTTCCAGCCAGCGGCGTTCGGTTTGAGTTTTGGCTGAATCGGGGTTTTGACGGCGGATGTTCGTCAGTTCGGCGTAGCCAAGACCGGCATACTTCTCAATCGCTCGCAGTGCGTCCGATGCTTCTACCGCTCCATGCTGATGCGTGTCGCCAGACAGAATGACGCGGCCCTGGCTTATTTGGATGAAATCGAGCAGTTGCAACATTTGCTCGCCGCCGATTTGTCCGGCCTCATCCACGAGGACGACCGCGCCACGACGCATGGAACGGTGCGCGAGAAAAGCACTGACCGTTTCCGCGCCGGTGAAGCCATCGTGTTCCAGATCGGCAACTTGCTGGCGCTGCGGTGCGAGGACATGGATGACCTCACGGGCTTTGGCGAGTCCGCCTTTGACTTCGCGCAGGGTAAAACTTTTGCCCGTTCCCGCGCCGCCGCGAAACAGAGTGACGAAATTCCGCGAGGACAGGATATGTTTCACCGCCAGTTCCTGCTCATAATCCAGCGAATGGTTTATCCTCTGATAATTGGGGGCGAGCGGTTCGTATTGACATGTCCGTCGTTGAGCCAGTTGAACGATGTCAAACTCTCGTTGCAGGACTTCGCGTGTGGTCACTTGGCCGTTAAATTGTTCGTCACGGATATAGCCGCGTTGCCGGGTTGCGGCCTGAATTTCCGGCAGCGACACATCCTGACCGCGCAGGTGTTCGAGCGCGTGACACCAAATCTCATGCTCATGGACGACGGAGCGGCGTTCAAACAGATGTTGCTCCGCCCAACTCACGGCTTGGCTGGCGGTTATTTTCGGTGATGGTTCCAGTGAGCGATGTTTATCCAAACGGCTGATTTGCCACCATTCTTTCCATGACAGTTGTTTGTTCCACATGGATTGCAGTTTGACGATGCCGACATCCTTGATCTTCCGCGCCCGTTCCTTGTGCGCAATGTTCGCCCGGATGACCTTGATGTTCTGGCCGGCCTTGTCCGGTTCGCGTTCCAGCAGTTCCTTGGTTTTCTGGTCAATCTCGGCATGGCGCTTGGAAAAGCGGTCAATCATTTCTTTGCTGACACCGGCAATATCAAAATCGCCGCGTGAATTGCTCTCAATGCCATACCCGAACCGTTGCAGCGACCTGAGCAATTCGTGATAATAGACCTTCCGAACAAATTTTTGTGCCGTGACCATTTCGCAGGCTTCCAATGCTTTCCACCGACCTTCCACAGAATCGCGCGTGGCATTGAACAGGATGCAATGGCTATGCAAATGCGGGTCCAACGCTCTGGACGTGTCATGCCGGAAGATCGCGCCGACCACATTGCCGGTCGTCCGCTGCGAATACTGGCCTTGAGTCCGAACTCGTGTGGCGGCGTAAGTCTGCAACTGACACATGGCAACTTGCACCGCCTCGTCATGCGCCTCGATAATCCGTTTATCATTTCCAACCAGTGCCACGATGGAAACTGATTTGGGCGGTGACAACGTGAAATCGTAAAACACCCGGCGATTGGCGGATTCATGGACGTTCCCATCTTTATCAACGCGGACCCGTTTTGTATTCAGGCGCGGCGTTAATTGTTCCCCCGTCTGCGGATGAAGATTATGGCAGAGGTTCACGAATTCCGGTTCATTGGTGACGCCCGACAATTCCAACTGCCTTGCCCCTTCACCAAACCATAGACCCGAAACGCTCCGGCCTTCCATGTAGTAATCACCAACCCGCAAATGCTCCCGGAAATACGACTCCGCATTTCCCAAACTGTATTGAGCCTTCATCGTCAACATGGCGGCAAGTTAAACCATCGCAGGGCAAATCTTGCGCTATGGGTGACGCAAGATGAACACGAGTCCGTGTTAATGATAATCAAAGTAAAATACTGGACGCTATTCTCCTTGTCATCGCAAGGGGCAGACGTAACAAGAAAACACCAGAGAAAAAATCAATAACCATTGAGCCAAAAAATTATGAATGCACCAATCGTATCCGCCGAAGCGAAGGCTCGCTTCGCTGAAGCCGTTAAAAATTATACGCCGCCCGCGCCGGAAAAATACCGCGCGTTGAATGAAGTCAAAGAATCCATCATTGCGCTGCGCGAACGAAACGCCTCGTATGAAACGATTCGCGTCATGCTACACGAGAACGCCGGCATCGAGGTGTCGCACCAGACCGTCGCCCGTTACTGTCGCGAAGTGCTGGATGCAGGCAATGCGAAGAAACCGCGCCGCCCAAAGACGCCAGCAGCGCAACCACCCACATCTGTGCCCACCGAACCACCAGCACAATCACATCTTGGCTACCGGCGGCCACGCGGACCGCACATCGCTGATTCCAAGAATCTTTAGCGCGAAGCATAGGCGTCGCCCGTCGCGGCGACCAAAAATCGACTCCAAAGCAATCCGTCCATCCTAAAAGGCAAAAGCCTTTGGGGTTCAACGTCCGCGACCAACGCGCGTTGCCCATCCGTGCAACGCGCGTTCGTCGCGGACAGCAGCGGGAAATACGCAGTCGCGTTCGCTTCCGTCTGTCATTGGCAGCGCCGCTCCGGCGCACGGCTTCACTCATGCCGTTTCGCCGGCCGCCTGCCGCTTTCCGCCGCCAACGCCAGACCGAAGCAGGAGCAAATATAATAAATCAATCGTCAGATAATCGTCAGACCAAACCCGGTAATCGTCAGATTCGCCATCCGAGAGGTCCGGTATGAATCTTCCGACAATCTTCCGACTCTTTACCGGAATCTACCGATGACTAATCGTCCGATAATCATCCGACGAAACCAGGAAATCGTCCGATTGCCTTCAGCGGTGGATTAGTTGACGCTTATTTCTATGTGCGCGGCAAATTCAATCGAAGATTGTGTTGGATTTGTTTTCGCCAATCATTCATCACCTGTGCCTGTTCCGCATAGTCCGGCCATTTTGCCACGGCAACATGCACTTCCTCGACAATGGCCTCGGCGCGACCGCGTTTCATCAAGGCGCTTTTGGCGCAGGCGCGGAAATCGGCCAGCGTGAATCCGTCCCGTTTGCCGTTCATGGTCATCTGATGCCGGGCAGTCCAATCGCCGGTCGGATTGTAGCTGTAGGTCACGTCGAAGGCGGGCCCCAGCGACCAGCGACCGGCCTTGTCCATCAGGAAGGCGATGTTCTTGACGTGGTCGTCCTGATTGCGGGCGATGATGTAAAATACCATTCGCCGGAATTGTTCCTCCACTGATTCCATCGGCAGATTCAACTGGCGGATGACCAGCAACGCCTGTTCGTAGGCATACGCGCCCGCGTTATTGAAATCAAAATGCGCCAGCGCGCACAACGATTGCATGTGCAATTTCTCACCGCCATCCAGCCGGTCAAAACGCCGAGTCATGAAATGTCGTCGTCCATTTTCTTCGAGCAGACGGCATTCGCTCATGGTTATGCCCGCCGCCTTTGCCATCAAATAATATGCGTATTCAATCGCACCGTAACCTTTGGGGTCTTCGAGTTCCTTGTCTTTGTTGCCGCTGACGCCGTCGAATTTCAACAGCCAGTAGTCGAATCCTTTTCCCGCCGTAATCTGCCCGGAACGGACTTCGTTGGTCTCCCGATTCCAAGCGATGACCGCCTTTGCCCGCGCGCCGCCGGCGGATGTGCCGACTCGCAGAATGTCGTTCAAGGCGCTTTTCCGGCTCGCGCTGGCAAAAGTGGTTTTCAGATTCTTGCGATGAGTCAACACTTCCGACGCCAATTTGACCAGGGCATCAATTTCAATCTTCTTCGCCTGTTGCGGTTTTGGTCCGAGGGACGGCACAAACTCCAGCGCGCCCATGCCGCGCGCGCCGATATAACAAAGCCGCTCCACCGCATTGAAACTGTCGGGCGTCCGGCCTTGTGTCGCCAGCCACGCATCAATCAAGGCATTGCCGAACCGGTCAGGCAACGAATCAGCCAGCAGACCGGGCAGGCCATGAAAAGTTCTTTGCGGCAAATCGGGAAAAACATACACCCGATCACTTAATGGCATCGTGATGGGCGAAATTTCAATCCCGCTCTGTGCGAACGCCGGGTCATATTCAAATGCGGCGAACTGGTTTCCGTCTTCCAGCGAGACGGCCCCGATGGTTCGTCCCCAAAGTCGAACTTCAGCTATCATCGTTCATCTCCCCATTGCCATTTTTTGGCCGAAGGTTTGGCTGTTCTTTTGGCGGTGGAGGCACGCTGACGTTTTCGGCCAGCCATTTTCAGTTGCGCGACCGGGCTGGGCACTGGTTCCGGAACGAGCAGATCAAAGCGCTCAATCACATCGAGCACACGGCACACGCGGATGAACCCGGATAATTGTGTTGCCACCGCGCCTGCTTCCAACCGCTCCACCGTGCGCTTCGATACGCCGGCCTGCGTAGCCAGTTGTGCTTGCGTGAGGTTGCGATCCAGCCGGATTTTGGCCAGCCGCCCGCCTAGTTCGCCAAGAACCACTTCGTCAGTGGCTTGTTTGGTTATTTTCATAACACGCCATTTATGGCGAATTAAAGCTTAAATGTCAACTAAATCGTCACAAAAGACGAATTTAATAACAAGCTCAAATCGTTACTTGAGGTGATGGCGTCCGCCCCGACCAACGCGCGCTCCGCTTGACCGTGCTCCTTTCGTCCGCGCGGCACGCACTTCGCGCGCGCTCGTCGTGGACAAAAATGGAAAGCGCAACCGCGTTCGCTTCCGTCTATCATTGGCGTCGCCGCTCCGGCGCGCGGCTTCACTCATACCGTTCCGCCGACCGTCTGCCGCTTTCCGCCGCCAACGCCAGACCGAAGCGCATCAATCCATCTCTTGTCGGCGGATGACGGACGCTTGCGAAGCCACGCCCGCACGGCGTTCGTTCGTCGTCACATTCAGGTTGAACGAGTCGCACACAGGGCGCACAATTGGCTCCCTTGAAAGCAGCATTCTATGGCCGAGCCAACCATCACTTGCCCGAAGTGCAAAAATGAAATCAAGCTGACGGAATCGTTGGCTGCGCCGCTCATTGAGTCCACGCGCCGCGATTATGAAAAACGTCTGGCCCAAAAGGATGTTGATCTTGCCAGCCGGGAAACTTCATTGAAAGAGCGCGAACAGGCGCTTGAAAAATCCAAAGAAACGGTTGATGCGCAGGTTGCCGAAAAGCTTCAAAGCGAACGCGCAAAAATCGCCGCTGATGAAGCCCGAAAAGCAAAACTTGCCCTGTCCAACGACATTGAACAAAAAACAAAAGAGGTTGCCGATCTTCAGGAGATTTTGAAACAGAAGGATGAAAAGCTCACGGAGGCACAAAAAACACAGGCTGATTTGCTGAAGAAGCAGCGCGAGCTTGACGACGCCAAACGCGAGCTTGAATTGACCATTGAAAAACGGGTCCAGGAGAATCTGGCCGTCACGCGCCAGCAGGCGCGGAAGGAGGCGGAAGATGAATTGAGGCTCAAGGTTTCCGAGAAGGAACAGACCATCGCCTCGATGCAAAAACAAATTGAAGAATTGAAGCGCAGGGCAGAGCAAGGTTCGCAGCAGCTTCAAGGCGAGGTTCAGGAATTAGAATTGGAGACCTTGCTGAAAGCAAAATTCCCACGAGACACCGTTGAGCCGGTGCCAAAAGGCGAACACGGCGGTGACGTTTTGCACCGCGTGCTCGGCCCGCTTGGGCAGATATGCGGCACGATTTTGTGGGAATCCAAGCGAACGAAAAACTGGAGTGACGGCTGGCTGGCCAAACTCCGCGACGACCAGCGGACGGCAAAGGCAGAAATTGCAATCATCGTCAGTCAAGTGGTTCCGAAAGACATCGAAACGTTTGGCTTGGTTGACGGCGTTTGGGTTGCACTCCCGCAAGCGGCGCTGCCAGTGGCTGTGGCGTTGCGCTATACGCTGATTGAGACTGCAACCGCGCGTCTGGCATCCGAGGGGCAGCAGACGAAAATGGAATTGGTGTATCAATACCTCACCGGCCCGCGATTTCGTCAGCGGGTTCAGGCCATCGTCGAAGCGTTCGGCTCAATGAAAGAAGACCTCGATAAGGAGAAAAAGGCCATTTTGAAACAATGGGCGAAGCGCGAGGAACAAATTGAGCGTGTCATGCAGTCAACGGTTGGCATGTATGGCGACCTTCAAGGCATCGCCGGCAAGACAATTCAGGAGATTGAAGGTTTAGAGCTGAAGGCCATAGAAGATGCCCCGGCCAAAACTCGGAAAACCCCAAGTGAAGGAAGATGATATGTGTCAGTGCAAAGGTAAAACAAAAATCTAATAGGAAAAAACCATGATCATCGAATCAGTTCAGGCAAAGAATTTTCGGTCCGTGCTCGACGAAACTTTGCAATGCGAGAATCTCACCGCGTTAGTGGGCGCGAACGGAGCGGGTAAATCCACATTTTTACGGGCACTGGAAGTATTTTACACAACCGCACCTAGAATTGACCTCGAAGATTTCTACAATCGCGACACGGCGAGCGAGATTGTCGTCGGAGTAACATTCAAAAACCTGTCCAATGAGGCGAAGGAGTTGTTTTCACCGTATCTTCAGGGTGAAAAGTTGACGGTGGAGCGGGTTTTTTCGTGGCAAGAAGGAAAAGTAACGGCGAAATATCATGGCTCAAGCCTTCAGAGTCCCGAATTTCAGCCGGTTCGCGATGGCCTTGCCGTAAAGGACAGAGGAGCGACAGCTAAACAAGCATACAATTCACTTCGCGTGAAAGCCGAATACACCGGGCTTCCAGCATGGTCAACAATCGGTGCGGTCGAACCTAATTTGAGGCAATGGGAAGCTGCCAATCCGGACAGATGCGCACGGCAGCGGGATGACGGCCAGTTTTTCGGTTTTGGCGAGGTGGGACAAGGTTATCTTGGCAAATTTACCCGTTTTCTATTTATACCTGCCGTTCGGGATGCTGCCGATGATGCCGCAGAAGGACGAGGGTCTGTTCTTTCTGGCCTCATGGATTTAGTTGTGCGGAGCGTGCTCGCCAACAAAGATGCGGTAAAAAAGCTAAAAGAAAACACACAGCGTCAGTATGAAGAAATCCTCGATCCGTCAAAGCTGACCGAGTTGACGGATTTGTCAGATCGGATGACAACGACCCTTAAATTATTTGTCCCTGACGCTGGCGTGGAATTGCTCTGGTTGCCGTTGGGACAAATCGAAATCCCAATGCCAAAAGCTGATGTCAAGCTCGTGGAAGATGGTTTTAAGTCAGCGGTGATGCGAACGGGCCACGGATTGCAAAGGGCATTTATATTGACGCTACTGCAACATCTAGCCTTTGCTCAAACACAAGGCGAGTCGCAAGCGGTTGAAGCCAAAGAGGGCGAATCTGCGGTTGCGACCAAAAAACTTCCCAATCTGGTTTTGGCCATCGAAGAGCCCGAACTTTATCAGCACCCGAACCGTCAGCGACATTTGGCGAAAATTCTTATGCAGTTATCCAGTGGAAAAACGCCTGGCGTCGCTGATAAAACTCAAATCATTTACGGAACGCATTCGCCTTTGTTCGTTGGCATTGATCGAATCGAACAAATCCGTCTGTTGCGAAAGATTAACGGTGAAGCGACAAAGCCTAAAATCTCCAAAATCGTGCGGACCGCGCTCGACAAGATTGCCGAAATAATTTGGACTGCCGACGGCGCAAACGGGAACAAATACACCGGCGAAACACTTCTGCCCCGGTTGCAAGCCATTATGACGCCGTGGATGAGTGAGGGATTTTTTGCGGATGTTGCTGTTTTGGTGGAAGGCGAAGACGACCGCGCCGCGATTCTTGGAATGGCGTCGCTGATGAACGTGGATTTGGAAAGCGCCGGTTTCTCGATTATCCCATGTGGCGGCAAAACAAGTCTTGATAGACCCTCTGCCATTTTTCGTGAATTGGGGATTCCAAACCAGGCGGGAGAACCGGCCAGCACTGGTGGCGCAACAGTTCAGCCCGCGCCTGCACTTGGCATCGGCGAACGTGAGTTTGCGGCCCCATTGGAAATAACGCCGAAGCCGGCGGCGAAACCCACCACACGAATTGACCAGTGGAAAAGTCGTTTGCTCGATTTGAGTCTTCGCAACCGCTTGCTGAATTTTCGAGAGACAAAATCCACAATTCGCATCGTATCCACTTCGCCTGACCGGATCGAAGATGAACTTGCGGCGGAACGCGAACTTTCGCTGCGGCCCCGGCCCAAAGTGATGAGCGAGGACGATCCACGGAATGAAGCAGTTTATACCCAGCAGCAGCGTGCCGATGCCCTGGCGGAGCATCTGGCCGACGAACTCAAACATGGCCGGCTGCACACAAATCTTGACGAATCTGAACACGCCCGCCGTCTCACTGAGCTATTCCGTTCCGCACGCAACGCTATCGAAGAAAACGGCACCAACACCTTATTTGCGGCCGTGGGCTTCCTCGAATGGCGTGAAACTGAATTTAGCGACCGGATTTTTCGGGCGCCACTTTTGCTGGTTCCGGTCGAGTTAAAACGCAAATCCGTAATCGAGGGTTTTGCCCTGCGGCGTTTGGATGAAGAAACGCGGCTCAATGTCACACTGATGGAAATGCTGCGGCAACATTTCCAGAAGGAGATTCCCGGCGTTGACCCGTTGCCAGAAGATCAGAGCGGCGTGGATGTGAATTTGGTGTTCAGGATTTTTCGTGACGCAGTTCGTGATCTGCCGGGCTGGGAGGTAAAAACGGAAGTTTGGCTTGGCCAATTTTCGTTCACCAAGTTTCTATTGTGGAAAGACCTTGCTGACCGACTCGACAATCTGACGCGGAACCGTGTTGTAAATCATCTGGTGAATGAGGCTGGAACGCCATATCCGAACCCCTCTGAAGATATTCGGCCCGAACAACTCGACTACGAATTTCATCCGCGCGACATTTTCTGTCCGCGTAGCGTGGATTCGTCCCAACTTGCCGCCGTCATGGCCGCTGCGGCTGGTCACGACTTTGTGCTGGAAGGGCCACCGGGAACAGGCAAATCCCAGACAATTGCCAATATCATTGCCCACTGCCTCGCCCACGGAAAACGTGTTTTGTTTGTGGCGGAAAAGCGGGCCGCGCTGGATGTTGTTTTCCGGCGCTTGCGGGAGGAAGGATTGGAACCCTTTTGCCTTGAATTGCATTCAAACAAAACAGGCAAAGCCGACGTGGTGGCTCAATTTGACCGAAGCCTGCGATTCATCAATGACGATGGCGCAACCGATTGGGAACATCGCGCGGCAGAATTGGAGCGATTGCGCGATACGCTAAACGGCTATGCCCGCGCATTGCATCGCCTCCATGATTGCGGGCTTAGTGCTTATCGCTGCCTTGATTATCTTTTGCCGCGGCAAAAGGAACCAATGGTGCATCTCGATTCGTGGCCGTCCATCCTGAATACACCAATAGAGACGCTCGAACGGGCCAGGGAAGTGGCCAAATTATTGCAACAACGTTCACGCCCTCTGATTCCGTTGGCCGACCACCCTCTTTCATTGCTCGGCTGCGACGAGTGGACGCCAGCTTGGGCGGATCGTGTGCTTGGCCATATTCGTGAACTTGGCCCGCTCGTTAAATCAGCCGCTGACGCAACCGGCGAACTTCGCTCATGGCTTCGCTGTCCATCTTCCGCTGTGTCGAAGGCCGACATCACTAATTTGTCCGCGTTGGTGGACAGCCTTCTTGCACCTGAGCCGGTTGGAGGTGCTTTTGCGACGACGCCTTGGAACCAATTATCCACAAATTTGGACAAATGGATTTCACTTGTTCGCGAACGATGCGAGTTGCGGGACAAGCTGGCGGAGATTCACAAGTTACAGGTTCAGGGGAAGAAATCGGTCGTTTGTGAGACCTGGTCGTCAGGCGAAGCGGAGGAAATCTTTAAGCAATGCCGCCAGATGGATGCTTTAACCCGGCAGGCAACTGAAGCGGCGGCTGATTTACATACTTGGATCAGCTTTCCACGTAAAGCCGCCACACGAACGGACATTGCTCATCTTGTGGCCGTGGTGGACAGTCTGCTTGCGCCCGCGCCGGTCGGAGAGCAATTCGCAACAGCCGAGTGGCGGGAATGGGTGGCAGAATTTGACCAATGGATAGCACTGGTTCGTGAACGCATTGAATTGCGGGCGCGGCTGGCAGGGTATGACGAGCCAAAGCTCCTCGCTCTTGATCTGGACATACTCAATCAAAAATGGCAATCCGCTCAGAAGGCGTGGTTTCTCCCCAAATGGCTCCGGTTGACATACATTCGCCGTCGCCTCCGAACCACACGTCCTGATCAAACCCGACCTGATCCCACTAAAATGGGAGAAGTGATTACAGCGGCACTACGTCTTCGGGCAATCAATGGTGAACTGGCAAAAGCCAATTCCAAAGCAGAAACGCTGTTGGGACCAGTATGGAGTCGTGGCGAACCCCAACTCGACCATCTTGTTCAGGTTCGGGCATGGGGTGCGGCATTACATGAACGACTGGCTACGCTGGTTGGCGAGGACAAAGAGTGGATGCCCCGGTTGCGCGAATTGATTGCCAGCCTCTTCAAACAAGATCCGACGGCCTATGAGATTGGAACCGCAATTGGCAACCGTCTCAATCGTTATCGTGACGCCATCACTCAATTCGACGCTGCATACGAACCACTGTCGGAATCCGCTGCTTTGCATCGCGGTGTATTGGATGAAGCCCCCGATCATTTATCAGCGGTTATTTCCGCGTTCACTCTGTTTCAACAATGTGCCCCACGACTTCGAGCGATTGACAATGAATTAAATGCGACCGCTGGCGAAGCGCAGGGTTGCTTGGGCGCTATATGGGCGCAAGGTGAGCCATCAGTCGAAGCCCTAGTCAGGGCGCGCACTTGGGGAGAACCGCTCCATGCGCGAATGCTCGCTTGTGCTGGAGACGACCTCGTGTGGCTGGGACAATTGCGCCAGTTGATTGCAGGTCTGTTTAGTGAGGGTCCGTCGGTGTATGCGACAGGCACGGCCATTGGCGACCGCTTGCTGCATTTTCGAGAGGCGCAAACAAAATTCCAATCCGCCTTGAATACGCTGGCCGCAGATGTGCGCCTTCGCCAAGAACCGCTAGACGCGGCATCGGATTATTTTCCGACGGTTCAAAATTTACTACAACGAATTCCGGCTGCATGGCATCAAATCCGAGAGTGGTGCTTTTGGCAAAAGGTTCGAGACGAAGGTATGAAGCTTGGCCTTGCGCCGATTATTGCCACTTTGGAAGCGCCCAACGGTGAGACCCTGGATATTCCAACCTTGTTTGAGCGCAGCTTCCGCCGCGACCTGTTTTTTGCGACCATCGAAAATGAGTCCAGCTTGCGAGAGTTTTTTGGCCGTGAACAAAATGAGCGCATTGACCGCTTCTGCGAGGTTGATGCTAAAATTGCCCGACTTGTGCGCGAAATTATTCGTGCCCGGCTTGCGGCTCATATACCACGCGATCAAGTTAAGAATGATATTCCCAAAGGGGAGATTGGCCTGTTGCGCCACGAAATTGGCAAAAAGATGCGGCATATTCCGGTCCGACAATTGTTGAGTCGGATTCCCAATCTTCTTCCGAGGCTGAAACCCTGCGTATTGATGAGTCCCCTCTCGGTTGCACAATACCTGGAGCCGTCACACGCTATTTTTGACGTGGTTGTTTTTGATGAGGCTTCGCAAATTCCGGTTTGGGACGCGATTGGAGCCATTGCGCGAGGACAGCAACTGATTGTCGTTGGTGATCCCAAACAGTTGCCGCCAACAAACTTTTTTAACAGTGCGGTTGATGACGATGAAAGCCTCGCTCCAGAAGAATTCAAGGATTTGGAAAGCATTCTGGATGAACTGATGACTCAAGGTTTGCGCCACAAACGACTGCAATGGCACTACCGTAGCCGGCACGAGGGGTTGATTGCTTTCAGCAACCGTCAGTATTACGAAAACGAACTATTAACCTTCCCGTCGGCGGAGACCACGCTGGGTGGTGTGAAGTTTAAGTATCTTCCGCAAGCGCGCTATGACAAAGGGAAATCCCGGACTAATAGAGCAGAGGCGGAGGCTCTCGTGGCGGAACTGGTTGCGCGGCTTCGGAATTCAGATGGTCGTGGCCATTCATACGGCGTCGTTACCTTCAGCCTGGCACAACAGCAACTCATCGAAAATCTGCTCGATGAAGAAAGGCGAAAATATCCTGAAATCGAAGTTCATTTCGGAGACGAACCGCCGGTCGAAGGCGAACCCGTTTTTGTAAAGAACCTGGAAAATGTGCAGGGCGATGAACGGGATGAGATATTTTTCTCTATTTGTTACGGGATTGACGAAGCCGGTCGCGTTTCGATGAATTTCGGCCCGCTCAACCGTGATGGTGGGGAACGCCGCTTGAATGTTGCGATCACGCGGGCAAAGCACGAAGTGGTCGTTTTCAGCGGATTGCGCGCCGACCAGATTGATCTGACTCGCACTCGTGCTCGCGGTGTGCGCGACCTCAAATACTTTCTGGATTATGCTGAACGTGGTCCCAGCGCGCTGGCAGCAGCAACGTCAGCATCCCAAAATGGCGAGCCGGACTCCGAATTCGAGCGGATGGTTGCCAAACGGCTGCGAGAGGCGGGATATGAGGTTCATCATCAAGTCGGCTGCTCAGGGTATCGGATTGACTTGGGTGTCGTTGATCCGGCGAATTCAGGTCGGTATCAACTCGGCGTGGAATGCGATGGGGCGACTTATCATCGGGCTGCGACGGCCCGTGACCGTGACAAGCTGCGTCAACTCATTCTCGAAGGTTTGGGCTGGACGCTTTACCGAATTTGGTCAACCGATTGGTGGCACGATTGTGAAGCGGAAACCAAAAAATTATTAACCTTCCTCGAAGGGCTATCAAAAACGTAGAAGTGGAGCCGCCTAGCCAGAAACACGGATGCTGCCGTCCTCGGCAATGGGAAAAGATGGGTTCCAAGCAATCTCCCACAGAAAACCATCGGGATCGGAGAAATATCCTGAATACCCGCCCCAAAATGTGTCACCGGTCACTTGAAAACCAGCCACGAAAGGTCGAATTGATCCGGCCACTGAGTTTGCATAAACGAAATAAGCATTTTCATTCCAAAAAGCTCCATAGCAGAGCGTTACGGGGAGTTTTTTGGAATGAAAATGCGAACTTACGAAAATTGACTGGCTGGTTTGATTCGACCCTGGCTGGCCGGTTTGTGGTGACCGCTGACACATTTACGAGACAGATGAGCGCGGCAGTGTCCGTCAGGGCTAATTGTCGCAGTCTCCCAAGGGCGTCAAATGCTTGGGCGCGGAGTTCCTCAATATCGCTGGCCCGTCTCCGTTTTTCTTCAGTGGTTATTCTTTCCGTTTTCATTTTGCAATTCTGGCAAGCTGGATGATTTTTTCGCCTGCCGTTTCCGGCATGATGGCAAACCATTCTGCCGCCGCTGCCGGTCGAATCCGCTTCAAATAGTTCGTGCGGATAACCTGCGGACTGTTGCCGGCTTCATCGGCAACGCGGGGCACGTCGCCGGATTCGGCAATGCGGGTGGAAATGTAAGTGTGCCGGAGCGCATTGTGTTTCCATTCCAGCGGTTTGATTTCCTTCGCCTTGTCGCCGGTGTTCGCCGCCGTCTTCAAAAGCTGTTTCGTCGTGTTCACAAAGGAAACGACTTTCCCGTTTTTCTTCGCCAGCGGTAGCAAAAACGCTTTCAAGTTTTCTTTTAACGGCACGATTCGCCGCGTGTCGGTTTTCGCCTTGTGCGCTTTGATTTCAATGAACCCTTCCTCTAGGTCAATGTCCTGCCATTCCAGCCGCGTAATTTCGGCGTGCCGCAAACCGGCAAAACCGCCGATAACAATCAGCGGCAAAATCCGGTCATCGGCAGCGGCAATCAGTCGCCGCATTTCGTCAGCGGTGTAAATGGAAATTTCGCCAAACTTGCGCGCGGAATACTTTTGCACGCCTTCAAGCAAGTTCGCGCCTTTGGGCAGGTAGCCTTTCAGAATCAGCCGGCGAAAAAAGAATCCAAGCACGTCACGATGATTGCGCTTGCTGCGTTCTGATAATGTCAGGGCGGAAAGATATTTTGAAACAAGGTTCGGCTCCAGCGTGTGAACCTCGGTATTCATTTCCTTGGCGAAGTGGTTGAGGACGTTGGCAAGTTGCTTCTTGCGGGCATCGGATTTCCCGTCCGCCTTGGCATCGGCCTTTATCATCGTCACGGCATCGGCCACGGTGATCTTGGGCAACGCCACGGCATGACGCCGCAACCAGTCGCGGCAAACCTCGCCAAGACTCGCCCGGCCTGCCAGCGACGTGACGGTCTCGGCATATTCCCGCGCTACGGCGTCGAGTGGCGTTTTGATTCCGGTGAGGGCGTCGAGGGCGCGGAGATAGGTGTGGCTATCGGATGATGTCAGTTCCAGTACTTCGACCTGCCCGGAGACAATCTTGTCCACGGCATCGGATGCGGCTGCCCGGGCATCGGCCAGCGTGGAACGCCAAACCAGCTTACGCTGCCCTTTGACGCGATAATCGGCGACAAAATACTTCGTGCCGTTCTTAATTGTGGGGCGGATGCGAACGGTAATTCCGTCGCGCTTGTATTCTATCGGGTTGCTTGCGTGTTGTGCTTTCATCTCCCTGCATGATAGAATACGGATAGAAGTTTGTCAATATATCATATTTATTAAGGAAAATGGTCGGGGCGGTGAGATTCGAACTCACGACCTCTTGTACCCGAAACAAGCGCGCTAGCCAGGCTACGCTACGCCCCGACATCAGAGTCAAGCAGCTTGCCCGCCCGCGACACGAAAGGCAATGCTGAATTTTAAAACAGCATGACGCGGCATTATTGCTTGCAACATAACTTTGTCCTGCGTAGTTTTCTCCCAATCGCAGGCGTTCAGAACTGACTGTAACATATGAAAACCAAATGCTTGTCCGGTCGAATTAAAGCCATGCTTTGCCCGAATGACACGGCGGCGTCAGGAACAACTTATGCGATCCTCCAGTTCGTGTTTTTGATTGGCTTGTGCGCGGGCATCGCCGGCTGCGCTGTGCCGGAAACCTCCATCGTATCGAAACCGGCGGGCGCCACGGTGGCGATTAATGGGGTCACTGTGGGCACAACGCCGATACACCGCCAGTTCGATTTCAAACAAACCCCCACTTTCAACGTGGTCGCTTCCAAAACAGGTTATCTGAACGAAGAATTGATCCTGACCAAAGAATCGCCCGGCATCCAGGACAACCAGTTGAACATCGTCCTGGCCGAAGATGAAGCCTACAAGGTCACCACCATATCCGATGCGGGTAACAACTGGCTGCGGGTGCCGGTGGATCCTTCCCTGCCACCGGATGTCGTCTGGCAAAAAATCGTGGATTCCGTGACGAGCGGTTATCCGAGTCTGGAAATGATTGACGCCGTTTCGGGTTATATGCGCAGCGTTTATTCGATCCGGAGGTTCAAAGGCCCCTACGGGGACATTCAGGTGCGAACCCGCTTTATTTGTTCCATCTCCTCAAAAACCCCGCTCGTGTATAAAATAAAAATCGAGTCCGAAATGTCCGTTCCACATCAGAATTGGGTTCCCTATGAACGCGTCTTCAAGGAAGACGCCCAGTTGATCGAGGAAATTCAAAGCCGCTTGGGCGTAAAATAGCCCTTTACATTATTCAATTCTTCACCAATAATCCGAACACTTATAACAATCAGGCCCCAAAATGAAACGTAAAAACTTGGCCTTAGTGCTGTGTTCAATATCCCTGGCAATTCTAACCGGATGCTCAACCGAGGGTGAATTCAGGCAATCCACAGGGACCTCCGTTTCTCTGGCCGGGAACAATTACAAGCTCATCAAAGAGGGAGTTAGAGGAACAAGTTCGGGGTTCCGTCTTTTGGGTTTTATTCCGATTGTTAGCCCCACCCACGCCGGCGCTAAAGCGTCCTTGTATCAATCGGTCGGTCAGCCTTTAACGGGCAGATCCGTGGCCTTGGCCAATGAAACTGAAGACCGATCGTCATTATACTTGATCCTGTTTTCCATTCCCAAGATCACCGTGACGGCAGATTTGGTTGAGTTCACGGATGCGAGCGGGGGTGGGGGCAACACTTCAAAATAATCTGAGGCAAGGCTTGGTTTGAAGTAAAAATCTACGCTTCATATCGCCAGCAGCAGTTTCTTGATTTCCTTCAATCGCGCTTTGGCGCCCTTTTTCGTCAGGCGCGGGAATTTTCCGCCGAGCGTGATGAAATCACCGTGGCGCGTAAGCATCAGCTTGTCATCCTTTACTTCAAGGTTGGTCACGGCCTTTTCGCTGGCGAGGATTTTGAGTTCGGCCACTTGCAGCAGCAATTCAACCGCCGGTGGCAGCGGGCCAAAGCGGTCGCGCAGCTCGCGGGTCAGACTTTCGAGCGCAGCCTTGTCCGTCGCCTGTGCCAGCTTGCGGTACATTTCGATTCGGTGCTGCGGTTCGGTAACGTAGTGGTGCGGCAAAAATGCAGCAGTCATCCCAGCTTCTGATTTTGACGCGCCCCTCACCCCGACCCTCTCCCCCTTTGGGGTGGAGAGGGAGAAGTTTTGCGGGTCGCGCGATGACATTCCCTCGCCCCGCCCAAGCGGGGAGAGGGTGGCCGCAGGCCGGGTGAGGGGTTCGTTATCTTCAGATTCAGTTGGATTGAGCGGAAGAAAATCCAGCGCGACTCGAACCTCCACGCGGGTTTTGACTTTTTCGCCTTTGAGCACAGCGACGCTTTGCTTGAGCAACTGGCAGTAAAGTTCGAAGCCGACGGCGGTGATGTGGCCGCTTTGTTCCGAGCCGAGCAGGTTGCCCGCGCCGCGGATTTCGAGGTCACGCATGGCGATTTTGAATCCGCTGCCGAGCGTGGAATATTGCCGGATGGCGCTGATGCGTTTGCGCACGTCGGTCAGCAGGCTCACGTGCCGCGGCAACAGCAGGTAGGCATATGCCTGGTGCTTGTAACGCCCGACCCGCCCGCGCAATTGGTAAAGATCGCTTAGACCAAAGCGGTCCGCGCGGTCAATGATGATGGTGTTCGCATTCGGAATATCGAGTCCGCTCTCGATGATGGTCGTCGAAAGCAAAACGTCCGCTTCGCCGTTGACGAATTTCGTCATCACTTCCTCAAGCTCGTCCGATTCCATCTGGCCGTGGCCGACCACCACGCGCGCGTGCGGCACCAGCATCTGTAATTTCGACCGCATGGTTTCGATGGTCATCACGCGGTTGTGCAGAAAGAAAACCTGCCCGCCGCGATTCAGCTCGCGTTGGATGGCGTCGCGAATGACGCGTTCGTCGTATTGCACAACGATGGTCTCGACCGGCAGGCGGTCTTGCGGCGGTGTCTGGATGGTGCTCATGTCGCGCGCGCCGGTGAGAGCGAGATAAAGCGTCCGCGGGATTGGCGTGGCGCTGAGCGTCAGCACGTCCACGAGCGTGCGCAGCCGCTTGAACTTTTCCTTGTGCAGCACGCCGAAGCGTTGCTCCTCGTCAATCACCACCAACCCGAGTTCTTTGAACACAATATCGCTTTGGATCAGCCGGTGCGTGCCGATGACGATGTCCACCGCGCCTGCCGCCAAATCCCTGACGACGTGCTGTTGTTCGCGATGCGTGCGGAAGCGCGAGAGCAGTTCGATGCGCACCGGGTAATCAGCCATGCGCTCGCGGAATGTGTTGAAATGCTGTTGCGCCAAAACGGTCGTGGGCACCAGCACGGCAACCTGCTTCCCGCCCAGCACGGCTTTGAACGCCGCGCGAATGGCGATTTCGGTCTTGCCAAAACCGACGTCGCCGCAAATCAAACGGTCCATCGGCTTGGGGCGTTCCATGTCGAATTTCGTTTCGCCGATGGCGCGAAGCTGGTCCGGTGTTTCTTCAAAAACAAACGCGCCCTCGAATTCGCGCTGCCAGGGGACATCCGCCGGGAAGGCATGACCGGGCTGGGATTCGCGGGCGGCCTGGATTTGCAGCAATTCGGCGGCGACATCGCGAACGGCGCGCCCGGCCTGTTCCTTCGCCTTGTTCCAACGCCTGCCGCCAAGCGTATTGAGCGGCGGACGCACCTTGCCGACGCCGACGTATTTGCCGACGAGATGCGCCTCGGTGACGGGCACGTAAAGTTTCGGCGGTTCGTCGCCGGGATGGCGGGGCGCGTATTCGATGACGAGGCATTCGGTGCCGGTTGAGAGTTGCGGGTTGAAGGTTGAAGGATGACGACTGCTGCCCGCCGGCAGGTTTTTCAAACCAAGGAATTTTCCGATGCCGTATTGGAGATGGACGACCAGATCGCCTTCTTCCAGTTCGGTAAAATCAATGTCGAGGGCGGAACGGGTGGCCAGCGCTTGCGGGGATTTCAACCGGCGTGGCCGCTGAATTTTGTAACGTCCGAATATTTCCGCATCGGTGACGACAACCAGTTTCGCCTCGTCACAGAGAAAGCCGCGCGCGAGCGAGCCAAGGTGAGTCGAGGGTCGAGGGTCGAGGGTCGAGGGCGGAAGGGAATCCGGCTCTCGACTCTCGTCTTTCGACTCTCGACCCAGGCCCAATTCATTCCAGATTTCTTTGAACCGTTGCCGTTCGCCGTCGTTGTTGCAGAAGACATGAACGGCATGGCCTTGGCGGAGCCAGCGGTGAAGCTGGTTGAAGAATTCGCGGCGCTGGGCTTCGGCGATTTGCGGATCCGGCGCGCGTTCGCCGAGCGGACGAAAGGCATCAAGCGAAGTGAAGATCGGAGCGCCGGCCTCCGGCACGGCTCGCTGATCATCCGTTGCCGCAATTTGTGCCGTGCCAGAGGCCGGCGTTCCGTCCATTTCTTGATCGGCCAATTTGACCGATGTGAAACCGCGCCGGTTCAGTTCAATTAGAAAATCAGTCCACCCGATGAAAAATGGATCGGCGTCGGGAATTTCCTGCGCGTATTCGTCGGCGCGGGTGGCGAGTTGCTCCGGTTCGCAGAGGAGAAAAATGGTTTCGCGCGGAAGGTAATCCAACAAGGTTGCGAGTGGGGCGCGGCCTTGAGACCGCTTCGCCGCGAGGTTGTTACGCGGTGAAGAAAGTTCAGTCGCCGCCTGCTCTGTGTGCGTTGAGGCGGCGTAAACGCCGCGCTCCGCTTCGCGCTTCAAAAGACCGAGCTCGCCCGCCGGCGGCAAGGTGACGGAAACAATTTCTTCGCGCGAAATTTGCGTGAACGGATCGAAATGGCGCAGGGATTCAAGTTCGTCGCCGAAAAATTCGAGCCGCACCGGCCACGGGCTGGTAAGCGGCCAAACGTCGAGAATGCCGCCGCGCAGGGCGATTTCACCCTTTTGCGTGACCTGGGCTTCCGGTTCGCAGCCTTGCGCTTCGAGCCATTCGATCAAGTCGAGTGGATTAATTTTATCGCCGCGGGCAAGTGTGCGGGTGCGTTTTTGAATTTCACCGGGTGGAAAAGTTTTTTGCAAAAGCGCGGTGACGCTGGTGACGACCATGGTTGAGGGTTGAGCCGCCTGCGCTCCGCTTCGTCGCGCCGTGGGGTTGAGAGTTGAGAGTTCGGACAACTGGACCAGCGTTTGGAGCCGGTCGCTGATGGTGTCGGCATGCGGGAGTTTGCCTTCGTGCGGCAGCACGTCCCAAGCGGGGTAGAAAAACGGCGAGGATGGAGCCGTCTTCGCTGCGCTTCGCCGCGCCAAGGGATGGAGGATGGAAGATGAAGCTTCGACAACTAGAGGCTGTGGACTGTGGACTGCGGACTCAAAACTCAACCACGTTTCAATGTCCTGTTGAAAACTTTCCTGCGTCTTGAGATTGTCGGTCACGATGACAATCGGGCGGCGCGGGGAAATTTTCCGGAGCAGGGCCGCAAAAAACGGCTGCGCCGCCTGGCTGACACCCGCGCAGGTCAACGCTCCGCCATTCTCCAGTCGCCGCGCAAGGGATTGCACAGCGGGAGCTTTCGAGATGTCAGCGAACAAGCTGCTTGTCGCCGACGCTGCCGCGTTTTGCGCCAAGCACAGGGAACTTTGCAGCGGAAAATCATTTAGTCAAGCGGCGGACGCTCAGGCAGAACACGATCGGCCTGATTAAAAATGCGGGGGTCGTGCCGTCAGGGCGAGTTTGTGTGGACGGTGGAACGCCAGCCGCTGGTGATGGTTAATGGCATGTTTTCCATCGAACTGACCGGGTTGGTCGTAGGATCAACGAGCGTTACAGCATTGGTAATATGATAGACGAGGAAATAGCTGAATTTGGCGCCCCAAGCGTCCGAATAAGGTCGGTCAGCCCAACCTTCCGGTCCATTGGGAGCCGGAGGTAAATCGGCTGGCGGGGCTTCGTTGGGCTGCGGCATGGGGACACTGCCGACGATCCAGACGCTATGTCCGGAACGAAGCGTGGTTTCCACCTGTTTCAACACCGGTTCGATAACGTTGGTCATCTGAAGTTTTGATTTGAGCAGGTCGTAGCGGTGAAACCGATAATCTTCCAGTGGCGGCAGGGTCGTCCAAGGCTCGGCTCCACGGTAATAATGCCCAAAGGTGATGCCATAATACCATGGATGAACGATAATCAAGTCGTTGGGCCTGGCATTTTGTGAAATTTGCGCGGCCACCAGGTCGCCGTTCGTTTGCCGCTGCTTCAAGGCAGATTGTGCCGATGGATAAGCAAGCAACGCGACGACAACGGCAATTACCAGCACTCCCATGCGCGCTGCCTGGTGGATTCGCGGCAAAATTACGTCGCAACCAACCACTGCGAAACCCATCGCTGGAATATAATACCAGCGTTGGGTGGGCAAGCCCATCCACTTGACAAAAAAACCGAATCCGGTCAGGCCAATTACCAGAGCAATACTGGCGAACAAAAGCAAATCCTGCTGAACCCGTGTTTCATTGGGCGAAATTTTTATCAAGCCGCAGCCCAGGCCAAGTAATGCCGTGATCATGACCAGAACCAACCAGACACCCACCATCATTCCAGTCGCATCAGCAATCCGGCTCATAAAGCCGGTAAAATCAACCCCGGTTTTGCTCACCATCCACCAGCTTTGCGCGTGACGCATGGGATTGACGTAGGGCAGCAAAGAAAGCGCCGCTGGCAATCCGATGCTCAAGACGCCAATCGCCCTGCCTGGTTGGTGTCGGCGAATACAAACAACCGCACCGGCGATACCAATGGCCAGCAAAAAAAATGCGTTTTGGTAAAGAGTCTGCACGCTCAACACCGCGGCCATAACGGCGGGCAAACCGCGACGCATATTTGGCGTTTCAATGAAACGCCAGATCAACGACATCGTGAGCAAAATAAACCCGGTCGCCAAGCCGTAGGCCCGGATGGAATCACCATATCGAATGACTGTGAAATTCAAGCCGGCGAGCGCCAGTGAGAGCAGTGGCAACCCCTGGTCCATCGTCCGGCTGGCAACCCAAAATGCCGCCAGCAATAACAGTCCGCAACCCAGCCCCAGAATTCGCAGACCTATATCTGTGGTTCCGAGTCCCGCAGCCGACCAAATTCGCACCAGCGAGGGAAACAGAATGGGGCAATGATCATGCGGCAGCGCTTCCCAGACCTGTCCCAAGGATGGAAGCGTCGCGATGCTTTTGACGGATATTTCATCGCGCCAGAGGCCTCCGGCATGAATTAGATAAAAGAAATGCAGCCAGACAGCGGCGACCGTGGCCAAAATTGCCACCATCCATTCCGTCTGGCGCAAAAATGGTTTTTGAAGCGGGGTGGCCATGATTTATTCAATGACTGTTCACTGTGGTTTTACGTTGATAAACCTCCAGGCCGCTCCCATGAATATCCTTGCCATAGCGCGCAACCCATTTTGCACCCAAAGCATAAACGGTTTGGGTTGGCGAAATAATGTCAGCCATCCCGGCCAGTGTGTAGTTGGTTTGATACGAATCCCACCAATTGAAAATTTCCGGGTCTGAATCAGGTCGGCGGTTCCAGGACATGATGTTGTCGGCAAAGACGACGAATTCCGGTTTGCGCGTTTCGATGTCGCTGATCATTTCGTGTTGCATTTTCAAGGCGAACGGCTGCGGTTCCATCAGGCCATAAGTGTAAATGTAACCGGTCGCGGAATGGCGGTGCGCGAGAAAATAAATTTCCGGTTCCGAGCCGAGCACGGCCACGCGGGCGTCCGGCCCCGAGTTGTTGTAGATGTATTGGGCAATGATCTCCGCTTCCGGCAACGGGTCGGCGCCATAGGTGCCCCGCGCAATTTGCGTCAGTGGCTCCGCAAACCACATCGGGCTCCGGACGATGATCGTTGTCGTCACCATCAGCGCGCAACTCCAGACCGGCCAGTCGCCCAGTCGGGACTTGTTTGCCTTTCGATTCCCAAGCCGGCTTGCTCCACTGATGGCACAGCCGGCCAGCAACGCCGCCGCTGGCAGCGTCAGAAGGAAATAATGTTTCCGAAAATAAAAACCGGGAACGGCGGTCAGCGCCGCCGCCAGGATGAATCCAAGCAGCCAAAGGCGGGTAGGCCGCAATCGGTCGTCGAACCAGACCAAACCCAAACCCGCGGCCGCTATCAGCCACAGCAGCGGATCCGCCCCGGCCAGGTGACAAATCCGCCACCAAAACAATCGCGGCGCCTGGGCAATGGGGACGACCGATTCATATTGCCGGGCGTATTCCGTCGTCCAAAACCAAAATTTTCCAAAAACTCCCGCGTGCCAGAGAATCAGGCAACACAGACCGAACGGCAGCACCAGTCCCGTCCCCAGTATCGCAACCGGCCAGAACCGTTTGAGCACGGAGGATTGGGTTTGGCCAAGCCGGTCCACCGCAAAAGCAACCGCCGCCCACAAACCGATGAACGCGACATGTTGCTTCATTAAAATGCCAACACCGAACAGCAAACCGGCGGCGAACACAATCAGCCAGCGGGCGTTCTGCCG
>Ga0208189_1000255_pt1 | contig 32439 bp, 30 predicted proteins | sample June2015DPH_10_5_FD_184702 | JGI IMG/M metagenome (GOLD analysis project Ga0208189, IMG submission 184702) | Peatland microbial communities from SPRUCE experiment site at the Marcell Experimental Forest, Minnesota, USA - June2015DPH_10_40... | ecosystem: Environmental > Terrestrial > Soil >... | reverse complement strand
CCCGTCGGCGCTACCCGCAGTTGTCTCGACCGGCTCTCCAATCGCCTCACCAAAATCGCAACCGAAGCTCGCAAACTCGGCACGCCCTGAGAATGGGCAGAGATTGGCCGGTTAAACGGGCTAACCGCCGAGATGCGCGGGGCCTCGCTGGCGATTCGTAGGTTACGTCAAGGCAGTGTTGCGCCCATGGCACGGTGAGTTCCCCTTCCAACCCGCGGGACGAGTCCCGCACATTGCCACTTTAGCGGGTAGGTACGAGCGCGGCGGTATCCGTCAGCCGACGGATTCCTCTGCGGCAATGCTGGTGGCCGCCTCAAGCCGCCTGGGGAGGGGGACAACCGGGGCATACAGCCCGCAAGGGTGCGAACCTCGGAGCGGACAAAATGTCTTTGTCTGCCGCCAGCCAAAAAGCCACTGGTTCGGGCGGAGCGACCTATCCCGGAATTCCCGCCTAAACGAACTGTCGAACTCAGAAGCAATGTCGCCGCCACCCTCGCACACCGCAGGGATGCTTCGGCCGTCAAAAAGCGGTGTGCTCAGCGTGACATGACGCTCCGGCGGGACAACAGGTAGGCTTTAAGGAAGGGATCGAGGTCTCCGTCGAGGACGCGGTCAGTATCTCCCATTTCAAATTTGGTTCGATGGTCCTTAATGAGCCGATAGGGGTGCAAAACGTAGGACCGGATCTGGCTGCCAAAATCGATATCTGCCTTTGCGGCCTCGAGTTTGTCAGCCGCTTCCCGCCGTTTGCGCAGTTCCAACTCGTAGAGTCTCGAACGCAGGAATTTCATCGCCATTTCCTTATTGCGGTGCTGCGAGCGCTCATTCTGACACTGGGCGACAGTTCCGGTGGGGATGTGGGTGATACGCACGGCGGAGTCCGTCGTGTTGACGTGCTGCCCGCCCTTGCCGGTGGAGCGATAGGTTTCAACCTTGAGTTCATCCGGCTTGATTTCAATATTGATCGTGTCATCGATCTCCGGGCTGACAAATACAGACGCGAAAGAGGTGTGCCGGCGGGCGGCTTGGTCAAAGGGCGAGATCCGTACCAACCGGTGGACGCCAGTCTCACCGCTCAGCAGGCCGTAAGCGTAATCGCCGGCCACCGTAAAAGTGGCGGATTTAAGCCCCGCCTCCTCCCCAGACTGATAATCATTCAGGGTAAAGGCGAAGCCGTGACGTTCCGCCCATCGCTTGTACATGCGGAGCAACATTTCGGCCCAATCCTGCGACTCGGTCCCGCCCGCTCCCGGGTGAATCGCGACGATGGCATTCAGGTGGTCATTTTCACCGGCGAGAATGGTCTCCGTCTCAATGCGCTCCACCTCTTGCCGAAGTGCCTCTAATTCGGTCCTCAACTCACCCTCAACTGGTTCGCCCTCGCGGGCCAATTCGAAGTAGGCATCCACATCGGCCAGCCGCTGAGCGAGTTTGTCGTCTTCTTCGATCTTCTCGCTCAAACGCTTCCGAGCGGTCAGGATTTTCTGGGAAGCTTCCTGGTCCTGCCAGAAATCAGGCTGACCTATTTGTTTGTCGAGGGTTTCAAATTCTTTGCGGCGTTGAGGGGCGTCAAAGAAAGCTCCGCAGTTCGATGGCCCGTCGCTTCCATTCGTCATATTCTCTTTGCAGTTCTTCGATCACGTTTGCTCCTGATTTCAAATGGTGGAGGACGCGTGGTCATTGCCCAATCCCAGGCTTGCGACCCCCTCGCCCGTCCCGCGTCCCGATGAAGTGCATCGGGATCGCGGGCCACCCTCTCCCCCAAGGGGGAGAGGGTTAGAAATATCTCAGCAGAAATGGAGAAGATGTAATCGCCGCTACGCTGTCATTCCGAGTCCTTCGCTGTCATTCTGATCCCGCCCTGCGGTCCCGCTACAGCGGGATCGCTCTGCCCGCTCAGGATAAACTGCGCGAGGAATCTCGCTCTGCCCATTCGCCGCCACATTGGCGATGTAAAATCGCCGCGCCAAGGACCATCACCACGGCCAAGGCCGCGCACAGCCACGCGAAAACATCGCCGCGCTTGGTATAGAAGGTCTGGCCTCGACAGTAACTGAAGTTAGCAGGTAAGACCATCGTTTGATGGCGCGCGATTCGTTTCTCCACCCGCCCGTAGGGATCTATCAATGCGGTAATGCCGTCGTTCGTTGCGCGCAACAAGTAGCGGTGATTCTCAATCGCCCGTAAGCGCGCCATCTCCAGTTCTTGAAAGGCTGCGGCTGAGTCGCCAAACCAGGTATCGTTTGAAATATTCACCAGCACCTGGGCGCCCGTCAAGGCAATCCTTCTGACCAGTTGAGGGAAGATGTCCTCGTAACAAATGAAGATGCCAATCGTGCCTTCTGGCGTCTCCGCCACGCGGTAGCTGGTTCCAGGAACGAAGTTCCCCACTTCTGCGGTAATCTTTCCGATCTTGTCTGGAAAGGCCCAGGCCGGAACGTACTCACCAAACGGCACCAAATGCATTTTATCATATTGCAGGATTTCGCGTCCCTCCGGGTCTACAACCACGGCGCTGTTCGTGATCTCCGAGGGTCCTACACCGAGCGGCACAACCGTGTTCACCACTACGTACGCCCCGGCCTGGCGCGCCATCCTCTCCACAGCCTTCCTGAAAACCTGATCGCGGGTGAAATAGAAGGGCGCAGGGTTTTCCGCCCAGATAATAAGAGGCGGCGCAACGATGTGCGGCGCCCCCTTCTCGTCCAATGCGATGTTTTCTCTCCGTCTTTGGTCTGAAAGTGCATCCAAGGACATGTTCACAAGCTGATTCAACTTTGCAGGATTAAGCCAGGGCGCCCAGGTGGTGGCCGATCCCTCATCCAGCGGCACATTGGGTTGCACCAAAAGCGCGAGATTCGGGCCTTTAGTGGGGACGGGCGGCGCGAACGCCCAATTCCCAATGAGCAGGAGCGCAATCCACCCAGCCAGCACCAGGCGAGGCCATCTCGTCCCCCAGTGCAGAAATGCCCATGCCCCCAGCGCGCTGGTCGTGACCGCCAGGAACGACAGCCCGTAAACCCCGGTCACGCAGGCGATTTGCCTTAAGCCAGCAGATTGCACACCGTAGCCGAGGAGGTTCCAAGGAAAGCCCGTAATCAGGTACGTGCGGGCAATCTCCATGGCCACCCACAGGAATGGGCTAAGTAGCAAGGCGAGTGCAGGCGACCGGCGAGCCACCCACCCTGCAATCAAGCCGAATACTCCAAAAAAGACAGAACAGACCATCACGAAGAGCAGCAGCGCTGTCACGGCAAGGCTCAGACTGAGCCCGCCGTATTGCCGCATGACCTCGACAAACCAGTAGCAACTCCCAGCAAGAAAGATGGCCCCGCTGAGATACCCCCAACCAAAAGCGCGCCAGGGACTCGCCTCGCCCGCCAATACGAGCAGCAGCGGGAGGACGGCGATCCAGACTAAGGGATGAAGATTAAGCTTCGGGAAACAGGCTACAAGGAAGAAACCACTGAGGGCCCCGGCGACCCACCGAACCGGAGTCTTTTTCAACAGATTCATTGATTCATCGGATCATTCATTCATTGAGGCGCGGGCGACCCGCCGAACCGGAATCTCTTTAAAGAGCTCAGTGTTTGATGAAGGGCTTGAACCCTTCCTGTGTGAGCTTCGTCCGCACCTTTTCCGCATCATCCTTCGACTTGAACGGGCCAACCTGAACCCGGTACAGGTGGTCATTGGCGTGCGCGTATTCGGGCGTAACCAGAAATACCGGGTAGCCGCGCTCTTCCAGGATTTTCACAAGAGCGTCGGCATCTTGTTTGGTCCTCGAAGCCACAACCTGGACCGTGAATCCGACGCCGACTTCCCCAACCGCGGCAGATGGAGTTGAGGTCGCGCCAGGTTCAGGTTCCCTTTCGGCCTCCGCGGGCGATGGGTGAGGCGCCGTCACGGGTGACGCGGTGCCGGGCGCTGTTACAGGTTTCTGCTCGCCGGGTGGTGAAGCAGGGGCGCTGGCTTCCATGGATGCGAGCGGCGGCGGAACAGAGGTTGTGGATGGCGCCGCACCACTGGATCCGACCGGCGTGGTCTCGAGGGGAGTATTGACGGTCGGCGGAATCGTGGCAGAAGTTGCGACACGCTCCGTGACCGGCGCCATCCGCGCTGACCTTTCGTTGTATCCCACCAGGAAACCCAGCGAGAAGAAAACCCCGCAAACGGCTACCCCCGCCAAGAACACCAGGATAAGGTGCCGCGTGGAAAGCCCTTTGTCGCCAGGAACACGGTCTGCATTCTTAACCATGGTCAACCTCTTGATACCTTGCCTCAGGCCCCTGGTGTCTCCTGCCCATTACTTGTTTTCTCCTCCGGGCGCAGTGTGGGCGCCGGCCTTTGCGAGCAAAGCACTCAATAGCTCCACCGGGATCGGAAAGACAATGGTCGTATTCCTCTCGGTTCCGATTTCGGCCAAGGTCTGAAGGTAACGCAGCGTGATGGTGATGGGCTCCTTGGCCAGAATGCTGGCGGCCTCGGAGAGCTTTTCTGAAGCTTGAAACTCCCCGTCAGCGTTGATGATCTTGGCCCGGCGCTCGCGCTCCGCTTCAGCTTGCCGCGCAATGGCCCGCTGCATGTCCTGTGGCAAGTCAACCTGCTTCACTTCCACCTTGGTCACCTTGATGCCCCAGGGCTCCGTGTGTACATCAAGAATGGATTGCAGACGCGAATTGAGCTTTTCGCGCTGGGAAAGCAAATCGTCGAGTTCCACTTCACCCAGCACCGACCGAAGGCAGGTTTGCGCGAGCTGCTCAACTTGGTAGCGGTAGTTCTGAACCTGCACGATCGCCTTTTGGGCGCTCAGGACCCGGAAGAAAACCACAGCATTCACTTTCAACGAAACGTTGTCCCGAGTGATGACATCCTGCGGCGGGATCTCCCAAGCCACCTCCTGCAGCGTGACCCTAATGATCTTGTCGATGGGCCAGAGGATGAAGATCAGCCCAGGCCCTTTGTCCGTTGCCAAAAGCCTGCCCAAACGAAAAGTGACTGCCCGCTCGTATTCCCTCAATACATTCAAACAAGCCGAAAGCCACAGGAAAATGATGACGGCCACGACGATGTAGACCATGTTGCGCTCCTTTTCGCGTTCTTGACGCGGTTAAGATGCCGGTTTCCGTATGATCGACCACGGAATCCCAGGCGATGACCCGAAGCATTCCCTTTATCTGGTATCCGGCCAAAAGGGGAGCGGCGATGCTCATTCCCTCCCAGCTTGCTTGCAAGTCTATTTGCGTTCCGGGACAGGCTCAACTACCAGAGTCAATCCCTCCACTTCCCGAACCCGCACCCGCGTGCCCTTGGCAATCTGCTGCCCAGCGCGCGCCTCCCACAGTTCACCGTGGACTAGAACCGTGCCATAAGGCTCGAGGTCGGTCTTCGCCACACCCACGGAATTGACCATCCCGGCCTCTCCCGTCACTGCCTTGCGTCTCTTTGCCGCGATGACATATCGCAGCAGAACGACCATGATTACACCGAGCGGCAGGGCAACGCTGAGCGCGGTGGAGAGGTGAATTCGCGCCTGTGGCCAGGGGGAATTCACAAGGATGAGCGCGCCCAGCACTAAGGCGAGAATGCCACCCGCCGCCAATACGCCATGCGACATCACCTTGACTTCCAGCGCCAACAGCCCCAGTCCAACGAGAATCAGAAGCACACCCATAGAATTGATGGGCAGCAGATTAAAGGCGTACATCGCCAAGACCAGGGCGGCCGCCCCAACAACCCCCGGCGCCACCAAACCAGGATGGGTAAACTCAATGTAAAGGCAAGCCAGCCCGATCGCACCCAGGATAAAGGCTATATTCGGGTCCGCCACCCAGGCAAAGAATTTCTCGAGGGTGGGCATGTCAAAAGACACGATCTCCGCATTTTTCAAACGCAGGGTTGTGGTCGTGTCGTTGAACCTCTTGATGGTCTGGCCGTCGTATTTCTCGAAGATATCGGAGGGGGTGCTTAGCACCGCGTCAATCAGCTTCCCCTCCAGGGCTTCCTTATCCGAATAGGACGAACTCTTGCGAACCGCGTCCTCGGCAAGGGTCAAATTCCGCCCGCGCTTACCCGCAATGGAGCGCATGTAAGCCGCCGCATCGTTTTCGATTTTGGCCTCCATCGTCTTGCCTATGTCAGCCCCGCCCAGCACCACAGGATGAGCCGCGCCAGAATTCGTCCCGGGGGCCATCACCGCCAAGTCGCCGGCTTCCAGAACAAAGAAGCCCGCGGAGGCTGCACTCGCCCCGCTGGGCGCCACGTAGGTGATGACCGGCGCGCTCGAATTGAGGATGGCAGAGACGATATCGCGCATCGAGTTCTCGAGGCCGCCCGGCGTGTTCAACTCCAGAAGCACCGCATCCGCATGGCTGTCGTTGGCAGACTTTATGCCGCGCACCACGAATTCGGCGCTCACGTGGTGAATCATCATGTCCAGGCGGATTTCAACCACTCGAGGGCGAGTCTGGGCCATCGCCGCGGGCAGACAACCCTCGGCGGCCATTAAAAGGGTGGGAAAAACAACCAACGATCGGAAACGTCGCAATCTCAAGGTACCTTCTTTGCTGCCGAGGGCTGCGAGGAGATTTGGCGGAGCAGTTCCTGCGCCTCTCGGCTTTCCGGGTCGAGCTTTAAGGCCGCCTCGACCTCCTGGCGCGCCTGCTCCGGTCGACCGAGGGAAATATAAACCCGGGCCAGACCGATGCGACCCGCAAAGCTGTCCTGAAGCTTCAGCGCGATTTGGAATTCCCCGGCCGCCTCCTGGTGCTTGCCCTCCGCTTCGAGAACTTGCGCCAAGCTCATGCGCGCATCCCTGTCGCCAGGCACCAGCGACGTCGCCTCCTCCAGTTCGCGCTCCGCTTCGGACAAGCGCCCCTCATTGACGAACCTCGCACCACGAGACTTGTAGACCGCAGCGTGTTCGTCGGCCGGCATGCCTGCGAGCCGCTCTTCGAGCGCGTTGTGCACGGTTAGAGAAAGCAAGCGGAAGGCGCGTCCATCGAAATTCTTCTTGAGGCGCGGCTGCGGCAAGACGTCCCGTGATAGTCCGGCTTCCGATCCCACTTCGTGCTGGCCCAGCCACTCGAGCTGAGTCCGTTCCCCCGCCGCATCGCCCAGCCTCCCCAACACAACGGCCAGAAGGGTATGGGCCTCAGAATCGTTGTCATTCAGCCGGATCGCCTCTTCAAGCGATTTTGCCGCCTCGTCGTATCGGCGGAGGTTCCAGAGGGTGACGCCGCGGTTAAAACAAAAATCGCCGTCGGTCGGATCGCTCTTAAAGGCCCGCTCGAAATCGTCCAGGGCTTCTGCATACCGTCCACCCCGGGCCGCCAGCACACCCGCATTATTCGCTACCTCGTCCAGCGGGATTTCTTTGCCGATCATTTCAAAAGCCCTCTCAGCCGATGGGTAATGGCCGAGGAAAAATTCATCCACCCCGAAGAGGAAAAGCGATTCAAGGTAGTCAGGGTCGTCGGGGGCCAGTTTCCTGAGCCACTTCGCCGAGTTGGCATAATCTTTCTGAGCAAAATAGAGCTGGCCAAGGGCAAATGCCGCCCGGTGATCAGCGGGAGCCAACCGGTCAGACTCCAGGAAGAAGTGAATACGGGTGGGGTCGTCCGTGGCCAGGATGCCCCGGATATAGTTCTCAAAAGCATCCAGCCGCACTTCAGGAAACCTGCGGTCAAAATCCTCTTCAGTGCCGACCGTGAAATTGGGATCGTAAGAGGCCATCAGCCGCCATACTAATCGTGTCTGGAGGTCCACCAGTTCGGCCAGTTCACCGCTCACCTCGATGGCGGGGGAGAGCTTTAACTGGCGGAGGTCAAGCAACCGGGCACTTGCGCTGAGGCGGTTTCCCTCCACATTGAATTTCCCCAAGACAGCCCAATCTGCACCCAGGGTTTGAGCTGCCTTGTATTCACTGGCAACAGTCAGAGGTATACCGGCAGGAATACCCAACTGGTCATAGGCGGCATTGCGCTCCCCACGCTCCAAAACGTAAAGGCCGGGCCCGGAAAGTCGGGAGGAGAGGGTTTCCGCAAAACTCTCCGAGACCCAATTCAGATCTGCCCGGCTACTCTGGTTTTCAAAGGGAAAAACCAGGACGGCATGTACCTCGGAGCCGCCAGCGACTCGCCAGGGGATCAGCAAGAGTAAGAGTAATCGGAGCGCTCTTCGCATCAAGACTCAATCCGGAACCTGCATTATAGCATTGACTCTGGCGCTGCGCCTTGCAGAGGAATCTCCTTGATCCCCTATGCAGCGCTGGAGGCATGCTTTTATCACCCAACGGGTGTTCGGATTCAATCCTTGATCCCAACCGGGGGGTTGTTCATCAATTCGACGTAAGCAGGGCTCTGACTGATTTTCATAAAGTCCGGATCGTTGAGGATTCTCTTCCGGTCTTTGAACCCGTCCTCAAGAGCCCGGCGCAGGCTGCGCACCGCATCGTCCACACGGCCCAGAGAAGCAAAAACCTTCCCCAGGTAAAAGTAGTATTCGGGATCGCTCCCACGTGCCTCGATGATGGTCCCGAACGCGGAGCGTTCCGCGAAGATATTCGGGTCGAGGTTTAAGGCCGTGCGGTATTCCTCCACAGACTCCTTGTATTTCTTCATGTGGAAGTAAGAGGTTCCCAGGTTCAAATGGTAGGAAGCCGAGTTGGGATTCAGCTGGATCGCCCTCAAGTAATACTTAACCGACTTCCCGTACTTGTCCTGCATGAAATAAGTGGTTCCAATATTGTTCAAAGGCTCCGTATAGTTCTTCTGATGCCGTATCGCCTGGTTGTACGCCTTGCGAGACGCGTGGTAATTCTGGAGCTGCTGATAGGCAATCCCGAGCTTGTTCCACACACTGGCGTCTGCAAAGTGGCCCTGCTTTAGATCCCGGTAATAGTAATCCACAGCATCCTCGTAAGACTTGCGAGCCATATAGATGTCCGCACGTTCCTCGAAGCTGAGTGGGCGGGACTTGGCGGGGCTTTCGCGCGCTTGGCCAGCCGTGGCAGAAGCCGGCGCAGACTGGCCTTCTTGTGCGCCGGGAAGTGCCCACGCACTGGAGATGCAGAGGCAGAGGAAAAGCAAAGGAGCGATGAACCCCTTCAACGCGGATTGAGCCAAGTTTTCAACTCTCATGTCCAAACCTCGCAATGGCGAAAAACAATCACTGACCGCCGGACCCCGATCCTATTCTTGAGAGGCCGTCTTAGGCTTCGGTTCCGGAGGCGCCGGGGGCTTCGAATTCTTGCCTTTGAAAATCGACAGGAACTTTCTTATGATCCCGTGCCTGCCCGCCGTTGACGGAACCTCCGGCGGCTTGGCCGTACCTTGCGGCGGCGCCTCTGTGGCTCCTGAGGGAATAGCAGCCGCTGCAGGCAGGTTGGGTTGACCCTGGGGATGAAAGAGCCTTCCCAGGATTCCCCGCGAGACCTGCGGCGCCTGGGGTTCTGTCCCCGCAATGAAGACTTCATTTCGGACGATTCTCGCGTCACTGGTGGTGGAGTTTGTTTCCATCGGAACGGCAACCACGCCTTCCGGCATGGTAAAAGGCTTCGGGTCGCCGTAACCGGGAACTTCTGCGACGCGTTTCATAAACTCCGTCCAGATGGGCAATGCGGAGGCCGCCCCTGACAGCTTCAGTGGGCGGTCGTCATCGTAGCCCACCCAAACGATAGCCAGCAGGTTTGAGGTGAATCCCGCGAACCAACCGTCGTGCGAAGTCCCCGTCTTCCCCGCCGCAGGGAGCGTGAAGCCTCGACTGCGCACCCCAGCGCCCGTGCCGTTGTTGATCACGCTTTCCATCAAGTCCACCATCAGATAAGAGACGCGTGGGTCGAGCACTTGCCGGGTTACGACGGAATCCCGCCAGAGAGTCCTTCCCGCGGAGTCGTTGACCGCAAGGATGAACCTCGGTTCGACGAATTGGCCGCCATTCGAAAAAATAGTATAAGCCCCGGCAATCTCCAGCGGCGTTGCCACATAAGCGCCCAGCGCCATGGCGGGTGTCGCCAGCAGGTCTTTGTTGATTCCTGCGGCTATCGCCAGATCCCTTACCTTGTCATACCCAACCATTTCCGCCAAGTGGACCGTCGCCACATTCAGTGAGTGTGTGAGGGCCTCTCGCAGGGTTACGAGCCCGTGGTATTCCTGCTTGTAGTTCTCAGGTTCGTAAGTGAGATCGCCGAACTGGAAGGTAGTTGGCTCGTCGTTGAGTACGGTTGCCTGGGTCACGCGCGGCTGCGAGCCGTCCACACCCGTACTGAGAGCGGCTGCATAGACAAAGGGTTTAAAGGATGAACCCGGTTGCCGCTTTGCCAGAACATGGTTAAGTTGGCTGCTGCCATAGTCGCGCCCGCCCACCAGAGCTTTGATCTCCCCCGTGTGGGCGTCCAGCGCCAGGAGCGCCATTTGTGGCTGATTCGCATCCTGGCTCACGTTCGCCTTGACATGCCTTGACTTCTTTAACTCCTGGTCTACTTCGCCAATGCCCAGCCGTGTGCCCTCGGAGGCCGCCTTTTGCAAATCGAGATTGAGTGTGGTGTAAATGCGATAGCTTTGCGAAATCAAATCCTGCTCGGAGAACTGGGCGAGCAACTGATCGCGCGCCATGTCCACGAAGTAAGGCGCCTGGAGACCTTCCACGTTCTGATTGATCACCCCCAAAGTCGCCCCCGAGGCTTTCTCGGCCTGCTTGGAGCTGATCAGGGCAAGTTCCCGCATCTGCCTGATCACATAGTTGCGCCGTTCCAAGGCTCTTGCCGGCCGCCGGTAAGGTGAATACAGATTCGGGCCGCGGATCAGGCCTGCCAAAAAGGCTGCTTCGGGCAACGTCAGGCTGGCGACGTCCTTGTCGAAATAAGCGTTGGCCGCCTCACCGAGGCCATAAATGGAAAAACTCCCCCGCTGGCCAAGGTATATCTGGTTCGCATAAAGCTCGAAAATCTCTTCCTTGGTCAGGCGTTGTTCCAGCAGCAGAGCCAGGAAGATCTCCTCGAGTTTTCGCCGCCATACGCGTTGGGGCGTCAAGAAAAAGCCGCGCGCCAACTGCATCGTCAGCGTGCTGCCGCCTTGCACTATCTCCTCCGCCCGGATGTCGGCCGCGGCCGCTTCCAAAATGCGGAAAATGTTCACTCCGTGGTGGGAGAAAAAGTAATGATCTTCCGCAGCCAGCACCGCATCCACCAGCACTTTCGGGAGGTCCTGGTAACGCACCAAGCGCCGCTTGGAGCGGGTGTTGTCAAACAGGGTGGTGATCAACTCGGGCTCGAGATTGTAACTTTCCAAACTTGTGGCGCCGTCAGGCGAGGTGATGGAAGAAATGCGGCCGTCCCGGAAGGTCAAAATCGCCGGGCCCTCTTTGGCGACTTCGCCCGCGAAGAAAGAAATGGGGCCGGGGGTGATTTCGATCCGGTCTTCCGCCAGCTTATAGACGCCGACGGAGGAGGTCCCGCTGCTTTCGGCATAAAAGGCCCTGCGGAGACGTGCGGCAACCTCCCCCGGCGTGCTCGCCTGACCCACGGAAACCGGCGTGGGTGCGGCGAAGACCAGGGAACTATTGTTAAAGATGTCGCCACTCAGACGCGCGTCAATGAGGCGGGAGAATCGGACGTAGTAGTAAACGAAAATGCCCGCCAAGCCGAGCACAACCAGTAAGCAGGCAGCGACTAGACCTCTCTTCCTGCCTACCACGCCGGCAAGACGTGACTGCCCCTGCTTCCGGAACGGACGGGGATTCGAGCGCGATGCTGGCGCATTTCGAACCACGGGTTATAGCGACAGGTTCTCCGCCGATGGCGTAAAGTGAAGCTCGAGGGTATAAACCATCAAGTCCACCGCCACCGTGTAGTCCACACTGATCGATACGCGACTTGCAATAGTGACCTTGACATTGTCGGCGGTAAGCGGAACTCCGTGATCCTGGGCGAAAGCGACCACCTCATTCCGTATGGAATCCGGCGTGATGGGCTTGGTTCGAACCGCCAACTGAGTGGAAAGCCTCTGGATGTGGTCTTGAAGCTCAAAATTGTTCACGTAAGCGGGGAGGGTCTTTATGGCAACGAAGATGATGACCGCCAGGAATGCCAAAGATAAAAGAGCCTTGAACCGTCCTGAAGCCTCTTCCGACCGTCGCATACCGCTACTCCGTGGAGACCTTGCTCCTTATACAAGATACTCCACTTGCAGGCATTTTACGACCTCGGAGAGCTTAACATCGCGAACTTTCTTTGTCGAGCGCTGGAAGATCTCCGCCAATCCCTGCTCGAACTTCCGCTTGCCCAAAGTGACTCGGTAAGGCACGCCAATCAGGTCCGCATCCTTGAACTTGACGCCCGGCCTTTCCGCGCGGTCATCAAACAGCACGTCCAGCGAGTTGGCGAGCATTTCTTCGTAAAGCTTCTCCGCCGCCGAGCAGAGACGGGCATCATCCATGTTGGCCGCCGTCAGGATGACGTCGAAAGGAGCAATCGGCCGCGGTAGAAACATGCCATCCTGGTCGTGGTTCTGTTCCACGGCGGCGCTCAGGATGCGCTCCACGCCAATTCCATACGACCCCATGACCAGCGGGATCTCTTTGCCGTTCTCGTCCAATACCGTCGCATGCATCGTTTCGGAATACCGTCTTCCCAGTTTGAAGATGTGCCCCAATTCCACCGCAATGCGAATTTGAATGGGCTTGCCGCAGCGCAGGCAGAGATCGCCAGCCGTCACCACCCGCATATCATGATACTCGGCCTGGAAATCACGCCCCGGCGTGACGTTGCGGAGGTGCGTATCATCACGGTTGGCGCCCGTGATGAGGTTCTTTCGTCCCTCCAACGCCCGGTCCGCCAATATCCTTACTCCCTCAAGCCCCACCGGCCCCAGCGAGCCCACATGCGCGCCGTGCAGCGCCCATGCCTCCTCGGGTGTGGCGGGCCGGAATACATCCGTGCCCAGCGCCGCGGCCAGCTTCGTCTCGCTGAGCGAGTGATCGCCACGCAGCAAGAGGAGCATAGGCTTGCTTTTCACCACGTAAACCAGCGTCTTCATCAGGCGCGCCGGGCTTTCACCCGTGAACTTTGCCAAATCATCAATGGTCTTCTGGCCGGGAGTGGGAAAGGGCTCGGGCGGCGCGTCGCCGGGCAGGTCCTCGACGCGAGGCGCTTTGGCTTCGGCTTTCTCCAGGTTGGCCGCGTAGCCGCACTCGGAAATGGCCAGCGAATCCTCGCCCGCGTCCGTCGGCGCGGCAAACTCATGGGAGTCCGTCCCCCCCATAGTCCCTGAGTACGCTTCCACAACGACGTACTTCAGCCCGCAGCGGTCGAAGATGCGCCCGTAGGCGCCGTAATGCTTCTGGTAGCTGATCTCCAGTCCGGCATCGTCAAGGTCGAAGGAATAGGAGTCCTTCATCCAGAACTGACGCAGCCGTAACAACCCCGACTTGGGCCGCGGCTCGTCGCGGAATTTCTCCTGGATCTGGTACCAGATCTGAGGCAGTTGCTTGTACGAACGCAGCTCGCTACGGGCGATGTTCGTCATCTCCTCTTCGTGCGTCACTCCCAGGCACATTTCATGCTGGTTGCGGTCCATGAACTTGAACAACGTCTCGCCGTAAGACTCGTACCGGCCGGACTCTTTCCAAAGCTCCGCCGGATTCAAAGCCGGCAAATGAAACTCCTGCGCCCCAATGGCGTTCATCTCCTCGCGGATGATTTGCATCACCTTGAGAAGGGATTTCTGCGCCAGGAAGAGATGGGCATAGACTCCCGCCGCCACCTGCCGAACGTAACCGGCCCGCAACAGCAAACGGTGACTGGGAACCTCCGCTTCGGCAGGGTCCTCGCGCAAAGTGGGAATGAATGTTTGACTCCAACGCATAACTTTGACCTTTCGACTTCAGCGTACGGCAATCAGCCTTCAGCTTTCAGCTCTCAGCTATCAGCCCGTGGCTTACTGACTGCTGATAGCTGAACGCTGACAGCTAGGCGAGAATCCGCCATTGTTGAGGATTTGCGCGCAGGATGTCAAGGAGCAGGGTTAGGATTCAGGATGCATGAATCTGGATTCGGGATTCGGGAAACGGCGCTCGTATCTCTGAAATCTGGAATCTGCCATCTCGACTTACCGCCTTCTATGTCTGAAATCTCAAATCTGCCATCTCAAATTACCGTCAGGTGGCGCGTAGCAGGGGCGGCCGCGTCGGTCCCGCGATATTGGATGCCGCACACACGCCAAACCGCAGCGTGCATGCACGACCCGTGTGGTTCGTCCGGTATTGACAGACGCCATCTCGCGGGGGGCCTTGCCCGTCAGTTGACGGGTTCGACCCTTTCAGAAACTTGCTGGGTGCGCAATCCGTGGGCGGCGGGCACAAAAACCGTGCCCTTGCCCACGGCTACTCATCTTCAACCCCTCCATGGTTCATCGCGCGTGAATGTCGCGGCACCGGCGCAGGTTCCCTTCGCCTGAAATGATCGAGTTGCTAATAAGCTTGAGACGATTCCGAATTAAGTTCTGCGGTGATCTCTTCGGTGAGTATGCGGATGAGTTCCCCAACAAGTTCGGGGGGTAGCACGGGAGGAGCCATCTTCATGACGACTTTGTGAACAATCACGTAAACCCACTCCGGGTTGATCACGGAAGGCGGGGGCTCCGGAGACTCGCCCGGCTGTACAACCCCAGCTTCGGGCGACGGCGCCGCCTCCGCTTCAGGCCGGGCGATATAAACCTGGCCCTCCGCGGCTTCGGCAAGGGAAAAACTATCCAAGCTGGTTGCTGCCATGGGTTTCGGCTGTTGTCCTTCGACGAAAGGAGGCGGTTCGGGTGCAGGGGGAGCGGGAGCCAGCTCATCAATCAGCATCGGCCCCGCAGTCTCGGCAGCTACGCCGGACGCCAGGGTTCTATCGGCCGCCGGCTTGACGAGTTCAGGCGACGGGCGCGGCGGAGGAAGCGGCTCCACCTGTTGTTCCGCCAAGGCGGGTTCGGTTGGAAGAAGAGGCTCTTCAGCAACGACAGCCGGGGGCGCCTCGGGCGCAGCCTCCGCAGGCGGATGAACTGTTTCGGTTACCGGCACCGGCGCGCAGGGCACGCCTGATTCTGCAACGGGTGGTTCTGACACGACCGATGCCAGCTCGGACGTAGCCTCCCGACCGGTCCCAGAGATTGATTCAGGACTGGCCAGAACCGACTCAGGCACGGCCTCAGGGATGGGCTCTGGGGTGGGTTCAGGAGCGACCACGGTGGGCTCAGGCGTAGGCTCCACACCGCTCCCAGAAATTGACTCGGGAGCAGTTGGAGTTGGTTCCGTTGCAACCTCCAACCAGGGCTCTGGGGTGGGTTCAGGAGCGATCACGGTGGGCTCAGGCGCAGGCTCCACACCGCTCCCAGAAATTGATTCGGGAGCGGTTGGGGTTGGTTCCGTTGCAACCTCCAACCAGGGCTCTGGGGTTGGCTCAGGCGTCCCCTCGAGTGCCAACCCTGGGAACGGTTCGGTCGGTACAAGTAACGGCTCCGACGAACCTCCCAGCAGGTCCTCGGGCGGAGCCGCAAGCAGAGGTTCGGGTAAAGATTGTGCCCAGACTGGCAGCGGGGTCTGAAGCGAAGGCTGGAGGGAAATATCGGGCAAAGGCCCAGGCGGCGTCGCCGGCATCTCAGGCGGTTCCGGAAAGGCCATGCCAGCCGAAGGCGCGGCCAAATCCGGCTCGTGTCTTCCTGTGGCGCCTTCCGGTTCGGAACCCATTGGGGAGACTTCAGGCGGGGCCACAGGGGACGAAGTAACAAGCGTTTCAGGAAGCGCGGGTAGGGATGCTGAGGCTTCGCCGAGGGGGGCGAATTTCGCAACCATAGCGATCAAGTCGTGGGGGGCAAAGGGTTTCTTGATAATCCCGTCCGCCCCGACCTGCGCACCCCGCAGCTCATCATACGGCTCCAGGTCGCTGGCCACCAGCAGCACGGGGACGTGGTGAAGATCCGCTGAGGTCTTTACATAATCACAAACCTCGTAGCCATCTTTGCCTGGCATGGACACGTCGGCTAGCACGAGGACAGGGTGCATTTTGGGTAGTTTCTTGATCGCCGCGACACCGTTGGAGACGGTTTCGACCTCAAAGCCCTCACCCTGCAAAATCCCTTGGGCTCTCCTTTGAATAGTAGGGCTATCGTCTGCGAGAAGGATCAACCGAGCCACACGGCCTCCCTTCAACCTTGTGTCGCGAGATGACTTGCCAAACGAATACCATGTCAGTGAGAGAAAGTCAAGGCGCGCAAGGGATGTGAGTCTTCAATGGGCGCACAAGGTCCAATAAATGTCCCGACAGAATCGGCTGGCGTGGCCGTTTGCGAACACAGTCCCACCCTGGATAGCCAAAGAAAGGCAAATCAGAAGGGCTTGATAATCTTCTTCAGAACGTGGAATCGGCCCTTTTTCTTCGGAGGCGTGACTGTGGCAGATTGGTCTTGAGGACCAGGGTTTGCTTTGCTCTCCCCTGCCTTCGAGCTACTTTCATTGCTGGAAGAGCTCACCTTGTTCTCCGGAGCCTTCGAGCTGCTCTCACTGCCTGGAGAGTTTGCATTGTTGTCCTGAGTGTTTGCGCTGGCGCCTTTGTTGGAGTTGTCGACGGCAGGCTTGGAATCAACCGCCTTTCCGGAATTCAAGCTAGTATCGCCAACGGGCTCAGCAACAATCGCAGCATTGGGGAGAGACGGAGCAGCAGGTGTACGTTTCGCCACTTCGACACCACTCGCCTCCGCTGCCCCCAGGCGAACCGGGCCCCGCAAAGTAGCGCTTGTATCGGGCGTACTGGCCATCGCCGTAGTCAATTTTCCAAACAGGCTTTGGCTGCGCAATCGGGCTGCATCCGCCTGCGCTCGCGCCAACGTCGCTTTGGTGGGCTTTGGAACCGGTTCGTGCATGGCCACGAGCCGATCTTTGGCCTCTGCCGCATGCGGGCTGAGAGGAAAATCACGAACCACACGCGAGTAGTACGGAACCGCTTCCTTGGGGGTTTTCAGGTGTTCCAAGGTTTGGCCCAATCCATACAGGGCCTGATCCCCGCCGCTGAAGTTGGGGTACTTCTCGACCATCTCCCGGAAGCGTCCCCGTGCAGCGCGATACGCCCCCCTCATCTGGTAAAAACTCGCGGTCAGTAACTCCCCCTGGGCCAGGACTTCCTGTGTTTCTCGAAGGCGCGCCTTGACGCGGACCGCCACGGGGTTGTCGGGGTATTTCACCAGAAACTCCTTGAGCTCGACTTCCGCAAGGCGAGCCTCGGCCTGGTCCCGGTCGGCCTTGGCCATCAGGCGGAAATGCGCCATGCCGACGCGGTACTGTGCCTCAGGCGCCTCGGGCGCCGTAGGGAAGAAGGTAATGAAGTCTTTGTATTCAGCCTCGCATTGGGTCAGGCCCGAGACCCCTCCCTCGGCATAGTAAGAATCCGCGATGGCAAGTTTTGCTTTTGCCAGATACTCGCTATCCGGGTACGTATTGATGAGGGTTTGGAGAGTGAGACGTCCTACGTCGTAACGACCGTGTGCAATTTCGTTGGTCGCCCTATCGTAAAGAATCTTGTCCGGCTGATCGCCAGCATTAACCGCCGCGGCTAAATCCGCGCGCCGATGGCGATGAAAAAGACATCCGGGCAGGAACACGCCACCCAGTACAGCCACCCACAAAAACAGCGGCAGACGCTTCCATCCGGTCTTGCTGTTTCGCTTCGCCAGTGTTTTCACTCCTGATTCGCGCCCATCATACTTGAGACATCCGCCGCGATGCGGACACGAGGCGCAGCATTTCGTTCAGGCGCGCTTTTGGGTCATCGCTATAGAAGATGGCTGAACCGGCCACCAGGATGTCTGCGCCTGCACGAGTAAGTTGCTCCAGATGCTCAAAGCGGATTCCACCTTCGACTTGAATGGCAAAATCCGCGCGCCGCTCATCACGCAGAAATGCCGCCGCTCGCACTTTCTCCACCGATCTGGGGACAAAGGTTCGCTCGCTCAACCCCGGATCAGAGGACAAAACTGAGAGAAAATCGAACTCCCCCACCACATCCGCAATTGTTGCCACGGGCGTCGCCGGATTCAAGGCAACTCCGGCTTTGGCACCCTGCTCGCGGATCTGGTCCAAAACCCGGTGCAGGCGAGTCGTGGCCTCCACATGAACCGAGATACGATCCGCACCCGCCTCAATGAAGTCAGCAATGTAGCGTTCCGGACGTTCGATGAGCAGGTGTAAGTCCAGAACCAGGTTCGTGGCTTTGCGCAGACTTCGGACGACCGGCTGCCCGACGCTAATTTCCTCCACAAAATGGCCGTCCATTACCTCCAGGTGGAGCATCGGTACGCCCGCAGCATTTATAATGTGGAGCGCCTCTCCGAGTCGAGCGAAATCTGCCGCCAGCAGCGAGGGAGCAATCAGGGCCATAAGTGAGGTCCCACAGGGAAGGCCCTTGTCGTGGGACGCACTGGGTAGATTAGCATAACTTCCCGATTCGTGCCCAGCGCTCTGAGCCCTTTTCTTTTTGCAATCTAAGATCTGGAATCCGTATTCTTAGCACAGCGGGAACTCGATTCCGGCCCTCTGTTTCCAATTTCAAACCTTTGCCTTTGAACCCCCAGGCGCACTTGGACCTGTGGCACGACGGGAAGGGGTGCGACGACAAGGCGGTTATTTGATCTTCAGCAGTTCGACGACAAAAGTGAGTGTGGAATTGGGAGGAATCGCTCCCGGTAAGCCGCCCGGCCCGTAGGCCAGATCGGGAGGGATCACTAGCTTGCGCTTTCCACCTACGTGCATGGTGGCCACACCCTCGTCCCAACCCTTGATCACGTTGCCGCGACCCAGCTTGAATTCAAACGGCTGTTTGCCCACGGAGGTGTCGAAAACCTTGCCGTTCGTAAACGTTCCCGTGTAATTCACCACCACGGTGTCGCCATCTTTGGGCTGCGGTCCTTTGCCAACCACCAAGTCTCTGTATTTCAGTCCCGAGGGCGTGGTGGTCATCGGAGCCGCGGCGGTGCTTTTCTGAGTAGAGGACGGGGCCTTCGGGGCGGGCGCAGGTGTGGTCGTTTGTTCCTGCGCAGCCCACACATTTAGCGATAGGAAGGCCAGGAATGTAAGGACTATGGCTGCGTTTTTCATCTTCGTTTCCCCTCCAAGCTCGAGCATGTAGATTTCTTGCGGGCGAATCTGCGCCGCCCGTCAACGGTACCAGGAGTGGACGGCGCTTTCAACTGGCATGTTGAAGCGCAGTTACCAGAGAGGACCAGGACGACGTTCGACCCGCCTTTACCAGCAGCAAGCGTGCTGTCCCAACCATCAACCGGCTAGAGGAGATCTTTCTCGCGCAGAATCTGGAGGTACCCGTCCTTAGATAGGGGACATTTGCTGAGGTCTCTGCATTGTTTTTGGGTTATGTGAAGTTCGCGTGGCAGGTGGCCGTGCCCCTTTTCCCTCGATGCCCGGCGAACGCCGAACCTAGTGATTAGCTTGTCGTCCACAAAAAGCTCATAGTACTTATGACTCCTACCTTCGTCGGACGTGCAACCCAGCTTGTCTGCAATAGCCTCTGCGTCGTCCTGGGTAAGCAAGAATCACCCCTCCTCGACTTTGCGAATGCACTTGTTCAGAAGGTTCTTTTGCCGTAATGGACCCTTGCCCAGCCTAGCATCGGGGAGCCCGTTAAGCCGATCGACGGTATCGGCCAGCGTTTCCTTCAGGTTGGCAATCGCTTCCCCCTCTGTCTCACCGGACGCAAAGATACCCAGGTCGAAAATGCTAGCCTCAAACTCACCTTCCCCCTCAATAACGACGGCAGTAAATGGTCTCGTGATTTCGTAGGGTTCGGGCTCCAAAGTTTCAATCGGGACCAGGAAGCTTCGTCGTAGCGCGCCCAGTTCTCCGAGTCTCTTAAGCACCTGCTCAACCTTCGATTCGAGTCCCGCAACTCGTTCGCAGAGCTCATCGAGTCTCTTCGTGTAACCGAAAACGGCACGCAATTGCTCTTCGACCGACGTAACCTGTCGAACGACCGCTGCCGCCCCTTCCTCTCGCATGCGGTTGTAAACCCCATCAACGACGACGACAACGTTAGGGTCCCATGCCTCGAGGTCGAAAGTCTGGTAAAACTGGGCTGACGGGGTTCCCCGGAAGGGAAGGTAGCCGCCCGCCTGACTTTCGTGAACCTCGCGACGGAGCCATTCAAGCGTCGCAGGTGCCGGTTGGCTTCCTTTCATTTTTCCTCTTTCGGCTTTAATGCCAACATCGATATTCTACTTGCTACCTCAAGTAATGGAAGCGGAGTGTCTTCCGAAAGCTCCAATCTTTGTGTGAATCTCACGACGTGATTCACACGTTTGCCTTCGAATGACATCTCCAACTCGTACCCCATCTTGCCCTCGGGATTTCGTTTGACGCCTGTGATGCCGGTGATCTCATCGAAGATCACGGGCTGGTCGGCCAGGCGGATTGGCCTGAACAGAGAGGTCACTTTTTCGCTGTCGTATGAGAAATAGGCCCACACAGATCCCTCGCGCTCGGGGAGGTATTCGTGGATGCAACGGAGCAGCTCACTGAAGCGCTTGGACTCCGAGGGAGCGCCTTCCTTGGCCCTGGACCAAATGACCAACACGCTGAGGTCCTTGTGCGGTCCCCGCGTGAGAATGGCTTGTGCGTTGACTTTTTCTTTCCCCTCGCCGGGATAGGTGGCTGCGAAGTCCCACGAAAGATTCAAACCCTTCCCACGAAGACAACTCCTGATTCTTGAAAGTAACGCCTTACTGGCAGGCAACTGAACTGACAAGATGAAGCTGAGTCGGGTGCACTTCGCGCGCTTGAACGCCTGGTAGATAGGAGACGCAGCCATAACCAGCCCGTGCCTCTAGAAACGAACAGTGTGCAATTCGCCAGCTATCCTAGCATATGCCGCGATGAAAAGCGCGTTAGTTCCCGACTTGCACCAGACCGTTGCCGTTCTGCTTCGCGGCCTTCAGATCGAACGGCACGGAGAATTGCCGCTCAATCTTCTCGCGCATGCAGGGTCCGGAGTTGTAAATGCAGAAGGGATAGACTAGGCCATTGGGGGCCGCGTAGTGGATCACGCAACGCTTGACGCGGGCGAAATCGTAATTGTAGGAGTCCATGAAATGCATGCCCGCCACGAGCAACGTCTTGTAGGTGAATGTGCCGTCGCCCCTGCCCCGCCCGTATTCGTGGTCGGTCATGCCTTGCAAGGTCTGGAGGAAGCGCTCGAAGGTCAAACCCGGCGGGGCAAACTGCGGCTTGAAATGCCGGCGAATCTTTTGCCAGGCATTGATCTTAGTGAACATCTTAAATCGTGCTCCCTGGGCTTGCCGGGCGAGCCGGTCGATATCGCGCAGCATGGCGGGCATATCGAAGAAGCGCGTGATGGGGATGGCCTTCTTCGTGTCGGGGTGAACGTAGAGGTAGGTCCCCATGGCGCAGTGGGGGTGAGACGTGAGGTTGGGGCGTTCGTAATTCTGCAAGTTCGACAGCAGTTTCGAGAAGGGCGATATGCAGGACAGGGGGAACCAATCCTCATACTTGTCGGTCAGGCCGGTCTGGTCGGCGACGGCGTGCGCCAGATCCGATTGCGTGAAGCGCTTGCTCTCGAGTTCTCTGCGATTGATGCGCCCGGTGAAACAAACCGGCTGGAAGCTGAAGCCACTAACGCAGTCGACGTTGTCGATGGCCAAGCGGATCATAGCACCGATCTGATGGTCGTTCACGCCTTTCACGATGGTGGGAACGAAGATGATCTTCAGGCCTGCCTTTCGGCAGTTTTCAATGCAAGCCAGCTTTTTCTCCAGCAGCCTCTGGCCGCGCGTGCGAAGGTAAACTTCATCGCTGACGCCGTCGAACTGAAGGTAAAGCGTGTGGAGGCCGGCTTCCCTGCATTTCTGGGCGAACTCCAGGTCGGAGAATTCAATGCCGTTGGTCGCGCACTGGATGTGGGTGAAGCCCATCTCGGTGGCCATCCGCAGGACGTCGTGGAAACGCGGATAAATGGTGGGCTCGCCGCCTGAGAACTGCACCACGCGGTTGGGCACCGGGCGCTGCTCACGAAGCGTCTTGAGCATCCCGCGCACCTGCTCGAAGGAAGGCTCGTACAGGTATCCCGCGGTGTTGGCGTTGGCAAAGCACACCGGGCAGGTGAGGTTGCAGCGGTTGGTGAGATCAAGATTGGAAAGCACCGTGTGCGAGGTATGGAGTGAGCACAAACCACAGTCCTCCGGGCAACGTGTCGCGTCGGGGAATTGCGGGTTCTCAAGTCCCCGGTTGTCGCCGAACTCGAACTCCTCCATCTTGAGATAGAGCTTGGCGTCGGAATAGATCTTGTCCCGAAAGTCGCCGTGCTCCGCACAGGTTTTTTCCATGTAAACCGCGCCATGCTCTTCGAACAACCGCGCCTCGATCACCTTCAGGCATTCCGGGCAGACCGACTGCGTGGTCTTGGGCAAGCCCTTCTGTAAAGGTTCAATAGGTGCGCCCGTAAAAGTGGCTTCTGGCTGAACGTTCCGGAAATCCCTCCGTGGCGAGGTTCGCACTTCAGGAGTGATAGTAACAGTGGCCATTATGCCTCCGTAAAGGGTAATCGTGGCGCAATCACGCACGGACGAGTGGCGAGGACACGGGACAACACTGAAGCCACAACCGTAAAGCTAAGGTGGCGAGAGATGAAGTTTGCTAACCGAAGAAAGCATCCCCCGCCCGTCCCGAATTAGACCATCCCAATCTTTCCGGAGCAAACCATATGTCTCGGATGGCGGCATTTAAGCAGCGAATGGCAGAGAAGAGAGGTTGAATGGAATGGCTAATGAATTGAAAAGAAGAGAGATAGAGACATTTTGTCATTGGTAGGTCCCAGCCTAAGATCCCACCCTACCCTGCGGCGGCCTAGGCACTTTTCGACGTCGATTCGTGGTCTCTAACTGACAATGTAGCGGGACTCGGAGCGGCCACTTGCGCGCCGCTACTTTCGGAAAAGGTTCTCGAAGGCTTGGCGTGCATCCAGAGGCCTGGAAGTGGAGGTCTCCCGCTCGACAGTCGTCCGCGGCGAATAGAAGCTGCAATGGTTCCGGGCGTCTTTCTTCGGGATGCGGGCAGCAATCGGCTGGGTGCATTCAAACCGGCTGGCTGTGTCGAAAAAGGCGCACTGCTTGCAACTGTGCAGTTCAAAGCCACACTTTGGACAGCGTCCTTGCAGGTCGATCCCGACCGGCAAGATCATAGCGCAGGAAGCACACCGTACCACCTCGCGCTTTCCCGGCATGGCCGGAGTCTTCGGCCCGAACTGCTCCTTCCTGGGGGTAGGCTTCCTCTCGGACCTCTCGCGCTCGCGGTCCGAGTCCATGTATCCCCGCTGTCCGTACTTGCGTCCCATCCTTAACTCCCTTCGGCTGGAGGAATTTCAATCGACAAAGGACTTCCCCGTGCGTCTATCATACGCTCAGCCATCATCAGGAGCCAACAAGAAAATGGGTAGTGTCCTAATATGCGACGTAGGGCCGCCGGGCAGCGAAGGCGTCAAGGAGTTTTCGCCGCGTCCGTGGGGGCCGTTCCGGGCGACAATAACCCACGGACTCGAAGCCAATCCGCCAGCCGTTGCGGCCAGGATGACAAGACGGGATCTTTCGGAGCCAAGCCCACCCCGTGCGGCCCATGCTCGTAAATGTGGAGTTCCGCCGCCACGCGCGCTTTTCGAAGGGCCATGTAAAACGCCACGCTGTTTTCAGCCGGAACAGCCTCGTCATCATTCGTGTGAAAAAGAAAAGTTGGCGGCGTTTGAGCGGAGACCTGCTTTTCATTGGAGAGATACACGGCCAGCTTGGGATCGGGGTTATCACCCAGCAGGTTCTTGCAAGAACCCTCGTGCTTGAACCATTCGCTACAGGTGATCACCGGATAAGCCAGGATGGCAAAGTCCGGCCGTGAACTCGCGCGTTCAATGGCATCGGTGGCGGAAGGGTTTCCGGCGTCGAAGTGTGTTGCCGCCGTGGAAGCCAGATGCCCGCCGGCGGAAAAACCCCAGATGCCGATGCGGTCCGGAGCGATCCCCAATTCCTGCGCGTGCGCGCGGACGTAGCGCAAGGCGCGTTGCGCATCCTCCATCATGGCAGGGTGATGGTAGCGTGGCGCGAGGCGGTACTTCAGGATGAATGCAGCGACTCCTAAGGAATTCAGCCATTCCGCCACTTGGCGTCCTTCGTGGTCCATGGCCAGCATGGCATAGCCGCCTCCCGGGCACACGACCACTGCGCTGCGGGCCGGTTGGCTCGGAGGGAGAACATAAAGCGTCAGCGATGGCCGATCAGCATCTTGGTTGCCCACTGCTCCGGGCGCCCCACCCGGCCAAAGAAGCACAACCTTGTGCTCCGTTGCGCCTATCTGCCCCAAGCCTACGTGCGCCGAAATCAAAGCAACTGGCATTAGCGCACACCACACCATGACTCGTGCTCTTGTCACCTTAACCTCCGGGACAGGAATCCAGCCTTCTTGTGAACTCAGCGACTCCCACAACGCCGTGCTTTGCTACTTCCTTTCAGCCTGCTATGATGAGGCTTGCAGCGCAGGGCGAAAAAAACGATGCTGGGCAGTCCCAGGTTCGATTTCTTGGGCAGTCTATTCTTACTGGTTCTCGTCGCCATGATGCTTTTTGGCGGCACGCCGACTATTCCTCCTGAGCCAGCTCCCCCGCAAGGAAAGACACAACCCGCGGGCCAGAAGCCGGATTCGCTGCCCGAATCGCCACCGGCTGGGACCACGAATATACCTCAGAAACCTGGAACAAAGTCTACTGAAAACGTCCCGCCACCGGCACCCGGCGAGGCTCCAACGCAGACCGTAGTCCACACCGTGAACCGGGGGGAAAGCCTCCCCTCGCTGGCGCGCCATTACCTGCCCCAATCAACTTACATGACCACGGCGGAATTGGAGGCAGCCATCAGACAGGCGAACGGCGGCAAGATAGGAAAATACCTTCGGCCCGGCGCCGAAGTGACCATCCCCGGCATTCTCATAGCGCCGCTCGTCGAGCAGCCGGTTCCCCTCGCCAAGGATTTCGAGATGCGCGGTATTTACCTTACCGGCTACATGGCTGGCAGTGAGCATGGTTTGCAGTTGATTAGGAGTTGGCGGGAAGCCGGCGGCAATGCCGTCGCCTTCGACGTAAAGGACATGGACGGCTTAGTTGACGTACCTTTCGAGCACGAACTGGCGCCTAAGCGGAAGTACGTTCCCATCCGGAATCTTCCCAAGTTCGCCCGCTTCCTCCATTCCCTGGATTTGCATGCGATCGCGCGCATTGCGCTCTTCCGTGACGAATATCTTGCACAAAACCATCCCGCCTTGGCGGTGCAGTCTCGCCGCACCGGTCAGCCGTGGAGAGAAAACGGGAAACTGGTTTGGACTGACCCTTCACGACCGGAAGTTCAAAAATATAACTTGGCGCTGGCCCGAGCGGTGGCGACCTCCGGGGTGGACGAAATCCAGTTCGATTATGTGCGCTTCCCCGCAGAAGGCGATCAAAAGGATGCCCGATTCGCATTCCAGTCTTCGCATCCGGACTGGGAGCGGTCCGACGTAATCAGCGATTTTCTCTCCCGCGCCTATGACGAACTGCACCCGCTTGGGGTCCTGGTTTCAGTGGATGTCTTCGGAGTGATGGCCTGGCAGCGCCCGGTTGACTTGGAGCACACCGGCCAGGACATCCCAGCCATGGCGCAGTTGTGCGACGTGCTTTCCCCGATGATTTATCCGTCACACTTCTTCGGCATGGACGGATACGCGAGGCCGGGCGATGCCCCCGAGCACTTTATTGGAGAATCCATGGAGCGGTTCGGCGAGATTACAGCGGAAACCGAGGTTGTTCTGCGGCCATGGCTTCAGGCCTTTGCCTGGCGCACCAAAACGTATTCGGATGCCTATATTCGAAGCGAAGTCAGTATGGCCAGGGAACAAGGCGGGGTGGGGTTCCTTTTTTGGAATGCGCGAAGCGATTACTCAAAGCTATTCCCCGCCATGGCGGAAATGCGCGCCGCGCCGGGCCGCTTCTTCCGCGGTGATGAGATTCAGGCTGCGCACCGGAAGTCGCCACCAAGCCTCACGCCCTCCAACCCCGCCGGCACAAAGTAGCGCAGCAGGTCCGAAGCCGTGGGCTACATTGTTCCCACCACACACCCCACCTCGAACTTGCGATTGCAGGTGAGAGCGACCAGCCGCATTCCCTGTCATGCTGAGCCCGTCCGTTTCGCTCAGGGTACGCTCCTCATTCCCTGTCATGCTGAGCGCAGCGAAGCATCTCCGCAGTTCCTTCCCACACCCAAGCGCCCAATCTTACATGCGAACTGCCGAGATCCCTCGTCGTCCTCCAATGAGAATGGCGGACTCCTCAGGATGACAAGCACGAGGCCCAGCCGCTATTGACATGTGTCTCCTCGCGGCTAAGATGGTAGCGGATGCGAAAAGGCATTTGGGTCATAGTCGTTCTGGTGGGACCGCTTTGCGGGGTCACATGGAGCCGCGCGCAAGAAGTGCGGAGTGAGTTGCGGCGCGCGCAGGAGTTGGAGAGAGCCGAGCATTTCGAAGAGGCGATTCCGATCTACCTTGAGGCATTGAAACGAGAGCCGAAAAACCTCGAAGCGAACCTCGGACTGGGACGCGCTTACTTTCACTCCGGACAGCCTGCTGAAGCCGCCGATAGCTTCGAACGCGCGCTTCAACTTCAACCCGGAAACCCTGAAATCGTGGAATGGATGGGCAAGAGCTATCTTCGGGCGCATGCGCCCCAGAAAGTGCTGGAGCTTTTCAGCCGCCAGGATTCCTTAGGGGGCCATTTTGCTTGGGCCCATCTGCTCCTGGCACGTGCCTTCGACGCGCAGGACAAGTTGGATGAGGCGAGGGGCGAACTCCAGCGCGCCCTTGCCATCGACCCGCATTGCCGGGGAGCGCATTTCGCCCTCGGGTTCATCGCCTGGACAACCCGTGACCTCGAGACCGCGGAAAAGGAATTCCGCCGGGAGCTTGCCCTCGACTCGCGAGAGGACTTGGCATTTTACTACCTTGCAGAAACATTGGAAGTGCAAGGAAAGCTCGACGAGGCCCAGGCAGTTCTGAAGCGGATGGGCCGCGAAGCCCCCCGAACCTATCTTTACCATTTCGGCGTGGGGAAGATGAACGAATATAACCGCAACTTTGAAGCGGCAGCAGTCGAGTTTCGGGAGGCGATTCGGCTCGACCCAAAGCAATCAGAGGCGCACTATCATCTGGCCCTGGCGCTTCGCAAGCTCGGCGAGACCGCGCAGGCAAACCAGGAATTTGGTTTGGCCAACCAATTGCGGGTCGACATGCGGTCCGGGTCTGGACAGGGCATGGGCAAAATGCGGCCGCACCTTCCGGATTTCGATTAGTGCAGAAGCCGCGATGGATAGCGAATGTCAATACACAAGAACAGTAAGGGCATCGAAAAGCTTCTTCCCCTGTGACGGCGAAGTGGAGCATCCCCCGCAGGCAAGGAAGATCTGCGTCCAAGTGGCGAAGTTCACGAGGAAGATTCTTGCCGCAGTTGGGACAGCGTAATCGTCGTCTCTGTGCCATGCGCAGAGGCTAAGGAGCGACCCGCGACGACTGCCAGGCGACCATCTGCCAGCGGCCATCCTGCTTCACATAGACGTCCAGGTAACAAAGCTTGAAGGTTTGCTCTTCGCCGTGGGCCCTGATTTTGATTGAAGCGCGGCCGGTTACCACGGCAGCCTGGTTATAAATCCGAACTCGAATATCATCACCTGGGGTGATGGACTCATACTTCATGTCACCGGAACCGAGAACCCCGATGAGTTGGGCTTTTGTTTGCTGCAAACCGTTGGCGTGCGTATAGATCAAGTCATCCGACAAGATGCGATTGAGCGCTGCAACGTCCACTCTCTCCATCGCCCGAAACCGTTGGGTTTCGAGTTCTCGGATCTCTCTTTCACTATCGCTTATCATCTGACCCTTCACAACCGCCCACAAGCAGACTAACGAAATCATGACAACGAAAATTCGTTTCATGGCTTCCTCCAGTATTTCTGCCTTGAATCCGCGCAGGACAAAAACCGGCGGCAACTCCGCAAGAGAACATCAACTGGCATCCGCATACTATACGCCCGGCACCACAGGGTCAGTAAGTAGGTTTCCGCCCTGCCGCTCCCGGAGCGGCTGAAAACACCTGGACTGAAAACTGGATGCTGAAAACTGGAAGCATTGAACGCGGCTTCGTTGAGGCGTATATTGATGCTCAGCCTGAAATCGAAATGGGGATTAGTTGCGGCGAGCAAATAGCCTCATGAAGATTGCGCAGGCGAGTTTTCTTCATCCTTTGGCAGACACGGAGGATGCAAGAATAATGGGAAAGGAACTGATCATGTTGAAGTCTCTGAACTTTTCCAGAGTTGCTGTCGCACTCGCGGCTCTCTTCTTCCTGGGTTCACTCCTTACCATGGGCATAAAGACCCGGCTAGTCTTTGCCGCCCCAGCCGAACCTATACCGGGCGCCTCGCAGGGCAAACCCACGGAGCCATCTCCAATCCCTGCCGCCGATCTCATCAACGCTCCGGACTTGGTCAAAATCCTCCAATCACCCAAAGGCGAAAGACCGCTCCTCATTTATGTAGGCTTTCGATTTCCTTACACCCAGGCCCATCTTCCGGGTTCTGAATACTATGGTCCGGCCGCCAACGAAGCAGTGGTGCAGCAGTTGCGCAAGCGAGTGGAAGGACTGGCCCGAAGCAGATTCATCGTTATCTATTGTGGATGCTGCCCCTGGAGCCGATGTCCCAACGTAAAGCCGGCTTACGAAGCCCTGCATAACCTGGGTTTCACAAAGCTGAAAGTGCTTTACATCCCCGATAATTTGGGGACGGACTGGGTGAATAGAGGTTATCCGGTTGAAAAGGGTGCATAGCGATTCCCCCTCCTGCCGAGTCTTGATTTGACATCATGGGGTAAGGGATGGATTTAGAGCGCTACAAGGAATACTCCTGGATGATGGTTACCAGCACCCTCGCCTTCTGCGCCGCCTTCCTTTTGGGCGGTCTCGCGCGCGCGATATTCATCGCGCTCTCTATAGCAAGTGTTTGGTTGTTCTTGAAAACGCTTAATCGACGGATTTTTTCGGTATTTCCCCAGCACGGAGATCTTCCTCTCGATAATATTCCCAAACGGCTGTGGCGTGTTTTTGTAGAAGTCGTCCTGCAATATCGAGTGGTGCGCGACCGGCCAATTGTCGGCATACTCCACGCCGCAGTCGTGTGGGGTTTCCTCGCCTTCGCCTGGGTGAGCGCACAACACTTCCTCCTTGGCTTACGCGGACTTTCAAAAGCAACAGGGACGCGGAGCTGGTATGGCACGTTTGTCGCCGTATGGGCTCTCGCTGTGCTTGTGGCCATGATCGGCCTGTCATTTCGGCGATTTGTGTTAAAGCCGAAGCCTCTCGGAGAACTCTCCGCAACCTCCGGGATTGTGGCCTTCCTTATCTCAGCACTAATGGCAACGTATCTTTTGGGCTGGAGAGTGTTTCCAGTCGGAAGCATGTCCTGGAAAGTAAACTGGTGGCTACATACAATTGCGTTTTTTTCGTTACTCGATGTAATCCCGTTATCGAAACACCTGCATCTGCTGCTTGCCCCGATCACGATATTCCTGCGTTCGGAGACAACCAGCACAATGCGCGTGCTACGGGAAGAAGGCGACGACCTGGGAATTATCCACTTCCCGGACTTTGGCCGAAAGGACGTTCTCGACCTCAATGCCTGCGTCGAGTGTGGCCGCTGCACCGAGTTCTGTCCGGCTAACCTCGTTGGAGGATCGCTCAGTCCTAAGGAAATCATCCTTGACGCGCAGAAAGGCTTGCTCTGCGGCGGAGATGTTGTCGCAGGGACTGCCACGGAGAAAGCACATGGCAAGGTTCTCGTTTCGGAGGAAGACCTCTTCCAATGTTTAGCCTGTGGCGCCTGCGAGTACGCATGTCCTGTGGGCATCGAGCATGTAGGAAGGAAAATCCTTGACCTCCGGCGTGGGCTCGTAAGCGAGGGTCGCGTCACCAACGGCAAAGTGATCCAACTATTTACAACTATGGAACGTGCTCCGCACAATCCCTGGGGTATGGCTCACGACACACGACAAAATCTCATCCAGTCGAAGCAGTTTCCGATTTTCGACGGCCACCAGGAATGGCTCTTCTGGCTTGGCTGCGGATTGAGTTTCGATCAGCACGGCCAAGCGGTCGCTCTGGCCATGAAACAGATTCTTGATGCCGCCGGTGTTTCATGGGGCGTGCTCCCCCGTGAAACCTGCTGCGGTGAACCGGCGCGACGCGCGGGCAACGAATACCTTTTCCTGCAACTTTCCGAAAAGCTTATCGAGACATTCGCTAATGCGCAGGTGAAAAATATCATATCGTGTTGTCCGCACTGCACGACGATGTTGGATAAGGACTACCAGCAAATCGCCGCTTACGCGAAACTCCATATCAGGGTGGCACACCATTCGGAACTCATTGCGGAACTGCTCCCCCAGCTCGCTATCGAACCGTCTGATTTGCCGGCAACCTACCACGACCCTTGCTACCTTGCTAGGGGCCGCGGCATCACGGCTGCGCCGAGGAAGATCCTGCACTCCTGCGGAGTCTCGGTTACAGAAGCAGCGCACCATGGCCAAAACACGCAATGCTGCGGAGCGGGCGGCGCACAGCTTTTCATAGCTGACGACCAACGGGATCAGAACAAACAACGAGTGAACGAGCTTCGATTCGCCGAGCTCGCCGAAACCAAGGCCGCCACGGTGGTGGTGGCTTGCCCCTACTGTCCCATCATGCTTCGCGACGCTGCCAACCACGCCCAGCGCGACGACGTCGAAATACTTGACCTGGCGGAAATCGTCGCCAAGAGCCTCCCGCCAAAGTCGCAGCATGAAGCTAAGGAAGAATGAAAAACCCTGGCGCCGATGACCTGGCGGCACCTAACTAAGAGCCAGCGGACAAAAGAGCTTGGGCAGCCCGGCCTCACTTCCTGGTTGGACCACCCTGAAGTCGCAACAAGAGCTGAACGTCGCTCATCACTTGAATGGAGTGCTTGCGCAAGAAGTCGAGCACACCCGGGGTGTAGAGATGCCGGTCGAGCGTACAAAGAACATCGGCGCGGCCGAGGAAAGCAGCCGCGATCACAGGGTCATCTTTCGGATCACTCAAGACGACAGGAGGTGAAGGACCCGGATGAACCATCTCCGCCAGTTTATCAAGGGCCTCGGTATACTCCCGAATCTCTTCTGGGGTGAGCGGCCAAAGGGCCTGCAACCGAGGATAAGCGAGAACGCGTTCCACTTCTTCCAAAAGAAAGGGGGAAAGGATCAAGGTGTGCTCGGGGGAGGGGGCGAGTTCTGCCAAGAGGGTACGGGCTGAGCCACCCGCTCTGGGGTTTGCCCTCACCAAAATGTTGGTGTCGAGGAGGACCCTCATGGACGCTTGGGCCGCACCTGCTCCAGCGCCTCGTCAATAGCGGCTTCCATCTCGGGCTGGGAGACGTCCCTCACTTTGCCCGCCATCCTGTCAAGGTGTTCTTCAAGACGGCGCGCAGCCTCCCGGCGAGCTTCTCCCCGAGGAGCTTCATGGCACCGGTAAGCCCGGACGCTCACCTGCTCGTCATCCTGCAAAGGGCGTCCGAGCAGGTTCTCGATAGCGGCCTTGACCGGTGCCGCCAGGTCGCGCGCCCAGTTGATCGTGGCGTTCTGCATGATCCCCATTATAGCGGGTTCTCAGGCGCATTTCAACGCGCCTGCGCGTTTCGGTGCTGGTGTCATTTGGGATGGGATCCCTTTCGAAACGCCGGTCATTCCCGCGAAAGCGGGAATCCAGTCCGTCGACAGCGCACTTCCAAAGGTTTGCCGAGTAGATTCCCGCTTTCGCGGGAATGACTGCGGCTTGCAACGTCCATGTCTCGCAAATGACACCAGTACCCGCGTTTCAATCCTCAATCGACAATCGTCAATCGACAATCACTCGTACCGCAGCGCCACCATGGGATCGACTTTCGTTGCCCGGCGTGCGGGGATGTAGCACGCCACGAGGCCTACCGCCGCCAATAGCAAAGCAACGGCAGCGAGGGTCAGCGGATCGGCTGAATTGATTCTCCAGATTCGGTTTTGGAGAATTCTGCCGACCGCGAGGCTCACCGACACGCCGATGCCGATGCCGATGGCCAACCACCATAGTCCCGCGGTCATCACCATCCAGCGCACGTCAGCCGCTTGCGCGCCCAGCGCCATGCGGATTCCGATTTCGCTCGCGCGGCGTGCCACCGTGTACGCCAACAGGCCGTAAAGGCCGATGGCCGCGAGCACTGAGCCCAGCGCGCCGAAGGAGCCCGATAACGTCGCGATGAGCCGCTCCGGAACAATGGACGCATCCAC